>OGPC01000071.1_pt1 | contig 100086 bp, 96 predicted proteins | sample 1552911 | NCBI WGS metagenome assembly OGPC01 (sample SAMEA2580248, study PRJEB22360) | human gut metagenome | biome: human gut; feature: human-associated habitat; material: faeces | place: Denmark | collected 2008/2010 | reverse complement strand
GCTCCGGCGCAAGGGACGTGATCGGGCGGGTTTCCAGCTTGACGTTGAGGATATAGTAGTTATACGGTACCTCTACGGTGTAGCTGTTGCCCTCGCTGTCCGTCCTCGTTTCGGTGCGGTAGCGTACCTCCACTTCCTCGGTCAGCGTGAGGGTGTATTGCATATCAAAGATACGCTCGATTTCTGCCTGTGCGCTCTGCGGGGTGTAGCTTTGTAAAAGCGCAGTCAGATAGGACGCTAATTCGTGGGGGTTATGCCCGATAGCGTCAAGGTCGTAGCGGTATTCATCGTAGCCGGGGTGGGTGTTTTCGATGTTGTCAATCTCGGCTTGCAGCTCGTTTTCCATAGCGGTGTAGTTGTTTTCCACCGCCACAAGGTCGCTGTCCTCCGATGTGTAGGAAGTCCCCACAACGCCGTTGACTGCGCCGGAAAACATAGAGGAACAAGAGGACAGCCCCGCAAAAATGATGATGAACAAAAGCAGCGCGGCAATCGCAATCAGTACGCCTACCGGGTGCCTTGCCACAAAGAGCGCGGCTTTCCTTGTTTCCTCGGCGGTTTTCTTTGCTGCCTTGCGGGTGCTTTCCGCCGCTTTTTTCGCGGTGGCTGCGCCGCCTTTCCTTGCCGCTTTTGCATATTCCCGTTTGATTTTCTGCTTCTGCATGAAACGGGAAAGGGGGTTGCTGCGAAGCTGCGGGTTATCGTGCAGGGCTTTGTGATAGTAAAAGCTGGCGTTTGCCTTTGCCGCCGCTTTTTCCGCTTGCGCCGCCTTGCGGTAAGGTTTCAGCTTGTGGCTGCGGTAGCCCTCTTTGACCTTTCGGACACCGTATTTCCCCATGCGCTCGGCGGCTTCCTCGGATTTGTGCGCCCCCTCAACGCCGGAATTGTCTTTCTCCACGGAATGTATCTTGTTGTGGACGAAAATCCCGGCTTCCTGCGCGGGGCGGGATAAGGGATTGCGCTTGCCCTCGAAGCTCGGCGGCGTTTCCTGCTTGTCAAATTGCAGCCGCGATTTCTTCTTTGGGGGAAGTGCCGCCCGCGCTGCGTCCAGACGGTCGGCGGCTTTGTCCGATTTCTTGATGTACTTTTCCAGCTCCGGCGTTGCCCGTTCCTCGTCGGTAAATTGCAGATGGGACGGCTGCGCCTTTGACGCTGCCGCTTCCTGCGCCCGCCGGACAGCCTTTTTCGACGCTTTCCGGGTCTGCCCCGCGCCGATATGCTCCATGACGCGCTCGGCGGCTGCGTCCTGCGGCTTTGAAAAATGCTCCGGCGCGTGGGGCAAGGGAGAGGACGGGGAAACCGCCCCTTGAAGCTGCGCCGCGTCCTGTGCGGCTTGCTGCTCCGGCGTTTTCTGAAAATCCGCGTCCTGTATGCGCTTGCTGATAAGCTCGCTTTCGCCCGTGGTCTGGTTTTGCTCGGTCAGCCCGTCGCGGCTCATTTTCTGCGTGATTTTGTCGCGGGGCTTCATCGGGTCTTTCAAGTGCTTTCACCTCCAATCCGCGCCCTTGCAAGGGCGCAATATTCAATGTTAATCTCAATGCCGATATAATGGCGGTCAAGGTCTTTTGCCGCCTTGCCCGTAGTGCCGCTTCCAAAGAACGGGTCTATCACAATACCGCCTTTCGGACAGCCCGCCAAAATACAGGTTTCCGCTAACTTCGGCGGAAACGCGGCAAAATGCCCGCCCTTGTAAGGGACGGTGTTAATCAGCCATATATCCCGTTTGTTCCGCATGGTGGGGATCAGCGCGTCGTCGTAGTAGCCGCCTTTCCGCGCTTTGTTGATCCCCTGCACTTTACCCTGTCCGGGGACTTCCTCGGCATATTTGTGTCCGGCTGCGCGTCCCTGCCTGTACCGCGCCGCCGTCGTGGGGGCTATCGGCTCGGCTATGGCGGCAGCGTCATAGAAATACTGCTTTGACTTTGCAAGCAGGAAAATGTGTTCATAGCAACGGCTCGGACGGTCTTTGCAGCTTTCGGGCATGGGGTTTTCTTTCTGCCAAATGATGTCGCTGCGTAAATACCACCCGTCCGCTCGCAGGGCAAACGCCAACAGCCACGGAATACCGATTAAATCCTTTTGCTTGCAGTTTGGGGCGCGGCGGTTAAGGGATAGGCTCTGCCCGTTCCTGCCCTTTGGATTTTTCGGGTCGGTGTAGCCGCCTTTGCTGCCGGTGCCGCAGTAGGTGTCTGCGATATTCAGCCAAAAGGTGCCGTCCGGGTGCAATACCCGTTTCAGCTCATGGAATACGGCGACAAGCCGATCAATGTACTGCTCCGGCGTGTCCTCGCGCCCGATCTGCGCGTCAAGCCCGTAGTCCCGCAGGGCATAATACGGCGGGCTGGTAACGCAACAATGGACGCTTTCATCGGGCAGCTCCCGCAGGGCGCAGAGGGCGTCCCTGTTGATGATTACGTCCGTTTTCATGCGTCGCCCACTTCCTCCGGCTTCGTCGTCATTACCTTGTAAAGCTCGGTATCTTTCGGGAAACGGTCGATAAAGGGCAGTACCACGTTGCCGTAGAAAATAAGCCCCTCGCCCGCTTCGGTGTGGGTAACGTACTTCATCTGCTGCGGAGAAATGTTGAGCTGCTTTGCAAGGATAGCCCTGTCGCCCTGCGCCTGATTGAGCATGAGGACAAAATCGCTGTTTTCAAAGATGTTCTCCACCTCGCGGGAAGCAAGCAAATCCTTGACGTTCTGCGTGATTGCGGTCGGTATGCCGCCCCATTTCCTAAATCTTTTCCAAATCTCGACGGAATAGGCTGCCGTCTGTTCCTCTTTCAAAAGCAAGTGAAACTCGTCCATGTAGTAGCGCGTCGCCTTTTTCTCTGCCCGGTTGACCGTTACGCGGTTCCATACCTGGTCTTGCACAATGAGCATGCCTAACTTTTTGAGCTGCTTCCCAAGCTGCTTAATATCAAAACAGACAAGGCGGTTTGAAAGCTCCACGTTGGTACGGTGGTTAAAGACGTTGAGTGAGCCGGAAACATACAGCTCCAACGCCGCCGCAATCCGCGCCGCTTCCGGCTCCGGCTGCTGCAAAAGCTCGTTGTAGAGGTCGCCCAAGACAGGCATTTTTGCCGGGTCGGGGTCGGCAAGGTACTGTCGGTACACGTTCCGTACAGCCCGGTCAATGACCGTCTTATCCACGGGCTGCAACCCCTCCTTGCCGCCGATCACCAGCTCGCAGAGGGAGAGGATAAAGTCAGATTTCAGCGCAAGGGGGCTGTCGTCCTCGCTGTAATTGAGGTTAATATATACCAGGTCATAGTGGCCGCCTGGGTTCCACCATTCCACCCGGTCGCCTCTCCGTGTATGGTACTCGGAGAGCTTCATCAGGCAGAGATTGGGAAAGTTGTGGGAGTCCACATCAATCAGTCCTATTTTCAATCCGGCACCCCCTTAATGCGCCCCGAACAGGCTTTTGCTGAGGCTGCCGGTCTTGAACAGCGCAAAACACAGAAGGACCGTGTATCCCATGCAGGCCCAGATCGCCCCGGAGAGGTTCCCGTCCGTGGCGATACTCTGTACCAGGACCGAATAAATCCCCACGCAGACCATAATCAAAAATGCCTGGAACGCCAGGGCGAACAGGGACTTCAAATAGTTCTGCCCGGTAGAGGCCCAGTCCCGGTTGGTCATGGTCGCAAGGGGGATCGGCCCGATGGAGGTCGTCAAATACACCTCAATCATCCGGCCGTAGATCACCAGCATGATACAGATGGAAAGGGCGTTCATGGTAAGGCCCACAAAGAGGGACTGAAACCAGAGGCCGAACAGCTCCCCCGTGGAGAGAGCCTCCAGCTGCGCCTCCATATCCGTGATAACGCTGTCAATGTCAATGGCGGTCTCCCCGATGATGACGCCCGCGCTCTGGTTGACTACGCTCTGGCCCACATCGAAAATCCCCATGACGATATTCCATGTATTGGTTACGATCAGCACCGCGCAGAAGGTTTTGAATATCCACTTGAAGAACATCCAGGTATCCACGTCGTGCATGTTGTTTTTCTCTGCCACAAGCTGGATCAGCTCATAGCACATCACAAAAGTAAGGATAACCCCGGCAATCGGGACGATCACCGTTTCGGAGAGGTTCCGGATCATGGAAAAGACGCCGCTGTTCCATGCCTGCGGCGTCTGTCCCACTTCTCCAGCAATCTCGCCTACTTTGGTATTCACCGTATCGAACATGCCCGACAGGTTTCCCGTGATCCCCTCGGTGAGCAGCCCGCGCAGCCATTCATCGAGTTTGTCGAGTATGCCGCCCATAAGCGTTCACGCCCCGCGCTTAACCGAAAAGCCCGGTCAGCAGAGGCACCAGGGTCATGCCGATCAGGGCAACCCCGCCTCCGGCCATCAGCTGCTTCATGCCCTGGCTCTTACTGGCAGGGTTGTCCTGCCCGTAACCTTCCAGAAGGTTTACCACGCCCCAGATACCAAGGCCTGCGCCCAGGGCAATCACAAGGGTCTGCAAAACGTCAACTGCGCTGTTGAAAAATTCCATAAATCATATCCTCCTAAAAATGTATTTGAGCTATTCCGTTACATCAATCTCGTACACATCGAAGCTGTCTGTGGGCTTTACCACGGCGCGCTGCTTCTTCATGTACCGTTCCATGTCAAAGACATTTTTAGGGTCGGCGTCGGCGGTGTACCGGTAATTCGGATGCTTCGTCAGGTCGTACTTCTCCGATAGGAACGGGCGCACGCCCCGCAGCATGAAGATACACTTGCCTCCGTCCATCACTGCCAATTCGTCCTGTGTCATCAACTCCTTTCCCAATTTCTGATAATTGAGGCCGTGGGAAGTCTGGGCGCCCCGGTTTTCGGACTGGTTATAGGAGTCAATGGTCTCCTTTCCCAGAAGCTCGGATATTTCTTTGAGCGTAGACTTCTCCTTGCCTCCCAAAAACAAGGTGCTGTCGCAGTTACCCACAATGGTATCTGCCGCGTCCTTGTAGATGGTCTTTAATTGGCTCTGCGACTGCAAAATGATAGAAGCCGATATTTCACGGCTCCGGATGGTAGCAATCAGCTTGTCGAAGTTCGGTATCTGGCCGATGTTCGCGAACTCGTCCAGGATGAGCCGGACATGGACGGGCAGCCGTCCGCCGTAGAAGTCATCGGCCTTGTCGCAGAGCAGATTGAATAATTGTGAATACATCAGGGCGGCCACAAAGTTGAAAGTGCTGTCCGTATCGGAAATGATAACGAACAGCGCCGTCTTGCTGTCGCCCAGGGTGTCAAGCTCCAGTTCGTCCGTCTCAATCAGGTCCCGGAGCTCTTTTATGTCAAAGGGGGCTAACCTGGCCCCGCAGGAAATCAGTATGGATTTTAAGGTTTTGCCCGCCGCCATCTTAAATTTGCGGTACTGCTTCACAGCAAAGTGGTCCGGTTCCTTTTCCTCCAGCTGCTGAAAGAGGATATCCACTGGGCTCTGGTAGGTCTCGTCATCCTCCCTGGCTTCACTGGCGTTGATCAGGTCCAGGAGGGTAATGAAGTTGCGTTCTTCCTCCGGGGCCTCATACCAGATGTAGCCGATCAGGGCCGAATAGTACAGCCGCTCGGCCTTGACCCAGAAATCTTCGGAGGATTTTTCCCCTTCCCCCTTTGTGTTCAGGATCAGGGCATTTACCAGCTTTAAGATATCCTTCTCGGAGCGGATGTACGCCAACGGATTGTATCTCATGGACTTCTTGAAGTTAATGAGATTGAGACACTTGATCCGGTATTTCTTCCGCTCCAGGAAAGAACCGATCTCCGGAAGGAGGGTGCCTTTCGGATCGGTGCAGACATAGGAGGAATGAGCCTGGAGCAGTGAGGGTTTGCAGAAGAACCTCGTTTTCCCACTCCCTGAGCCCCCGATGACCAGGATATTTTTATTCCTGGCGTACTTCGGCTGCTTCGGGCGGCTCGACATGGTGATCCGCTCTGTCTGCGTCATGGGGATGTTATTGAAAAAATCCTTATCCATGTATGGGGCGATATCCGCCGGGGTGCCCCAACGGGCGCTACCGTATTCCATGCCGTGGCGGTATTTTTTCGCGTTCTTCCCTTTCATGTAGACCGCCAGCCGGAGGATCAGCGCCCCGGCAATGCCGATCAGCAGGTCCGCCGGCTCCAGGCTCGGCGCAGGGGAGGTAAAAGCCATCGAAAATCCGTCCTGGATGGAGAGCAGCTTTGCGGAGAGGTCCGCGCCGGGGGCAAGCCGGAAGGCCTGGGCCAGTTTGTCAAAGGGATAGGCGAACAGCAGATAGGGGAGATTGGTCAGGACCAGTTTTTTTATGTTCATCGCTGCACGCTCCGATCCCTGGTTTTGACTTTCTCCCGGTCCAGTGTCCGATGCTCCGGTTTCCGCTCCGCCTGTTCCTTCGCCTGCTCCAGCCGGTCCCGGATGGCGGGCTTTTCCTCCCGGCCCATCCTGCGGCTGGCAAACTCCTGGAAGGCCGCCGTGATGGCGTCCGCGTCCCGGCTCTTGAAAAAGACCAGGTAGCGGGGCTGCTCGGCGGCGGTGTCCTTCTTCAAGGCAAAATCCACATGGTATTTCTTCGCCACATGGGTAAAGGCTTTGATATTTTTGTCGCTGATCTCGATATTGGCAAGGCCGGCGTTCTGTCCGGCGAGCTGTTTGAGGGTCTGCTTTCCCCGGTATATTTTCGGCTGCCTGCTTTTCTGGATTTCCTCCAGGAACTTCTTCACCGCCTTTTCAAACACCTGCTCGCTCATTTTGGCCCCGTTGACAATCAGGGTCACGGTTTTGCCGGTTACTTCTTCCTGCATTTAACCCCTCCCTCGCTTACCGTCCCCGTACATGTCATGCTGTACCAGGGAGGAATAATAATTGCCAATGGTAGCCGGGGCGTTATACAGGGCAGCCAGCAAATATTTCTTGATGTTGCGGACATAGGTGGTGTTGTCCCGCATACAGTCCATGACATACCGTACATGGGAACTGTCCAGCTTCATAAAGCGGGATTTGACCACCTCCGCCGGGTAATCGTCCCCGGCAATGCGGATCGTCTTTCGTGCGGAGCATACCGTGTCCACGATCAGCTCCGCGATCTCGTCCAGCTGCTCCCGGTCGATGTGGTCATCCTGGACCAGATACTCATACTCGATGTTGTCCAGGATAATTTCCCGATAGACCTCTCTGGCTCCCATCCCATCCGTTCCCATCCCTGTCCCTGCCGGGGGCTGCCCCATAAGGGGCTGGGGATTTGATTGGATAGGATTTGATAGCTCCGTACTTGATAAATCAGTTATTGATCCATAGTTACTTGATTCTTTAGTATTTAATTGTGCGGGGTTTCCCTGTTCAGGTTTTCCCAAGACAGGGTTATCCAAGACTGGATTTGCCTGAACTGGATTTTCCCGTCCAGGTTTTTCCCGTTCAGGTTCCGGCTGCCGGGGCTGCTCCAGGATGGTGTATTCGATAGCCCCAAGCTGCCCGTTGGCGTTCCGGACACGCTCCCGGATCACATAGCCCTGTTCCTCCAGCTCCCGAACCCCGGCGCAGATACTGTCCACGCCATCTTTGCAGATACGGGCAAGGCCCTTTGTGGTATAGTCCCATCCTTCCGGCAGGGAGAGCATGAGGGATAAAAGCCCTTTCGCTTTCAGGGACAGCGCCGTGTTCCGCAGATGGTGATTTGACATGACCGTGTAATCACGGGTCTTTTCGATACGGAAAACCGCCATGCTGTTTACCTCCTTCCTCATGGATTGAAAAAGTGTTGATTTTCGTGGAAAATGCCCTCTGTAATCTGCCGCCCTGTTCATCAGGGGAAAGAATATGGGCGGCTTTCATACCGCCGCCCACAGAAGGAAAAACAGAGGATTTTCCCCCCTTTTTGATACATTTTTTAAGCCCTACAGCTCACGGTCGCGCCGGTCATAGAGCAGATCGCCCCCGCGTACCTTCGCATGGTTCCTGATCCTGATAAATCCCTTCTCCTGGTTTTCCAGGGCTTTTCCATAACCGGCTTCGGTCAGGAACAGGCGCATTTTTTCTCCCTTCCACCCCATAGGGGATTCATGGGAGAGGACGTCAAAGACGATCATGTGCCGGGTATCCGGGTCAAACCGTTCCAGGGCCATGATATCGTGTCCGGCCAGCTTTTGCGCCCCGGACTTCTGCCTGGCCTCCGCCAGCATTTCCCCGATAGTCTGAGGCTTTCCCGGCAGACGGTAATTTGCCTGGACCTCCCGGATCAAATCCATGCACTCGCTGTTTGACAGGGAGCGCAGCTTCGCCATGAGGCTTTCCGCCGTATCCCTGGTAGCCTGGTTCCTTGACAGGCGCCAGGTCATGTAAATTTCATTCAGGACAGCGTTCGGGTCTGTACTCTCAATCTGGTACGCCATCCTCATTTCCGCTTCATTCAGTTTCATCTATCCGGCTCCTTTCCAAAAATGGGCACAAAAAAACGCCACAGGTTTTTGTACCTATGGCGTCAGTGTGGAGCAACAGAAAAGGGATACCATTGATGAAAACGGTATCCCTGCCCTGTAAACTTATTCAGTTTTAATTGCCGCATTGCCTGTTGCTGTCCACAAAGCCTTGATTTTACTGGTTTCTTGCTACCATCCTTATCAAAGCCTTGTATTTACAGGCTTTTTGAGAACAATTTATGCGGCTTTGTGCGGAAATATAAGGGGTTTTAGCCGTTTCACGCCCCTCGAAATCAGTTAGGGAGCAATCCCCCGCGAGTTCGAATCTCGCCGTCTCCGCCAACGTCGTCGCGGACTTTGTCCGCGAAAAACGAGCCGCGAAACATTACTGTTTTGCGGCTTTTATTGTGGAGAGTATTATGGAATTTTTGACGTCATACAAACGCCTTGATAATCTGTGCAAAGATATGAACGGTGTGGGTGTATCCGGTTATATTGAAGACATGGAAAATATAAAAGCAGAAATATTTTCCGTTAAATCTTGGAAAGATGATTATTTTCAGTTGAAACATTACCGCTATATACGCAACCGCATAGCGCACGATAATGATGCCTATGAAGAAATGCTTTGCACGCCCGCAGATACCGAATGGCTTGAGAACTTTTATCAGCAAATACTCAAGCAAACCGATCCGTTGGCACTTTGTCACAAAATATCTGTTAAAAATGATTTATCTACAAATCAAAAGGTTTTAAGTTATCAGGCTGAAAACTACAATATTTCCGAACCGAAATCCAAAAGAAATAACTCTGGTTGGCTTATCGCTGTCTTTGTGATTTTGGCAGTGCTTATTTTGGCTGTTGTTATTTATACTTTTTTATAGTACAATAGATGTATAAAATGCATTTTTATAAATTATTGTAAAAAACGGAGCACTGTGTTATGAAATTAAAAGACTTATCGTCAGACGGTAAAGTAGCATATTTAATAAAACCAATTTTGAAAGTTTTGCAGGAATCCGGAGGTCAATTGGAACGTTCCGAGATTAGGGATCGCATTGCTGATTTGGATGACCAAATCGCTGAATATTCCGAACTCGAAAAAAGATCCAAGAAAACAAAACCGATTATTGAAGTTTTCGAATATGGATTTATATCAGAAAATTCATTGCTTTAAAATATAAATATATTAAGAATAATTTTATAAAGGATATTGACAATTATTTTTTTCAAAATTAAAATGATTTTGAAAATGGTTGCAGGGGGAGTAGAAATGAAAGTAAGCGCGGGATTTTCACGCATTTGCGGTCTGTTGGTTGGACTGGTGCTTGTTTTCACAGCAAATTCGACATTTGCAGCCAGCTCCGTCAGCGCGGAAGAATGTGAAGCGTGGTTTGCAGATCATGAATCAGAAACGGTGCAGTTGCAGAGCGATCAGCTCGGTGGGTATCTGCGCTTTTTTTATGCCCAAAACCGGTTGTGCTGTCATATCAGTTACCTGCTCAGCAGCAATGAAACTATACAAAACAGTGCCGTAGCCGTTGATATAACAAACGCAAACAGAAGTTATTCCGTTTCGTTTGATGCAGCCGGTACGGATGATGATCCGTGTGACATTACAAAATGTTTCACCGAGCCGACCCGTGTTGGGCAGGATATTTATTTTATGCTTGAATTTAACGAAAAAGAGGATAAAAACACAGAAAATCATGCAGACATACGCCTGATTGTCAACGGAACGAGTTATGATATCGCTCGTCTTGAAGCGCCGTATAACGCGAATACAACCGTTAAGGCAGAAACTTCGGCAGCAACCACAGGAGGCAAAAACACCAAAGAAAGCACCACAAAATTTGTGTATTCAGGCAGCGGATCTGTATCAAACGATGACGGCGAAAGTTCAACGAAATTCAAATCAAAAAGTGCACAGAGCGCAGAAAATCCAAACATGGCGGATTTTCAGGCGGTTGCGAGTGCGGATGATACCGGTGAAAGCGCCGTAGTATCCGTTCCCACGGAAAAAGAAACGGATTATACGCCGCAGGCGAAAGCCATGTTTGCGCTTGCGGGATTGTTTGCCATTGCGGGGGCAGGATTTATTCTACGCCATGTAATAAAAACAAGAAAAGTGCAAACAGCAGCAAAAGAAAGCGCTGAAGAAACCAAACAGCACTGTGAAAGCGTTGTACAATCAGAGCTTTATGATGGTGACGAGTGACAAATAGTTTCGTTGAGCGCAGCCGGAAATGTTCCGGCTTTATTTTTTTGTTTTTTAAATGATATGTGTTTTTGCTCATGAAAGATTTATTAATTATAACTAAACGAGTACAAAATATATTTACAAAAATAATAATTTGTTGTAAATAATTATAGTGCCGAAAATTCTGAAAGTGGGGGATTTATCAATGAAAAGAAATGAATTTATAAGCTATGTAAAAGCCGTATATGGGGATTGTGATATCGAAAGTGAACTATCCGCCGTTGAATGCAGGGAAACCGACGGGGTTACCGTATTTGAAAACAGCAAAGTATTTATAGGTAAAGATTATTACGAGATACACATAAAAAGAAAGTGCGGCAAACCTGTGTTGCTGCACTTTTGTGTTTACGGTGTGGGTATGAAATGTAATGTAACGCCTCAGGATTATGAATTTGAAAGTTATGAAAACTGCGAATACATAATCCTGTAAATCAACTAAAAACAGGTCTTTAAAATTTCGGCACACGGGTGCATCGAATGCGCCCGTTTTTTTCACATTATTTCAGATGACGGACGGAATTCTATTTCCTGTACGCAGAAGTAATTTCAAACTGCAAGCGTGAGTGATTTGTCTTGCAGGTATTTGATGAAAAAATATTTTGTCAGTTTCGGCTCAGCCGTGTTTTTTCGTATGAATTCCAATGTGTATCCGTGCATTTTATAAAATTCCGGTGCCTGAAACGCAAGCGTGGTAGGATCAATACTGTCATACCCCTCGGCTGTAAAATATTCCTCTGCCGTTTTCAGCAACTGTGTGCCAAGACCGCCGCGGCGGCAGTCCTTATCAATAATGAAATCGCTGATATGCACAGTGTTGTAACCTGTATGCCCGGTCAGAGCGCCGACAATCTTTCCGCTTTCCGTTGCCGTAAAAAGAAACGGCGCATGATTGCTCGTCATGCCGTTTGCCGTGGCGTACTGATTAAATCCGTCATCAATGAAACGCCTGCCTTCTGTGCTGATTTTCCTTGAAAATGTGATCTCTGCCATTTTATGCCCTCCTTTTTACTTCAAAAATATATTAGCATATTTTTTTGCGTAAATCCATATTAAAAAGAGAGCGGCCTCAGCCTGCACAACGGCTTTTGTTGCACGCTTATATTCAGTGTTGCCATAAAAAAGCCGCAAACGCATCGTTTGCGGCGCTGTGGTCGAGGTGAGTACAAGTTTGAATGAAAAGTGTCCTGTTGATTTAACAGGACACGCCCGTTTTTCTCACACCGTTAAGCCGTTTTTGAGATTTGCAGTTCTTGCCACTTTGAATTTATATCCCCCACAGGTTGCCATTTGGTTGACATTGGGCACCTTTTACAAAACACAGCAATTATTCTTCGTCATCATCCCAAGAGGAAGTCAAATGCAGTTCGCCAGAATCCATATCCATTGCCATATTGTCAGACATACGCATCATCATATTCCCGTCAGAATCAAAGGCGGTATCGCCATTCCTAAATAAAAAATCACCGTCATCATAATCAAAAATATTTCTACTCATATTAATTCTCCTCATTGGCAATATATTTATTCTTTATATTAACAATCATATCAAATAAATTATTAATTTCACCAATTAAATGATTTATTAAAGGGTTTGAGCTTTCAGCATCAACATAAACAATATTTGTTATTATCCTTTTTGTATTTAATGTATCACTAAAGCTAACGATGTTCCCATCATCATTATAGTCAAAATATTTCAACACCGATTTAGTTATTTCTTTTTCATAATATTCAGTGTGCTCAAAATTACATCTATCCAAATTTGTTGCTATACAATTATCAATAAGATCTATAAGCAAATCATATGTTTTTTGGTTATGTAAAATTATTTTTTTCAAAGCAATCTCTGTAAAACTGCTATTGTTATTTATTAAACCATTTACAACATCTGATATAAACGGAAACATAAAAGTATGGAATCTTTTACTTTTATCCTTATATTTCACATGGTCGATAATTTCAAACTCATCAGTAAAGTAATCTATTATTTCATAGTCAGCTTCGATTATTGAGTTCACTAAGTTCTTATTATAATATTTTTTTATATTTGGGTAAGAACCTGAAAGATAGTGCGCCTCAACATAAAGTGTGGGTAATTCTCTTGCTCTCATTTTATCAAGAATATCTATATCTTTATTTTGAATAGCGAGTGCTATTATTTCTTTTCTTAACTCATCTTCCGTTGCCAAATCATACTGAAGTACATCATCAATCCCAACAAATTTTCTCTTTTTAATGCTTGTTCCTGCTCCGAAAGTTAATGCATATTTATTGCAATCTCCACAGTCAAACCATATAAAACCTTTTTCAATAAGGAATTTGAGAAATTTGTAATTTTTAAATTTTATAGCATAGTCAATTACGGTATTTCCATATTCATCGGAATTGAGAATAAGTTTGTCTTCTCTGTTTATGTATTCCAACCATTCATTCTCATCATTAGAAAAAGCTATTGAATAATTGGTCATCCGTTTTGAACTTTCGGCAAAATTTTCACCTGCACTAAGTATTTCTTCACAGGTTACATCAAGCAATTCACAAAAAATGGGCAGGTCATAAATTTGAATACTTTTGTTGCCTTTAATTATTTGAATCAGACGGTTTTGTACTTTTCTTATTTCGTCATCATTTAGCTCCTTTCCCTCACACTCTAAATATCGTTTACAGAAATGGCGTTGTTTTTTAAACTTTTCTCCGATTTTCTCTTTTAGATAAATTCCTATTTTTTCATTATTGGCTAACTCAAACATTTTGTTCACCTCCGTTTTAAGATTAGTGTAAACCTTTTTCATATTTCTGAATATCCTTTTTCTGAATACGAAAAATTAATGTAAATTATCGGCAGTTCGAATTTGTATTCCTTATGCATACATTATAACATGTTTTGTAAAAAAATAAATATTAACTGAACAAATATAAATCTATTTTCTATCAATATAAAGACGACGAACACCATACAACATTATTTAATTTATGATTGAAGTGAGTACAGATATTAAGCGAGCGTGTCCTGTTTGATTTAAACAGAACATGCCAGTTTTTCCACCGTTAAGCCGTTTTTGAGAATTGCAGTTATTACCACTTTGAATTTATATCCCCCACATTTTATCGTTTGAGTGACATTCAGCACCTTTTAGAGATTTATCAAATGTTTGGACTGCCATGGATTAAACCGTGAACCGGGTGGGCTCACGGTTTGGAGATGAACAATATAAAAGTTATTGCGAAACATAATTAAATCATAAAAATTTCTATAAATTATTAAAATTCGGACCAAATTCGGTTCCGTTTACGATAATTAGTTGTAACTTATGTTACAACTAATTATATTGCCGAAAGGCAGGAGGTTTTATTATGAAAAAGAAAATCAAAATTATTTTGTCCGCGGGATTGGCAATAGCAATATGTTTATCTTTTATTGCCTGCAGCAAGTCCACAGTTGAAACAACTACTGAAAAACAGTCTGTATTTTCAACGGAAAGCATGTCAGACACTACCGCAACATATTACCAAGCCACAGAAGAATCAACATATGAAAATTTCACAGAGGAAGAAACAAGCGAAGAATATTATCACACTGCAATTTCAGGCGCTGTAATTACTGAAGACGATGGGGATGGATATTATTCATACAAAGAAAAGTGCGAATACTGTGATTATGTTTCTTCAAGTGAGCAAACACTTCATTCAACTTTTGGCACTTATTCAAAAATATTCAAATGCCCTAACTGCGGCAATATGAATGATATTGAAATAGAAGCAAACAGCAGATAATATCAAATGATTAAGCGAAAACTTAAGGTTTTCGCTTTACTTTTATTTATAATTCAAAAGACCAAAAACATAACACTTAAAAGATAATTACAATTTGAAATACACCAGAAAAAATCAAATTTAAATTCTGTTTATTATTAATTTGTGTTAAAATTAATTTATCAAACATATGAGGTCAAAAAATATATAACAAAATAACTTAATCCAATTTTAGATAGAACAATAGAATTATTAATGGATAAATATAATTTTAAAGCTATAAAATTTGATGAATTTATTAATTGCATCCTTGTTGTCCATAATTTTCTTTTGATTATCGTTTTTCATTTCATCAACAAGGCTTTGGGGTGATAGGATTGTTACAAAAGGCACATATGCCTTTGCAAACTGGTGCATTGCTGCTTTATTGACCTTTGTATCAATTACATATTTATTTTCCTTTTCCGTAATTTTTACCCCTGTGCCGAATTTATCAATAATATCAGTTAAAAAGTAATTGGTTTTAGGAATGCTGAATCTCACATTAATGTTTTCGCTTGAAAACATATAAATGTGCTCACTCATATACTTCTTCAAATCAAGTTTTTGACCGTCTGAACCCACAAGCACCTCAAAAGGCTTAATATCTTCTTCAAGTATTTTTATATCCTTTATTCTGTCAAGGCGGTAGTTTGCAATATCGCTGTACTTATCATAGTTGCAGATAAGAAAATATTTGCCGTCATTAACTGCCATTTGATAAGGCGAGCAGATATATTCTCTAACTGTTCCGTCTGCTCTTTTTCTTCTGTGCAGTTTTTTGTCAATTCCGTATTCACAGTAGTAAAACGAAACTTTTTTGCCTTTTGTTATTGCCTCATCAAGAATGTCAACAGTATAAAACAACTGTCGGTTGTCCGTTTTGTCCACAGGAGGAATAGCCACATGCTTTACCTTTGATTTAAAATACTTATTTGAAAGTCCCTCAAGTTTTCCTATAAGTTCCCTGCACTGACTGTTTGAAATATGATGCGAAAAAAGCAGTCCGTCAATTAATAGACGAAGCTCGCTGTCGCTGAAATCTCTTTCAATATACCAATCCGTGCAAATTGTTTCCTCAACGGTTATTTTCTTTCCGTCTTTAACCGTTGTGTTTGTTCTTTCGATTTCATCATACTGAATGTTAAAATCCATTTCAGCAAGATTCATAAGATTGCGTTTTACAGACTTTCTATCTGCTTTCATATTATATTCTTTTGCAAGAATTTCAACTATTTCATTTTGCGTAAGCGTATGCTCCGCATCCGTATATCTCTGCAAAATATCAAGTATGTAGAGTATAAGCATTTTTTTAGGTTGGATCGTTTCCATATCATTCAACTCGAATTTATTTTATCATTTATAAATATATTTTACAATTATTCATGTGACATTTTATCCACATAGAATTAGATATGATGTTGACACAGTAAATAAGAAAGGGGTAAAATTAATATCAAGGATAAAAAGTCTCAAGTTCAGGTCAGACTGTTGTTTTAAGAATTTGTGATTAATTTACTAAAATATATTTTGAATAATAAGGAGAATTAAATGGGAAAAAGAATTACAGACAGAAGTTTTTTTACTAAACCTGCAGAAGAATTGGCAAAAAATTTGATTGGTAAAATAATTTGTCACAGTATATCTGAAGATAACATTATTAGATTTAGACTGATAGAAACAGAAGCATATGGAAAAAATGATTCTGCATGCCATTCAAATAAATATAAAAGCGGAAACGGTGTTGAATCACAAAAAATGATAGGCGGAACAATTTATGTTCATGTTAATAATAAAGACGGTTCCGGAAGTATGTTTGATATTGTTGCCAATAAAGAAAATATAGGAGAAGGAGTCTTAATTAGAGGAGGAATAAACATTGATAATCCAAGTGAAATATATGAAAGTGCTCCTATATTATTGGGAAGAGCTTTACAAATCAATTACAAATCTTTAAATCAGTCAGATTTATTAACATCTAAAGAAATATGGATTGAAGACGATGGATTCATAGCAAAAGATAAAATCACTGAAAACAAGAGGAAAGGTCTTGAAGACACTGAAGGAGTAACCGAAAAAGATAAAAATAGAAAATGGAGATTTGATTTAGAACTGAACAAATAAGGATAAATGATTTATTTTTCTTCTATACTTAAAACCGACACTACATACAAAAATGCGGCGGACAGATTGTTCGCCGCACTTGATTTATTTAATATAAATTATAAATTTATTAAAAGTACAAAAGATATATGGGCTCGGGATTATATGCCTTTAAAAACAAAATCAGGCAGATTTATATCTTTTAGATATGAGCCGAATTATCTTAAAGAAAATCCTGAACTTCGTACTGATTTCCGCAAGGAAATTGCCCCAGCGTTTTCACTTGAAAATTTAACTTATTCTGATATTAATTTAGACGGTGGAAATATAGTGTTTTCTCCATCAAAAGAAAAAGCTGTTATCAGTGACCGCGTTTTTGATGAAAACAGGGAGAAAAACAGAACCGAGTTGATTGATGAACTTGAAAAACTTTTAGAAGCACAGGTAATTATTATTCCATCACTAAAACCATCATTTGATATGACAGGACACGCAGACGGTATGCCTTGGGACAATAGCGTGAATAAAAATGGCATTATCTACGCTGACCACACGACCCTCGACGTCAGGAATATGCCGTTGACCAGTTGAATCAGAGCACGCGGATCGATTATATTGCCTCGACAAACCGGGGATTTGCCATTCTGCCGTAAAAACATATTCTATAGGCTTGATGTCAAAAGTTTGCCTTAATATAATTTTTCAGAATAGTAATCCTATCCTCGGTATCAATTCCATCTTCGTTTTGCGGAACAATGATTGTCTCCACCACGGAATCATCTTCGTTCCTACGTCTTTGATAAGAAGAGTTGTTACAAATGATATGCTCGTCTCCGTAAATCAGCCTCTGCCCCATGTCATCTTTTGAGAGATGAGAACCATCAGCAACCTTCAAATACGGATAATATGAGTTTTGAGAAAGCTGTGTTCTCGTTTGCATTACCAGGAACATATACGGATTCTCAGCAGCGGCGTTGTTGTGCATTTTTCCGAAAGACCCTGGGCGATACTCGCGGTACTTGATGTAATAGTATCTAAAGGGAAAAACATTGTTATTCTCGCATTCCTGCAGAAAATCATCAGATATTTTTTTGAGGATTTCATTCGAGAATTCTTCATTTGTAGCCAGTAATGAAATCAAAATCTTCTTTGTATTTTCAAAACCGGAATTGGCGCTCCTGTGGAATAATGCGGTCCAAGCGACTTGATATGTGGAGCCATACTGATATCGCCATTTGTTTCTCTCCACTTGACCATAATCCCCAATAGCCATAAGTGCGCAGTCAATTCGGTCCAAGCTACACTTAAACAGAGATTCAAATCTGCTTGTGTACGTAAGGTTCTCTAAGCCTATGATGCCAATTTGCCCGTTGAGCAGGAAATGATCCTCCAACTCAAATAGGATATCTTCCATAGTGGGATTGGTTTCAAGGAATGCTATTTTTTCTTTTTCTTCCGTAAGCTGACTAACGTTGAAGTTGTTTTCGATAGACTCATCAATGCCCCCAGTTAGAATGATTGCATCTGCTTCAGCTAAAATAGCGGGCATTCTGTTCCTATCAGTTCTGTCTGATACCTCATCTTCGGAATTCTGGATAAGGTTATTAACAATGCGGATCCTTCGTCTAAAGTCATCTTCGGTTACTTTATCAACATTCTGTAGGTAAGTAGTAATTGCATATAGAAGCACAATTCTGTTTAACGGGAACTGCCTGATACGGCCAGTCTTATCAGAATATGCGTGTAAGCAGTCCTCAAAAATATTCAGACTGAATCTGGACTCTACAAGTATTTTACCTTGCTCGTGCTTGTTCGACATGAAGGATTTCAGAAAATCTGTCGGTGAAGCATACCCGGGGATTTTACACCAACAGTCCATGAAACGCTCTAAGGTTTCAATGTTCTTTATTGCATCAGGACACTTTGACGAGAAATACCGCTGAAGAAGGTCGAATTCATCATTGCTTCTTCCAAGCGGTGACTCGTTCTGACGATAACAGATTACATCACAGATAAATTTGAAATATCGCAAGAACTCGTCATCTATAATATTATCTTCCGAAGAGTTGTTGCCGCTGTCACGGTATTCCCAAAGAAGATCAGTCCAATCCCGGTCAATTTTGCCTATGATGCGGGTTGCAAGACTGCCATCCAAGCTACGAATCTGGCGTTCGAGTTCCGCTTTGAAATGCTCAAACAGTGTTAATGGCTTGCCTCGTGAATTCATCTTAATATACAATTCATCGGTCAGACCCATATCCTTTATCGGAAGAAAATAGAATGTTATACACTTTTCTTTGAGCCTTTCCCAGAGGTTAGGAACATCCTTGAACTTGTTATCAATCGCGTCAAGCATTACAAGCATGGAGCTGATTGTCGGATCGTTCTCCCAATCGAGCGGAAACCATGCTTGATTAATGATTTCCTTAGAAATCGTTGTTTTGAAATTTGGCTTGTAATCCACAAGATCAATGCAGAAATATCTGGCGCTGTATCTTGTCTCATAACTGAACCTTTTCAAAAAACTATGCTCTGCCTCCGAAACACTTCCTTTCTGGGCAGCATACCAGTGCAGCAAAAACAGGGTTGTAAGTCTCTGCTGTCCATCCAAGGGAGTCATGTTGCCCTCGCTATCGATATCGCCGTATACGAAATCAAGGGTGATCGGCTTTTCGGTTACAGCCTTATATAAAGAGTCAAGGAATCTTTCTCTAATACGGGTTACATCCGTTCCTTTTCGACCCTGAGCATAGTCTCTCTGAATAATCGGAATGATAATTTTCTTGAGTTGTACCGCCTCTGGACCCTCGCCAAAGGTTGTATCAAAAATATCCATAAAGGAGTGAAGTGTCGTGGCCATATTATTCTTCCTCCTTTTCCAGAATTATTGGCTCTTCAAGATAATTTACTAAAACAGTATTCATCGCATCCACATACGCTACTCTGTCCGCATGACCCCAAAAGTGAAGTTGATTATCTGCAGAAGGCGTGTAATATTTCAGAAATACCATTCTTGTACAGAACGGAATGTACTGGCCGGCCTTGTCCATTTTTATAATCTCATTCCGCTTAACATCAAAAGTCGAATTGTTCAATGCCGCATTGTCCGTTGAACTTAGCAAGGCCATATTCGCAATAGAGTGTAGGTATTCTGTATTTCCTTTTACTGAAAGCAGTTCCACTACTCTCTGCTGAATAGCAAAAAACTCTGGACCTTCAAGCTTTTCTTTCGCAAGGGCATCGTTCATGAGAGAAACAAGTTCTTCTGATTCATTGCTAACGGATTTTACAGAAGGAATATGAAGTGAAAGCCACTCTTTCCATATTTCCTGGGTTCTTAATCCTTCTGACTGTTGCGCATGAATGTGTTCAAGACTCCAGGTAACTTTACCGCCCTTGCCAAACTTGTATTTATCAAAAGGAAACCACTGAGAATTCTCGCCGTTTCTACGAACTGACTCAACATTAAATAACAGCAGCAATGTAGCAATTCTCTTTTGTTCCAAGGGCTTCTCATAGCTTAAATCTGCATAGTTTACTTTTATTTTGATGCTCTCTCGAATATATCCGTCAAGGGACTCTCTAAACTCATCTTTTGTTTTGTCCTTTGAAAGATCGAATATTTTTTGCAACGTTAGAGTTCCAGAAGCAATAAGATATCCGATTTTATGATATAGTTCATGGTTGCCGTGCCAGTCCTTCAGAATTAGGAACGTCTGCTGAATTCTGCGCCAGATGCTGTCAAGTGTTTTTGTCTGTCGCATTTCATCAAATTTGAAGAACGTGTAGTACTTCTCTCTATTATCAGCGGGTTTACCTGAAATCAGATCCAACACAAGGTCGATTCGTGTTTGATAGGCAGTATTCGTTGTGTTTGTCAAGAAATACCACAGAGAATTATTGTGTAGTTCTTTTTCTATGTTGTCCCATTGAAGGGAGATCTCCTCTTGTTTTTCTTTATCAACGTTTTCATCTGTGCCTTTACTGAGGAACATAGCCTTTACCAGTTCTGCATTTGTCAATGGGATTTTTCCAATGTTCAGTCTGGTAAACAAACCTATAGCATCCTCGGTTTCGCCCACTTCATACCATATTATTTTTACAATTTCATCGAAATACTTGTTTACATTTGTGAGGGTTGATTTCCTGTCTCTTACGGCAAACCACTTCTTGATGCTTTCATAAGCAGCACAAAGAAACCAGAAATCGATATTCTCATTCTTGCGTGATTCGTCAATCGATTTTAAGAAATCCTCAGATTTATCTCTGGTTTCATACGAAAGGGTAAACCTCGGCTCATCAATAAAGCCGAAGCTCTCTTCATTCATAAAACGATAAATCAGGTAGATGGTCGTTAAACGCTGCTGACCATCAATCAGCTCATATCTATCGCCGTTCTTTCTCACCACAACAGGCTGAAGGCAATAGTTTCTCTTGCCCTCTGTAGCATAAATATCGTCAAGTAATCGAACAACTTCGGTTTCGCCCCATCTATATCCACGTTGATACGATGGAACAAAGAAAGCTCCGGTTATATCACCGACCAATTTTGTTTCAAGTTTTATTTCGCTATTCATAAGAGTCCGAGCCTCCATTACTGTTCCTTCTTCACATATGTGATTTGGATATCGTAGCCCAGCTTTTCGAGCATCTCCACGAACACCTTGTTCACGATGCCGTCTTTCTTGTTTATCAGCCTGCTGATGTACGGAGCCGAAGTCCCCACCATCTCCGCAAGCTGCGCCTGGGTGACGCGCTCCTCCAGGCATTTGACCTTCACGTCTATATCAAAATCATTCTTTACCATAACGCACCTCGCTCACGGTGAAATACGATTGCACTTACAAGATAATTCATTATACCACAAGTTTATGAATTTTTCAAGACAACGCAAAGAAAAAGACACCCGGAAATTTCCGAAAATTTCCGAGTGCCTTATTGCTGTGTGACCGTCACGCATCCACGTCTATCGCAAGGCCGGATTTGAACTCGACCGTGATCCTGTCATCGTGGATTGTGACCTTCTCGACCATCCGGCGGACGAGTATCTCGCTGTATTCCGCATCGCCGGTCTGTTCCTCAATGAAGGTGATCATGGCTTTGATCCTGTCAATTTCGTCCTTTCGTAGCGCCGCCTGCGTCAGAACGTTCTGCCGCCTTTCGCGGAGGGATACTATCCTTTCGCCGATCTCCTGGACGCGGGCTTCGTCCCTGCCGGCGTCGAGAAGGTCCATCTGACTTTTGCGAATCATGTTATCGATGACCTCGATCTCTTCATCGGCGCCACAGCCGACAACGCTCTCGATGTTCTCCTTCAGAACCGGGATGATATCGTCCCTGTTGCCGTAGGCCATGTTCACGGCGGATGCAATCGCGGCATGCAGGTCTTCCTCCGGCACTGTCCTCGCGGAACACTCCTGTCCGGTTGTAAGCCTGCTGACGCACCGCCATACCACGGGCTTCTCGTTCCCGACGGACCATACGACCCGTCTGTAGATGTTGCCGCAGTGACCACAGACCACATTTCCGGAAAGCGCGTACTTGGAACTGTACATACGTTTTTTGCCGCCCTTGTAAAGAGATGACCGCCTTGCGATCTCCTCCTGCACCAGGAGGAAGGTCTCCCTGTCGATGATGGCTTCGTGGTAGCCTTCCACATAGTACTTCGGCATCGCGCCGTCATTGACGCTGCGCTTTTTGTCGAGGACGCTGACCGTATAGGTCTTCTGAAGAAGCGCGTCTCCGATGTATTTTTCGTTGGTGAGGATCTGCTTGATGTTCGTCTCATGCCAGCGGGCATGCTTCGCGCCGTTGAGGATGCCGTCCGCCTCAAGCCCGCGCCGTATCTTCACGAAACTCGCACCTTCCAAGTATTCGCGGTAAATGCGTCTGACCACCTCGGCTTCCTCCGGCACGATGACCAGTTTCCCGCTTTCGTCCTTGGTGTAGCCGAGAAACCAGTTGTGGTTGATCTGAACCTTGCCCTGCTGATTGCGGAACTGTATGCCGAGCCGGACGTTCGCCGACAGGGATTCGGACTCCTGCTGCGCCAGCGCCGCCATGATGGTCATAAGCACCTCGCCCTTGGCGTCGAGCGTATTGATGTTCTCCTTCTCGAAGAACACCGCGATGTTCAGTTCCTTCAGCTTCCTCGTGTATTTGAGGCAGTCGACCGTGTTGCGGGCGAAGCGGCTGATCGACTTGGTGATGATCATGTCGATGCGTCCCGCTTCGCAGTCGGCTATCATGCGGTTGAAAGCCTCGCGCTTTGCCGTGCGCGTACCGGAGAGACCGTTGTCCGCGTACACCTCGACCATCTCCCATTCCGGGTTGCCGTTGATGTAGGAGGTGTAGTGCGCCACCTGGGTCTCGTAGCTGGATTCCTGTTCCTCGAAATCAGTGGAAACGCGGCAGTAGGCGGCGACGCGCACCTTCTGTTTTTTCTCCGCGGGCTTCTGCGTTCCGACAGTCCGCACCGCAGGGATGAATGTAATGTTCTGAGCCATAGCCATTATTTGTTCACCTTGCCTTCTATCCGGCCGTATGCGTACTCAGCCTGCCGGTATATTTTTGTGTGGATTTTTTCGTATAAAAGTCCGTGTATACCACGGGGACCGGCTTTTCCTTCGGCAGGATCCTGTCTCTGCCGAGAGCCTTCTCACGCCGCCGCTGTTCATCCTGCACGGCGTTAAAGGTTTCATCGTCGATAATCCTCGGATAAACGTCATCCCCAAGATAGCGCCTGTTCTGCAGGATGCGCTTTATCTCGCTGTGGGTCGCCCGGATGCCCGCCACTTCGGCGGCGCTGTCACGCGACATGCCGAGGAGATAAGACGAGAACAGGGCGGAAAGTCTGGCAGCCTCCATTTCATGCACCTGCGGTCTGCCGTCAACGATCACATATCCGAACGGTGTGTGTTTCATAGCCTTATATCCTTTCCCGGAAGACGGGACCGCATTTCATGACGAATCCGACTTCCTTTCTGCTGAAGAAGATGACGCGGTCAACGTGCTTCGTGAAGACTTCATCGGAGAACGCCGTCAGCCGTTCCGCCCCGGCGGTGTATTTGAGCAGTTCGTTCAAAGCCGTCTGACGGTCAAAATCCAGGTCGGGGTCGCCCTCGATGCCGGCGCGGGCGGAGTGGATCTCCTTTTCCTTCTGCGCCAAGACGTCGAGTTCCTCTATGTACACGGCGGCGTCGAGCAGTCCCTTGGCGAAGAACCTGTCCGCCGCCTGCCTGCGTTCGGCTATCGTTTCCAGTTCGGCGTTCAGCTCCTCAAGACGGTCGATGACATCTTTGTTTCCATCGCCGAGCAGTTTGCCGGACATGGGAAGCAGAACGGCATCCCGTCCGTAGATCAGCTTGTTTATCATATTCACGAACGCAGCCTCGACATCCGCGCCTCTCACCGGGAGCTGCCGGCACTTCTTTTTGTCCCTGATGTGCGTCTCACAGCCGTACCAGACCTCGCCATATATCATTTTCCGTTTGCATTTTCCGCCGCATTCGCCGCAGAACACTTTGCCGGTCAGGGTATACCGCTTCGAGTACTTGCCGCCTTTGGTGATGCCTTTCTCCCTGGCGTTGTTGTCGACGGCGAAGTTTGCCGCCCGGAAGGTCTCCTCGCTAACGATGGGTTCGTGATGTCCCTCGATGCGGTACATTCCTTTTTCGCCGCGGTTCACACGGGAATTGAAGCGGTCATCCTTGTAGGTCTTCTGAAAAACGGCAATGCCAGTGTAGGTTTCGTTGCGGATCATTCCGAGGATAACGGAACTCTGCCACCTGCCGCCTCGCGCCGTTGGGATTCCTTCCTCCTGCAGCTCACTCGCGATCTTCGTGCCGGACTTGCCCTCAAGAACCGATGCGAATATGCGCTTTACAACTTCAGCCTTCTCCTCGTCGATGACCATTCTGCAGTCAACGTTTTTATAGCCGTAGGCCGGTGTGCCGATCACGTAGGTGCCGTTCTGGAAACGCTTCTGTATGCTCCATTTGTTGTTGTCTGAAAGGGAGCGGGATTCATCTTCGGCAAGGCTCGACATGATGGAAAGCATCAGTTCGCCTTCCATTTTTCCTGTATCGATGTTTTCCTTCTCGAAGAAAATGTAAACGCCTATTGCGCTGAGCCTGCGGACGGTTTCCACCGTCTCCACGGTATTGCGGGAAAAGCGGCTAATGGATTTTACAAGGATATAATCGATGAGGCCCCGGTCGCAGTCGGCAAGCATACGGAGCAGACCGTCGCGCTTGGCCATCTTCGTGCCGGAGACCCCTTCGTCGTAATACAGACCTGCGTATTCCCAGCTCGGACAGTTCTTTATGACCTGTTCGTAGTGTTCTTTCTGCGCGTCCAGGCTGACAAGCTGATCGGCGGAGTCGGTGGAAACCCTGGCATAGGCCGCCACACGGAGTTTCTTCTCCGTTTTCGCCGCCACGGCGAACTTGATTTAAAGCAGTTATTTACTATTGAGGACTGCACCGAAATCTGCCTTTTCAAGCAAGCTGATATTGAACAGAATATTGATGATATCAGAAAATATATTGCGGACGCAGGGGACACTGAGCCTGTAAAAGATATTGATATGTGCTGTGAAAGCCCGTATAAATGTGCTTATTACGGCTACTGTTCCCGCCATTTGCCAACCCCGTCTGTTTTTGATATAAGCAGATTAAAGATTTCAAAAAAATATGAGTATTATCACAGCGGTATTGTCAGTTTTGAAGATATTTTTATGAAAGCGCCCAAGTTATCGGACAAGCAGTGGATACAGGTTGACGCAGAATATAAAAATTCGCCGCCTTATATCGACAAATTAGGTATCAAGTCCTGTATTGAGCAATACACATATCCTATTTATTACTTAGATTTTGAAACTTATCAAACGGCAGTGCCACAGTTTGATAATGTAAAACCATATATGCAGATTCCTTTTCAGTATTCCCTTCATATACAATACGAAAAAGGCGGAGAATTAGAGCATAAGGAATTTTTAGGAAACCCGACAGAAGACCCGAGAAGAGCACTTTGCGAGCAAATGTGTAAAGATATTCCTAAAGATGTATGCGTTCTTGTTTACAATATGGCATTTGAAAAAACGAGAATACGAGAAATGGCAGAAATATTCCCTGACCTTGCCGACCATCTTATGAATATCCATGATAATATCAAAGATTTGATGATACCATTTCAGCAGAAATACTACTATTCAAAGGAGCTTCAGGGCAGTTACTCAATCAAGTATGTACTGCCCGCACTTTGCCCTGATGATCCTGAACTTGACTACCACAATCTTGACGGAATACATAACGGCGGTGAGGCTATGAATGCCTATCCCGATCTTGTAAATCACACGCCGGAGGAGCAGGCAGTCATCCGCAAAAACCTCCTTGCCTATTGCCGTCTTGATACCTTAGCAATGGTTAAGGTATTAGAAAAATTGTATGATATGTGTTAAAATAATTATAATCATAAATAAAGGGGATAAAAATATGAACTATTATTTTCAAAGGCTTAACCATGAAAGCGAAGCTTCATACGCCTTGTTTAAAAATGGAATTGAAGGAGAAAAATATCTTTCTTTAGGTTGGTCTGGTTTTTTAGATACAAATATTTTGGAAGCAGCAAGGCTTAATGATAAGAGCGTAGCTTTTGAAAAGATTTATGATTCAGTAAGAGAAAAAAGAGTAAAAAGTCGTTGGAATATGTGGTATTTTGCTCGATTTGCAAAAGGGGATAAGATTGTAGTTCCGCTACATAATGGGAAATTTGCTATTTGTGAAGTGTTAGAGGAAGCTAAATCTATAAAGACTATTAGTGATAATTCATTTTGTTCTTATTTCAATAATTATGATATTCACTGGGATAGTAAAGCAAACCTATTTACTTGCAATGGTAATTTTGTCGATTTGGGATTCATTGTTAAAGTAAAGGTATTATTTGATGATATATCAAAAGCTGAATATGCCGACAGTTATTTAACTTCTAGATTAAAAAGTCGAAATGCAAATGGATGTATTAATGATATAAAAGATTCCGTTGAAAATGCTATAATTGCATTAAACCAAAATAAACCCCTAAACTTTTACAGTGATTCTATGGATAATCTTGCAATGGAATTGTTAAATCGTATTAAAAAGAATTTAAATCCGGATAAATTTGAATTGCTGGTTAAAAATTATATGCAGTCAATTGGCGCTCTTGCATCTATACCTTCTAAAAATGAACACGGAAAGGAAGATAATGCTGATGCAGATGTTTTAGCATATTTCGAGGTTATAGACGTTGCTGTGCTCATTCAGACCAAGTTCCATTCCGGCGAAACAGATGATTGGGCTGTTAATCAGATTTTAAAATACAAAGAACAAATGGAGGATCCAGAATGCGAATTGGATGACGGTGTTGAAGGATTTACCTATATTCCCTGGGTTGTTTCAACTTGTGATGAATTTACTAAGGAAGCAATAGAACTCGCAAAAAAGAAAGATGTTAAGTTAATTAATGGAATAGAATTTTCAAAAATGATACTTAAACAAGGTCTTGAGAATTTGGATTTGAAATAATTATGATTTATGTAATTTCTGACCTACATGGTTATCCGCTTAAAAAATTGAAGAAACTGCTTGAAAAGGCTAATTTTGATGAGAACGATTTTCTCTACATACTTGGTGATGTGGTTGACAGAAACGGTGACGGCGGTGTGGAGATTTTAACTTGGTTATTATCTCAACCTAATGTTCAACTTATTCTCGGAAATCACGAGGCTATGTTATTAGCCTGTGAATTTCTGTTTGATGAAATTACAGAGGATAGCATTTCGTCATTTGACAGCGAAAAAATGGAAATCCTCACAAACTATCAGCTTAACGGCGGGGATGTAACGCTAAAGGCATTGTCTAAACTTAATAAGGCGTCGCCTGAAGTCGTTGCAGATATTCTTGATTATCTTCACGATGCACCACTTTACGAGGCTGTTACGGCAGGAGGTAAAGACTATTTTCTTGTTCACAGCGGTATTGATGATTTTGAAAAAGGCAGGAAAATCAGCGAATATCCTGCCGACGCATTTATTTGGGCGTGGCCTGAGCTTGAAGATGAATATTTTGACGATATAACAACAGTATTCGGTCATACTCCTACTAAATATTACGGTGAAGAATACAGCAATAAAATCATTAAAACAAAAACTTGGATTGCTATAGATATGGGTGCAGGCGACGGAGTAACCGAGCCCGTTCTTCTCCGTCTTGATGATATGGCAGAGTTTAGAAACTGAATATAAAAATTAACACCACGGTAAAACTACCGTGGTGTTTTTATGTGGCATAAAGTTCCCATTGTATCTTGTATAATGACACTACAAAATAGAAAAGGAGAATTATTATGAGCGCATTTGAAAAGGTAATCGGTTATGAGTCGATTAAAAACGAACTTATGCAAATCTGTGATATGGTGCATAATAAGGAGCGTTATGAGTCTCTTGGTGCAAGAATGCCCTGCGGTGTTTTACTTCATGGTGATCCCGGTATAGGCAAAACTCTAATGGCAAAATGCTTTATTGAGGAATGTAAAATTAATACATATACTTTAAGGAGCAACAAGGGCACAGACAAATTTGTTGACGAGATAACAGAGGTGTTTGAAAAAGCAAAGAAAAATTCTCCGTCAATAATTTTTCTTGATGATATGGACAAGTTTGCGAATGACGATGAAGCCCATAGAGACGCAAAGGAATATGTTGCCGTTCAGGCAGGAATAGACAGTGTTAAAGAATGTGATGTATTTGTAATTGCAACTACAAATGACATTCGCAAACTACCTCCGTCTTTAACTCGTTCAGGAAGATTTGACAGAGTTATTTATATGCGCCATCCCACAAAAAAGGATGCAATAGAAATCATTAAGCACTATTTAAAAAATAAAAAACTATCTAATAGTGTTAACTTTGACGACTTGTGCAAAATGATGTCATATCACTCTTGCGCTGACCTTGAAACAATAATTAACGAGGCTGCTATTCGTGCAGGATTCAAACAAAAATGCAATATTGAAATGGATGACTTAATTGCGTCTGTACTGCGACTGCAATATAATTCTCCCGATGATTTAATGCAGAGAGAAAAAGATGAAATTCGCAAGATAGCACTTCACGAGGCAGGTCATCTTGTAGTAAGCGAGATTATTAAGCCTGGATGTATTGGACTTGCTTCTGTTCGTACAAGAGGCAGAAGTAATACAGGAGGATTTATTCACAAATGCGATGATTTAGAGAGAAGGCCTCATAATATTATGGCGGCGTTGGGAGGAAAGGCAGCCACAGAACTGTATTATTCAGAAGCATGCGCAAGCGGATGCTATTCCGATTTAGAAAAAGCAATAAGACTTCTTCGAGATGGATTAACAGAAAGCGGTACAAACGGAGTTTCCTTTTTAGAATTCGGTGACCCCTTTTATAATTTGTCTGACAGAACTTTTGATAACAGAGAGGCAGTAGTTCATGCAGAGCTTGAACGATACATATTCCAAACAAGAAATATTCTTCTCAAAAACAAAGAATTTCTTGAAAAAGTTGCCGATGCTCTTGCAGAAAAAGAAACACTGCTCTTTTCCGATATTAAAGCAATTCGTGAGAGTGTTACTATTACAAAATGCGTATCATAGTGAAAAATTTGTTATTTTAAAATTTTAAATAATGAACTCACAACTTATTTTCTAATCCTTTATTAAAAAAAGCCGATTGATTTCTCAGTAAAGAGATACCAATCGGCTTTTGTTTTTCTGTTAGGCATTCATAGCAAATCCTGCTGTGCTCATGTAATTATCGATTTTCTGTATATTCTCGGTTTGGAAGTTTTCAAACACATCGGAATAAGTATCAAGAGTAATACTTATATCTGTATGACCCAGCAGGTCTTGAAGAACCTTTACAGGCATTCCGCCCTCGATACAGCGGGTAGCATATGTATGGCGGAGGCTGTGCAGTGTAAGTTTGCCTTTCACGGTTTCGTCCTTGATATTGTACTTTTTCAAAACTCTATTGAATTCCATATTGACCTGATTCGTTGACAGCAACTGACCTTTTTTTGAGTGGAACAGCATTCCGTCATCAGTAGGAACATAGTTCTCCAGCAGTTTATCGATCACCGGCTTAACCGTTGAATTTATCGGTATCTGACGATTGCCTTTTTCCGTCTTAGGCGTGTCATTGAGGAATGATTCGCCTTGCAGACCTTTGGCGATCGTCTTGTCCACATTGATAAAATTAAACCTTGTGTTGATGTCATTCCTGCTTAAGGCATTTATCTCACCCATTCGCATTCCTGTGAACATCGAAATCATCATTTGCTCTTTGTAAAGAATGCTGTCATCGGTTTGAAGTGCATTGAAAAATGCCTTCTGTTCTTCCATTGTGAGTGCTCTTGTTTTTACGGTTCTTTGCCTTGATTTAGGCTTTTTAACATCAGCCATCGGGTTTTCAACTATTATCTTTCGTCTAACTGCCTCGTTAAATGCCTGACTCATCATCAGGTATATTTTTCTTATAGTTGACTGAGAATAGTCGATTTTTGAAAGAATGAGTTGTTTGAGCATTGTGGAGTCAATCTTTTGAATCGGTATGTCGTTTATATCTTTAAAGTGTTTCATCGTTTCAAGATGACGGCTGTAAGTCTGTTTTTGAATCTCGTTCATAGCAAGTTTTTCATCAAGAATCTGCTTTGTAATCTGCCCGAAAGTTATATTATTGGCACTTACAAACTTGCCTGTGTACATATCGTTTTTGACCTTACGGAGTTTTTCTTTAACCTCATTAGGAGTATTGCCTATGATGGTCTTTCTTTTGCGAACGCCGTTGCTGTCAAAACCAAGATTGATTTGAGCCATCCACTTTTTCTTTACATTACTGTAAAAGATAGAACCCTCGCCATATACATTTTTCGGCTTTTTTCTGGTTGCCATATTTTGCACCTCCTCTTATCTCAGTGTGTTGTGCATTTAAGCATAGATTTTGCTAATAATCAAGTCTTTTGGGAAATTAATTTTTCATATAAAAACATAAAAATCAAACCGTGAACCACACCCGGTTCACGGTTTGATGATGAACAATATAAAAGTGAGAATAAAAAGATTTCTAATCATTTGATTTCCTGTTCAAGATTTCTGAAAGTATCTGTGTCAAAGAAATCTGCTATTGAAATATCCAGACCATCACAGATTTTCTTGATCGTGGTGATGCTTGGATTTTTGCTTTGATTGTATATTATCGATTTGACTGTTGTATAGGGAACACCCGAAATAGTTGCAAGGCGGCAGAAATTAAGTCCTCGCTCATTGCATAGTTCTTCTATTCGCAATTTTGTAGCTTCAACAATAGTCAACAGTATCACTCCCAACAAAATTATGATACTAATTTTGTTGGAATAATATAGACTATATGTTATACTAATTACGATATATAGTCTTTTTAACCTTGGTTGCAGCCAACGCAATAAACACAGATGGCTCTATATCCAAGCCTGCTTCTTGTAACGCTTTTCTCATTTCATTTTCAACTTCTTTAGGAGTGGTGTTGTTATCTTTTGCCACCTGCTCCAATAATATTTGATATCGCATAAGTTCTCCTCCTTTCGATAATATAGTACAATATATAGTCTATCAAAATTTGTCGAACTGTGCTGGTTTATTATTTTATTTTACACGATAAAAATCAACTAAATTCAATTCATAAAGCAAAAATAAATAATTTTTATAAAAATATTGATGATTATTTTGTTGTTTGTTACAATTACTTAGAGTATTAATCGTGCTTAATATGTTAATTAAGTATAATTATAAGTAAATACTCTTTTATCAAAAAATAATGTTTCTCTACAAAACTTTAAAAATGGAGATGTAAAATGAAAAAATCTAATTGGACAAGAGAAGAAAGCATCCTTGCTTTAGCTTTGTACTGCAAAATTCCATTTTCGAAAATTAATCATAATAATGCACAGATTAAAAAACTTGCTGATTTTATAGATAGAACACCCTCTGCAGTATCTATGAAAATGGGAAACTTTGGCAGACTAGACCCTGAATTAGCAGCAAGAGGAATAAGTGGATTATCTAACGGTAGCCGTTTAGACTGTGAAATCTGGAATGAATTCCATCAGAACATGGAAAAATTATTCTTAGAAGCGGAAAAAATAATGGGGAGCAATTGTTCACTTTTAATCGATACAAATTATGATTTGCCTTTAGGAGAAGACCTATCAACTTTATCAACAACTAGAAAAGGGCAATATTTCTTTAGAAGTGCTGTTTTATCTGCATATAATAACACTTGTTGTGTAACAGGTATAAATATTCCTAAATTATTGCAAGCTAGTCATATTAAATCTTGGAAAGAAAGCAATCCATTAACAGAACGGACCAATCCTATTAATGGACTTTGCTTAAATGCTCTGCATCATAAAGCATTTGATTATGGAATTATAACAATAGATACGGACTATAAAATATTAATTTCCAAAAAAGCCAAAGATTTTTATTTATCCGATGTATTTAATAATTATTTTGTCAAATATGAAGGCAAAACAATAAGAATACCAAATCGATTTCTACCGTCAAAAGAACTAATCCATTATCACAATTCAAAACTTTTAGATTTTTAATTTGTATATGATTGTGGAATGCATGTTCTCTATATTTAATCTTTTTGTGATATATTCTTCAATAAAAATGTTTATTATGTAGCAATTTTGGAATAATTTTATGAAACATTTATATTGGTGAGATTTTTAAAAGATTGAAAAACAGGATATTGACCAAACTAAGCAAATTTATGATTTTGAAAGATAATATAAAAAACGACCATTTAGGATTATTTTTACTCCTGAATGGTCGTTTTAATTATGTCATCGCAATGTCGAATGCTTTTTCGAAAATTTCGTCGTTAAGAGGTTCATGTAACTCGCGTTTAAGCTGAAAACAAGTTGATTGATATTTTTTTGATCGACGAGATTTTGATTTGATTTTTGCACTTTTAGGGAAGTTTTTTGAAAACTGTGAGAATGCAATTCTCCAATACTGACTCATTTTTAGAATTGACTCATAAATATCGTATAGTTCATTGTCCGTAAAAACCGATGTGTCTTTATTTTTAAGATATAAATGAAGTCCCTTTTCAAATTCTCTCCAATCGTCTTCACGAATTTTATCTTTTCTATTTTTTATCCACTCAAAAATTCGTTCGTCTTCTCTATTTCCAACTCTATCCAGAATGTCTTGCCATTGACGCCAAGATAGTTTTTCAACTATTTCTTGATCAAATTGTGACAGCTTATAGCACTGACCATAAAAGCTACGTGTTTCCGCATTTGTACCCTCGTTTCTAATGCGCGTTTCTTTAGTGGCAAATGTCTTTATTTCGTCCCAGAATTTTCTGCGTTCTGAAGCCGAAATATTATATTTGGTCAACAAACCACCAAGGAACTTACCAAGATTATATTTATACAGGACACTTTTTCCGTATGCTTCTTCAAGATCGGATTCAATCTGTGGTATTTCTTGCTTAAGTGCGTTAAGTATTTCATCTATAGTGGCAATTTCTTTAGATGATAATAATCCGTCATACACAAGATGTCCTTCATTATCCAATGCGACTATATGACCCATGTTTATCACCTCAACTTAAGCTCTGAAAGTATATACTTTCAATTTTTTTTAAAACTTGATCGGCGGCCTCCTGTGGTTCAAGATCTGTAAAATCTTTTCCTTTTTCTGCAAACATATCGTATTTGCCTTCATCAAGATAAAGAAGAACATATTGTTTAAGCATCTGTTCTCTCATATAAGCATACTGTACATCAGGATAATCAGATACATTTAAATATGCAACATGGCCCACATTAAGAGTAATTGTACGCCCATTACCTGATTTGTGCCAAGAGCGTCTGTAATCTTCCGGTGCAACTACACTTTGAATATCAAATGAGTCATTTTTTCCGTTCTTTTCATCAGAGTTTAAGAAAATTTTGTAATTGTAAAATGTTATCTTGTCGCCTTTTTCGTACTGTGAATCATCTGCATTAGCAATAAGCCTTGCTCGTAATTCAAGAATCCCTTCCGATAAATACGGTTCATATATTTGCTTGTCAAAAACAATGTTTTCTATTGGAGTTGTAACTATTTCTTCAAATGGAGCAATTTCTCCTGTAAATGAATCTATATCAATAATTTTTGCACAGGTAGGGTCATTGCCATTATGAATACTAATATTTAATCTATAACTAAGTGTATGATTTCTTTTGTTTTCGATTAAATATGATACATTCCGCAATGCTTCCCCAAAGTTAACCCTTCGACTATTATCAGTAGGAAATATACATTCGTGAAGCACAAGATTGACAGATTCACGAGAATTCTCAGTTTTATCAATATCAAAGAAATAGGGAAGTTCTTTCCGCTTTTCCTTACCACTACCGACAACTCTTACAGAAAGAACAATTCTATTTTCTGCAAACTGGATAGAATTTTGTTTAGAAACTTTATGCTTAAAATATATTTTTTCTACAGAATTTGAAGGAATATTTATTTTATCATTTTTAATATATGAGACAATAGATCCAGTCTTAGGATTTGTAACGAATAATTTATACTCGAATTTTTTGTCAGTCGAGTATGAACTCTTTATTCTAACCGTGAAACATATATCATCTCCTGAGGTTACACGTTCAGAATCTGAAACAGGATATACAATGTCTTGCCAACAAACTCAAAAGAATCAGGAAAAGATTGAAGTCTGGCAGCTTCACGAACGGTTATTGCTCTATCAAGAACGGGATGTATCCACATAGATTTACGAACATTTACAACTGTTCCGCTTGGTTTATTTGGATCAAGCCTTAAATATATCGTGTTTTGAGTCCTTTCTGGTTTTGAATATGTATCTTTATCTTCTAAATCCAGACTATGAAAATTTTTTCCTTGTTTAATTTTTTTGAATCTTTCCATAGCTTTTTCTGTTGTTTTTGTTGCTATGTGGTTTTTAACAGATGTGCTATCTTTTCTCATATTAATGGCATAATCACTTAGACCTTCTTGTTGTTTGTATGGAAGCGGCGTATAGATTGGATTATAACCAACTTGGTATGGCACAAGATCTAATATTGCATCACCAACGGTAGGCACTTTATCAACAACTGGTCCATTCGGCAAAGTTAATTCAATTCCTTTTTTATCATATATATCTTTTCTTATTCCAACCACAATATATCTGCGGCGTTCTTGTGGAACACCAAACCATTCAGCTTTAATCACATTACCTTTTTGAACATATTTATCACCAAGTATAGCATTAATATAATCAATTACTGAATATGAATTAACTATAAATCTAAGTCCATTTTCTTTAGAATACTCATATTGACCAATTAGCTCATTATCGGAAATTTCCGTAATAAACTCAATAAGTTTTTGAAGACCTACTATATATTCTAAGTCTTTATTAACAGTTTCTGTGCTGTTACTTTCTACAGCATTTTTAATGGAATCTAATCTTATAAGTAGTTGTTGTTTTATCTTTGATTCATTAAATTTAGAGTCCTTTGTATATGACTCAATTAGATGTTCGATTAAGGTACTATTTTTTTTGATAAAATTTGGCAATCTTCTTGGATTGCCAATATTTTTTTTAAGAACACTCAAAAGGTGGCTTAGTTGTTTAGGAATCATCATTTCTGTCAAATCCAATTCTGGGAGTTTCTGCATATCAATCCCGTCAAAGGATTCTTTTGAAAGGAGTAAAGTGTCCTTGCGCTTTGGTATATTATGTCCCTGTGCAATGAGTTCATTGATTTCATTATTATCTTTACGAGATTCATAAAATCTGTGCGTATCTGACTCTAGCATACTAACATTTTCCATAACAAAAGCCTTAGGTTTGATTTGTCTTATGGCTCTAAAAAATTCTTTAACCAAACCATTATTCATACTGATTAGATGATTCTTTTGACGATTTGCATTTGAAAATCCTTGACATGGAGGACCTCCTATTACCACATCAATATCGTTTCCAAGACGAGCATTTAAGGCGTTGAAATCATAACCTATAACATTTTCAATAAACTCAAAATTATTATTATCCTTTGCAATATTATTTTCGTAAGTTTTTCGAGCATTTTTATTTATCTCTGCCGCCGCAACAATCTGGTATTTTCCAGTCATAAGAAATCCGTAACTTAAACCTCCTGCTCCGGCAAACAGGTCAATAGTCTTTATCATTTTACACCTCGCTATTCTGTATCAGTAACTCGATTGTTATTGCGCATCCACGAGTCCACTTCACTAATTTTAAACTTCCATTTCCTATCTATTTTATACGCAGGAAGATTCTGTGTGCGTATCATTTTCTTGACCGTATCCCGACTACAATCAAGGTGTGTGCATATTTCTTCCATAGATACCCATTTTTCTTTTTCCATATGGTACCTCCGACATCTATTTAATTATTCATCTTACCATAAACCAACTGAAAGCGCAATTGATTTACCAATAAAAATAAAGATTTTTAACTAATAATAACTAATTATAGCTAACAACGCTTTTTCATTTTAAATAAGGAATTTATGAATTTATTAGTGTTTTGCAATATTTAAATTATTTACTCTTTATTGATATCGAAATTTTTGTTTTGATTTTATATATTTAATGGTGAACACTCGATTTAACATATATTCAGTTGTGTATTGAGCATTTAAGGATTGCCAGTTGAATTTGCTTTTGTCTCTATTATTATAAAGTTTAATATATTGCCATTATAAAACCATCGCTTTATGCGATAAAAGCAAGTCTTTCCGATTTTATATTAATGTAATATCTGGACTTTTAAAACCTTTTGTGATATATGTGTGTACTGCAAAGGAGTTGATTTTATGTCAATACTGCAGGAGTTATGGTATGGAAATATAAATCCGAGTGAGGATAAGGAAGTATCTGATGAAGAAAAGGAATTGGTTAAACTGATGGCAAGACATCAGGAGTGTCTGACATCAAAACTTAAAGATAAAGAACTTGATGTGCTCAAAAAATATGTTGAATGTGTTGACGAGTACACTTCCTTTATTGAATGTCAGGCGTTTGAAATCGGATTTAAGTTAGCGGTTAGGTTGCTAACCGAATAAAAAATTAAACTAATAAAATTTATTTGAATATCAGTTTCTCTTAATTGTGAAACTGCTGTTTTTTGCTTTTAAAACAATTATGATACTGTATGTACTGTATGTACTTTCCTTGTAACAAAATTATATACGCTTGATATAGTAGAAAAATCTTTTATAATTATTTACGAAATATGAAATATTTAGGATGCAAAATTATGGATATGTATAAAGAACTTACTGAATCTGCAAAACTACACGAATATGTATATCACTATACAAATTTTAACGCTCTTGAGGAAATTCTTAAAAATAATTCACTCAGGTTGTCTCGTCTCGATAAAGTAAATGATAGTCTTGAAAACAGTCGAATCAGTCAGTTATGGAACACTAAAATTTTTGTTTTATGCTTTACTTATGGATTAGATAATTCAAAGTACTTTTTTGAAAATTACGGGACAATACAATTAAAATTTAAAGTAAAAGATATAAATATAAAACAAATTTATTTTGATTCAGAATTAAATAATCCAATGAAAAAAATTTCTGACCAAGGATTCGTTTCTGACTTGAATTGCAAAACTTATGATGACAAAAACTGGCGCATTTTTGATTCAACATTTTCTGATGTTTACTACACAGACTCATTAGAAAAACATAAAGATGAAAACGGAGACGAACAAAATGCTGGTTTAATAAAATTAAAATTGGGATATGACAATGACAATCATTTAAGGAATTGGAGTCAAGAAAAAGAAACAAGATTAAGAGTTGCAGTTAGACCAATAGGATTGGAATTTGCTCTTGATGAAAAAAACAAAATTTTCTATCCAAAACCTAAATTTAAATATATTTATGTTGAGTTACCTAAAATAGAAGAAATAAGAATTTCACTAAATGAAAATGACTTCAATGTTTGCGATGGATACTATATCAAAACTTTACTGGATGCTTACGGATTATTAGACAAACTACATATGTAGCATCAATTTAATGTTGCTATATATTCAACAACCATTTTTCTAAAACAGAAAAGTGGTTGTTTTTTATTATAAAAAACATTGTGCAAAACGCTGAAAATAAAAAAGATGTATCTTTGGAAGATACATAAATAATGGATAAAAACTGTTGGATTGTGTTAATAAGGTTTTATGAGTTGTAGTGGATAAATCAATTTACTGATTTATCCACTACATATTGTTTGTGCAGGTTGATGATGAAGACTCAAAATGTATCTTCTGAAGATGCACGCAATATGAAAAAATCTGTTATCTTTTTTTGTGATAAAAAAATTTGGCTCAAAAGAGCAAAAAAGTGTGCAAGTATAAGTGAGAGGATAATTTTTAAAATGGCTCAAAGGTATTTGCTTAACGGCTAAATATATGGGAGGCGTATGTAAATATTTTGTAAATAAAATTGAAACACCCTCATTTTTTGCCGTTTTCGCGGCTATATAGTGAAGGGGTTTTTAAAAAAGTTTGGCTCAAAAGGCATAAAAAGTGTGCAAGGGTAAGTGAGGAGGTGATTTTATGAATAAGCAAAAAGGCAATTTCTTTCTTCTGCCTAATAAAATTTTTGATGAAGGCTTAACTCCTATGGAGTTTGTGGTGTACAGCTTTCTGACAAGCAGAGGTGATGCTAAAGGAAAAAGTTATTATTCCGTTCCGAACATTGCAAAATACTGCGGTATGTGTGAGAACTCCTGCCGTAAAGCAATCAGAGGACTTACTGAAAAAGGCTATGTTGATGTTTCTCAAAGGTATTTTGAAAGCGCAAGGCAGAGTAATCTGTATACGGTACACAAAATATGAACCACCGCCGGTTCAGCAAACGGCGACAAACAATTAAAAGCCTTTGAAGTAAAAAACAAAAGTAATCGGGCTGATTATTAAAACACGAATTTGAGCCGTTTGTGGAAGTATTTTCAAAGGTTTAATCAATTAGAATAAAGGTGCTTTGCACCGCACTACATCAGTCAGCAACGCTGACTGTTAGGCGAGTTTCGTCTTTGTATTACGCCACGGCGCAAAACAAAGACATTTGGGCTAAGCCCAAACCCCTATTTAAATTTTGGAGGTAAAAATCATAGATAATAACAGAACAGAAATTTTAAATTTCAGGGTAACAAAAACAGAAAAAGAATTGATAGAGATGTATGCAAGCACCAAGTATAAAAGCATTGCACCTTATCTTCGTGACTGTGCTTTGCACAAGGAAATCAAAATCATTCGAGGCATTGAAGGCGTTGAATATGAGTTAAGACGAATAGGTAATAACCTAAATCAGTTGACAAAAGCAGTCAATTCAGGAATGTGTAACGCTGTTGATTTAAAAGAAATGCGTCAGGAGGTGGCAAAGGTATGGCAATTATTAAGTTCACTTCAGGAAAAATAAATCCGAGAACTGTCATCAATTATGTGTGTAACAAAGAAAAAACCACTGATAAACTTATCAGCGGTAAAGACTGCATGCCGGAAAGCTGCGAGTATGAATTTGCAGAAGTGAAGAAAGCGTTCGGAAAAACTGACGGCAGAACTTACTACCATATGATACAATCCTTCTCTCCTGATGACAGGATAACTCCTGAGCAAGCACACGAGGTCGGACTGCAAATGGCAGAATTGTTTGAAGGTTATCAGGTACTTGTAGTCACGCACACCAACAAAGCTCACACGCATAATCATCTTGTAATCAACAGTGTGAACTTTGAAAACGGAAAGAAGCTGACTATTTCTAATCAGGAGCTTGAAAGAATTAAAAATTATTCAAACAGTATTTGCTTACAAAACGGCTGGGATGTTACAGAGGCAAAGACCAGAAGAAACAGAAATCCAAAATGGAAACAGATAATTATTGAAGACGCTCTCACTGCTATGGCTGAAAGTTACAGTATGGATGAATACATTTCAAAATTAAAAGAACTTGGTATTTATGTTTCGTACAATCCCGACTATAAGTATATGACGTACAGTGATGCAGAGGGACACAAATGCAGAGACGCAAAATTGTTTGATGAGAGGTTACTAAAGAAAAATCTTGAGCTTTATTTTGACTTAGGCGGAGCGGAAACTTTAATCGGAGATACAATTCTCGATTATGAAACGCCGAAGTCAGGCAACTGTACTGACGGACTTACGAATTTGATAACAAATTTCATCGACACGATACAGGCTGACGAAGAAGAATACGATGACACTTATTACATTCACGACAGGAAAAAGTTAGAAAAAATCGTTGAGAAAATGAGAGCGAGAGGTTCTAAAATCACGCTTGCAAAACTTATAAAGATACTTAATTCAAAAACCGAACCGGAAGAAACTTATTATTTCGGTTGGTAATTTAGGAGGTTTACATATGGATAATAAATATAAAAACGATGAGTTTGTATTTTTAACACCAATGGATGTGGCAAAAATAATCGGTTGTTCAGTACCTACTGCAAGAAAACTTTTCTACCGTGACGATTTTCCTGCAATCAAAGTAGGTAAGAATCTCAAAGTGCTAAAATCAGAATTCATCAAATGGTGCAGTGAAAGGAGAATGTAATTATAGAGAATAAAAAAATCATAACCACTATCAACTAGTGGTTATGATTGAACAAGTCTATATTAATTATCTTTTGAAGAGGCAGATTCAATCAGATCAACTACAACTTCATTTAGTTTTTTTGCATCATTTGATGTGATAACAGATTTTCCTGTTTGGCTTTCAATGGATCTTCTTGCATCTCCTGCAACCTTACCGCCTTTGTTTGCAACAGCTTTGTTTTCTTCAAAATTTTTTGGATTTTCTGACTGAGAAATTTCCTTTGTTGAAGCTTCAGCCAACATTGTCAAAACAAGTTCAAGGTCACTCATATTGTCACGCAAATTTTCTTTTTTTAATCCCTTAAGATTTTTATATTGCCTTGTGCTCATACCTGACCAAGCCTTTGTTATTTCATCTGTAAGGATTGCATATTCTTTGCCTTTTTCAACACCACGCTTTTGCCATTCATCAGTAAGTTCATTTCTTATACGAATAGACAAAAGTCTTTGATGTATCCAATCTTCAGAATATCCTTTTTTCTGGTATGTTTCAACCGCTCTGTCTATTGCCAATTCAGGATCAATAGTTTCTTCTATTCTTTCTCTACCAACCTGTGCAAGCCACATCTTAAATGGCTCTGCTTTTTTCGATGGCACAGACTGAATAATGCGTAATAATTGTTCTGTATCAGCAACATCAGTTTTGTATTTTTTTCCATCTTTCGGCGACTTTAATTTCAGTTGCTGACAATTTATCAGCAACTGGTCTGCGCCCTCTTCTTTCAAGCGTTGTTTCAATTTTGCCCAATAATTACTTGCACTTCTTTGTGTTGGTTGATCTGTCAAAACCGATATTACATCGACAATAGAAAAGTACCACTCTTCCTTTTCATCATCCCACGCAGTACGAATAGGCTTATCTTCAAAAAGTTGAATATTATTATCACCCATATTATTATTCTCCCTTTTATGATATTTTAATTTTATCATAAAAAAATTAGATCATCAATATGTTAAAAATCAAATACGGTATGCCATTGGGATGACATTCGGTTGGCATTCAACCCATCTTGAGCAATCTCAAGTTATCTCAAGGTGAAAATGGAAAAGGCTCTAAGCCCAGGTTTAAAGGGGTTTAGAGCCTTTTGGCATAAGAAAAAGACGGTTTAGAAAACCGTCTTTTTTGGTCGAGGTGACAGGACTTGAACCTGCGGCATCCTGCTCCCAAAGCAGGCACTCTAGCCAAACTGAGTTACACCTCGATAAGAGTATAGATTTTTGATTTGCGGCGGGACTGAAATTTCTGCTTTGGTCGCCCGGCTTGCGAAATCTATGCATAAAATGAAGAGGTTTGCAAGGAATATAATAATATATGACGGGGCATTTGTCAAGCGATAAGCGAAGGAAAAGTGCTTGAAGATCGTGCGTATTATGTTTGCGCGATTTTTTGCGCGGCGCAGATTTATGTGCCGCTTTACGGGTTACAATACATGAGAATGGGTTCCTTTTGGCAGGGTGAGCCTGCGCTTCCTTTTCTGCGCTTTACAAATGCACTTGCATTCGGGCGTTTTTAAGGGTATTATAGTAGTGATCATAATTATTGGAGTATGGGGTGCGGATATGAAACGCTGTTTGATTGTTGTGGATTACCAGAATGATTTTGTGAGCGGTTCGCTTGGTTTTGAAAAAGCAAAGGCGCTTGACGGGTGCATTTGCGAAAAAATAAGGGAATGCCGAAAAGCCGGCGGAGACATTCTTTTTACGATGGATACCCACGGCAGGGATTATCTTAAGACCCGGGAAGGCCGCAGCATACCAGTGGAACACTGCATCAAGGGCACAAACGGGCACTGTCTGTATGGCAACACCGCGCAGGAGGCGCGGGAAGAGGATCTGTATTTTGAGAAGAGCACATATGGATCTGACGCGCTTTACGAATATCTGAAAACAGCGGCGTATGATTCAATAGAACTTTGCGGCGTTGTGAGCAACATATGTGTGCTCTCCAATGCTGTGCTTGCGAAAACGGCGCTGCCGGAGAGCGAGATCAAAATCGACGCGCGCTGCACGGCGTCTAATGACGATCGGTTAAATGAAGAAGTGCTGGACGTGTTGGCGTCTATTAATGTGGAAATTACAAACCGCGTGTAAAGGGGAAATATAGGATGGAAAACAGAAATTTGACCATGCTTTGCGACTTTTATGAACTGACGATGGCAGGCGGATATTTTAAAAACGGCGTCCATAAAAGAAACGCTTATTTTGACGTGTTTTTCCGCTCTGTGCCGGACGGCGGCGGCTTTGCTATTGCAGCGGGGCTGGAGCAGATCGTAAATTATATAAAAGACCTTCATTTTTCGGCGGAAGATCTTGATTATCTGCGTTCCAAAAAACTTTTTGACGAGGAATTTTTGAACTATCTTGCGGATTTCCGTTTTACGGGCGATATTTACGCCGTGCCGGAGGGTACACCTGTTTTTCCCTATGAGCCGATAATAACGGTACGCGCGCCAGCGATCGAGGCGCAGCTGATTGAAACGTTTTTGCTGCTCCAGATCAATCATCAGTCGCTGATTGCAACCAAGGCAAACCGCATTGTGCGCGCTGCCCAGGGCAGAACCGTGCTGGAATTCGGCTCGCGCAGGGCGCAGGGCGCGGACGGTGCGGTCATCGGTGCGCGCGCGGCGTACATAGGCGGCTGCGCCGGTACTGCCTGCACGCTTACGGATGAACTTTACGGTGTGCCTGCCGGCGGCACGATGGCGCATTCGTGGGTGCAGATGTTTGATTCGGAATATGAGGCGTTTGAGGCGTATTGCAAACTCTATCCCCACAGCGCAACGCTGCTGGTGGACACATATAACACGCTGAAAAGCGGTGTTCCGAACGCGATTAAAGCGTTTAAAAACATTCTTGTTCCCCAGGGGATCACGGATTTCGCCATCCGGCTGGATTCGGGCGATATCTCCTATCTTTCCAAAAAAGCCAGAAAAATGCTGGATGACGCCGGTTTGCCGAACTGCAAGATCACGGCGTCCAACGCGCTGGATGAATATCTGATCCGTGATCTGATGATGCAGGGCGCGAAGATCGATACGTTCGGCGTGGGCGAACGGCTGATCACCGCCAAAAGTTCGCCGGTTTTCGGCGGCGTATACAAGCTTGCCGCCGTAGAGGATGAAAACGGCGGGATCATTCCAAAGATCAAGATCAGCGAAAACACCGCCAAGATCACCAATCCGCATTTTAAGCGCCTTTACAGATTTTATGACCGGGAAAGCGGCAAGGCGCTTGCGGACGAACTCTGCCTTAGGGATGAAGTGATCAACGAGAACGAGCCGCACACGATCTTTGATCCGAATGCCGTTTGGAAAACAAAAACCCTGACCGATTACACGGTGCGCGATCTTCAGGAGCCGATCTTCAAAAACGGCAAACTGGTGTACGAACTGCCAAGCCTGGACGCCATTAAAAATTACTGCCGTGAACAGATCGGCACGCTGTGGGACGAAGTGAAACGATTTGAAAATCCGCACACGTATTATGTGGATCTTTCACAGAAACTGTGGGATGAAAAAAGGCGCCTGCTTAAGGAAAACGAGTATATCCTGTAAGCGGCACCGGAAAATCTGAGAGGGATAACATTGAGCAAAAAGAAAAAAATTGCGGTTGCCGTGACCGTGATCTTGGTTATTGCTGCGGCGGCAGCGGCTTACCTGCTGTACAGCGGCGGATTTTTTGATAAACCTGTGGCAGAGACCGAACCGACCAGCGCGGCAGCACCGGACGAGACAACTACGGTGCCTGCTGTTTATCAGGAATATTACAACAGAAATCAGGATTTTGTGGGCTGGATCAAGATTGAAGGCACGGATATAGATTACCCGGTTGTTCAGGCTGATGACAACGAGTATTATCTGAACCATAATTTTGACAGAGAGCGCGAATCGCGCGGTACGATCTTTATGGATTACCTGAGCGATCCGAATCTGGGGTATATGAATACGGTCATCCACGGGCATAACTGGCTGGATGACACGGTCTTTTCCGAACTGCCGCAGTATTCGGACATTGAGTATTATCGGGAACATCCTATTATAGAGTACAACACCCGCACCGAGATGCACAAATGGAAGATCTTTGCGGTGTTTATCACTACCGCCTCCGCCGATGAGGATAACGGCTATGTTTTTAACTACGTTTATCCGGATGTGGGCGGGTTGAATTATGACGGTTATATGGCAGAGGTGAACAAGCGCACCCTGTATTACACAGATGTGGATGTAAATGCAAACGATAAGATCCTGACCCTTTCCACCTGCACCAGAGAGGTGGATACGCGTTCTTACCGGGCGGACTGCCGCATTGTGATCCTTGCCAGAATGGTTCGGGACGGAGAGAGCGAAACGGTGAATACCGCCGCCGCGTATGAGAATCCGAATCCGAAATATCCGCAGATCCGGTATGACCTGAAAGGCCGTGAAAACCCGTATAAAAATGAGGAGTTCTGGTATCCTTATGAAACGATGAATGAATCGCAGTGAATCAAAAGATCCCGCTTTCGGCAGGTGTAAATGCCCCCGATGCGGGATCTTTTTCTGCGGTTTTAAACAAACAGCAGTTGTATAAAACTGATGAGATACATAATTGCGTAGAGCGCCGGCTGGTGCAGCAGATACACCCAAAGGCTGTTTTTGCCCACCTTTTGCAGGAATGGAACGTGGCTTTTGTAAAACCCGCCGGGGAGGGCGCCGTCCTTTGCCCATTTGCCCAGAAACGCGCCGAACAGAAACAGAAACAGCCACGGAATCAGCGGAAAATAATCGGCAGAATAGAAACTGCCGTTGTGGAAACCGAGAAACGCGAAGGCATTGGAGGTATAGAGCCGCGCGGGCAGTTCGATCAGGCCGAAAAGCAGCCTGCCCTCGCTAATGGAATACGACGCAAGAAAAAGCGCGGCGGAGACCGCCATGCCCACTATAGAGCCTTTTTTGCCCAGTTTGTTGATCAGCGGCATAAAAGCGCCCGTGATGATCATGGAAAGCCCAAGGCAGGATAGCACGCCGAAATAGATCTCCGCGCCCGTAATGCCGATTGCCGGCAGGATGGCGGCGGTAACAAGCGTTACGGCAAGGCCGGCGGCAAACACGATGGCGCCGCGCCGCACGGTGTTTCTGGAAAGACGGCTGCAAATGCCGGAGGTAATGATGAAGATTGCCCAGAACAAGGGCTGAAAGATGCATAAAAAATTAAAGATCCTGTAGCCGATATCGTAGTGCAGCACAAAACCGATATCGTAAAACGTATGGTGAATCACCATACAGATAATGGCAAAGCCCCTGAGTTCGTCCAGCAGATAGATCCTGCGCTGCCCCTCTTTCATATTTTCCCTCCGTTTCACAAGGTGTTAAACTGAATAGTATTGTACCATATTCGTTTGAAAAATGCCACTGCTTATTGGCGGCGAGCTCCGGCAGCCTGTTTTGCGGCGGATGTGTTTTGCATGATCCGGTGCATAATTATTAATATTGTATTACTAATAGAATTATGTTATACTTTGAAGAGAACCCATGCCGTATTTACGGCAAATCCAAACACGCGCAAATGCGGGAAAGGTTTGTTTATGAAAGAAGTTAAGAGCGGCGCTTTTGCCGAAAAAACACTGGTTGTAAACGGGGAGAACACGGCGGTTGCCGCAGGCAGCGGATCGCTCCCGGTGCTGGGAACGCCGTATATGATCGCGCTGATGGAAAACGCAACGTGCGCGGCAGTTGAGCCCTATCTGGAAGAGGGCGAAACCACGGTGGGAACGCGCATAGACGTTACGCACGACCGTGCAAGCAAAACCGGCGAAACGATCACCGCCCGTGCCGAGATCCGTGAAGTGCGCGGCAGAAAGATCGTTTTCTCGGTTGAGGCAACAAATGAAAAGGGCGAAAGGATCGGCGGCGGCACAATCGAGCGCTTTGCCGTAATCCGTGAAAAATTTATGGCAAAACTCGGCTGACCAGCCGTTTCATAATTCGTTCAGATCACGTGCATACAGGGGTATTTTATGAAATTTAAAGCTGTTATTTTTGATTTTGACGGAACGATCTGCGCAACCGCGCCCGGTGTTGTAAAAAGCGCGAAATACGCGCTGGAGGCGTTTGGGTATGCGGTGCCGGAGGATGAAAACGAACTGGAGTTTTTTATAGGCCCTCCGCTGCTTGTTACGTTTCAGGAACGGTTTGGGGCAGACCCGCAGACGGCGCTGGAGCTGGTGAAAAAGTACAGGGAACGATATACCAACCAGGGCGTTTTCGAAAGCGAACTTTACGGCGGGATAGACATTTTGCTTTCCGCTTTGAAGAAGGACGGTTTAAAGATCGGCATTGCCTCCTCCAAACCGCAGAAATATATTGAAACGCTTTTGGAGCGCTTTAATGTTATGAAGTATTTTGACTGCGTTTGCGGCGTCAGCTTTACTGCGGACTGTGAATCCAAAGCAAGCATCATTACCCGGTGTATGACCACCATGGGTGTGAACAATGAAAACACTTTTATGGTTGGCGACAAAAGATATGATATTGCCGGCGCCAAGGCAAACGAAATGCTTTCCGTTGGCGTGCTTTGGGGTTACGGCACCAAATTTGAGCTGATCGAAGCCGGCGCGGATTTCATTGCGGAAAAGATAGAGGATGTGGAATCCATCGCGCTTGGGTATTTTGAACAGACGGAGGAGAGCACGGGCATCTTTAACGGCAGGATCATCACCGTGCACGAAGATACCGTTACGCTGGTGGACGGCACCCACGCCAAGCGGGAGATCGTGGATCACAACGGCGGCGTTGCCGTTATCGGCTTAACCGAAGAAAAGGAAGTGCTGCTGGTGCGGCAGTTCCGCGCGCCGTATAAGGAAACGATTTTTGAGATCCCGGCAGGCAAACTGGAAAAGGACGAGGATCCGGATGAGGCGGCAAAGCGTGAGTTCAGCGAGGAATGCGGCTGCACGGCGGGCGAATTCAAATATATCGGCGAACTTTACCCCACGCCCGGTTACTGCGGCGAGATCATCCGCCTGTATCTTGCAAGGGATCTGCAGTACGGCGAGCAGCATTTGGATGAGGATGAGCGGCTGGATGTGTATAAAGTGCCGCTTGAAGAGGCGTTTTGGCGTGTGATGAACGGAGAGTTTAAGGACGCGAAAACGCAGATAGGAATTATGAAAATCAGGGAAATGATAAGAAATGGCAGTTTATCTTGACAACAGCGCCACAACCAAGCCGTGCAGGGAGGCGGCGGACGCCGTAAATTATATGCTTACGGAAAATTTCGGCAATCCCTCCAGCCTGCACGCGGCGGGAATAGAGGCGGCAAAATCGCTGATCTCGGCAAGAGAGGCGGTCGCCCGTGTGCTGGGCTGCGAAAAAGAAGAAATTTATTTTACAAGCGGCGCAACGGAGGCAAACAACCTTGCCCTTTTCGGCGCCTGCGCGGCAAAGCGGCGCGCGGGGAACCGGATCGTGACCACGGCAATTGAGCATGAAAGTGTTCTTGCCGCTGCCGATGAACTGGAAAAGCAGGGCTTTGAGGTTATAAAACTGATGCCGGATCAGCACGGCAACATAAGCGCCGCGGATTTTGCCCAGGCGGTGAACGAGAAAACGATTCTGGTCTCCGCCATGTATATCAATAACGAGATCGGCTCGGTTCTGCCGGTGGAGAAAATTAAACGAATTATAGAGATGAAAAAAGCGCCCGCCCTTTTCCATGCGGATTGTGTGCAGGCGTTCGGCAAAGTGAAATTCAGCCCCAAAAAATTAGGGGCGGACCTTGTTTCTGTAACGGCTCATAAAATTCACGGCCCAAAGGGAACCGGCGCGCTCTACATAAAAAAAGGCGCAAGAATCCTGCCCCGCACATTCGGCGGGGAGCAGGAAAAGCGCATGCGCCCGGGCACGGAGGCGTCTCCCCTTATCGCAGGGTTCGGAGCCGCTGCGGCGGCGCTGCCCGATTTGCAGATGCAGAGCAGGGCGGTCGGGGAACTGAATGCATATCTAAGGGAACTTCTCGGCAGGATAGACGGTATTCAGTTTAACAGTGATGAAAATGCATCGCCCTATATATTAAATGTATATATTCCCACGTTTATGCGCAGCCAAACGATTGTGCAGGAACTGTCCTCTAAATACGAAGTATATGTCAGCAACGGTTCGGCGTGCGCCAAGGGCAAAAAGAGCCATGTGCTTGCCGCCATGCACCTGAGCGACGAAACGGCGGACAAGAGCATTCGCATCAGCTTTTCGCGCTTTAATACACGGCAGGACTGCGAACGATGCGCCGCCGCCATAAAAGACTTAACAGAAAAACACCCGAGGTAGACATGAAAGAAATTATACTTGTAAAAAACGGAGAACTTGTTTTAAAAGGGCTTAACCGCAACACCTTTGAAGATGTTTTGATCAAAAATATGCGCCGCCATTTAGCGGATCTGGGCGAATTTAAATTTACAAAAAGCCAGTCCACCATTATGGTGGAGGCGCCGGATGGGGTGGATCTGGACGAAGTTGCCGAAAGGCTTGGCAAGGTGTTCGGCATTGCGGCGTATTCGCGCGCGGCCGTGTGCGAAAAGGATATGCAAGGCATTGTGAAAACGGCAAGGGAATATCTGGCGGATGAACTTTCCCTTGTTTCAACTTTTAAAGTAGAGGCAAAGCGCAGTGATAAAAAATTTCCGCTCAAATCGCCGGAAATCTGCCGCGAACTCGGCGGCGCGCTGCTGAAAACGTTTACCCATTTAAAAGTGGATGTGCATAACCCGGATGTTACCGTTACCGTGGAAATCAGAGATCATTATGCGTTTGTGCGCGGCAACAATATCAAAGGCGCCGGCGGCATGCCCACAGGCACCAGCGGCAGGGCGGCAGTGCTTATCAGCGGCGGCATTGATTCGCCCGTTGCGGCGTATATGATGGCAAAACGGGGCATTGAGCTGGTTGCCGTTCACTTTGCCTCGCCGCCCTACACAAGCGAACTTGCGGAAATGAAAGTGATGGATCTGCTGAAAAAAGTTTCCGCCTACTGCGGCACGATCACAACCTATGTTGTGCCGTTTACAGAGATACAAGAGGCGATCCGCGATTCCTGCCCGGAGGAGTATTTTACGCTGGTGATGCGCCGCATTATGATGAAGATCAGCAATATCATTGCCGAAAACCAAAACTGCCGCGCGCTCATTACCGGGGAGAGCTTGGGTCAGGTTGCCAGCCAGACCATCTATGCCCTCCAGTGTACGGACAGTGTGGCAAAACTCCCGGTGTTCCGCCCGTGCATCGGTATGGATAAGGATGAGATCATTGCGGTCTCCAGAAAAATCGATACCTTTGATACGTCCATACAGCCGTATGAGGACTGCTGCACGGTGTTTACGCCAAAACACCCGCGCACCCGCCCGAAACCGCAGGATGTGGAAGCGGCGGAAAGTAATATAGAAAATCTGGATGAAATGATTGCCGCAGCCGTTCAGGGCGCGAAACGCAGGTTTATAAAGGCGGTAAGCGTATGAGCGATAAAAACGAAACCAAAAAGCCGGATGAGATCGGCGAACTGCTTGGCGATTACAAAAAGCAAAAGGAAGAGCGGGAAAAGAACTTTGGCAAAATAGAATTTCACAAGCCGAAACAGAGCGCGGATATGCAAAGCGGCGCGGACGCGGCGCCGCCGGAGGCAAACGCGAAAACGAAACGGCACAAAGCCGGTAAAAACAGCCAAAATACGGACCGCGAAACCGGCGCAGAACGCAAACATTCCGGCGGAAAAGCAAGATCCGCTGCGCGCGCCGTCAAAGCCTTTTTCAAAACCAAAAAAGGCAAAAAAATTATGATCACGGCTGCAGCGGTGCTGTGCGCCGCTGCTGTTGCGGCAGGCGGTTTTGCATTGATCCGCTATGAAAAGACCGCTTATTTGCGTCCGTATATTGAAAAGTACCCGGATGTGGATTTCCCCGCCGGAATCCGGGAAAATTACTGCGAGCAATACGCAAGGGTGCCCGCAACAACCGGGTATCTCTCCATAGAGGCGTGCAGCTACGGCAGTTTCGTTGTGCAGAGCACGGCGTCCGCGCAGCCGGCGCTCAGCTTTTCAAACCGTGCGGACGGGCTTGATTTTAACACGGTGATCCGTATGCCGGACGGGGCGTGCGATCTGGAAAGTGTGTTCGGCAGTGCGGAAAGTTACCTTGCCGCTTCGCAGAAGATCACGTATTCCACACTGTTTGAGGATTATGATTTTACCGTGATCGGCGCCTTTTATACGAATACCGATCCCGATGAGGACGGCGGCTATGTGTTTCCGTATGATGTTACGCAAAAAATGACGCCGATCAGCTTTAATGATTATACAGACCGCCTGTATCACCGCTTTTTATATGAAACAGAGTATAAACTGCGTTATGATACGGATCAGATCCTTACGGTTGTTTCGGATTCGCAGCGGATGCCCGGCTTTGAATTTGTTGTGGTCTGCGCGCTCGGCGCGCCGGCGCAAAGCAGCGCAACGCCCAATGATTCCGTTCATTATCCGCAGGCGTGGTATGACGCGCGCGGAGAAATGAATCCTTACAGATTTTCGGATCCGTGGTATCCCACCGTTTATATAGATGATTCAGAGGAAGAAACAAGCATTCAGTCTGAAGAAGACTATCAGTAACAGACACAAAAATATACACATACAGGAGGGGTAAAAAATGTATGATGTTGCCGTTATAGGCGCCGGAATCGTCGGCGCGGCATGCGCTTATGAACTCAGCAAATATAATCTGCGTGTTGCCGTGCTGGAAAAAAAGAACGATGTTTGCTGCGGCACCACCAAGGCAAACAGCGCTATTATCCATGCCGGCTATGACCCGCTGCCCGGCACGCTTATGGCGCGTTTGAATGTTGCCGGTTCAAAAATGGCGGGCGAGCTCTGCAAAAAACTGGATGTGCCGTATCAGCAGATCGGTTCGCTGGTTGTTGCATTTTCTGAGGACGATAAAAAAGAGGTAGAGGAACTTTATCGCCGCGGAACCGAAAACGGCGTGGAGGGGCTGCGGATCGTAGACGCCGAAGAACTCAGAAAAATGGAGCCGTATATCTCTGATCAGGCGATCTGCGCATTGTATGCGCCCACGGCGGCAATCGTAAATCCGTGGGAATACGGCATTGCGCTTGCCGAGACCGCTGTTCGAAACGGAACGGAGGTAAAACTGGAATTTGAGGTTACCTCCATAGAGAAAAAAGACGGCGTTTGGCATATTGAATCGCCCAAAGGCAGTGTGGACGCAAACTATGTGATCAATGCCGCCGGGGTGGACTGCGATACGATCCATAATATGGTGGCGCAGCCTGCCTATAAGGTGCTGCCCAGCGCGGGCGAGTATTACCTGCTTGACCTCAGCGAGGGCAAACGGGCAAACCACGTGATCTTTCAGTGCCCGGATAAGGACGGGAAAGGCGTGCTTGTAACGCACACCTGCCACGGGAATCTGCTTGTTGGCCCCAATGCGGACCCGAGGGATAAGGACGATACTTCCACCAAATCCCGCTGCCTGGATTTCATCCGGCAAAAGGCGGTTAAATCCGTGCCGTCCATCGCTTTCAGGGAAAATATCAGGAATTTCACCGGCGTTCGCGCGGTTACGGACAGGGATGATTTCATTATTGAATTTGCGGCAGAGCATTTTCTGGATCTTGCCGGCATTAAATCCCCCGGCCTTTCCGCCGCACCGGCGATCGCGCTGGAGGCTGTGAACATGCTTGCGGATCAGGGGCTTGCGCTTAATAAAAAAGAAAATATTGTGGATTCCAGAAAGCATCTGCGTTTCAAAAAACTTTCCAACGAAGAAAAGAACAGGATCATTGCGCAGGATCCCGCATACGGCAGAGTGATCTGCCGCTGTGAAACCATTACAGAGGGCGAGATCCTGGACGCTTTAAGATCACCGATCCCGCCGGTGTCGCTGGACGGCATTAAGCGAAGAGCCGGCACAGGCATGGGCAGGTGCCAAAGCGGCTTTTGCGGCCCCAAAGTGCTGGAGATCATTGCAAAATTCAGAAATGTTCCGTATGAGGATGTTTTGCAGGATGATACCGGCAGTTATATTTTGACCGGAGAAACGAAGAGCGGAGGTGTAAAGTGATGTATGAACTTATCGTGATCGGCGGCGGCCCGGCAGGTCTTGCCGCGGCGCTTTCCGCTTATGAAAACGGGCTGAAAAAGATTTTGATCATAGAAAGAGACCGCGAACTCGGCGGTATTCTGAACCAGTGCATACATAACGGTTTCGGCCTTCACTATTTTAAAGAGGAACTGACCGGTCCGGAATACGCCGGCAGATTTATTGAAATGCTCAAGGATACCCAGGTGGAAGTGATGACGGATACCATGGTGCTGCAGGTCACGAATGACCGCTGTGTGCACTGCATCAATTCCAAAAACGGTTATCAGATTCTGGAGGCGGGCGCCGTTGTGCTTGCCATGGGCTGCCGGGAGCGCACAAGGGGCGCTATCTCCATCCCCGGCACACGCCCTGCCGGAATCCTAACCGCCGGCGCGGCGCAGAGATATGTGAATATAGAGGGGCACATGGTGGGCAAACGCGTTGTGATCCTCGGCTCCGGCGATATCGGCCTGATCATGGCGCGCCGCATGACGCTGGAGGGCGCAAAAGTGCTTGCCTGTGTAGAACTGATGCCCTATTCCGGCGGCCTGCAAAGAAACATTGTGCAGTGCCTGAATGATTTTAATATTCCGCTTTATCTTTCCCACACCATTATTGATATTCAGGGCAAAAACCGTGTGGAAGGCGTAACGGTTGCAAAAGTTGGGGCGGACAGAAAACCGATCCCCGGCACGGAGATGCAGTTTGACTGCGATACCGTTTTGCTTTCCGTTGGCCTGATTCCGGAAAACGAACTTACCAGAACGGCAGGGATTGAAATGGATCCCCGCACGAACGGCGCGGTCGTTTTTGAAAATATGGAAACCTCCGCAAACGGCATATTCGCCTGCGGCAATGTGGTGCACGTTCATGATCTTGTGGATTTTGTAACGGGCGAGAGCCAGCGTGCCGGCAAAGCGGCGGCGGATTTCGTTTTAAACGGGGAAAAGAGCCGGGAGGACTGCATTGAACTGAAAACGAACGAATTTGTCAGTTACACGGTGCCGCAAAAGATCAGGCGCACGGCACAAACGGCGGAGATCTTCTTCCGCGTGCGCCGCATCTTTGAAAAATCCGGCATAACGGTAACGGACGGCGATACCGTGATCGCGCATTTCAAGAGGGAGCATATGGCGCCCGGTGAAATGGAAAAGATCACCCTGCCGAAAGTGCTGCTGGATAAGATCCGTTCCGGTCAGATTACGGTTTCGGCAAAGGAGGAGGCGTGAGTATGACACATTTGATCTGTATTACCTGCCCCAAGGGCTGCCACTTAACGGTGGATGAGGCGCAGGATTATAAGGTTACCGGAAACGCCTGCCCAAGAGGCGCCGAATACGGCAGAAACGAACTGAAAAACCCCGTGCGTGTGGTTACCTCAACGGTGCGCACAAACAGCGGTGAATATCCGCGCTGCCCCGTTAAAACAAACGGCGCCATACCAAAGGGCAGAATGTTTGACGCCATGCGCCTTTTGGATGATATTACGCTGGAAGTTCCGGTAAAAGCCGGCGATACCGTGATCCCGGATCTGTTCGGAACCGGTATTTCGTTTGTGGCTTGCAAAACCATAGAAAAATAAACGAATCAGAAAGATCCCTTTCCGTTTTGCGGAAAGGGATCTTTTTTTGCCTGCATGTGTATTTTCGTTTTCGGCAGGTGTTTTCGGTTTATTCTACGGTAACGGATTTGGCAAGGTTGCGCGGTTTGTCTATGGGCAGGCCTTTTTCTTTTGCCGTGTAATACGCCAGCAGCTGCAGCGGCACAATCTCCAGCGACGGCGTTAAAAACGGTATGGAATCCGGGTAAGTGATCACCGTGTTGAATCTGCCCAGACTCTGCGCCAGGCTTTCCGGGGCAAATACGGTTACATCCGCCCCTCTGGAAATGACCTCCTGTAAATTGGAAACCGTTTTGGGCAAAAGGCGGCTGTTGCTGATAATGCCAAAGCACACCGTGCCGTTTTCGATCAGGCTGATCGTGCCGTGTTTCAGTTCGCTCGCAGGGCAGCCCACGCAGTCTATATAACTGATCTCTTTGAGTTTCAGCGCGCCTTCCAGCGCGGCGGCGTAATCTGCGTTTCTGCCCAGGAAAAAGCATTTGTCCGTATCTTTGATCTGTTTTGCAAGTTTCTTTATCTTTTCCGTATCGTTTAGGATACGTTCCATTTTTTTCGGCAGCAGCAGGCTCATATTCAGCGCGATCTCCGCAAAAACGGAGGAACACGCGCCGCGGCGCAGGGCAATAGAAAGGCAAAGCATGTTCAGCATTGCAGCCTGGCAGGAAAACGCCTTTGTGGTGGCAACGGCAATCTCCGGCCCCGCCTTGGTAAGCAGGCTGTATTCGCTCATTTTGGCAATGGAGCTTTCGGCAACGTTTACAATACTGATTGTTCTGGCGCCCTGCTCGCGCGCCTGTTTCAGCGCGGCAAGGCTGTCTGCCGTTTCGCCGCTTTGGCTGATGATCACAACCAGGCAGTCCGCGCCAAGCACGGGATTTTCATACCGGAATTCCCCGGCGTATTCCGCAAAGCAGGGGATTCCGGCAATCTTTTCAAAAGCGTATTTTGCCATCAGGCCAACATGGTATGCGGAACCGCAGCCAACGATATAGATTCTGCTGAGGGCGCGGATCTCCTCATCCGTAAAAGGAAAGCCCTTAAAATCGATGCTTTCGCCGTTGGTTACGCTGCCCAGCGTTGCGCGCACGGCGTCCGGCTGCTCATAGATCTCTTTAAGCATAAAATGCTCGAATCCGCCTTTGTCGGCGGAGGAATCCGGCAGTTCCACCGATTTGATCTCTTTTTTCACGGGTTCAAAATTTTTGCCGAAAACGCGGATCTCCTCCGCGGTGATCCGCGCGGTCTCGCCGTCCTCAAGATAGACTGCCCGGTTCGTTTTTCCAAGCAGGGGATTGATGTCCGAGGAAATATAATTCTCACCGTCTCCAACGCCGATAATAAGCGGCGAGCCGTTTTTGGCGCAGTAAAGCGTGTTGGCGTCATCCGTGCAGAGGATGCCCAGCGCATAAGAGCCTTTCAGCAGCGGCAGCGTTTTTCTGATCGCCTCTTCCGCGTCGCCGTTATAATTCAGTTCCAGCAGTTTCGGGATCACTTCCGTATCCGTGTCGCTTTCAAAAGAAGCGCCGTTCAAAATCAGGCTTTCCCGAATCTCTCTGTAATTTTCGATAATGCCGTTGTGCACAACGGCAAAATGGGCGCTCACCTGCGGGTGGGCGTTTGTTTCATTTGCCGCCCCGTGTGTTGCCCAGCGTGTATGCCCGATCCCCAGACTGCCGCGAATCTCATATCCGCGCAGCTTTTCCTCCAGATTTCGAATCTCTCCGGCGGCTTTGACTACCCTGAGATCTCCGCCGTTCAAAACGCCGATACCGCCGCTGTCATACCCGCGGTATTCCAGCCCTTTGAGCCCCTTGATTAAAATGCCCGTTGCGTCACTTCTGCCTACATAGCCGATGATTCCACACATAAAAGATCACTCCGTAAAACTAAAATTCATCTTCAAATCTGTGTATTCTTGCCGCGATCACGCTCATATCGTCCTCGCGCATATCCCTGGTTATGTTCAGGGCGGTCTTTATGATCTCGTTTGCGATCTCGTCCGCGCTCATTTCTTCCGCGCCGGAAAGCATTGCCGTCAGCCATTCGCCGCCCGGCTCGGTAATTCCGTCGCTCACCATCACCACAAGATCGCCGTCTCCAAGCGCTGCCGTGCGTTTGGCGAATTCTATGTTTCGCAGGATCCCGGCAGGCATGGAGGAAAGTTCGCATTTCGTAACTTTATTGCCTTTTACAAGATAGGTTGCCGGCGCGCCGGCTTTGTACAATTCCACTCTTCCGGTAAACAGGTCTATGCAGGCGCAGTCCAGCGTGGCAAGGCTTTCATCCCCGGATTTTACAAGCAGCGCGGAGTTGACCACTTTCAGCGCGCTGTCAAACCCGAACCCGGCGGCAAGCAGTTTGGAGAGCAGCCCCGCTCCCATAGCGCCGTCGATCGCCGCTCTGCCGCCCTGGCCCATTCCATCGCTTATGATCAGCACGCTCCTGCCGTGGCCGTCGTTTATGGTCTTGATTGTGTCACCGCAGAGGGCGCCCTCGGCGCTGTGCTGGGCAAAGCCGATCTCAACCGAGTAATTCGGCTTTTCCGTAAATGTGATCATGGTGTCATTTTTAAAATGGGTAACGGCGCATTTGTCCAGATACCGGGAGCAGGCTTTGGAAACTTCCTTCTGCAGTTTGGGGTCTGAAAATCCCGTTTCACGCCCGCTTGTAAGGATCTCGATCCGAATCCTGCCGTATTTATCCTCAATTACGGAAATACTTTTCGGAAAAATATCGTATTCGCCCAGCGCGCGCCGTATTCTGCCTGCCGCAACGGTGTCAAAATATTCCGCTTCGTCAAATTCACGCGCCAGGTCGGAAAGCATGTCGGATATGGAAAAGAACTGATCCGCCGCCACCATGCGGATCTCATTTGTTTTTTCATTGATAATCTCCTGAGAAAAATAATCCGCATCGCTCATCTGATCCCGTGCCTGCATGGCTTTGCGGTTGTTCATTTCATCTATCTTTTCACGCACTTCGTTTACACTTTCGCTGATATAATTGATCGCGCCGGAGGCAAAACGAAGCCGCATCACAAGACTCTGGCGCAGGGAACCGTCCGGCGTTATATTTTCGCCGCCGCGGAAGAACGCCTCAATCTTTTCTCCTGCCGCTTTCGGCAAAACGGCAAGAACGGCGCAGGCAGCGGCGCTTTCCAGAACGAAACCGATACCGGCGCCGGCGGCAACCGTAAACAGCGCGGAAGAAACGCAGAAAGAGGCGGCGCAGGCGAGTGAGCCGAACGGGCAGAACAGGCATGCCAGCAAAGCGGAAAAACCGTAACTGCCGGTCAGAAACAACGTGTCTTCCGTGCCGAGCGAAAAGGCGAATCCAACACAGAGCGCCAGCATGATCCCCAGCCGGTCAGATCCGTAGCGCACGGTGAAAAGCACAAGGAGCAGCGCAATACAGCGGGCGGGGGAAAATCCGCCGATGGAGATTCTGGAAAGGCTCATCAACAGCAGCGCGGCGGAGATCACAATGCAGGTCAGATCTGACGCCGGCAGCGCCCGAAGCCGGAAACGGCGAAAACTGCAGTTCAGCGCCCGGTAAAAGAAAAAGGAACCTCCGCCGGCAAGAATGCTCTGTGCGGCGGTCAGCGCAAAGTCCGCCGCCGCGCCGCCGGTTTTAATGTCCACAACAAAGCCGGTTGCCGCCACCGCGCAAAAAGAGATCGTCATCGGCAGGAACACGGCGGTTTTGCAGTCTGCAAGATCAAGCGCCAGCGCGCCCAAAAACACGATCAGCACCGCTGCGGCGCATCTTGCAAGATCCTGCGGGCGGAACACAAGATAGCCGAACGCCGCGCCGGCGGCGGAATAAAAGTAATTTTTCTTTTTGGATACGGAGATCAGCGATACGGCAAACGGAGAAACGCTTTGCAGCACAACATTTTGCGCCAGCAGAAAAGCGGCGGCAAAATATGCCGCGCCCTCCAGTATGCCGCGCGCCTTTTTGCTTTTCACGGTGTTCTTAATTTCGCTTAATTTTTCCTTTTTAACAGCCGTTTTCATTTTTTTCACATCCGTATTTTTAATAACACGGTATGAGTATATAGCAAGCGAAATAAAAAAATTGTCAGAACGCGGGACAATATAAAATAAACCGGGCTGTTATCACGATCCCTTCCGCGGCTTTTTGTTTTTGGGCGCCCCGAAACGGCAGCAGTTATTTCGTTTTGTTTTCCGTTTTCTTCTTTTTGCCTTTTTTGCGGTTTCGCAGCACGATCATAAAAATCATGCCGATCACGCCGCCAACGGCGTTCATCATCATATCCGTCATGGTGTCAAACAGTCCCAGATAGCCGTATTCGCCGTTGTATTTTGAAAGGTCAAACATTGCGGTCTCCTCGCCGGGTTTGGCAAGCTGCAGGTTTGTGCCGTGCAGGGTGTCCATCAAAAATTCATAAAATTCCCAGCCAACGGCAATGGAAAGCGCAAACATCAGGCCGAATATGGCGGCAAGCGTTGCGGCGCACTGCCCCTTTTTGCGCTGGATGATGCAGGCAAAATCATAGCCGAAAGAGGCGCACACAAAGCCGGAAAGAATGTGCATAAAGATATCAAACCACCATATTCTGTCAAACATGCCCATATATGAGCCGATCACGATACCTATAAATATAATAATGTTCAGCAGGGTCTGTGAAAGCGGCGGCACTTCTTCTATAAAAGAGCCGTTGCCGAACACCTGAAACATATCCCACAAATGAGTAAAGATAAAGCAGAATACGGATTCAAATCCCATCACAAGATCGCCGGTAATAAAGGAATAGGCGGCGCAGATAAGCAGCGCTATGCGCGTGATAATCCAGAATGCAAACTGCGCTTTGGGAATGCTTTTGGTTGGGTGTTTCTTTATTTTATATGCCATAGGAGCCACATAGCCTTTCTTTGCTGTAAATAACAGATATAATCATATCATAAACTGTGCAAAAGTCAAATAAAATAAACGGTCTTTCCATGGAGATTTTGCTGTTTTCTGCACGGGCAGGTGCGGCCGAACCATGCAAAAACCAGAAATGCCGCTATAAAACGCAGAGCGGTTTGCTTGATTTCGGTCTGTTTTTTTAAGCGCGTTTTTTAACATTGATCTTTACTTTGTATAAAAATGTAAATAACTTATAAACAAATGATAAATATTTGCATTTTATATTGCAAGTTTACTGTGGTTCTATTAAAATGATACAGGAAAACACTAAAAATCAGAAACGGAGAATTATTCAGATGGAATACACTTCAAAGTATAATGTTAGAACTACCATGTATCAGCAGTTCGAACATTCGGTGGATGAAAGAGGAGATCATCCCTGTCTGTATTATTACAATAATACGTTAAGCTGGAATGAAACGGCGGATCTGGTAAACCGCTGCGCGGCTGCGCTCAGGGCAAACGGCGTGAAAAAAGGGGACAGAGTTGTAATCTGCCTGCCGAATATGCCGCAGTGTATCGCCGCAATCTATGCTGTAAACAAAATCGGCGCCGTCGCGTCCATGCTTCACCCGCTTTCGGTAAAGTCAGAGGCGGATTACGCTATCAAGCTCGTCGGCGCGAAATTCGCGTTTTGTTTTGACGTATCCGAAAAAGCTTTTAAGGATAATCCGGATGTAACCGTAGTAAAATGCAAAACGGCGTATTATTTCCCCAAAACCGTATACGGTTTTATGGCAAATCTGGTTTACAAGAAAAAGATCAAGGGCAAAACGGCGCCCGCAACCAACGTGAAAAAGCTGATCGACTGGGCGGATTTCTTAAAAGAGGGCGATGCGTATATCAAGGAAAACGGCATTCCGGAAACGCAAACGGATTACGCCGCCACTGCCGCGGTCATGATGACGGGCGGCACAACCGGTAACCCCAAGGGCGTTATGCTCTCTTCCGAAAATATCAACAACCTTTCCTATGAACTGGTGGATGTTGTTACCACTGTTTTGGATATGCAGATCGATCAGGATCATGACGGTATGCTGACCGCGCTTCCCGTGTTCCACGGTTTTGGTTTCGCGCTTTGCATGCATGTTTCCATGTGCGTTGGCATGGCGCAGTCCCTCTGGCCGCAGTTTGACGCCAAAATGTGTTCTGAGGCAATCAAGAAATATCATCTGAATTATATCTTCGGCGTTCCGGATTTCTTTGAAAAAGTGTATAAAGCCGGCTACCTTAAGGGCATCGATATGAGCAATATGAAGCTGATCGGCTCCGGCGGAGACGTTGTGCCTTACACCCTTACGGAAAAAATGGATCGCCTGCTTAAGGAAAACGGCGCAAAATGCCATTTCGTTACCGGTTACGGGCTTACGGAATGCGTTACCGTCTGCACGTTTACGGATCCGCTGCGTGAGGCGCCGCAGGGCTGCATTGGCATTCCCACTTACAATATTGAAGTGATGACCGTTAAACCCGGCACAACGGAGGAAGTTAAGGGCGAGGACGGCGAACTCTGCGTTTACGGCCCCACGCTGATGCAGGGCTACTGGAACGACCCGGAGGAGACGGCAAAGATGCTTGTTCAGCATGAGGACGGCAGAGTATGGCTCCACACCGGCGATATGTGCTATATAGATGAAAAAGGCGATATCTATTACCGCCAGCGTTTAAAGAGAGTTTATAAGATCAGCGGTTATCTTGTGTATCCGTCTTTCATTGAAGAGACTTACAGAGCCATGGCGGAGATCTATGACTGCTGTGTGATCGGAAAAGAGGACGGCGGCAAGACCATGCTTAAGCTTTTTGTTGTGAAAAACAAGAAGTTTGCCAAGGATGATGAGGAGCAGCTCACCGCCAAGATCAGGCACTTCGGCGAACAGAACCTTTCCAAATGGAGCCTGCCCAGAGAGATCGTTTATATTGATGAACTGCCCCGCACCAAAGTCGGCAAAGTGGATTTCAAGGTGCTGAATTGATCATTCGTTGTTTTACAGGTTTTGTATAAGAAATATACGCCGCGCGGCTGCTGCAATTGCCGCGCGGCGGTTTTATTTTGTGTGGAAATTTATTTTTCTTTTATATGATTTTTATTGCAGTTCGTGCCGCCATTTGTTATTATATTTTAAAATAATAATAAAAAACAAAACGCACAGGGGTATTTTATGAAAGAAATGATGGAAAAGGCGGCAAATGCCGTTGGCAGTTTTTTTGTTTCGCTCGGTTCTGTTTCACAGAAAAAAGTAAAGGCGGATGAGAGCGGCGCTGTGGATAAAAGCTACGCGCGCCTGTTTGCAAGGGCGGCGGCTGAGGGCGCTGTTCTGCTGAAAAATAACGGCGTTCTGCCTTTGGAAAAGCAGGCGTGCGTTTCCGTGTTCGGGCGCGTGCAGTGCAACTGGTTTTATACCGGCTATGGTTCCGGCGGCGAGGTCAACCGCCCGTATGAGGTCAATTTGACGGATGGTATCCGCGCGTGTGAAGAACTGGAACTCAACGAACGGCTTGCGCAGAAATATGAAACATGGTGTGCGGAAAATAAGATTAAAGACGCCGTTTGGGGCATGTGGCCCCGCTTTTATCCGGAGATGCCCATTGAGGCGGCGGAAGTGTTTCGCGCGGCAAAGGAATCGGACTGCGCCGTTGTGGTGATCGGCCGTTCTTCCGGCGAGGACAGGGATTGTGTTCTGGAAAAAGGCAGCTGGTATTTAACGGATGAGGAACGCCGCCTTTTAGATGTGGTTACGGATTATTTTTCCAAAACCGTGGTTTTGCTCAACATCGGCTGTATTATGGATATGGCGTGGATTGAGGAGTACGGCGATAAGATCGGCGCGGTTCTGCTTTTGTGGCAGGGCGGCCAGGAAAGCGGCGCTGCCGCGGCGGATCTGCTGTGCGGCAACGCCGTTCCGTGCGGTGCGCTTACGGATACGATTGCCGCGCGGTATGAGGATTATCCGAGCGCCGGGGATTTTGCCAACCGCGATTTTAATAATTATACGGAAGATATTTATGTTGGATACAGATATTTTGAAATGTTTGCAAAAGAAAAAGTTCTCTATCCTTTTGGGTTTGGGCTCAGTTACACGGATTTCAGCGTAACGCTTAAAAATGCCGCGGCGCTTGACAACGGCTTTTCCTTTCAGGTTTCTGTGAAAAACACAGGGAATGCGGCGGGTAAACGGCCGGTTATGCTCTATCTGGAAAAACCGCAGGGCAAACTCGGCAATCCGTGCAGGGAACTGGCGGCGTTTGCAAAAACAAAGCTGTTGCAGCCGGGCGAGGCGCAGGAACTGGAACTGTTCGTTTCTGTGTATCAGCTGACCTCCTATGATTCGCAGGGCGTTTGCGGCTATCCGTCCGCTTATGTAACGCAGGCAGGCGAATATGTGTTTTATCTTGGTCAGGCGGCGGACTGCGCGCAAAGCGTTTTTTCCTATTATCAGGAGAAAACGGCGCTGTTTAAGCAGCTTTCCGAAAATCTTGCCCCGTGTGAAGATTTTGATATCATCACTCCGGTGCAGGGCATAAACGGTTATATTCCGGTTAAAAGACCCTGCCCAAAAAGAAAAACGGATCTGGGGCGGAAGATCCGGGAGGAGATGCCGCAGGCGTTTACACCGTCCTGCCAAAGCGGGCTTTCGCTTTTTGATGTTGCAGACGGAAAAATCAAGATGGAAGATTTTGTTTCCACGCTGAGCCTGGAGGAACTGGAGGCGCTGACGCGCGGCGATTACACGATGAACAGTTCGCTTGGCGCGCCGGGCAACGCAGGCGCGTTCGGCGGCGTTTTGCAGTCCTTAAGGGATAAAGGTGTTCCGCCGGTGATCACTACAGACGGCCCGTCCGGCATACGGCTCAGCGCAAAATGCTCGCTGATCCCCATCGGCACGCTGCTTGCCTGCTCTTTTGATACGGCGCTTGTGCAAGAGGTTTACAGCGCTGTGGCGGCGGAGATGCTGGAGCGGGGCAGCGATGTGCTGCTTGCTCCGGGCATGAATATTCACAGAAATCCGCTTTGCGGCAGAAATTTTGAGTATTATTCGGAAGATCCGTATGTTTCCGGAAAAATGGCGGCAGCGGCGGTGCGCGGCATACAAAGCCTTGGCGGTTCTGCCTGCCCCAAGCATTTTGCCTGCAACAATCAGGAATTTGCAAGAACAAAAAATGATTCGCGCGTTTCCGAGCGCGCGCTGCGGGAGATCTATTTAAAAGGATTTGAGATCTGCATAAAAGAGGCGCAGCCGGAAAATATTATGACTTCCTACAATAAGATCAACGGCGTTTACAACCATTATAATTATGAACTGTGCACGGATATTCTGCGCAAAGAATGGCAATATCCGGGCAATGTGGTAACGGATTGGTGGATGCAGAAAGGCAGAAGCCCCGAATTTCCGAATCTGCGCGACAATGCTTACAGAGTGCGCGCGCAGGTGGATGTGCTGATGCCGGGCGGAAAGCGCGGCGGCAGAAGAAAGCCGGACGGCACTTTGCTGGAATCTTTCGGAGACCGGGGCGGTATCACGCTTGCGGAACTGCAGCGCACGGCGGTTAATGTGCTGCGCTTTGCCATGAAATCCACCGCGTTCAAACGCTTTCGGGAATACCGGGGTTGACAGCGGTGTTATTCTATAACTGTTAGGAATAAAACAAACTAAGGAGAAGATAAAATGAATTACAAAAACGGACTTGTGCCCGTATCCCTGCTTACGGGGTATTTGGGCGCCGGCAAGACCACCCTGCTGAATCATATTCTTTCCAATCAGGAGGGCTACCGTGTTGCCGTTATCGTCAATGATATCGGCGAGGTAAATATAGACGCTTCTTTGATTCAGAAAGGCGGCGCCGTAACGCAGAAAGATGAAAATCTGGTTCCGCTCTCCAACGGCTGCATCTGCTGCACGCTTAAGGTGGATCTGATGAAACAGATTATCAGCCTTGCCTCCAGCAAAAAGTTTGATTATATTCTGATCGAGGCGTCCGGCATATGCGAGCCCGGCCCGATCGCCGGATCAATCTGTATGCTGGACGGAACCGACCCGTCTGTTAACCTGCCGGCAGTGGCGTATCTGGACAATATCACCACCGTTGTGGACGCGAAAAGAATGGCGGATGAGTTTGGCGCGGGCGATTCCCTGCTGAAAAAGGATATGGACGAAGAGGATATTGAAAACCTGCTTGTTCAGCAGATCGAATACTGCACCACGATCGTGCTCAATAAGGTGGATGAGGTATCGCCGGAAGTGAAAGAAAAGGTGCTTGCCGTGATCAAAGCGCTCCAGCCGCAGGCAAAGATCATTGAAACCACTTACGGCAATGTGGATGTTGGCGAGATTCTTTCCACGAACCGCTTTGATTATGAAAAAATCCTGGAAAGCGCAGGCTGGATTCAGGCAATGCGCGGCGAGGGCGAAAATTCCGAAAGCGAACAGGAAGCGCATCACGCGCACGAAGATCATGAACATGAGCATGAGGCGCACGGACACCACCATCACCATCACCACGGCGAAGGCGAGGCGGAGGAATACGGCATCGGCACGTTTGTATATCAGAATGTAAAGCCGTTTTCCAAGCAGAAGTTTGAGGAATTTGTTTTTGCCAAATGGCCGAAAGAAGTGATCCGCGCAAAAGGGCTGTTTTGGATCAAGGAAGATCCGGACACGGCGTATATTTTTGAGCAGAGCGGCAGGCAGAAGACTGCCACGGACGACGGCAAATGGATCGCCTGCTTCCCGGAGCGGGAAAGAAAACAGATCCTTCAGATGAATCCGGATATCGCCGCGGCGTGGGATCCCACCTATGGCGACAGGATCAATAAAATCGTTTTCATCGGCAGGGATATGGATAAAGCGGCCATTATCAAGGCGCTGGATCATTGCCTTGCGCAGTAATCTGCCGCAGAATCAAAAGCAAACGGAAGCTTTACAGTAATCCCTCCGGCTTGGCTCTGCCAACCCGCCTCCTTTTTATAAAGGAGGCTTATTTTTTTGCTGCGGGGTTGTTTCATGATCTGCCGCGTTATTACAAAATTTCTGTTGTGTACATTTCACACATTCCGCAGGATATTTTTGGTAAGTTGCCGAATTGATTTGCCGTAAAAAACTTTATATAATATAGGTAATAATATTGTTTTTTATGAAGTGATGCGTATGAAAAAACTGAGTTTTACAAAAGATCAGTGGCTTTCCCTCTTTTCGCTTGCAATCGTTATCCTCTGCTACGCGGGAGAGAAGGCAATGAAACGGCTTGTGCCGTGGAGTGAAACTTCCGCTCTGATCCAGGCGTTTGTGTTTACCGTTGCCGTTGCGGCGGTCTATCTGATCCTTTCCAAGGCAAAGGACGCGTATTTCGGCATGATCGCCGGTATCTTCGCGTTTAAAATTTTACCGCCGGATATTGAAATGCTGCGCGCTTATAATCTGGACGCGTCCTGCGTGTATTTCATTGTGCGCAAGATGGCGCTTGTGCTGTTTCTTTATACGATCTATCGGCTCTATCTGCGCTCCAAAAAAGGGCAGGCGGATCCCATCCGCGCCCTGCCGGTTGCCGCGCTGCTGCTTGTTGTTCCGTTTTTAACGGGTATGTCCAATGATTTTGAGCAGTATGCGTATATCAAAACAGGCAGTATGATGCTGCCGTATGCGCTGGACGCCGGCTTTTATATTGCCGCCATGTGTGTGCTTGGCGCGGTATGCGTTTTGTTCCGCGGCAGAAACGCCGCACTCGTCTGCGATTTTTCCATGATCGGTTTTGTTGTGGGCGGCGCCAGAAAACTCTGCTCCGCTTTGATCATCCTGAATGCCAATCTGCATCTCAGCAAATCCTATATCTGCTGGATCGCGATCTATGCCGTGCTGATCGCCGCGTTTGCCGTGCTCAGAAAAAAGACGGCAGGCTCCGCGCTTATCTTTTCAGGCGCGGCAAGAAAATCATGAATAAATCAGATTTCAATAAAATAGAGCAATATATGCTTTCCTGCATGGGGTACAGCGCACATGACAGCCAGCATATTTACCGGGTGCTTTTTATTGCGCTGGATATTGCAGAGCACGAAAAAATGTTGATAAAGATATATTGATAGCCGCATGCCTTTTGCACGATATCGGCAGAAAAGAACAGTTTGAAGATCCCTCGCTTTGCCATGCGCAGGTTGGCGCGGAAAAGGCAAGAACTTTTCTGCTGAAAAACGGCTTTGATTCTGAATTTGCCGATAGAGCGGCAGCCTGCGTAAGAAAGCATCGTTACCGTTCTGCTTCCCCGCCGGAGAAAATGGAGGAAAAAATCTTGTTTGATTCCGATAAACTAGAGGCGGCGGGCCTTATGGGGATCGCGCGCTCTCTTTTGTATGAGGGAAAAGCAGGTACGCCGATCTATTCGCTCGGCAGTGATTTTGAAGTGCTGGACGGCACCGGAAATGAACCGCCGTCTTTTTTAGAGAATATAACTTTAAACTAAAAAAGGTTTATTCCGGGTTTTATACAAGCAGGGCAAAGAAGATTGCAAAAGCGCGCGAATCTGCCGCTGCCGCGTTTTATGAGGAACTGCTTTTTGAATCCCGCGCCGCTTATTCCGGCAAAAGGATCCTTTCTGAATATTTGGAAACCTGTTTTTAAAATAGAATAACCGTTAAAAAGCAGACCCGCGGAGATTAGGTTTCTCTGCGGGCCTTTTTGCGGCTTTTTTGTTTATTTTTGCGTTATTCCATACAGCTTTGCAAGCACGGAATTGCGAAATGTTTTATCCTGTGTAACTTCTTTGATCACGTGCAGGAACGGCGGTAACTCAAAATTTTCCGTTTCGCTTTTCAGTTCGATTTCCAGCAGCGCCCGATCCGCCCAAAATGGGAAGATATCCAGCTCAAAGCACTTGCCGTTATAAAGCAGGAGCCAGCGGCGCTTGGAAAGCACTTTTTCTCCCTGAATGTGGTTCAGATATTCCGCCTCGGTGATGCGGCTTTCTTTTTCTATTCTTTTCATTTCGGTCAGTTTTATTTTTTCCGTTTTAATATAGATAAAATCGCCGTCTTTGCCGCGTTTTCTTACCCTGAACCGTTCGCCGTTTCGGTTTATATACGCCTGCGCAATATCCGCATAATCGCAAAGGTCATGGTTTTGCAATTCGCTTTCGCCGGGCTTTTCAATCAGAAATTTCCGCTCAATCTCCAGCGGTTCGGGAATACCAAGGAAAAAATCCATCTCCTCAAACAGCGCTTTTTCATTTGCCGCCAAGCGCAGATGCTCGTTTCCAAGCCATTTTTTTATAACGGTTTTCTCTGTGCCGCTGTTGAGAAACACAGCGGAATAGGCATATTTTTCCGCATTGCTTTCGCAGGGCACGTCAAAAAACAACTCTGCTTTGCCGGCGTATCTTTTTCTTACGGCATCCGGGTTTTCAAAGCCGATAACGGCAATCTTTTCCATTTATTTCAACTCTTTTTTAATGTATTCGCAGTAAAGGCGCAAAATATCAATATCGGTTTTATCGTATACCATTCTTGCGCCAACGGCGTCTTCTATCTCATTAAAAACGGCTTTGCCGCCGTCAAAAACAAAATCTATCCCTATATAATCATATTTTATGCGCGATGCTATTTTATATACGAGTGCTTTCTCGCTTTCGTTTAAATTATAAATTTCCGCCGTGCCGCCAAGGCAGTAATTGGATCGAAAATCCGTTTCTCTTTTTCTGAGCACGGCGCAGATGATCTTGCCGCCGATCAGCCACACACGCAGGTCTCTGCCAAGGTCTGACGCCGGTTTCTGATACACAAATCCTTTTTTGAACGCCACTTTGCCGCTTTTTATAAGGCGCACGTCTCTGCCGCCCTTGCCGTTTGCCGGTTTTTCTACCAGCGGCGGTTCTGTTTGATTGATCGGCATTATCTCTATGCCGTTTTCACGCATAAATTCATAGCACTTTTGCTTATCGTTCGCAAGGCGGGTCAGCGCCGCCGGGTTAAAAACGCGTATGCCGCGCCGCTCAAAGTTTTCGGCTATATCCGCGTTGTTCGTTCTGTTGATCACAAAATCTGCCGGCATGCCGAACTCTGTTTCGTTTTCCAAAACCAGCCTAACGCCAAGATATTTTTTAAACCGTTCAACCGAAAAGGCGTTGCGCTGTGCCTCTTCTTTGCTGTATATCAGTATTCCGCTCAAAGTCTGTTTCTTATCTCCTCAAAGATCAGCGGGGCAATATCCGTGCCCGTGCAGTTCATAATGTTTATGATATGGGCGTTGCTGTTTACCTCGCACACGCTGCCGTCGGAAAGGATATCCACGCCGCCGAACGTAAGCCCCAGCGCGCCGCAAGCGGCAAGCGCGCTTTTCACTTCAGAATCCGTGGGCGTGTAAGGCTCCATGTGCCCGCCGTTGGTTACGTTCGCCCGAAAATCCTGTTTGTTTTCACGGCGCACCGCCGCGGCGATCTTTCCGCCAACTACTTCTATTCTGATGTCATGCCCGGCGGAATCCGCTATAAATTCCTGCAGTATAAACGGCTTTTCCGTACTATGGCGCAGGACATCTTCCTTGCGTTCGCAAAGAAACACCTGCTCGCCGAACGAGCCGAAACATTCCTTAAAAACAAGCGGCAGGCCAAGGATTTTTATTGCGCCTTCAACAAACTGTGCAAAATCCGCCTTAAAATAAGTTTTGGGCGCGATCAGTGTTTTCGGCTGCTTTACGATTCCGTTAAGCGCTATATAGGTTTTTGCCTTGTCGTCGCAAAGCGCAATGCCTTTGGCGCTGTTAAAAACCGGCAATCCGCTTTTTTCAAGCCGCCGGGCAAGGTTGGTGTCCTTATCCCAAAACAGCACAAAATCCGCGTCCGGCGTTTCCAGCGCCAGTTCCAGATTTGTCTTTAACAGCAGTTCCACGCCCTGCTTTTTTGCGCTTTCCAGCAAATGGCGGTGCAGCGTATTAAATTTTTGTGTGTTTAAAAAGTGATTGACCGCAAGTATGCCTTTCATTTTTACGCCTTTCGTCAAAATAATATAGAAACGCATTTTCAACTTTTATATACTGTATCATTTTTTCTTGCTTTTTTCAATCTGCTGATATAAAATAGATATACTAATTCTATATAAAAGCGGAGGAATGTTACATGACGGAATATACCCTTAAATACGGCTGTAACCCAAATCAGAATCCCGCCCGTATCCATATGGACGGCAAAGAACTGCCTTTTGAGATCTTAAACGGCAGCGCGGGATATATCAATCTTTTGGATGCTTTCAACTCCTGGCAGCTTGTTAAGGAACTGAAAGAGGCAACCGGCCTGCCAAGCGCGGCGTCCTTTAAGCACGTTTCGCCCGCCGGCGCCGCAGTTGCGCAGCCGCTGGATGAAACGGACAGAAAAGTCTGCTTTGTGCCGGAAGGGCTGGAACTTTCTCCTATTGCCCAGGCGTATGTAAGAGCAAGAGGGTGCGACAGGGTTTCTTCCTTCGGCGATTTCGCGGCGCTTTCCGATGCGTGCGACGCGTCTGTTGCGCAGTTCCTTGTAAAAGAAGTTTCAGACGGCATTATCGCTCCGTCTTATTCCGACGAGGCGCTGGAGATCTTAAAAAAGAAAAGGCGCGGCAATTATCTGATCATAAAAATGGATCCGAATTATGTGCCGGAAGAGATGGAAACCAAGCAAGTGTTTGGCATTAAGTTTGAGCAAAAGAGAAATAATGCCAAGATCACAATGAGCCTGTTTGACGATATGCCCACCAAAGTTAAGGAGATCCCTCAGATCGCAAAGATAGATCTGCTCATTTCCATGATCACGCTGAAATACACGCAGTCCAATTCCGTATGCTACGCCATGGGCGGGCAGACGATCGGCGTTGGCGCAGGGCAGCAGTCCCGTATTGCCTGCACACGCCTTGCCGGCACAAAGGCGGATAATTTCTGGCTTCGCAGGCACGATAAAGTAACTTCCCTGCCGTTTATTGAGGGCATCCGAAAGTGCGAGGCGGATAACGCTATAGATCTTTATATCAGCGATGAATATGAGGAACTTTATAAAAACGACCTTTGGAAAAAGTATTTCACCGAAAAGCCGGAGCCGTTCACCGCAGAGGAAAAGGCGCAGTGGCATAAGCGGATGACGAATGTTGCCCTCGGTTCGGACGCGTTTTTCCCGTTTGAAGATAATATTGAGCGCGCGGCAAGATCCGGCGTTAAATATGTTGCCCAGCCGGGCGGTTCAGTAAGGGACCAGGCGGTTATTGATTGCTGCGATGCATTCGGCATGGCAATGGCGATGACGGGAATCAGGTTGTTCCACCATTGATTTCAGAAAATTTTTCCTAAAATGGGAAAAATAGGAAAAAATAAAAAGCGAAAAATTATTAAAAGCGCAAAACAAGCCTGTGCCAATGTTTTGCGCTTTTTGCTTATAAAAGTTAAATTTACCCGTCTTGAACATGCGGCGATAGTATAGTATAATACATTCGCAGAGGCGGTGATATTTTTGAGCCTGAAAAGCGAGATATTAGAAGAACTGCGGCGCCGCGGCGGCTATGTCAGCGGAGAAGAACTTGCCCGCAGCCTTAACAAGAGCCGAACAGCGGTGTGGAAAGCGGTAAACGCGCTGCGCAACGAGGGCTACCCTGTTGAGGCGCACACCAAAAAAGGGTACAGGCTTTGCGGGGATACGGATGTTTTGAATGCCGAGGAGATCTTGCGCCTTTGCAAAACAAAAATCAAGGTTTTTTATCTTGATAGTGTGGATTCCACAAATAATTACGCAAAAAAGCAGATTGCGCAGGGCGAGAAAGATATTTTCCTTGTTGCGGCGGCGGAGCAGACCGCGGGCCGCGGCAGGCAGGGTAAAGCCTTTTTTTCACCAAAGGGCACGGGGATCTATATGAGTCTGGTTGTGCACCCGGACGCGCCGCTGCAAAGCGCCGTTTCGGCAACCACGGCTGCGGCGGTTGCGGTTTGCAGGGCTATAGAGAAGATATCGGATAAGCAGCCGGGTATAAAATGGGTAAATGATGTTTATCTGGACGGCAAAAAGATCTGCGGCATACTAACGGAAGCCGTGTCTGATTTTGAAAGCGGCACAGTATCTTCCGTGATCATAGGCGTCGGTATTAATATCAGCACAGCGCAGTTCCCGGCGGATGTGGAAAACGGCGGCAGTTTAGGGCCGGGCATCGGCAGGGCAAAACTGATTGCGGCGGTCAGCGATGAACTGCTGAAAACCATAAACAGCGATTATAATGATTTTATTGCGTATTACAGAAGCCGAAGCATTGTGATTGGAAAAGAGATCCGGTTTCTTGAAAACGGCGTTTGGCAAACGGCAAAGGCAGAGGGGGTGGACAGCCGCGGCGGACTGGAGATCGTTTTAAAAGACGGTGCGCGCAGAACACTCAGAAGCGGCGAAATCAGCATTAGAAAAGTATGAGCAAAAAATTACGTGTAAAAATTCTGAATTTAAAATTTCTAAAATCAAAAAAAGCAAAAGCGGCAATCACTTCCGCCGTGCTGATTATTATTGCCGTTCTCTGCGCGGCGGCAATTTTTTCTTCCCGGCCGAATACAAACAAGCCCGTTTTGTTTGAAACGGGCGCGGAATATGTGGAAGGTATTGATGTTTCCAGCCATAACGGGCAGGTAAACTGGCAGTCGGTTGCAAATGCCGTAGATTTTGCTATAATCAGAGCGGGTTACAGAGGCTATGGTACGGGCGCGATCGTTGAGGATACAGAACTGAGCCGCAATCTCAGCGAAGCGAACGATGCCGGTATCCCCCTGGGTGTTTATTTTTACTCCCAGGCGGTAACCCCGCAGGAAGCGCGCGAGGAAGCGGAATTTGTGCTTGATCTTATAAAGGGGTACGATGTGGATCTGCCGGTGTTTATTGATTATGAATATGCGCACGGCAGCGGCGGGGAACTTACAGGCAGACTGTATGATGCAAAACTTTCCGCGGCGGCGGCAGCGGATATCATAAACGCGTTTTGCAAGGAGATAACGGACAGCGGCAGATACGCCGGCGTTTATTCCTCCTCTTCCATGCTTACTCTGCACATAAGCACATCCGGCCTTGCGGAAAATCTGTATATCTGGGTTGCTGATTATAATGAAACTGTCACCTATCCGGGCGCATATGATATTTGGCAGTATACGAAAAGCGGCTCCTGCAACGGCGTCAACAGCAGGGGCGTGGACAGAAATTACTGGTTTATAAACCACTGAGCAGGATCGTTCCTGCCTTAAGACCGAAAGGATGAATTTTATGTTTTCAAAAAAAGGAATCAGATCGGCAGCGGCGTACATACTTGCCGTGATCATGGCGTTCTCTTTCCCGATCAGTGCGGCGGCGCTGACAACAAGCACTTCGCCTTATACAAATAAAACGTATACGCACAGTTCGGCGTTTGACGGCTATGACAGGCATGACGGCATTGATGTTTCCGCGCATAACGGAGATCAGATCAACTGGCAGAGCGTGAAAGCGGACGGTATTGAATACGCCGTTATTCGCGCCGGCTTTACCGGATATACGAAGTCAAGGCATTCGATCAATGCGGACACGCAGGCGGTAACCAATATCAAAAATGCGCAGGCAGCAGGCCTGCCGGTAGGCGTATACTGGTTTTCGCAGGCGCTGAACGAGAGCGAGGCAAGAGCAGAGGCGCAGAAGACGCTTGAAATCATCAGCGGCTATGATCTGCAGCTGCCCGTATTCTTTGATTATGAATTTCACGGCGTTGCCGAAGGTAGGCTGGATTCCGCCTGGAGAGAGGGTACGATCACAAAAAGCCAGATGACTGCCAATGCCCGCGCTTTCTGCGAAGAGATCGAGTCGGCAGGCTATGAGACGGGCATCTATGCCAACAAGTCTTTCCTCACGAGCCAGCTGGATGCGGCAAGTCTTGCCAATGATTACAGCATTTGGCTTGCGCATTTCACGACCCAAACGGATTATACCGGCGATTACTATATGTGGCAGTATACCGAAGAGGGCAAAGTTGACGGAATCAGCGGCAATGTGGACTGCGATTTCATGTATCTGCCAAACGGCACGGAAATCGGCGGCGACCGCAAAGTAACCGGCTTTAACGTATACGGCAGGGGCGACGGCGGCACGGATCTTTATTTGGAATGGAATGAAGTCGGCGGCGCGGATAAATATGAAGTATATATCGTTTCCGCAAACAGCGAAACACTGAAAGGAACGGTTACGGAAAATCGGTTTACCTTTACGGATCTTTCCCCTGCATGGGAATATGACGTCAGAGTAAAAGCGTACAGCGGTGATGAACTGATTGCGCAGAATCATACTTACAGAGTTTGCGCGGCTCCGTCCCCGGTTCAGAATCTTTCCGTCAGCCTGAACGGCAACGCCATCACGGCAAGCTGGGATGTGCAGGCGTCGCACGGTTACTATATTCAGTGGTCAACGGATCCCACATTTGCCAAGAATGTAAACGGCTCCTTTATTACGGGTTCCGGTTCAACAAAGTATACGATCAATGCGGATAACGCGCAGGATTACTATGTTCGCGTAAGAGCGTGGAAATGGTATGAGGGCTACAGGCTTTACAGCGATTTCTCCGCCCCGGTAAAACCTGCGGTTCCGCTTTCTGCCCCAACCGGCTTTAATGTTTACGGCAGAGGAGACGGCGGCACGGATCTTTACCTTGACTGGAACGATGTTGCCGGCGCGGACGGCTATAGAGTATATATCAACAACGGCAAGCAGGATCTTCTTCAGGGCGAAACAACGCAAAGCAGATATACATTTACGGAACTGGTTCCCGCTTGGGAATATGATGTAAAAGTAGTTGCTTACAATGATGTCAGCACTTCTGAGGCGATGTTCAGAATCTGCGCCGCGCCGTCACCCGTAAACGGGCTTCAGGCAGAGGCGGATGAAGATTCCATCACCGCAAGCTGGGATGTGCAGGCGTCGCACGGCTATTACATTCAGTGGTCTACGGATCCCAACTTCGTTCAGAATGTGAACGGCGCGTTCATAACCGGTTCCGGTTCCACAAAGTATACGATTAATGTGGATAACGCACAGGATTACTATGTTCGTGTAAGAGCGTGGAAATGGTATCAGAATACAAGACTTTACAGCGATTTTTCGGCTCCGGTAAAACCGGACGGCGCGCTTTCGGCTCCAACCGGCTTTAATGTTTACGGCAGAGGAGACGGCGGTACGGATCTTTATCTGGAGTGGAATGAAGTCAGCGGCGCGGAGAAATATGAAGTATATATCGTTTCCGCAAACAGCGAAACGCTGAAAGGAACGGTTGAAGACAGCCGGTTTGTATTTACGGATCTTTCCCCGGCATGGGAATATGATGTTAAAGTAGTTGCCTGCGGCGGCGGGAAAACTTCTGAGGCAATGTTCAGAGTCTGCGCCGCGCCGTCACCTGTAAACGGACTTCAGGCAGAGGCGGATGAAGATTCCGTCACCGCAACCTGGGATGTGCAGGCGTCGCACGGTTACTACATTCAGTGGTCTACGGATCCTGCGTTTGCCAAGAATGTAAACGGCTCTTTTATTACAGGTTCCGGCTCCACAAAGTATACGATTAATGTGGATAACGCGCAGGATTACTATGTTCGCGTAAGAGCGTGGAAATGGTATGAGGGCTACAGGCTTTACAGCGATTTTTCAGCGCCTGTAAAGCCGGACGGCGTTCTTTCCGCTCCCACAGGTTTTAATGTATACGGCAGAGGCGACGGCGGCACGGATCTTTATCTGGATTGGGATGATGTTGCCGGTGCCGAAGGCTACAGAGTATACATCCATAACGGCAGTGAAGACCTTTTGCAGGGAGACACTGCTGAAAGCAAATTTACCTTTACGGAACTGACCCCGGCATGGGAATATGATGTAAAGGTAGTGGCATACAGCGGAGACAAAACTTCTGAGGCAACATACAGAGTATGCGCCGCCCCGGAGCAAGTTGAAAACGTTTACGCCGTTTTCAATACGGAGCAGATCGTTGGCATTTGGGATCCGGTAACGAGCCACGGATATGTATTTCAGTGGTCTAAGGATAAGGATTTCTCCGATATAGAAGGCAGCGTAAGTTTGACGGGCACGGATAATGTTTATTATGAACTGAGTGTATCCGTTCCAACCGATTATTATATAAGAGTCAGGGCATGGAAAAATTATAACGGATCCTATATTTACGGCGATTTTTCTGAGCCGCTTGAGATAAAGCCCATGCCCGTTGAAGACGCTGCTCTTGCACAGGAGCAGATCAATGCGTATATAGACGCTGTGGATGGATTTGTTTTGGATGACTCCCTTGCAGATGACGGCGTGCTGTATATTGCGATGCCAACGAATATTTTTACGCATCAGGAAGTATTAACCATCATGATGGATGTGATGGCTGAGGCGCTCAGAGCCATGGTGGATGAAGAAACTGCGTGGGAGGGCGATATCCCGCTCTATGCAGATATCGTTGTGCTGGACGGCGTTACTTATGTTGCCCTGCTTACCAGCGCGGAACTTGCTGCCGCAGTCAGCTAAAAAATCATAAAATGAAGAACCGCACGGCTTTTGAGCCATGCGGTTCTTTTTTGTGTATGTTTTTTGATCAGTCCATATTTTTATACGGTTTTTTCTTTTCTACCCAGCCTTCTTTGTTTACCTGCTTTGCGCGGGCAACGGAAAGCGCGCCGCCGGGCACATCGTCGGTTATGGTAGAGCCTGCGGCAGTGAACGCAAGATCCCCGATCTCAACAGGGGCAACCAGATTGGTGTTGCAGCCGATAAACGCGCCGTTGCCGATCTTGCAGCGGTGCTTGTTTTTTCCGTCGTAATTTACGGTCACGGTGCCGCAGCCGAAGTTCACGTTTTTGCCTACATCGCTGTCTCCCACATAAGTCAGGTGCGCGCATTTCGTGCCTTCGCCCAGTGTGGAGTTTTTGATCTCTACAAAGTTTCCGATATGCACATGCTCACCCACAACGCTGTTTGCGCGGATTCTTACAAACGGGCCGCAGTCCGCGCCGTCTTTGATCTCGCTGTCCGTAATCTGGGTATTGTTCAGTTCCACGCCGTTTCCTATTTTTGAATCCTTTATATAACTGTTGGGGCCGATCACGCAGTTTTCGCCGATTTCCGTGTTGCCGCGAATGATCGTATTCGGCAGGATCGTTGTGCCTTTGCCGATGGTAACGGCGTCGCCGATCATAACGCCGTCCGTGCAGGGAATATCAACGCCGCTCAGCATATGCATGTCATTAATGTTGCGGCGCATGATGTTGTTTAAAATGTTCAGCTGCTTTCTGTCGTTCGCGCCAAGCACGGATTCCGTGTTTTCACAAACATACGCGCCTGCGTTCTTGCCCTGCCCCAAAAGGATGGCAAGGCTGTCCGTCAGGTAATATTCATTCTGCGCGTTGTTGTTTGTAATATGATCCAGAGCGTAAAGCAGGTCGTTTCCTTTAAACCAGTACGTGCCGGCATTGGATTCATTGATCTTTTTTTCTTCTTCGTCTGCATCCTTGTGCTCAACAATGCAGAGCAGTTTGCCGGTTTCATCCCTTTTAACATGGCCGATCCCGTTGGTATCTTCCACGATTGCGGAAACCAGCGTTATAGAATTTGCATTTTTGCAGTGATAATCGTATGCGGCGTTGATCGTAGCGGCGTCCATAAGCGGGCCGTCGCCGTTTAAAATCAGAATATCATCCCCGCTGTGGCGCTCCACAAAATCCCTTGCGCACATAACGGCGTGCCCCGTGCCGAGCTGCGGATTCTGGTATGCCGCCTCTATGCCCTCCGGCAGATACGCCTCAACGATCTCGTGTTTATAACCCGTAACCACACAGATATCTTCACAGCCTGCCTCTTTCACCGCTTTGATCACGTAATAGAGCATCGGTTCAAAAAGAACCTCGCACATGACTTTCGGCATATCAGATTTCATTCTTGTGCCTTTGCCGCCGGCAAGAATCACAGCGCATTTCATCATCAAAAACCTCTCTTTTTTATGGTATCTACTACATTATGCACGAAAAGCAGGCTGTTTTCAATACAATTTTTCACTATTTTAGGAAAATATAACATTATAATAAAAAAAGATTTGTATTTTATTCTGTAATATGCTATAATACTACCGCAATATACCGGTAACTTTCTTGTTATGCAAATCATTACCGCCGGTAATTAGTAAAAAAATATGGGAGGTACTCATTAATATGAGCCACAAGTACGTTTATTTGTTCTCAGAGGGCGATGAGACCATGAGAGAACTCCTTGGCGGCAAGGGCGCCAATCTTGCGCAGATGACAAGACTGGGCATGCCTGTTCCCCAGGGATTCACGATCTCCACAGAAGCCTGCACCCGTTATTACGAGGACGGCAAAACCATCGCTCCGGAAATCGAGGCTGAGATCTATGAATATCTTGCCAAGATCGAAGCAATCAATGAAAAGAAATTCGGCGATCCCGAATGCCCGCTTCTTGTTTCCGTTCGTTCCGGCGCGCGCGCATCCATGCCCGGCATGATGGATACAATCCTGAACCTCGGTCTTAACGACGAAGTTGCAGAAGGCCTGATCAAGGGCAATCCGGATCCTTCTTTTGCTCGTTTTGTTTATGACTCCTACCGCCGTTTCATCCAGATGTTCTCAGACGTTGTTATGGAGCTTTCCAAGAAGAAGTTTGAGGTTATCATTGATGAACTCAAGGCAAAGAAAGGCGTAACTTACGACGTTGAACTGGATACCGAAGATATGAAAGAACTTGTAAAACTCTTCAAAGCGTTCTACAAGAGCGAAAAGGGCGTTGACTTCCCGACAGATCCTAAGGAGCAGATGATGGAGGCTGTAAAGGCCGTATTCCGTTCTTGGGACAACCCCCGCGCAAACGTATACCGCCGCATGAACGATATCCCTTATTCCTGGGGCACGGCTGTAAACGTTCAGCCCATGGTATTCGGTAACCTCAATATGAAGTCAGGCACAGGCGTTGCCTTTACCCGTAACCCTGCAACAGGTGAAAAAGGCCTTTACGGTGAGTACCTCATCAACGCACAGGGTGAAGACGTTGTTGCCGGTGTCCGCACACCTTCTCCGATCTCTAAACTTCAGGAGGAGATGCCGGAGGTTTATGCGCAGTTCCACGATATTGCAATGAACCTTGAAAACCACTATAAAGATATGCAGGATATGGAGTTCACCATTGAAAACGGCAAACTCTATATGCTTCAGACCCGTAACGGCAAGAGAACGGCTGCTGCCGCTCTTAAGGTTGCCGTAGACCTTGTTGACGAAGGCATGATCGATGAGAAAGAGGCTGTTCTCCGCGTTGAGCCGAAGCAGCTGGATTCTCTTCTTCACGATCAGTTTGACGCTGCCGCTCTTAAGGCTGCTACCCCGATCGGCAAGGGTATTGCCGCTTCTCCCGGCGCTGCCTGCGGTAAAGTTGTATTCACCGCTGCTGACGCAAAAGAATGGGCAGACAGAGGCGAAAAAGTTGTTCTCGTTCGTCTAGAGACTTCCCCGGATGATATTGAAGGCATGGTTTCTTCAGAGGGTATCCTCACCGTTCGCGGCGGCACAACTTCTCACGCTGCCGTTGTAGCGCGCGGCATGGGCACTTGCTGCGTATCCGGCTGCGGCGAGATCAATATGCACGCGGATGAAAAATACTTTGAACTCGGCGGCAAGAGATATAACGAAGGCGATTATATTTCTATCGACGGTTCAACCGGTAATATTTACGGCGAAGCCATCCCAACCGTAAGCGCTTCCATCAGCGGCGATTTCGGCCGTTTCATGGCTTGGGCGGACAGCTGTCGCAAACTTAAGGTAAGAACCAATGCGGATAACCCGAGAGATACGGCGCAGGCTCTTAAATTCGGCGCGGAAGGCATCGGCCTTTGCCGTACGGAGCACATGTTCTTTGAGGGAGACAGAATTAAGTCTATCCGCAAGATGATCGTTGCTAAAGACGCTGAATCACGCGAGGCGGCTCTTGAAGAGATCCTTCCGCTTCAGCAGGGCGACTTTGAAGAAATGTATAAAGAACTCAACGGACTTCCGATGACCATCAGATTCTTGGATCCTCCGCTCCACGAGTTCGTTCCTACTAAGGAAGATGAGATCGCTGAACTTGCAGGCGAACTGAACATCAGCGTTAAGGAACTGAAAGAAATCTGCGATTCTCTTCATGAGACCAACCCGATGATGGGTCACCGCGGACTTCGTCTTGCAGTTACCTATCCTGAAATTGCAAAGATGCAGACAAAGGCGGTTATCCGTGCTGCTATCAACGTTTCTAAGGAAACAGGCGTTCAGATCACGCCGGAAATCATGATTCCGCTTTCCTGCGATGCAAAAGAACTCAAGTTCGTTAAGGATATCGTTGTTGAAACTGCGGATGCAGAGATCGCAGCGGCAGGCGTTGAGATGAAGTATGAAGTCGGCACCATGATCGAGATTCCGCGTGCTGCGCTTACAGCAGGCGAGATCGCTAAAGAGGCTGAATTCTTCTGCTTCGGCACAAACGATCTTACCCAGATGACTTACGGCTTCAGCCGTGATGACGCGGGCAAGTTCCTTGAGTCTTATTATGACAACAAGATCTTTGAATCAGATCCGTTTGCAAAGCTTGACACGGTTGGCGTCGGCAGCCTCATGAAGATGGCTGTTGCAGCCGGCAAGGCAACCCGTCCGGATCTCCACTGCGGTATCTGCGGTGAGCACGGCGGTGATCCAAGTTCTGTTGAATTCTGCCACGAGATCGGTCTGGATTATGTATCCTGCTCCCCGTTCCGTGTTCCGATCGCTCGCCTCGCAGCCGCGCAGGCAGCTATCAAAAGCGAAAAGTAATTAAAACAGAATCTGTTTTAAAATCTGATTAAAAAGCGCCGCGCTGTTCATTCAGCGCGGCGTTGTTTTTACGGCGTATATTTTTTAGTTAAAAGCAAAAGGGACATGATAAAGCAATATATGAGTAAATCTTAATGCTTTGTTTTATGCCGTCTTATGATGAATAATGATAGGATATACTAAAAAATCAGCTCCAGCATCGTATCTGTATACTGGGGCTGATTTTTTATCTAAATATAAATTACTGTATTTTATTTGGCGTTTTGGGCGGCTTGTTCGGCAAGTTTTTCGGGTGAGCCGCAGCATTTTTTATACTTTTTGCCGCTGCCGCACGGGCACGGGTCATTCGGGCCTACTTTCTTTGCCTTTCTTACAGGCTCTTTTTTAACGCTTTCGTCTCCGCCGCCGGATGATGTTGCGGTGATCTTGGCGACAGCCTGCCTTTCCACATCCTCACGGCGCCTTACAACCGTTGTGAACATCATCTTAACGGTGTTTTCACGGATTGTTTCCGTCATTTCATCAAACATATCGTAAGATTCCATTCTGAATGCCACAACGGGATCCTGCTGTGCGTAGGAACGAAGGTGGATGCCCTCTTTCAGGTTATCCATGGCGTCAATATGATCCATCCACAGGGAGTCAACATTGTGCAGCAAAATCTTGCGGGAAAGATCCTGATAGATCTCGTCGCCGAACATCTCGCGCCTTTCCTGCAGTTTCTTTTCGCCGGTCTCTTTCAGGAAATCCGTGATCTCCTCAACGCTCATGTCGTTCAACTTATCGCAGTCCTCATCCGCAAGCAGCCAGCCGCGGTATTTTTCCTTAAGGCCGTTTAAGTTCCAGTCTTTCTTATGCGCGTCTTTTGCGCAGTATACGGGAACGTTGGCGTCTATGCTGGAATCCAGCATATCCACAATCTTGTCTGTAAGATCAATACCGTCCAGTACCATATCGCGCTGTTTATAGATCAGCTCTCTCTGGCGGTTCATAACATCGTCATATTGAAGCGTCTGCTTTCTGATAGCGAAGTTTCTGCCCTCAACCTTTTTCTGGGAGGATTCCACCGTGTTGGAGATCATCTTGCTCTCAATCGGCATATCTTCGTCTACGGCAAGGCGGCTCATCATGGCTTTCATTCTTTCGCCGCCAAAGAGACGCATTAAATCGTCTTCCGTTGAAAGATAGAACTGCGATGCGCCCGGATCGCCCTGACGGCCGGCACGGCCTCTGAGCTGATTGTCTATACGGCGTGAATCATGGCGCTCCGTGCCCAGAATGAACAGACCGCCTGCCTCGCGGACCTTATCCGCCTCGCCCTTGATCTGCTCTTTGTATTTCTCTTCCAGTTCGCGGAATGTTTTTCTTGCCGCAAGGATCTCCTCGTCATCCGTTTCGGCAAAGCCCTTTGCCTCTGCGATGATCTCTTCGGGATACTGCATTTTTTTCATTTCCGCAGTGGCAAGAAACTCCGCGTTACCGCCAAGGATAATATCCGTACCACGGCCCGCCATGTTGGTGGCGATGGTAACGGCGCCGAGTTTACCCGCCTGGGCAATGATTTCTGCCTCTTTCTCGTGGTTTTTGGCATTGAGCACATTGTGCGGAATGCCTGCCCGTTTCAGCATCTTGGAAAGCAGTTCGCTCTTTTCAATGCTGATCGTGCCCACAAGGATGGGCTGGCCTTTTTCGTGGCATGTTTTGATCTGCTCGATCACGTGTTTGTATTTTGCTCTTTCCGTCTGGAAAATCACATCCGGATAATCTTTGCGGATCAGGGGTTTATTTGTGGGTATCTCCACAACGTCCAGTTTATAGATCTCGCTGAATTCCTGCGATTCCGTTGAAGCGGTACCCGTCATGCCGGAAAGTTTTTTATAAAGTCTGAAGTAGTTCTGGAAAGTGATGGTGGCAAGCGTTTTGCTTTCATGCTCTACCTTAACGCCTTCCTTTGCCTCAATTGCCTGGTGCAGGCCGTCATTGTAACGTCTGCCCAGCATGATACGGCCGGTAAATTCGTCTACGATCAGAATCTGCCCGTCTTTTACAACGTAGTCTATATCCCTGCGCATAACGCCGATTGCCTTGATCGCCTGGTTGATGTGGTGCAGCAGCGTGGTGTTTTCCATATCCATCAGGTTTTCCACGCCGAAATATTCTTCCGCTTTTTTCACACCGCTTTGTGTAAGCGTTGCCGTGCGTGCTTTTTCGTCCACAACAAAATCGCCGTCATAGGTTTCTTCCGTGTCTTCCTTTTCGTTCATCTGGGCAACTTTGTCCATCTTCAGGGTTCTGGCAAAATCGTTTGCGCGGCGGTACATATCCGTAGACTGTTCGCCGCGGCCGCTGATGATCAGCGGTGTACGCGCCTCGTCTATCAAAATGGAGTCAACTTCGTCCACAATAGCAAAGTTATGGCCGCGCTGCACCTTCTGCTCTTTGTAAAGCACCATATTATCTCTAAGATAGTCAAATCCCATCTCATTGTTGGTGCCGTAAGTAATGTCGCAGTTATATGCCTCCTGCCTTTCGGCATTGTTTTTTTCGTGGATAATCAGACCTGCGGTCAGGCCGAGAAAACGATAGAGTTTGCCCATCCATTCGCAGTCACGCTTAGCGAGGTAATCGTTTACGGTAACGATATGAACGCCCTTGCCCTCCAGCGCGTTGAGGTAGGCGGGCAGCGTTGCCACAAGCGTTTTGCCTTCGCCGGTTTTCATTTCGGCAATTCGGCCCTGATGCAGAATAATGCCGCCGATTACCTGCACGCGGAAATGTTTCATGCCAAGCACGCGCCACGCTGCCTCGCGGCAAACGGCAAAAGCATCCGGCAGGATATCGTCCAGCGTTTCACCGGCGGCAAGCCTGTCTTTCAGGATCTGCGTCTGAGAAATCAGTTCTTTATCGCTCATCGGTTGATACTTGCTTTCCAGGGCAAGCACCTTATCCGCCGTTTTGGAAACGCGTTTTACTTCTTTTTTTGAATAATCGCCGAAAATGGCGGTCAAAAATTTATTTGCCATTATTACACCTCTAATAATGTATTGGTTAAATCCGATCTAAGTTCCTATTTTAGCATAGATTATATAAAAAGTCTATCCTTATTAACATCAAACGCCGATCGCGCTCTTTATGGCGCCGAGCGCGCCGCCGGAAACGCCGTTTTCGGCGTTCTCATCAAACGCGAAAACAAGGTTGTCGTCCGCCTGCTGAATGGTTACGGTGATTTCTGCCGGCTGGCTCATCATCGGGGCGGCGTCTATATCTTCGGTCAGTATGGAAAGATTACTGTCCAGCCAGGTATCGCTGGAAAGGTTGCTGAGCAGGTTAAAGGTGGAATATTTACCCATCAGATCGCTTGCGAAATCGCCGGCAACCTGCGCCAGATCCTTGTTTGAAACGGAAAGGGTAACGGTTTTGTTTGCCGTGTCTATAGCAGTGATCTCATAAGTCAGGTTTGCAAACATGGCTCTGCCAAGCTCGGCAAACTGCTCGTGCTGCTTTGCGTAACTCATGATCACGCTAAGCGTGGAGGAGCTGACATAGGTTTCCAGATCTTCCGTGTTAAATTCCTTAAGCGCAGTGAAAACAGTGTCCGCCGTGGCGGTTATATTTTCCTGCGTCATTTCCGCGGAGGTTTTTGCGCACGCTGAAAAACAGCAGATGATTAAAACGATGCTAAGAAAAAGCGCAATCCCTTTTTTCATTCTGTTTTATCTCCTTTTCAGTTTGTTTTCTATATTATAGTTTTAAATATTATATATAATAGCGGAATTTTTTTCAACAAAAGTGCGGATTTATTCATAAAAGATTTTAAATTCTATAACAGATACGCGCTTTTTCGCTTTCTTTTTGTATTTTACGGCTTGAAAAATGCTGCCGCCGGTGCTATAATCAGTTCAGTTAAAATAATATGTCTGCCACCGGGCAGAGGCTTGCGCCTTATCCGCGTCGTTAGGTCTTAGAAGACGCCGGAAACAGGGCGCTTTTTTATTGCTTTGCTTTTGCGCGCAGATATTCTGACACTGTGAGGTGTGCCATGAAACGCAATCCCGTTTCGCTCTATTTTAAATATGTTTCTTTGAATGTGCTGGGTATGGCGGCGCTTTCCTGCTATATTCTGGCGGATACCTTTTTCGTTTCCCGCGGTCTGGGAGCAAACGGACTGACGGCGCTTAACCTTGCCATACCCGTTTATAATCTGGTAAACGGAACCGGGCTGATGCTCGGTGTGGGCGGCGGCGCAAAGTATGCCGTTTCCAAAAGCCGGGGAGATACGGCTGCCCAAAACCGGGTGTTTACAAATACGCTGTTTCTTGCCGCGGCGTTCAGCGCCGTATTTGTTGCGGCAGGCATTTTCTTTTCTGAAAACATAACCTCTGCCCTTGGGGCGGACAGCGCCGTGTTTGCCATGACGAATACGTATCTGAAAGTGATTTTGCTTTTTGCGCCGGCATTTTTGCTGAATAATATTTTTGTTGCTTTTATTCGCAATGACGGAAACCCCAAACTTTCCATGGCGGGCATGATCACGGGCAGCCTTTCCAATGTTTTGCTGGATTATATCTTTATTTTCCCGCTGGATATGGGCATTTTCGGCGCGGTGTTCGCAACCGGGCTTTCTCCCGTGATTAGTATGTGTGTGCTGAGCGCGCATAAGATCAGGCGCAAAAATGATTTTCATATTGCAAGATCGGCGCCGTCGCCGAAACTCGGCGGAGCGATCTGCGCGCTGGGTATACCGTCCCTTGTTTCAGAACTTTCAAGCGGCATCGTGATCCTTGTTTTCAACATGATCATTCTGCGCATAGCCGGCAACACGGGCGTTGCGGCATATGGTGTGGTAACCAATATATCGCTTGTGGTCATCGCCGTGTTTACAGGTGTGGCGCAGGGTATGCAGCCGCTTGTCAGCGAGGCGCACGGCAGGGGCGATACAGGCGCGCAGCTGAAATTTTTTAAATATGCCGTTATAACTGTTTTCGGTTTGTGCGCAGTGGTATATCCCTGCATATTCTTCTTTTCGGATCCGATTGCCGCGGTGTTCAACAGTGAAAACAATGCCCTGCTTCAGCAGGTCGCCGTACAGGGGCTGAAACTTTATTTTACGGGCGCGCTGTTTGCGGGGTTCAATATTGTTGCCGCCATGTTTTTTACTGCGCGGGAAACACCTGTGCCGGCGCATATCATTTCCATTCTGCGCGGGCTTGCGCTGATTGTGCCGGCAGCGTTTCTTCTGGCACGCCTTTTCGGGCTTTGCGGCGTTTGGCTCTCGTTTACGGCAAGCGAAAGCCTGTGCGCCGTGTGCTCCGCCGCGTTGTTTGCCGCATTGGCGCTGAAAAAGCGATCGCTTTCAAAAAATAAAACTTAATTACTTCTTTATTTTTCTATTACCCGTGGTTTATTATACTTTGGTTTAATAAACACAGCGGGTTTTTGATTTATCTTGCTTATGACCCAAAGTATGGTATACTGTTTGTGAGGTGATTTTATTATGCAGACCGTTCTTGTTTGTGATGACGATCAGGCGATTCTGGATTCGATCGAGATCTATCTTAAGGCAGAGGGCTATGAAGTGCTTAAAGCGGAAAACGGCAATGCGGCGCTGCAGCTGATTGCGGATCACGATATTCACTGTATGGTGCTGGATATCATGATGCCCGGGCTGGACGGACTTCAGACAACGCTGAAGATTCGTGAGCAGCACAAGAGTTTCCCCATTATCATGCTCTCCGCCAAATCAGAGGATACGGATAAGATCGCGGGGCTGGGTTTCGGCGCGGATGATTATGTTACAAAGCCGTTTAATCCGCTGGAACTCGTTGCCCGTGTAAAATCCCAGATCAGGCGCTATATTTCCTTTGCCGGATTCGTGCAGAAAAGTTCGCAGATCGTTACCGGCGGTTTGGTTGTGGATACGGACGCCAAAACCGTAAGCGTGGACGGCGAACAGGTAAAACTGACCGCGCGCGAATATATGATTCTGGAATATCTGTGCAAAAACATGGGCCGCGTGCTCTCCTCGGCGCAGATCTATGAGGCGGTGTGGAACGAGCCTGCGTTTAAATCGGAAAAAACAGTTACCGTGCATATTAAAAATATCCGGGATAAGATCGAGATCAATCCCAAAGACCCGAAATATATCAAGGTGGTGTACGGACTTGGATACAAAGTGGATAAAATTTAAGTATGGCAGTTTTAATAAATGCCTGTGCGCTTTGCTTGCCGCCGTGCTTGCAGGTGTGTTTGCCGTAAATGCCGTGACGGTGCTGCGCCATGCGGCTTATTTCGGATCGGACGGTATTGTGAATCGTAAAAGCGTTGGCTATATCGATACCTATGAATTCAAAGGCTCTCTTGAGCAGAATATTGCAACGATCATAGACGATGTGAGCCACAATACGAATCAGGCGGCATATGATTCGGCAAAGGCGGCAACGGTAACGCGCGCCGCCCAGTTTTTTGAAGCGGCGCTGCCGGTCCTTCAGGATTATGAAGACCAGCTTGCGGAATACAGGCTGTGGGAAAATGGCTACACGAATTACGATTCTCTGGAATATCCGAGCCTGAATATTTCTGCCCAGGAGTATGAAGATGTTACAACGGTTGATTACGATGATTACAGCCACACATTCAATTTTGCCTTGCCCGTGCAGGATGATGCGTTAAGCGATACACTCTCTATCAGCTTTACGGTGGATAATATTTTGGATCTGCCCGATGGCGGGGTTACGGATACATTTAACACGCAGTTTGGCAATCAGGCATATTACAGTTATTGCCATGATACCGCCGAGGCGGGTGAATCGGCGCAGTTAGGGCTCAAGAACGTAAGATATTATGCGGAGTTTTCGGATGGCTCTATTGCCGCGAATGTGCAGAATGCGGAAGAAATAGATTCGTTGGTTCAAAATGAGAATTATGAATATTTCACCTATGAAAACGGTGACACTTCGGCAAGTGACAGACTGAGCGGTGTAAATGTTTACAACGGAGATTACTATGGGAACACAGCGGATAATGTGCGGCTTTATCTGGCTGTGAATCCTGCCTTTTCCGAAAATGACGTCTATGGCACGGTCAGCGAAAATCTTGCAGGTATTGAATCCATTGACGCGAATGCCGCTCTTTATACCGCGTTATTCTCGCTTTTAGGGTTTGCTGCGTTTGCCGTTATTTCCGTTCGGCTGGCAGGCAATAAGAGCAACGGAACCGTTGCCGCTGCCGCCGTGGATAAACTGCCGCTGGATATCGGTTTTATCCTTATGGCGGCGTTTGTTGCGTTTCTTGCCGCTCTTGTTTTGCAGTTCATAGAGAGGGAAAGTTCTGCAATCTTCGGATATGATGCTGGTCCTTTTTATTATATTTCTTTGGACTTTTATGAGTCTCAGTGGTACAGAAATATTTTGTTTGCAATCGGTGCGGCAGCTTACCTTTCCATACTCGGCTTTTCCGTTTCACTTGCAAGAAACGCAAAAACGGGCGTAAATATTCTTAAGCACACTTTGTTTTACAAAATCTTAATGCTGATCGGCAGATTTTTCAGGTGGATCTTAAAAGGGTTTAAGAAAATCAAGAATTTCTTTGCCACGCTTGGCTTTTTGCCGAAACAGTTAGACAAACGGGCGGTTTGGGCGGTTGCGCTGTTTTCCCTGTTTAATATGCTTGGCATGAGTTTTCTTGCGCTGTTTTTTGCCTCTTTCGGGTCGGATTTTACGGCGTATATGTGCGGATTCGTCTATTTTGTGCTTGTGATCGCCGTGGACGCGGTCTGCGTATATAAAGCGTTTCAGTTTATGCGCGCGCTGGATAGAATGATCGATTGCAGCGCAAAAAATGAGCCTGTGGATATAGACACTGCAAAACTGCCGCGGTGCCTGAAAACGCTTGCTGATTCTTTGGATGAAAAGAATGCCGCGCTGCAGGAAGCGGTTATAAAAGCCGTAAAGGATGAGCGCACAAAAACGGAACTGATCACAAATGTTTCCCACGATCTGAAAACGCCGCTCACATCGGTTATCAATTATATAGATCTGCTGAAAAAATGCGAGATCCGGGATGAGACCGCGGTGAAATATATGGGCGTGATTGATGAAAAAGCAAACCGGTTAAAGCGCCTGATTGAAGATCTGATCGAGGCGTCCAAAGTTTCAACGGGCAATGTGGTGCTCCATAAAACCAAGATCAATCTGAATGAACTTGCCACGCAGGCAATCGTGGAATACGCCGATGATTTTGAGAAGAACGGTCTGGATCTGATCTTTGATGAAACAGCGCAGAAACATATCGTTTTTGCGGACGGCACCAAGATCTTCCGCGTGTTTGAAAATCTGCTTTCCAACGCCAAAAAATATTCGGCGCCGGAATCCAGAGTGTATGCCCGCCTGTATTCGGATAACGAGAACGGATATTTTGAAATCAAGAATATCTCCAAAGATCCGCTCAATATTTCAGCGGAGGAACTGATGGAACGGTTCGTGCGCGGCGATAAATCAAGAAGTGAAGAGGGCAACGGTTTGGGGCTTTCCATTGCGAAAGAACTTTGCAGCCTGAACGGCGGCGGGCTTATGCTTTCCATAGACGGCGATCTGTTTAAAGCAACGGTTCGGCTGCCGAAAAACGGCGCGGAGGAAACGGATGAAAAGCAAATTTAAAATACTGATCGGCGCGCTGTGCGTGTGCATTGCTGCCTTTGCCTGCGTTTGGGCGTTTACTGCCGGCGGGCTGGATTTCAGCAGCTCCGGCAAGATCGTGTTTGCGCAAAAGGCGGACACGCCTGAGCTCACGCTTGTAAACGCAGACCATTCTGTGCCGCCCGGCTGGAGTGTGGAACTCACCACCCTTTCCAACGGCGAGCAGGTGGCAAGCCTGATTCATCCGGATCTGCAGGAAATGTTTGATGATATGCGCGCGCAGGGCATTTATCCCTTTGTCCGCGCCGGATACCGTTCCCGGGAAACGCAGGAGCAGGTGCTGGAGGACAGGATTGCGTCTTACCAAAGCGAGGGGTATTCCAAATCACGCGCCCGTGAACTTGCGCTGGAAACGGTGGCAGAGCCGGGCACCAGCGAACACGAACTCGGCCTTGCCGTGGATATCAATGCGGATGATGACCGCAGCACGGGGGATGAAGTGTATGCCTGGCTTGCGGAAAACGCTTATAAATATGGCTTTATTCAGCGCTATCCGGAGGATAAAACAGAGATCACGGGTATTGATTATGAGCCGTGGCACTACAGATATGTGGGCAAAAGCGCCGCCGGGGAAATCTATCACAGCGGCGAATGTTTGGAAGAATATCTGGGAGAAAACTGAGCCTGAAAAAACAGGGTAAAATTCCCTGCGCAGGCAGTTGTATTTTTATTGACAATTATACCGCTTTTTGATAATATAATAATAAGAGGGTAGACCCGGAATACAAATTTCTGCTGCCTGCCTTTATAACCATCATGAAATAAGAAAAAAATGACTTTAGAGATGAACCCCGAAAAACGCGCCCGGCAGAAAACGGTTTTAAAATACCTGCTTTGGTTTTTGCTTTTTGCCGCGCTGGCGCTGCTTTTTTACAAATGCCCTTTTAAAATGATAACGGGAATAGACTGCCCCGGCTGCGGCCTTACCAGGGCGTTTTGCTGCATACTGCTTTGTGATATTCCGGCGGCAGTGCAGTATCATCCGCTTTCGCCGCTTATCTTTGCAGAACTGTTTTATTTGGTTTACGCGCAGTTTGTGCTTGGCAAAAAAGCGGATCGCAGATTTGTTGCCGCAGGCATTTTTATTACCGCTTTGCTTATGCTTGCCGTTTGGCTGTGTAAAATATTATGATTCTTTTGAGGAGGAGAATTTATGGCAGACGCAGTATATTTTAACGTTGCTCCGAATTTTGATCTGCATATGTTTGCAGGCCAGCTTGCGGAAAAATACAGAATGGAAGGCTTTACCGTTACGGTTGCCGATTTCAACAACACAGAGGTCATTACTTTTGATAAAGACACGGGCGGAATCAATATGCTGCTTGGTTTGGGCCAGGGCATAAAGGCTACCTGTATGGTGGCGGACGGCGTGCTTACCATCAATTTTTCAGATGGGGACTGGACCGGTAAAATCATCGGCCTTTGCGTGGGCTGGTTTATATGTTTTGTTCCGTTTATCACGGCAATCGTTGGTTGTGTAAAGCAATCCCAGCTGCCTAAAAAGATCGGAAATGACGCTATGATGATCGCCTCTCAGATGAATCAGCAGTTTGGCGGTCAGGGGCCGCAGGGTCCTTATGAACAGCAGCCCCCGTATAACGGCGCGCAGCAGTACGGCGATCCGAATCAGCCGTATAACGAGCCGCAGAATCCGAATAACGGCGGCAGCTATTAATAGAAATAGAAACAGAATAGGATTCCAAAGCAAACCGCTCCAAATCTTGGGGCGGTTTTTGTTGTGCAAAGCGGTGCGGTCATGTATAATAGAAACAGAATGCATACGAAAAGCGGAGGGCGTTTTATGAAAGCGGTTGTTTTTGATATGGACGGCGTTTTGTTTGATACGGAAAGGCTCGGCTTTGCGGCGTGGGACTACGCCAGTGAAAAAATGAATGTTCCGCCTGCAAGCGAGCTTGCCTTTCAAACGCTCGGTATGACTGCGCCCGCCGTGGATCGGGTCTTAAAAGCGCATTACGGAAACGATTTTGATATAAGCAGATTTCGGCTTTTATGCCGGGAATATACATACCGGTATTTTGCGGAAAACGGCGTGCCGCAAAAGCCGTATCTTAAGGAATCGCTTGCCATGCTGAAAGCCGCAGGCTTTAAGATTGCCCTTGCCTCTTCAACCGCAAGCGCAGGTGTCTGCAGAAATCTGAAAGACGCGGATATAGAAACCGATTTTGATTCGGTCATCTGCGGGGATATGATAAAAAATTCCAAGCCTGCGCCGGATATCTATCTTGCCGCGGCGCGGTCGCTTGGCGTTTTGCCGGCGGAATGCTTTGCCGTTGAGGATTCAAAAAACGGCGTTCTTTCCGCATACAGGGCGGGAATGAAAGTGATCATGGTGCCCGACCTTTGGGGCGGTGAAGAGGAAACGGATAAACTTTTGTTTTCAAAATGCGCAGACCTTAAAGCCGCCGCGGAGACCATTCTGAAAGAAAACTGAAAAATTTTTTATTTTGTGCGGACAGTTTTGATCTGTTCGCCGTCTTAAGAAGTGCGAGGCTCTCAAAAAGCACCTGAAAGGAAGAGAAATATGGCACTTTTTAAAAGGAAAAATAAAGAAGACGGGCAGAAATTTAAAAGCTTGCTGAACACGCCGCGGCTTGATCTGCGGCACAGTATTCCATCCGCTATTGCGAAAGTTAAAGCGCTCAACGCCGCTTTGGTCATTTTACCTAAAGAGCCAAGCGAGGAACTTATGGCGGCTTACGGATCCATTCCGCGCAAAAATGTGGCAACCGAGCTTTACTTGGAAAAGGATGAAGAACTAAGGGATATCAACGGCTGCAGCGTTATTGAATGTATGCCGGGCAGTGATAAAACGGTTTATATGATAAACGGTATAGGCGTTTTTTTAAACCATACGCAGGGGACGCCTCGGGTTGTCGGAAACGGCGTGTTTGTTTGCAGTAAGGGCACGAAAGTGGATATGTTAAGCGCAAACGGCTTGACGGTGCAGCTGGATTTTGAGATCGAAAACACAAAACTCTTTCCCGGCGCCATCTCGCTTGACAGATCGTTTTTTGAGAATATAAAGGAGAACACCGTTGTTGCGTGCGGCGGGGTGATGACGGTTGAACTTGACGTTACTCCGGAGGTTCTGCAGGGCAGAAATCTGTTTCTTGCGGCAGGCGGTAAAATCAAATGCAGCAAGAGATTGCTTGGCGTTTTGCAGACGATGTCCGTTGCCGGCGGGAAATATGAAATTTTGCTATAATATATGAATCAGGAGAATATTGCCGCGTTATTCGGTGTGATATACGATAAATATTATAAAAAGATCCTTTGCTTTTTTCGGCGCGATTTTGCTGTGGAGGACGCGGAGGATCTGACCCAGCAGGCGTTTTTGCGCCTTTGGGCATGGCTGCCGCAGGCGGATTCCGTGAAGAACGGCGGCGCGCTGATCTACAGCATTGCCAAAACCGTTCGGGCAGACCGGTTCAGAAAGACCGCTTTGATGCTGGATACGCTGCCGCTGTATGATTTTGTGGAAGTTCCCGCGCCGCCCGGCTGTTTTAACGCTGCCGAAACAAGGGCTGCCCTGCAAACGCTCGGCGCCAAAGAGCGGGAACTGCTGCTGATGAAAGTGCAGGGGTACTCCAGCGAGGAGATCGGCAGGGCGTTTGGCATCAGCGCCTCCGCCGTCCGGTCCCGCCTGCAAAAAATAAAGAAAAAACTGAAAGATGATCTTTTTTAACTGTTAGGTCTTTATGCGTTGTGCTTGTGCTGACTCTGTTCTTTATTGGATTTGCGGCGCAGTACACGGATGATTAAGCGTAAATCAAGGGGCTTTCCTCCGCACGGAAGAAAGCCCCTTGATTTTTATACTGTTTTTTTATTTATGCGCTATTTTCCGCCGAAAAAGGATTGCGCTATGCGAACGGTTTCCATTGCGTCTTTGGCGTACCAATCGGCGTTTATCATATCGGCGTAGGACTGGGTCAGCACCGCGCCGCCCACGATCACTTTGGCTTTTGTGTGTTTGTGCAAAAGTTCAATCGTTTTTTCCATGGCGGGCACGGTTGTTGTCATCAGCGCAGAGAGCCCCACCAGTTTCACATGGTTTTCCTGCACGGCTTTCAGCACATCTTCCTCCGGCACGTCTTTGCCAAGGTCGATCACGTCAAACCCGTAATTGGAAAGCAGCACTTTTACAATGTTTTTGCCGATATCATGAATATCGCCATGCACGGTTGCGATCACGATTTTCTCCCCGCGTTCTTCTTTTTTGCCGCTCAGGATCATCTTTTCTTTGATCACATCAAAAGCGGCTTTGGCGCTGTCCGCGCTCATCAGCAGCTGCGGCAGGAAAATGCGGTTGTTTTCAAATCCGTCTCCGACTTCGTCAAGCGCCGGAATGATATATTGATTGATGATCTCTAAAGATTCCTTCGTTTTCAGCAAATCGGCGGCGCATCTTGCCGCGTCCTCCTTAACGCCTTTAACTATCGCTGTGTGCAGCGTTGTTTCACCGGCGGGCACGGTCTGCTCGGGCACGGTAACGCTTTCTATGTATTCGGCGCAGTTCTCATCCAGACCGTTAAGGGCGTTAAAGGCGTAATAGGCGTTCATCATGCTCTGCGAATTGGGGTTGATGATCCCGGCGGAAAGCCCGCTTTGCAGCGCAAGGGTAAAAAACGCGGTGTTGATTGCGTCCCTTTTCGGCAGACCGAAAGAAATGTTGGAAACGCCCAGCACGGTGTTTACACCCAGTGTGCGGCGGATAAATTCCACGGCTTTGAGTGTTTCGATGCCGTTTGACGGGTCTGTGCTGATCGTCATGGTAAGCGCGTCAACGATCAAATCTTTTTTCTCTATACCGTATTCGGCGGCGGTATTTATGATTTTTTCCGCAATTTTAATTCTTCCCTGCGCCGTCTGCGGGATGCCGCTCTCATCCAGGCAGAGGCAGACGACCACGCCGCCGTATTTTTTTGCCAGCGGGAACACCTGCGCCATATTTTCCGCCTTGCCGTTTACGGAATTGATCAGCGGTTTGCCGTTGTAGATCCGCAGTGCCTTTTCCAGCGCTACCGTGTTGGAAGTGTCAATCTGAAGCGGCGCGGCGATCACACCCTGCAGGCTCTTTACCGCCGTTTCCATCATGCTTACTTCGTCTATTTCCGGCAGGCCAACGTTAACATCCAGAATATGCGCGCCGGCGTCCGTCTGTTTCAGGCCCTCTTTTATAATATATTCAATATCGTTTCGGCGCAGCGCCTCTTTAAACAGTTTCTTTCCGGTTGGGTTGATGCGTTCGCCGATGATCACCGGCTTTTTGCCGATCTCCACCGTTTGGCTGTAAGAAGAGACCAGCGTGCGGCTCTTCTTTTCGGGTATATCCGCCGGAATGTTTTTGCAAAGTTCGATCATTGCTCGGATATGCTCCGGCGTAGTGCCGCAGCAGCCGCCAAGGTAGGAAACGCCGATCTCTGCCGCCTTTTTCATATCCTGCGCAAACGCCTGCGGGGTTACGTTATATACGGTTTTGCCGTTCACACTTTCCGGCAGGCCTGCGTTTGGCTGCACAATGATGGGCAAAGAAGTCCATTTTCTGATCTCTTCCACAAGTGGCAGCGTTTCGGCAGGGCCAAGTCCGCAGTTAAAACCAATCGCGTCCACACCCAGCCCTTCCAGCATGGCAACGGCGGTTTTCACGTCCGCGCCGGTGAGCAGCCTGCCTTTTTCATCAAAGATCATGGTAACGAAAACAGGCAGATCGCAGTTTTCCTTTGCCGCAAGCACGGCGGCTTTGATCTCATAAGTGTCGCTCATCGTTTCAATCAGCACAAGATCACTGCCGTCCTTGCCGGCGTTGATCATCTGGGCAAAAATATCCACGGCGTCTTCAAAGTCCAGTTCGCCCATCGGCTTAAGAAGTTTGCCCGTGGGGCCTATGTCCAGCGCCACCTTTTTTCCGGCGCTTTTCGCAAGGCGTACGCCCGCCTTTATAACTTTCTCCGGCTCTTTTATTTTAAGCCGGTTCGCGCCGAAGGTGTTTGTGGTGATATATTCGCTGCCTGCCTGTGCGTATGCGCGGTGCACGGCAAGCACTTTTTCGCTGTCTGTCAGATTCAGCAGTTCCGGCAGTTCGCCGGCTCCAAGCCCCATGCTTTGCAGCATTGTGCCCATACTGCCGTCAAAAAATTTAATGTTCATCTGTTTCCTCCGCGGGCGGTTCTATTCCGGCAAAGGCGGTTACGGATTTTGTGGGTATCATCTGGCAGGTGTCACTCAGTGTGATTCCGCAGCGCTTTGTTATATCCATAAATTTGAATATTTTTTTCTGCTCCGTTATAGCAAGGTCAAAATACCCCGGCGAATACCGCTGCCTTGTTTTTACGTTCTCTTTCGTCTCAATCTGCGCCTGCAGCGCGTCGCACACCTCTTCTATTTTAGATGCAAGGGACGCCTGCATGATAAGCAGCATTGCGCCGTCTGCGGCGTATTTTCGCAGCAGCATATCGCCGTTTACGCCAACCGTTGCGGCAAGAACAGCCACCCGGCGGCAACCGGCAAGGTTTTTTGCAAGGCGGCGGCTCTCAAATACAAAGTTTTCGATTTTCAGTGCCGTATCCGTTACTTCGCAGTCGAAAATCCGGTAAAGGCTTTTTGGCTCGCACACCCGGTTGATCTCCGCCATAGCGCTGTCAATCATGGCAAGCAGGCGCTCGTCGTTTACGCTGCTTTTCGTGCGCATGTATCTTAATATCTCTTTTTTATCCATTGATAATTGCCGAAAGCCCTTTCATGATGGATTCCGCAACATCCGGGTGGTTCATGGTGTAGATATGGATATGATCCTGCCCGTTTGCCATCAGGTCTATGATCTGTTCGGTTGCGTAGATGATGCCTGCCTGTTTCATCTTTGCCGGATCGTTGCCGAAACGCTCAATAATCTTTTCGAATTTTCCGGGGAATTTGCAGCCGGAGAGTTCCACGCTGCGTTTGATCTGGTTGGCGTTTGTAATGGGCATGATTCCGGCAATGATCGGAACATTGATCCCTTTTATAAGGCAGTTTTCCTTAAAGCGGAAGAAAACTTCGTTGTCAAAAAACATCTGCGTTGTAAGAAAATCTATGCCGCAGTCCACCTTTTCTTTCAGATGCTGTATATCCTCCACGCGGTTTGCGCTTTCCGGGTGGATCTCCGGGTAGCAGGCGCCGCCTATGCAGAAATCGCCCTTTGTCTTTATTTCCTGAACCAGTTCATATGCGTGCTCAAAATGCTGCCCGTCCGGGAATTCAAAGCCCGCCGGTATATCGCCGCGCAGGGCAAGTATGTTTTCTATGCCCTCTGCTTTCCATTCGTCCAGCACGCTGTCTATCTTATCTTTTGTAGAGGTTAGGCAGGTCAGGTGGGAAAGCGGCGTAATGCCGCAATCTTTGATCGCCCGGGCAATCTCCGTTGTAAAGCCGGTGCGCGTGCCGGCCGCGCCGTAGGTAACGCTCATAAAAGCCGGGTCGCTTTTTGCCATTTCCTCCACAACGGCTTTTGTGTTTTCTATTTTGCTCCATTCCTTGGGCGGGAATACCTCAAAGGAAACGGTTACTTTCCTGTTTTTTAAGATTTCTGATATTTTCACGGTTTGCACCTCCGTTTTTTGCCGTGCCTGTTCGGGATATTAAGGTAATAATATTATAATATAATATAATATATCAAATCCACCGCCCCTTTGCAAGCGTTTGTTGGCGGGCGGTATCCTGCTGCCTAAAACTTTTTTCGTTCAAGCGCGGTAATATTTTTTATAAATTAAAATTTAGATATGCAGAGAAAAAAAGAGATATAATGAGAATACAAGAGATACGCTTTCTTTTATTAAAATGGGTGTTGACTTCTGCACGGCCTTGTGCTATGATAATGCGGCAAGTTGAAAAACGAATTATTCGGTATGGAGGAAAGTAAAATGTCAACATTTATGCCAAAGGCTGACGAAATCGAACGCAAATGGTATGTTCTTGACGCTGCGGGCAAGCCCCTCGGCAGAGTTGCGGCAGAAGCGGCTGTTCTTCTTCGCGGAAAAAACAAGCCGATCTTCACGCCCAATGTAGACTGCGGCGATTTCGTAATCATCATCAATACAGACAAAGCCGTTCTTACCGGCGATAAACTCAACAAAAAACTTTATCAGCATCACACCGGTTATATCGGCAACCTCAAAGAGGTAAAATACGGCACGCTTATGAAAGAAAAGAGCGATTTTGCCATGCAGCTTGCTGTGAAGGGCATGCTGCCGAGCACAACGCAGGGCAGAAAACAGCTTACAAGATGCCGCATTTATAAAGGCGCAGAACACAAGCACGAGGCACAGCAGCCCGTTGCTTGGGAATTCTAAGGGAGGTTAAGAGATTATGTACGAATCAAATCCATATTTCTACGGCACAGGCAGAAGAAAAGAATCCGTTGCCCGCGTTCGCGTATATGCCGGCACAGGTAAGGTTACCATTAATGACAGAGATATAGACGATTATTTCGGCCTTGATACTCTTAAACTGATTGTAAACCAGCCTCTCGTTCTTACAGAAACAAAAGAAAAGTTTGACGTTGTCTGCCGTGTAAACGGCGGCGGTGTTTCCGGTCAGGCAGGCGCAATCCGCCACGGCATCGCAAGGGCTCTTCTTCAGTATGATGAGTCTCTTCGCCCGATCCTTAAAAAAGCCGGCCTTCTTACACGTGATCCTCGTATGAAGGAAAGAAAGAAGTACGGCCTCAAGGCTGCCCGTCGCGCTCCGCAGTTCAGCAAGCGATAATTTTAGTTCAAAACAGCTCAAAAACCCCGAAACCATGCGGTTTTCGGGGTTTTTCCTTTTCAGATCGTTTGCCCTGTTTTGGCATAGTCTGACCCGTTTTGAACCATTTTTTATGGGTTAAATTAAGGACAACCACCCCCAAAACGGGGGCTAATGGGTTAAATCATAGGACAACTTTTTTGCCCCTGCCCCCTCCCAAGAGATCATTTTTGCTTTTTTGCCCCTCTGAAATTTTATGCAAAATCGGTTTGGCAGAGTTTGACCCAATCTGAACAAATGAATATGATTTTATTGCGAAAGCGTTCAGCGTTCCAGCTGGGCGCTTTTTGCATTTCCGGGGACCGACGTTCCGGGATCAGAAAAAGCCGTCACTCTTTTTTTCAAGAAAGTAGTGGCGGCTTTTTCTATTTCCAGAACCAAACACGACAAACAGAAACGAGGTGAAATACGATGAACACGCAAATCATCGCCGTCGCCAACCAGAAAGGCGGCGTCGGCAAGACAACCACCTGCGCCAACTTAGGCATCGGGCTGGCCCAGGCCGGAAAGAAGGTGCTGCTGGTGGACGCCGATCCCCAGGCCAGCCTGACCATCAGCCTGGGAAATCCCCAGCCGGACAAGCTGCCCTTTACCCTCTCGGACGCGATGGGCCGTATTCTGATGGACGAACCGCTGCGCCCCGGCGAGGGTATCCTGCACCACCCGGAGGGCGTGGACCTCATGCCCGCTGACATCCAGCTCTCCGGCATGGAGGTATCTCTGGTGAACGCCATGAGCCGGGAGACCATTCTACGGCAGTATCTGGACACCGTAAAGGGACAGTATTCCCATATCCTCATCGACTGCCAGCCCTCCCTGGGGATGCTCACGGTCAACGCTTTGGCCGCTGCCAACAGGATCATAGTCCCCGTTCAGGCGGAGTATCTGCCCGCCAAGGGCCTGGAACAGCTGCTGTCCACCATCAACAAGGTCAAGCGGCAGCTGAACCCCAAGCTCCAGATTGACGGCATCCTGCTGACGATGGTGGACAACCGCACCAACTTTGCCAAGGAGATCGCCGCCCTGCTGCGGGAGACCTACGGCAGCAAAATTAAGGTGTTTTGCACCGAGATTCCCCACTCCGTTCGGGCCAAGGAAATCAGCGCCGAAGGCAAGAGCATCTTTGCCCACGATCCAGGCGGCAAGGTGGCGGAAGCCTACAAAAATCTGACGAGGGAGGTGATAAAACTTGAAAAGCAGCGCGAAAAAAGTAGAGCTGGCCTCAGTCGATGACCTGTTTTCCACTGAGGAAAGCCGGGCCGACGCCCAGCGGGAGAAGGTTCTGGAAATTCCCTTGTCGGAGCTGCACCCGTTCAAGGATCACCCCTTCAAGGTCAAGGATGACGAGGCCATGATGGAGACCGCCGACAGCATCCGGCAGTACGGTGTACTGGTCCCCGCCATCGCCCGCCCGGACCCGAACGGCGGCTATGAGCTGGTTGCCGGGCACCGGCGGCACCGGGCCAGCGAGTTGGCTGGCAAGGATACCATGCCGGTCATTGTCCGCGACCTGGACGATGACCAGGCCACCATCATCATGGTTGACAGCAATTTACAGCGAGAAAGCCTGCTCCCCAGTGAGCGGGCTTTTGCTTATAAGATGAAGCTGGAGGCCATGAACCATCAAGGTGCCCGCGCCGATTTAACTTGTTCCCAAGTTGGGAACAAGTTGCCAGGAAAGAAATCCAGTGAGGTATTGGCTGAACAGGTTGGCCAGAGTAAAAACCAGATTTTCCGTTATATCCGCCTCACCGAGCTGATCCCCGAACTGCTGGACATGGTGGATGAGAAGAAAATCGCCTTCAACCCCGCCTATGAGCTGTCTTTCCTCAAAAAAGAGGAACAGGTGGATTTGTTGGACGCAATGGACAGCGAGCAGGCTACGCCGTCGCTCTCCCAGGCCCAACGGCTGAAAAAATATAGCCAGGAGGGCCACCTGACCCTCGACATGATGCGGGTCATCATGGGAGAGGAAAAGAAAAGCGACTTGGACAAGATCACCTTTACCAGCGACACCCTGCGCAAATATTTCCCCCGGAGCTATACGCCCCAGCGGATGCAGGAGACCATCATCAAGCTGCTGGAACAGTGGCAGCGCAAGCGCCAGCAACAGCATGAACGCTGAGAAAGGAGAGCCTATGAGGGATATTTCAGCCCGCGAGCTGAAAGGACATAACATTTTGGCTGTGGAGCGGTTTCAGGACAGCACCCGCTGGATGGTGGAGTTTGCGGTCCGCAAGCCCCGCACCCCCTACGGCAGCCCCGGCGACGAGGTGCGCCTGTTTCTCACCGAGGACGGCTACCGGCAGGCCCTGGACGCCCAGCGCAGCCAGCAGATCAAAATTAAGCGCCATGCCCACGTTGTCGAGGGGCACATCATCGACTTCAAGCCGAAGAAAAAGCGCCGCCACCCGTAAACCCGCCATTTGCCAAGAAAGGAATGAATTATGTGTACCGTTAGAGACATTGAAGAAGCCATCCGCGAACACTGCCAATCCCAGCATGACATGGAAAGTACCGAGATCGACCAGGTAATGCAGCGCCTGCCCTTCGGCACCGCGCAGGACGTTTTTACCCGGTCCCCTGTGCCGAAGCCGCCGTATTCCTGGCGCAGCCGGAACTACCGCACCTGACCGCCGCAGTCTTTTTGAAGATTGCGGCTTTTTTCATGCCATGAATGCCGAGAGGAGTGATGAAATGGCCGTTTTTCGCATTGAACGGACCCGTGATTATACCGTTATGAGCAACCACCACCTGCGCGACAAGGCGCTGTCGCTGAAATCCAAGGGGCTGCTTTCCATGATGCTGTCCTTGCCGGAGGACTGGAACTACACCAC
>OGPC01000063.1_pt1 | contig 103672 bp, 133 predicted proteins | sample 1552911 | NCBI WGS metagenome assembly OGPC01 (sample SAMEA2580248, study PRJEB22360) | human gut metagenome | biome: human gut; feature: human-associated habitat; material: faeces | place: Denmark | collected 2008/2010 | reverse complement strand
CAGATCCCCTCTTTCCGGTCTTTTTTTGGAAATTTCTTATTTATAATACCATGGATCTATGGTATTATAAAGGGGTGAATTTGAAAAGAGCAACCAAGGAGATCTCCATGAAAGAACGCGCTTATCCTGTATACACCGTCAACAAACACGCCGAGGGCCTGCTGGTGGGCGGCCACCCCTGGGTGTACGAAAACGACATCCAGAGTTCCCCGGAAGCAGAGCCTGAAAATGGCACGCTGGTCGATGTGGTCAGCACAAAGGGTGCCTATCTTGGCACCGGTTTTCTCTCACTGAAAAGCAAGATCCGGGTGCGGCTCATCTCCCGCAACGCCAACGACACCTTTGATGCCGCTTTCTGGAAGCGCCGTGTCGAATACGCCTGGGCCTACCGCAAGACTGTGCTGGAGCCCGCCGACCTGACCGCCTGCCGTGTCATTTTTGGCGAAGCTGACCAGTTCCCGGGCCTGACTGTGGACCGGTTCAACAATATCCTTGTCACCCAGACCCTGAGCGTGGGCATGGAAAAGCTCAAGCCCATCCTCTTCCCCCTGCTGGCAGAAGTCCTGCGCGCTGACGGCCAGACCATTGAGGGCATCTACGAGCGCAACGACGAGGCTCTGCGGGCCAAGGAGGGCCTGGCGCAGAACAAGGGCTGGTTTGACCTGCCCGGCGAGACGCACCCCGACAGCACCCAGACTGAGATCTGCGAGAACGGCGTGTTCTACCACGTTGATTTTGAGAACGGCCAGAAGACCGGCTTTTTCCTCGACCAGAAATACAACCGCCGGGCTGTGGCCCGCATTGCTGCCGGTCACACCGTGCTGGACTGCTTTACCCACACCGGCAGCTTTGCGCTAAACGCTGCCAAGGGCGGGGCTGCCCGGGTCACTGCCGCTGACATCAGCGCCGAGGCCATTGCCATGGCCCAGCGGAACGCCCAGCGCAACAACCTGACCAACATGGATTTTCTCTGCGAGGACACCTTTGAGCTGCTGCCCCGGCTGGAAAAGGAGGGCCACCCCTACGACTTTATCATCCTTGACCCGCCGGCCTTTACCAAGGCCCGCCGCACGGTGGAGAACGCCATGCGCGGCTATAAGGAGATCAACTACCGCGCCATGAAGCTGCTGCCCCGGGGCGGCTATCTGGCCACAGCCAGCTGCTCTCACTTTGCCACCGAGGAGCTGTTCATCAAGATGCTGCACGCCGCCGCAAAGGATGCCCACCGGCAGCTGCGGCAGATCGAGGTGAAGCAGCAGGCCCCGGATCACCCCATCCTGTGGGGCGTGCCCGAGACCAATTACCTGAAGTTCTTCCTGTTCCAGGTGATCTAAAAGTAATACCAAATACGATATCTCCCAAAAAAACGAGAACGTGTTTGTGCAGAATCGTCAGTTTTGTCAATTGCCTTTTGAGCCGTTCCGGGATATAATCAAACCATAGACAGCAACGGCGCTGTGGGTCACCTCCTGACTCGCAGCGCCATTTTTGTTAAAAAGCTTTTCGCTGTTTCCGGGCCGCAGTTCGGCGGCGGGAGACAGTTTCGGAAGGGACAGACATAAGATCAAGTAAGGAGTAGGATTTATGGCAGCAAATGTTATGGAAATCTACGGCAGCAAGGTCTTTAACGAGCATGTAATGAAGGAGCGCCTGCCGAGCGCTACTTACAAGAGCCTGGAGCGCACCCTGCACAAGGGCGCACCCCTGGATATCGAGGTGGCAAACGTTGTGGCCAGCGTGATGAAGCGCTGGGCCATGGAGCTGGGCGCCACCCACTACACCCACTGGTTCCAGCCGCTGACCGGCATCACCAGTGAGAAGCACGACGGCTTTGTGAGTCCCGTGGGCGACGGCACCGCCATCATGGAGTTCTCCGGCAAGGAGCTGGTGCGCGGCGAGCCCGATGCTTCCTCCTTCCCCTCCGGCGGCCTGCGTGCCACCTGCGAGGCCCGCGGCTACACCGCATGGGACCCCACCAGCTACGCTTTCGTGAAGGATGACGTGCTGTGCATCCCCACCGCTTTCGTCAGCTACACCGGCGAGGCACTGGACAAAAAGACCCCCCTGCTGCGCTCCATGAACGCACTGTCCGGTCAGGCCATCCGCATCCTGAAGCTGTTCGGCAAAGATGTTGATTACGTCTCCACCACCGTCGGCCCCGAGCAGGAGTACTTCCTTGTCAAGAAGGAAGACTACGAGGCACGTCAGGATCTGATCCTCACCGGCCGCACCCTGTTCGGTGCTCCCTCTGCCAAGGGTCAGGAGCTGGAGGAGCATTACTTCGGTGTCATCCGTCCCGAGGTCTCCGCATTTATGAAGGAGCTGGACGAGGAGCTGTGGAAGCTGGGTGTTCCCGCCAAGACCAAGCACAACGAAGTGGCTCCCTGCCAGCATGAGCTGGCCCCCATCTTCGACACCACCAATGTTGCCATTGACCACAACCTGCTGACCATGGAGATGATGAAGAAGATCGCTCCCAAGTACGGTCTGGTCTGCCTGCAGCACGAGAAGCCCTTTGAGGGTGTGAACGGCAGCGGCAAGCACAACAACTGGTCCATGTCCACCACCCACGAGAACCTGCTGGACCCGGGCGACACGCCCATGGAGAACCTGCAGTTCCTGGTATTCCTGGCCGCTGTCATCAAGGCAGTGGACGAGTACGCCGATCTGCTGCGTACCTCCGTTGCCACCCCGGGCAATGATCACCGTCTTGGTGCCAACGAGGCTCCCCCGGCCATCATCTCGATCTTTGTGGGCGAAGAGCTGGAAGCTGTCATCGATGCCATTGCATCTGATTCGCCTTATGCCGGCCCCGTCAAGATGAAGATGGATCTGGGCGTGGATGTCCTGCCCAAGTTCAGCAAGGACACCACCGACCGCAACCGCACCTCTCCTTTCGCCTTCACCGGCAACAAGTTCGAGTTCCGTATGCCCGGTTCTGCTGAGAACCTGAGCGATGCCAACACCATCCTGAACACTGCTGTTGCCAAGGAGCTGAAGGGCTACGCCGACGAGCTGGAGGGCGCTGAGGACTTTACCAGCGCTGCCATTGCTCTGGTCAAGCGCACCATCCGTGACCACCGCCGTGTCATCTTCAACGGCAACGGCTACACCGCCGAGTGGGAAGAGGAAGCAGCACGCCGCGGCCTGCCCAACAAGAAGAACACGCCCGCTGCTCTGCCCGCACTGATCGACCCGAAGAACATCCAGCTGATGGAGGATTTCGGTGTCCTGACCAAGATCGAGATGGAGAGCCGTTACGAGGTCGAAATGGAGCACTACTCCAAGATCATCAACATCGAGGCTCTGACCATGCTGGAGATGGCACGCAAGCAGCTGCTGCCCGCCATCAACGCCTACATGAGCGAGGTTGCCAACACCGCTGCATCCAAGCTGGCCGTCAGCGAGGCCATCAGCGTGCGCAGCGAGACCAAGACCCTCACCCGCCTGTCCACCGATGCCGATGCCATGAGCGATGCCATCGATGCCCTGCAGGCCGCCGTGGATACCGCTGAGGCCATGACCGATGAGAGTGCCAAGGCTGTCTCCTTCCACGATGACGTTCTGCCCAAGATGGATGCTCTGCGCGCCGCTGCTGACGATGCCGAGACCATCTGCGGTGAGGACTACTGGCCTCTGCCCAGCTACAGCAAGATGCTCTACTACGTCTGATCTTTCTGACATAGCTTGATAAGCATCGCTGGGTTGTTGGATTTTTAAGCCATTCCCCTTTTCCTATTTCTTACACCAGCCTAAAGACCTGCTTTGCGCATACGAAGCAGGCCTTTAGGCGTTTTTTAAGAACACAAGCTGATTTTTCCAGTTTTGCACCGATGTGCCATTCGCCGCACCCTGCGGCTCGGAGGGAACCACTATGAGCTATAATACCCAACAGGACATCCTTGATTTTGTGGAGGACAACAACGTCAAATTCGTCCGCTTTGCCTTCTGCGATATCTTTGGCACCCAGAAAAACATCGCCGTGCTTGCCAGCGACCTGCCCAAGGCCATGGAGGATGGTGTCTGCTTTGACGGCAGCTCCATTGCCGGTTTTATGAAGGTGGAGGAGAGCGATCTTGTGCTCCGGCCCGATCTTTCCACCGTGACCATCCTGCCCTGGCGGCCCACCGAGGGCCGGGTGATGCAGTTCTTCTGTGACGTGGAAAAGCCGGACGGCGCTGCCTTTGGCGGCAACTGCCGCGGCTTCCTGCGCCAGATGAGCCGCAGCTTCCGCAAACTGGGGCTGACCTGCAACGTGGGGGCTGAGTGCGAGTTCTACCTGTTTGAGAATGACGACCGGGGCCGCCCCACCCGCATCCCCATCGACTTTGGCGGCTACTTTGATGTAGCCCCGCTGGATGCAGGTGAGAACCTGCGCCGGGACATCTGCCTGACCATGGAGCAGATGGGCATGAGCCCCCAGCACAGCCATCACGAGAGCGGCCACGGCCAGAATGAGATCGACTGCCACTACGCCGGCCCCCTGAAAACAGCCGACCATGTGATGATGTTCAAGCAGATCGTGCGGGCTGTTGCCATGCGCAACGGCATCCACGCCAGCTTCCTGCCCAAGCCCCTGCCGGATCAGGCAGGCAGCGGCCTGCACATCAACCTTTCGCTCTGCATGGACGGCCGCAATCTGTTTGAGGGCGACATTGCCCCGGACAGCATTGCAGGCAGCTTTATGGCGGGTGTTCTGGCCCACAGCCGGGAGCTGACCGTGTTCACCAATCCCCTGCCCAACAGCTACCAGCGCTTTGGCTGTGACGAGGCCCCCCGCTATGTGAGCTGGAGCCGCCAGAACCGCAGCCAGCTGGTGCGTATCCCGCAGGTCAAGGGCAACAACTGCCGCATGGAACTGCGCAGTCCTGACCCTGCCTGCAACCCCTATCTGGCCGTGGGTCTGGTGCTGGCCGCTGGTCTGGACGGCATCGAGCACCGGATGGTGCTGCAGGCCCCCATCAACAAGAACCTGTTCGATCCCGCCGAGGCCGCAGGTCTTGGGCTGGAAAGACTGCCTTCCACGCTGGAGGAGGCCGTGCAGGCCGCGCAGAAGAGCGAATTTCTGCACCGCGTGCTGCCGGAAGAGCTTTCGCATCGGTACTATGAGGAAGAACTGAAGCGCTGTGCCGCCCTGAAAGCTGCCGCCGACCCGGCAGAGTACGAGCGGGTGCACTACTTCAACGCCATCTGAACCGCTTTTGAGGGAAAGTACGAAGGGGCAATGATTCGGCCCCTTGCCTGGATGTAAGAGAAAGGAGCGATTCAAATGGGACGTGCTCTGATCGTGAGCGCCGGAGCAAGCTCCAACGAGTACATCTCCGCGCGGCTGACAGAGCTGGGATACACCCGGCCTACGATCATCCCCAGTGGTGCCGAGGCCCGGCGCAGGATGCTGGAATCTGATTTTGAGTTGATCGTGGTCAACGCGCCTCTCCCGGACGAGTTTGGTCACGAGCTGTGTTCCTCTGCCGTAGAAAAAACAGACGCAGGCGTGGTGCTGCTGGCTAAGGCAGCCGCCGCCGAGCAGCTGCTGGCCCCCATGAGTGAGCAGGGGGTGCTGCTGCTGAGCAAGCCGTTCTCCAACACGCTGTTCCTGCAGGCCATCCATCTGGCCGCGGCCAGCAACCACCGCCTGCAGCTGCTCCGGCAGGATAACGCGCGGATGCAGGAAAAGATCGCACAGGTACGGCTGGTCAGCCATGCAAAATGCTGTCTGGTAGAGCGGGAGCAGATGAGCGAGGATGCCGCCCACCGCTACATTGAAAAGCGCGCCATGGACACCCGGCGCAGCCGTGCAGAAATTGCACAGGAAATCCTTGATTCTTACGAGGATTAGGATTATAATCTGGTGTTGTATGTTTTGTTCCGGATGCAGGCGCATCCGTACTGGGAAAGAATGATCTCTGAAAGATAAATTAAAGGAGGACTGAACAAATGGCAAAATTCATCTTTGTGACCGGCGGTGTTGTCTCCGGTCTGGGCAAGGGCATCACGGCGGCTTCTCTGGGCCGCCTGCTCAAATGCCGCGGACTGAAGGTCGCCAGCCAGAAGCTGGACCCTTATGTGAACGTGGACCCGGGTACCATGAGCCCCCTGCAGCACGGTGAGGTGTTCGTGACCGATGACGGCACTGAGACCGACCTTGATCTGGGTCACTATGAGCGCTTCATCGACGAAAATCTGAACAAGTACTCCAACCTGACCACCGGCAAGGTGTACTGGAACGTGCTGAACAAGGAGCGCCAGGGCGCTTATCTGGGTCAGACCGTCCAGATCATCCCCCACATCACCAACGAGATCAAGAATTACATCTACAACATGGCATCCTCTACCGATGCCGATGTGGTCATTACCGAGATCGGCGGCACCACCGGCGATATTGAGAGCCAGCCCTTCCTGGAGGCCATCCGTCAGGTGGGCCTGGAGCAGGGCCGCGACAACTGCTGCTACATCCATGTTGTGCTGGTGCCCTATATTTCCGGCTCCGACGAATACAAGTCCAAGCCGGCCCAGCATTCCGTCAAGGAGCTGCAGGGCATGGGCGTGAACCCCGATATCATCATCCTGCGTGCTGACGGCAGCGTGGGCGGCGATATCCGCCGCAAGATCAGCACCTTCTGTAATGTCAAGCCTGAGTGCGTCATTGAGAACCTGACCATGCCCAGCCTGTACCAGTGCCCGCTGATGCTCCACACCAACGGTCTGGATGATGTGGTGGTGGAAAAGCTCAAGCTGGACGTGCCCCCCGCCGACCTGACCGAGTGGAAGGGTGTGGTCTCCCGCATTGCCACCCGCAGCAAGACCTGCACCATTGCACTGGTGGGCAAGTACGTCAAGCTGCACGACGCTTATCTTTCCGTGATGGAGAGCCTGTACCACGCCGGTTTTGAGAACGACAGTCAGGTAGACATCAAGTGGGTGGAGAGCGAGGACCTGATCGATCAGGATGCCTGCAAAGAAGTGTTTGCTGACGTGGACGGCATCATCGTGCCCGGCGGCTTTGGTGACCGCGGCATCGAGGGTATGATCCAGGCTGCACAGTATGCCCGTGAGAACCAGATCCCCTACTTTGGCATCTGCCTGGGAATGCAGATCATGGTGATGGAGTTCGCACGCGGCGTGCTGGGCTATGCCGATGCCAATTCCAGCGAGTTCACCCCCGATGGCGCCCACAATGTCATTGCCCTGATGGCCGACCAGCAGGGCAACATCCCCAAGGGCGGCACCATGCGTCTGGGCAAGTACCCCTGCACCGTCAAGCCCGGCACCAAGATGGCCGAGTGCTATGGCGAGGCTGAGATCTGGGAGCGTCACCGCCACCGCTACGAGTTCAACAACGAGTTCCGTCAGGAGATGGAGGATGCCGGACTGGTCATTTCCGGCACCAGCCCTGACGGCCGTCTGGTGGAGACCGTGGAGCTGCCCGACCGTGACTTCCATCTGGGCGCACAGTTCCACCCCGAGTTCAAGAGCCGCCCCAACCGCGCTCATCCCCTGTTCAAGGGCTTTATCGCTGCCGCACTCAAATTCCGCATCAAAGCACAGCGCGGCATGATGCACGTCTGACCTTCTCAGGCGTTTCGTTCCAGTTCTCCTCGTAGGAGAGGCCTGTAAGATCGCAACAAAAAAGCAGCTGCACTCCGTGTTTTTACGGAATGCAGCTGCTTTTTCTTATATTACTTACTTTTTAGCGGCAGCGGCCTTTTTGCGGGCGGCGCGGCTGGTCTTTTTGGCGGCGGGCTTCTTTGCGGGAGCCTTGGCAGCGGGAGCAGCGGCCTTGACAGGCTCCGCCTTCACCTCTTCGGCCTTAACAGGCTCAGCGGGCTTCTCCTCAGCCTTTGCAGGCTCCTCCACGGGCTTTTCCTCCACAACGGGCTCTTCCTTGACCTCTGGCTTTGCCTCCTCTGCAGGAGCGCTCTCGACCACAGGTGCAGCCTCTACAATGGGCTCCTCTGCCTTCTTGGCAGGGGCACGCTTTGCGCGGTCCTTCACCTCGGAAATGGTCCACAGCTGGTCATCGCCTGCGGCCTCCTGCCAGATCTGCAGGATGGCACCATCGTTGGCACCCATGCCCACGGTATCGATGCACTTGCCGCTGGCCCAGGAAGAGCGCAGACGGACGGTGCCGGCGGGGGTGGGCTCCACGGTCCACATCTGAGAGGTGCCGCCCACATCCTCCCACAGGTGCAGCCAGGTGCCGTTGGCGGTGCCGGTCATCATCAGGTCGATCAATTTGCCGGATGCGCGGTTGCGGATGCGGTACACGCCGTCACCCTCGCGCACAAAGGCCCACTCCTGCTCGGGCTTGTGCTCGTACTTGCCCAGGCGGATATCGCCGCCGTTGGTGGCCTTCTCCACGGCCTGAATGACACTGCCGCCCTTGGCAGCGATGGTATAGAAGCGATCTGCCTCGATCACGGTCTGCGCTACAGTTTTCATGTAAATCCCTCCAAGTTTGTTTCTTTTGAGCCAATCATTTTCGTTTTACAGGTAAATTATACCACCTGCTGTTATTTTTTACAAGGATTCCGCCATTTCTTTAGCACTATTCACAAAAGCCCCCCGCTTTTCAGCCCGTTTTGCACCGTTTGCGAAAACTTTTTGCCCCGTTTCGCCCCATAAAGCAGCAGCACCCCGCCATTTCTGGTGAGGTGCTGCTGTCGTTTTGGAAAATATCAAAAGGGTTCTGGCAGAGCTCCCTTACTGCTTTGCCTGACTGGGATGCGGCTGCACAGGCATTTTGGTGAACAGCGCTTTCAGGGCCAGCGGAGTGGCCACACTGGACACGACGATGAGCAGGATGACGGCGGTGAAGTAGACGGAATCCACCACGCCGATGTCCAGGCCCTTCTGGGCCACGATCAGGGCCACCTCGCCGCGGGTCATCATGCCAACACCCACCTTGAGGGAATCACCCCAGTTGAACCTGCAGACCTTGGCCGCCAGCCCGCAGCCGATGATCTTGGTGATCAGGGCCACCACCACGAAGCACACGCTGAACAGCAGGATCTCCGGGGTCAGGCCGCTGATATCTGTCTTCAGGCCGATGCTGGCGAAGAAGATGGGAGCAAACAGCACATAGTTGCTGATGTCCACCCGGCGCTCCACATAGGGGGCATCCTCCAGAGTGCACAGGACGATGCCCGCGATGTAGGCACCTGTGATGTCTGCAATGCCGAAGTAGGCCTCGGCAATATAAGCCATGGCAAAGCAGAACGCCATACTGACGATGGTGATGCGCTGGGTGTGAGGGTTGCGCTTGTCCAGCCACTTCATGGCGAAATGGGCAATGAGGCCCACGCCGATGGCGGTAGCGAAGAACAGCACGGTGTTCATCAGCACCTTACCCAGCCCTGTACCGGTGCCGGAGCTTGCTCCCAGCACACAGGTCAGCACCACGATGCCGATGACATCATCAATAACGGCGGCACTGACGATGGTGGTGCCAAGGAAGCTCTTCAGGTGGCCCAGCTCCTGCAAGGTAGCCACGGTGATGGACACGCTGGTGGCGGTCATAATGGTACCGATGAAGAGGGCACGGTAAAACTCCTGGCTGCCCAGCGCCGAGAAGCCGTAGAATAAACTATAAAGGAGCGTGCCCCCTGCCAGCGGCACCGCCACGCCCACACAGGCGATCAGGGTGGCGATGGGGCCTGCCTTGATCAGCTCCTTCAGGTTGGTGCCAAGGCCCGTGGAGAACATCAGCAGCACCACGCCGATCTCTGCGAAGATCGAGATGGTATCGCTGATATGCACAAGGTTCAGCAGACAGGGCCCGATGATCAGGCCCGCGATGATCTCGCCCACCACCTGCGGCGCTTTGAACTTGCGGGCCACCAGCCCGAAGAACTTGGCACTGAGGATAATGATGGCGAGGTTCCGAAAAACAGAATACATAAATTTACCTTCCTCCGTTTTATTTCATTTAATAGGGCTGTCGGCCGCGCCCGACCCCCTATTCTTTTATTATATCGCCGCTCAGAACCAAAATCAAAATACTTTTCAATCTTTCTCGTTAAAAAAACAGACAAAGTTCGCCAAAGCTTCAGCACAAATTTTTGTGCGGATTTTTGCGGAAATGTCAATAGTAAATGCGAAAAAAATATAAAAAAATATAATCAGGCTTCCCGCGCCAATTCTTCAAGGCATTCCGCGAACACGATTTCAGAGGTTTTCCAGCCCAATATTTCACGCGGATAATTGTTTATCCATGCTTCCGTTTCCTTGATGCTCGCCCGGCTTACCTTGTTGAAGTCGGTTCCTTTCGGGTACTTCCGCCGAATCATTTTGTTTGCACACTCATTTGACCCGCGTTCGCAACTTGTGTACGGGTGGCAATAATACATTTTGGTTCGTCTGCCTTTCCGTAGGATAGACCGTTCAAGGCTCTTCACGTCGGAGAACTCCCCGCCGTTGTCTACTGTGATTGTCTGGAACACGCGCGGAAACAGCGCCCCGAACCTCCGTTCAATACGGTTCAGGGCGCGAACTGTGCTGATTGCGGTTCGGTCGCGCATTTTCTCTATAATTTCTTTTCGCGTCAGGCGCTCCGTCATAACCAGCAAGGCGCATGAACCCTCTTTGCTTGAATATACGGTGTCCATTTCCCAATGCCCGAAAGTGATTCGCTGGTTAATCACTTCCGGGCGTTTTTCTATGCTCTCGCCCCGCGGGGCGCGTTTCGTCGTCTTTACCCGGTGATAGGGCCGCTTGCGATTCGGCTTCTCCGGCAAGTCCTTGTTCGTCAGATTCAAGAAAACGCCCTTTTCAATGTAGCTGTAAAACGTGCTGACGCAAATAGAGGTTTTGAACGTCCGGCCCTCTAACTCTATGTCGGCAAGGGCCGCGGCGGGCGAACGGTCTTCTTCAATGACCTTGCGTTCCAAATAGTCGGCAAGTTCGCGGTCATTGCCGATTTTCAGCGGTGCGCCTTTTGCCGCGAGGTTTTCGCGGTATCTCCGTTCTGCTCCGTCCGGGTTGTATCGGTCTTCCGTAATCCATGTTGCACCGTCCAGCCACTCCCAACGGGAACGCTTGATTTCTCTGTAAATCGTGCTGACGTGAACGTGAAGTTCCGCCGCAATCTGCTTCGGCGTATCGCCGCGGTTCAAGCCGTATTCGATTTTCCGACGATCTGTAAGCTGTAAATGACTGAAACAATGCCCCATGCTATAACCTCCCAAAATGCGAAACCCGCCCAAACTATCAAGCCGGGCGGGTTTTGTTCCTCTTTTTAGCGGTTCCCCGCAAAAAGATTATAACAATATTTTTATACTAACGCAAGTATAAAAACTATTGCTCGTTTTCTGTCAGCCATTCCATAGATACACCAAGTATCTTCGCAAGCACCGCAAGTTCATAATCGGTCACAAAGCGGGTCCCGATTTCAATTCTGCTCACGCTGTCCCGCTCCATTGTAATTCCTGCAACTTGTAGACGCGCCGCAAGGTCTGTTTGCGTGATATTCAACCGGGCGCGTGCTTCTTTGACGCGATTTCCGCAAAGGTTCTTTCGCCCCTTGTAGTCGTATATTTTCAACCGCCGATTCCTCCTTTTGTGTTAAAGGTCTGCATTTTTCTTGACTTTAACACAATAAGCGTTGATAATTGTGTTAAAGGTCAGAATCCAGAAAAAGCAATGGTCCGGCCTTTGAAAATAACGCAAGCCGCCCGGACGCTGGGCGGCAGAACGGAGGATTCCACATGAAAAAGGTTCTATCTCTTGTCCTTGCGGCGACGCTTGTCGCGTCCCTCTCCGCCTGCGGCGGCGCTCTTGTCGATCTGGACACGCCCAAATCGGATGAACTGACGGCGCAGTATGATTTTTACCCCGATGCCATGAACACTATTCGGGCAGATATGAAAATCACTCCCGAACAGGCCGATGAAGTTTTTATCGTTCTGACTTCCTGCGGCCTTGACGGGAAGATTACAAGCATTTCCGAAAGCAAGGGCGCGTATACCGTCTATTACGGCGGTTCGTCCCTCGACGTTACACTTTCTGACGGTGCGGTTGAAACCGTCTATTCCGGGCGTGATATGCTGTACCCTGAATATCACAAGCACAACGTCTTGATGGACTATGACTTGACCGTAAAGGACGTGAAAACGGGTTCCGGCGATAAAATCGGAGAATATGCCTATATCCGCATTACAAAAGCACAGCTTCAAGCCATTACGGAAGAAAACTACAAAGAATTTGCGGAAACCGTCGTCAAGGACAGCGGCTACAACTGGGTTGCAATTCTCTGTGATGACGGCACGGGTATTTGTTTCCCCGGTTCTATGTACTATGTCGGTACATACGGGAAGCAAGATACCGACGGTTCCATTCTTGAAGATTACGGCGCTATCACGCTGGACGAAAACGGCGGCTATACATACGAACAGTTCTGAACAGCAGGAAAGCAAAAGCGACGGGCGCAACGCCCGCCGCTTTTGCTTTATGCCTTTTCCTGCTCCGCGTCTGCCGCGGCCTGAACCTCTGCCGCGAACTGCTCCGGCGACAGTCCCAACACCGCCGCCGCCCGTTCGTCCATCAGCGATTCGATCATATCGTTTATGCTGTCAAACCCGCTTGCCTTTGCCGCTCTCTGATATACAGACTTTTTGCCTTTCTTTACATACGGGTAAATCCTGTCATAGTTTTTGCTGTTGTATTTCCGCTTCGCGTCTGTCGCGGCTTGCCCGCGTGGGTTTCCATATTTGCTTGCCATTGTCACCACTCCTTTACTTGTCCATTTTATCACGCTGTTTATACTAACGCAAGTATAAAAAACCCACAATCTAACGTTAGTATATTTGTGCATCATTCCAGCTTGCTTTTATACTAACGTTAGTATATAATCATAATCAGAAAGGGAAACCAAAGCCGCCCGGTTGTCGGGGCGTAGAGTTCGACAACAGCCAACCTTACGGGCTGACACGAAAAGGGAACCGACACGGCATACAACAACACTTCAACTTCTGGTTTTATATATGGGGGTAATCAATATGAAAAAGTTCGAGATCGGCAAGGAATATTTTGACCGTAGCGCCTGCAATCACGATTGCATTTTCACCATCAAGATTATCAAGCGCACCGAAAAGACGGTGACGTTCGAGCGTAACGGCAAGACCCGCCGCGCAAAGCTGTTCTTCGATGAACGCGGCGAATATATCATTCCCGAACGTTATTCTATGGCCCCGGTCTTCCGTGCTGAAAACGAGGTTCAGCCGGAAGAGGAACCCAGCGTCGAGGAAGCCACCGCCGAAACGTCCTGCGGCGTTGAGATCGTCCAGCCCGCCGATGTGAACACCGTTGTTGTTATGGTGGGTCAGCGCGTCGAACGTGTCTGCGGTGCTTGCTATCCTCCGCAGGGCGGAACCGTCATCGGCTTTGTTAGCCTGCCTGATACCCGTTTCTTTCACGGCGGCGTTTTCGCTATGGTCCTGTATGACGGCGCAAAGGCTCCTGAACGTGTCCGCCTGTCCGACATTCACCGCCGCGGGTGGCGCTCTCCCGGCGGTTCTCCGTTGGGTGTGTTCGTCGCTTGACGCTTTACCGGGGCGGCGGTTTCCGCCGCTCCGCTTTTCGCGCCGCTGTATCTACCGCAACGGCGCAAAATTTTTCTGCTTTTTCGCATTTTCCCTATTGACTTTATACTAACGTTAGTATATAATAAGAGCATAAAGAAAGGGGGTGACAAGGTGAAGAAGAAAAAGAAAAAGCCCACGAAATCGCGGGTCGATGTTCGGACCATCGTAATAACCGCAATCGTGGACTTTCTGGTAGGGCTTGCGTTACTGATAATTGATAAGCTGACGTAAGCCGAAACCCCGTATTCTATGGGCGGGTTCACCGCCCACCCATAGAATACACTTTTTCTTCCGAACTGTCAATCATGCTTGTGAAACTTGCAATATTCCTAATCGCCGCCGCCGTTGTAAAACTCATTATTTCCGCCGTGATTTATGTTATCCGCAAAAGAAAGGGTGAATGACTATGAAATTCAAAAAGCAATCTAACGTCGCTTTCTTTTCCAAGTATACCCGTGAAGACGGAAAATTCACAATCGAAAGCGTGGACCGCCGCATAAACGGGACCTTTAAGAACGTCTTTGAAGTTACAGACGAAACCGGGAAAGTGATTGATACGCTCCCGCGCTTAAAGGACGCGAAAGCAAAATACGAAAACGCATGACAGGAAACGAAAAAAGCCCGCCGGGGAATGACCCCCGACGGGCTTTCGTTTTTGTCCGAATCGGACGTGTTTAGTTTTCTGCGGGTTCGGTCTGGACGGCCTGTTCTTCGATGCCGACAAGCAGGCTTTCCACGGATGGGGTGTCGATGTAGCCTTTCAAATTCTCATTCGCGCCCCATGCTTTCTTCGCTTCCTCCAAAGCGGCTTCGATCATTTTTTCAATATCGCTGGACGTGAAAAGCAGTTTCAGCACCGCCGGGATTCGCTGATAAATCCAGTCCGCGACGGCGGCATATTTCAGGGAACCCGTACCGCTTCCGAACTGCTTTTCGGCCTGCGTTACAAGGTTGAAAAGGATTTGCTTCAAAATCTTTGTTTCGCCGCGCTTGATAAGCACGACAACCACCGCGAGGAAAGCGACGATGACAAGCACGCTGTCCCAATTCTTCGCAAGGAATGTAAGAACGTTCATTTCTGTTTCTCCTTTCGATCTGTCAACCAATGACGGTACAGCCGGATTCAGGGACCCAGCCCAAACCGTCGATGTGTACGCCGCACTTGCGGGCCGGATAGTAATACTTCACCGTATACGTTCCGTTTACGGTCTTGCCCTGTCCACCGCCGTTGCTGTCACGGTACAGCGGGCCGGAATACTTCACCTTTGCACCGACGCGCATTTTCGGCGCGGTCGTACCGCTCCCGACGGCCTGCACGTCCGCCGCATTGACCCAGCCGTAAACGGTAGAACCGCCGCCGGGCTGTTTGATAAGGTGGTAGGGGTGCTTTGCGCCCTTTGCAAGCGCCGTTACCTTTGCCGTTCCCGGCTTGCAGGCCGCGCCGCTTGCCGCCGCCGCGTTGGTGTAATGGGTGTTGCCCGTAAAGCGCACCACGTCGCCCACAGCGAACGCAAGCGTCGCCGGGGTGGTAGTTGTGCCGCTGGGCTTTGTCGTGCTTCCTGCGCCGTCCTGTGCGCCGCCTGCGGTGTCGTAGGTGATATACGGCAACTTCCCGTGCTTCGTCCACTTGCGCCCGTTCATGCCGGAAATAGCGCCAATGTTCAGGCACGCCGTCACCTGCACGCAGTTCTTGAAAGCGGGCGAACATTCGATGACCTTTCCGCCGCCGATGTATACGCCGATATGACCGGGCAACCAGACAGCTTCACCCGGAACAATGCCGCTGAAATCAGCGGACACGCCGGAACACTTCGTAATCATGGTGTCGGCCCCAAGATCGGGAACGCCGTTGGAAGCATAGGCCGCGCCGCCGTATGGCTTCGCGGCGTTTCCGCTCCAACCCCAAAGAACGCCTTTGATAAGGCATACGCAGTCGAACCCGTAGACGGGCGGGTTCTTATCCGCCGCCGCCCGAATCATCGCCGTTCGCGCGGCCTGCTTGTTGTACCTGTGATTTGTGCAATAGCGGGACACGTTCGCGCCTGTCAGGGGCGCACCGAAACAGCCCATGACGTACAGCGTTTTATAGTTGTCCACAATGTTTTGCAATTTGTTGATAAATTCAGACGCTTTCATTTTGCCTGCTCCTTTCGCGTCTGCGGGGCTTGTGGTCCCCACCGTGGTATTTGAACCGCCGGGCTTTGCGGCGCTTCCTGCGCCATCGTAGGCGGTCAGGGCGTATGTTTCGATGATTTGAACCAGCTTGTCCGCATATTTCGGGTCGGTCGCATAGCCCGCCGCGGCGATTGCCCGGCACGCGGTTTTATAGTCCCGCTCCCCGATGACCGCTTTATAGCGGGTATTGCACGAAAGCAAGTCGGAATGATCGGCGACGCTTTCCGCCCAACTGCCATAGGCCCGGAAAAGGCCCGTCACGGTCGTAAAGGTCACGCCGTCGTAGCACTCTTGTGTTTTGCCGCTGTAAACGGCCCCGGTCCAGCTTGTCCCGGCCTTGATGCCGAACAGGGCGTTTCCCTTGACCGTCAATCCGGATTTGCCCCAGCCGCTTTCAAGGATTGCTTGTGCTATCGTCAGGGACGCGAGGACCCCGCTTTTCTGCATATCCGCCGCGGCAAGTGCGCCCACCCGCTCGATGAATTTCTTTTGTTCCTGTGTCATGTGTATTCCTCCGTTACGGCTGAACGTTGTTCAGGTCAACGGGCATTCCCTCCGTTTCCTCCGGGTTCGCCTTTTTGATTTTCACAACGTTTTCCGCCTTTGCTTTCCACGAATAAAAGCCGATGACCGTTGCCGTTGGTGTTCCAACGTAGGCAAGGAAAACGCCAAGCTGTGAAGCGTCGAGGACGACGGCCCACACGCCCACGCCGAACCCGGCGAAATAGGTACAGAGGACCGCCCAAAGAACCAGCTTTGAACACTCTGTCTTCCGGCGGTTCTGCTTGCCCTCTCTTCGTCGGCGGGGCCGTCGTCCGCTCAACAGCAGGACGGCGGCGAACCCGCCAACCAACCCGGCGGCAACGCTGAAAAGATAAATCATGCCGCGCCGCCATTCTTACTCTTCGTGTTCGCGCCGCTCCCGGCTCTCGAACGCGTCAAGTCGCTTGTGCGCCTGTTTCGCGGACGCTTCAACGGCGGTCAGGCGCGTAACGACTTCAACGTTCGTCTTGCGCTGTTCCTTTTGCTCCGCCTTGATTTCGTCCGTGTTGGCCTTGATATAGCCGATTTCGGTAAGAACGGTCGCGTCGCTCTTCGCTTCGTCGGCAACGTCCCTTTTCCCATTCCTGGCAAAAGCAACGTAGCCGAACACGATAGCGCAAATCGTACTAACGACGCTCAAACCTGCAAGCACTTCATTCATGTTCTTTACCTCCCGCAAATGAAGTCCCCGTAAACGCTTTTCAGCGAATACGGGGCGATTGTGGGCGGTGCTTCCTGCGAGTGATAAACCGCGCAGTCATACGCCCAAATCAAATAACGCGTTGTGTCCTCCGCCCAAATAGCAAGCGGCATAATGAAGAACCACAGCAGGCCGAACGCCGGGCAGATTTGGCCCAGCACGTTTCCCGGCTGATTGCTGTAATCCCAAACGCCCAGCCCTAACCACAGGTTCAGGACACACCCGGAAACAAACTCTACCGCAAGCACGATAACGGCCCCGATGACCGATTGCACGATGACCGGGGCGCGGTAAAAGCGCGGGGCCTGATTGATAGTACCAACCAGAACCCCGCACAGCCCGCCTACAACGAACATAGACGGGTGGGAGTACCCGCGGAAAAGCGTTTCAAATACGACGTAAGCCGCGCCCAGCGTGGCCCAAATCGTCAAGATACGTTTCACGCGTCGCCACCTGCTTTCTCAATCAGCGCCGCCATGCTTGCCGCAAGGTCGGCGGGCAGGTCCGCGCCGTACACGATAGCCGGGATTTCATCAAGCCCGGCCCGTTTAATCCACGCGTTCAGGTGGTTGCAGTAAGTGCGGTGATAGAAGACGTGGGCGGTCGCGGCCTGTGTAAGCGCGGTGAATTCCTCCGCGGTATACATACGGCAAAGTTCACCGTCGGCGTGGTACGGCACTTCCTCCGCTCCCTCCTTGACCGTCTGGAACTGCGCCATAAGTTCGGTTTGGTCGTGTTCGGTCAGGCTGTAATGTGCGCCGCCCACGTCGATTCCGGCATAGATAGCCGCGGAACACGCAAGGCCGATTTCGGCTTTCTTCGCCGTGCGGACCTGCTCAACGTCGTTCCAGTCCTGCGGCGGGGTCACGCCCAGCCGCTCCAACTTCATATCACGAATGCTGTCTTCTCTGTGCTGAATGCTCATTCAAAGTTACCTCCCGCAGACGTAATGAAGCAATCGCCCGTTGCCGTTCCGCGCTTTACCTTGATGCGGAAATTGTAGCCCCAAGCGCTCGCCGTTTTGGTGGTGTTGGAAAGGAAGAACTTACTTCCGCTTACGACGTTCTGCGTCACGTCCTCCCATGTCGGGGAAGCGTCGTTGCCGTTGTTGCAGACTTCCACGGTGAATTTTGCACCTGCTGGAATTTGACGCACGACAGACATGATACCCTTTGTCACCATATCGTCGGCAGTAAGCGGGGTAGCAAGCGTAAGTTCGATTTCTGTTTCATTTTTCGTGAACGTATACGTCCGGGTCGCGCTTCCGCCGTAGTTGTCCGCCGCAACGATTTTCAGCGTATGGGACCCGTTCAACAGCTTCACCCACTCTGCGGCGGTGATGTTGAACGAATAGGTCTGTCCGCTCGTTGCGGTGTAGGAACGCTTCTGCGTGCCGTCGATGTACTCCGTCACGGTCAAGGTCTGCCCGCTGTCTTCGTCCGTTACGCTGTAACTCTGCGCGAACGCGGCTGTCTTCGTTCCCAAGTTGGAATCCGTGCCGCTGATAACGGGCGCATGGTTATTTACCACCGTCCGCGTCGCGCTGGTCTGATACGCCGATTCCGCGCCCGCGCTGTCATACGCCTTGACGCGGTACGCAATAGAGGTCCAGCCGAACGTGATTGCGTCGGTGTAACTGCGGTTGATGCCCTTGTATACCTGCGCCCATGCGCCGCCGTTGACCTGCCGTTCGAGGATATAACCGGAAAGATTGCCGTCTTCGTCCGTGGAAGCCCCCCAACTGATAGACAGGCTTTCGCCGCCGCGCACGCTGGACGGAACCGTGATGGAAGAGGGCTTCGAGGGGGCGCGGTTCCAAATGATCGTGTATGCTCCGTCGGAATCCGGGCTATCAGATACCAAGATTCCAGAGGACAAATTACAAAGCGGGCGAACGCCGCCGCTGCCGTAGTAAGCGCCGCCCCAGCCCATCGCGCCAGAGGACTCGACGTCGCGGACGTTGAAAGAGTTGGACGCGTAAGCGTCGGCAAGCCACCACCACCACGGCGAATTTACGTTCAAACTGCTGTTTGTGTATTCGCTCTTGCTCACGGCTTCCGCCGTGGGGTAGGCAAGGCGGGAACTGTCGTTGCTGAACAAGGCCAGCTTGCTTCCCGCTGTCACGTCGCCGGACAAGCCGACTTCCGTACAGGTCGCAAGGAAGATTTTGTCGGCGCAACTCTCCGTACCGCCGCCGTCTACGGTCGCCTTGCCTACGGTGTGGGTCGTAGTCAGCAGAGCCGCAATGAAGTTCGCGGAGAAGCCCGCAAGAAAGCCCGCTTCCGCGTCGTATTCGTTGTAGTTGCTCCATACGTTCGCATTCGTCGGGGGCGCGTCCGCGCCGTGCTGGGCGCTGTACCACTTCCCGGCGGCGGCCTGACTGTTCAGCCATTGCCGCACGTTGGAAAGGGTCCAACGGTTATTGCCGTAACTGCGGCGGTTGCCGTCGCTGTTGCCGGATTCGATAGCGTCAAAGCATTTCAGGGAAATAATGCGCTCCGTAATCAGGGTCACAGCGCCGGACGGGTAGCCCGTGTGTCCCTTGTCGGCGATTTTCCAAATGATCGGCTTACCGTTGTAAAGCGTGCCTGTATCTTTGACAAGCGCACCGACGGCAAGCGCATTCAAACTTTGGGCCATTGTTTTTCACTCTCCTTGAATAGATTTTGAAACAGACTGTCGGTTTTCTGTATCAGGTGATAGCAGTTTCCCTTTGCGGCGTGGCTCCGCCAACTTCCGTATGACTGTTCAATGTCTGAAAGGCTGATTTTCTCCCGGTCCAGTAGACCGCGCTGTTTCTTCAATTTGCGTTGTGCGTTACATTTGCTTGACCGCCGGACTTTGCGAATGATTTTGCCCGATTCGGTCAAGTAGGTGTGGAAGCCCAAGAAATCAATACCGTTCCGCAACGGGAAAATATTTGTTTTCTTGTTCATCCGCAGTCCCAGCCGGGCAACGTATTGTTCGATCTCGCCCCGGCAGTATTGCAAATATGCCTTGTCCTCATGTATCAAATAGAAATCGTCCATGTACCGCCCATAATAGCGAATACCCAGCTTTTCTTTTATGAAATGGTCCATGCCTGAAAGATACATGACGGCGAACCATTGTGAAGTCTGGTTGCCGATAGGAATTCCCGGATTTTCCGTGCTGTCAACGATAAGGTCAACTAACCACAGAATATCCGGGTCTTTGATGTACTTCCGCGTCATCTGCTTTAACGGTTCATGCTGGATTGAATAGAAATACTTCGATATGTCGCATTTCAAAACCCAGCCGTCCGAATAGTGCCGCACTTCCTCCGGGCCGGGCGGCGGCAATCCCGCGGCCCGCCGCTCCCGCTCGGCGTTCGCCTTGCGTGTGAAGTAGTAGGACCGCATGAATTCTTCAAGGCGGTATAACCCGTCATGTGTTCCGCGCCCGCTCTGCGATGCGTAGTTGTCCCGGATAAAGGCTTTTGAAAACGCGGGTTCAAGTATGTTGTCGCATAGGGAATGTTGAACCACCTTGTCTTTGAATGCGTTCGTCATAACGATTCGTTCTTTCGGTTCATAGACCTTGAAAACGAAATAATCTGACGGTCGGTATGTTTTGGTTTTCAGCATTTCCGAAAGTAGGCATAGGGCTTCAAGAAGATTTGCTTCAAATTTTGCAACGCTGGGTTTGTGTCGCTTGCCCCTGCGTGCTTTCAGGAACCCCGCGTATAGGTTCCCGAAATCATATACCTGCTCGAATTCTGCGCCTTGCATATAAAAAACTCCTTGCCGTGTATAGAATCGGCCTTGCGCGTCTGCGGCTCCCGCCGCACGCAACGCGTCATCATCGGACCGCGCCGCGCGTCCGCGGCGGGCGGAAGCTGGTTTCCGTGGACCTTGCTTCACCAATCTTGTATTTACCGTCGTGCTGTCACCACGGCGGAGGGATGCGGCTTCCTTTGATAGTGGTCCTCTGTTTTCAGCCTTTCGGCCTACTCAATCGCGGTTTCCACCAAAGCGGGCGAACGCCGTTGTTGCCGTTGTAAGCGTTGTTCCAGTTCATCGCGCCAGAGGAATTGACGTTGCGGACGTTGTAAGAGTTGGACGCTACAAGCCGCACCCCAAGAAAAACGCCGGGCGTTACCGCCGCGGCATGATTCCTCTATTCTGTTGTAGTGCGGCGAACCGCTCTCTATCCTGCTTCCTCCACTTTGCCGTCATGTTCTTCACGTTCATAACGTGCCGGGTCCATTCCGCGCATTGTTCGGAAGAGATAAGTTCCTTTTCAAAGGAAAGTTCGATCAGGAAAAGAACCGTCTTGCACTCTGTCAGCGCCTTTTTCTGTTCGTAGCGCCGTTCGCGGTATTCCTGCGGGTCTGTAAGGTCAAGTTCGTTCGCTTCCTGTATGTGTTGAAAAATATCAAGCGTCAAATCATGCAAGCGGTTTACGATGGTAAAACGGTATTTCTTCGGAAATCTCCGTTCGCTTGTCATCATAAACGTGTGCTTGACTAAATCTTTCGCTTTCGTGATGATTGCAAATTCTTGTGTGGGCTTTTGTTCGGTTTGTCGCTGGTCTATTTTAGACACCGCCTTTCCCGGATTTGTTCGACTTCCTCCGGCGGTCCGTCAAAGGTAAATCCGTATTCGGTGACGGTCAGCGTTGCCCGTGTCCCGGCGTATGTCGTTCCGCATATCGTCAGGCTGTCCCCGGCGGCGCAATGGTCGCAGGGTGGTTCCAGTTCGACGAACAGGTTTCCGACGATGCAGGACAGTTCCCGCCGCGGGCAGGCATATTCCGTCAACATTCGATGCGCTTTCTTTCTTCGTTCCAGATACCCTTAACAAGCGTGATGCCGTCGATGGAATCAAAGGACGCAAGAAACGGGTTCCCGGTGATGTTGTTGAACAGGCCGTCTTCCACGCGAGAAACGCGGCTTTCAATTCCTGCAATGGCGTTAAGCGCTTCAGTTACTCTGTTCGCGTCCGCCGCCGCCTGCTCTGCACCCTCCGTCCACGATGCTTTTTCTTCCGCCGTCACATGAATTTTCGTATCTTCCTTATGTTCGATCAGCCCCGAAATTGCCGTGTCGTAATTTCCCATCGTAGACGGGTTTACATGAATATCCGTATTATTCGCGTGTGCGTTTAGGTCGGTAACGTCTGCTTTTTTCTCAAACTCTGCGGCGTGTGCCGTCTTCGATGCGTCGTGGTCTTCAATGTCTTTTTTTGTTGCCGTTACTACGTTCGGGTCGATGATAAAAGAGATAGCGTCCGCGTTGGAAATCTCAATGTGCATCGTCAATTCGATTTCGCCCGCCGCTCCGCTTGAAATGATGACTTTTTCCGTGTCAGGGGTATTGCAAATCGCAATCGTGTTTTTAACGTCATCTTTGACGGCCATTTCCCGAATCGTGAAGCCGCCGACAGTTGACGGAATGATTGCTGTAATGTCAATTATGTTTGGAGAATCTTTATTTACGGAAACACTCTTGATTGGTCCGCTCCAACATTCGTTTTTCAGCCCCGTCATATTTGGTGTCGGCTGGTAATAGGCCCCGCCGCCGTCACCCACAGCAAGGTCCGTAATATTGATTTTCTTTCCCTCCATGACCGCCGCCGCAATCAGTTGTATTCCGCGGTCGGTCACAAGGGTTCCATACGTTTTATCTTCCATTTCTTCACCCTCCGTTCGTTATTTATTTGGGAATACTGCAAGTTTCCGCCCGTACTGCGTATAGCCGCCGCAGTAGAACCCGCCGTGCGATTCCATATTTCGCGCCAAGTATGGGTAGACTTCGACGCGTTGCCCGATAGCGTGGACGGCGGCAACCTTGACCGCCGTTCGCTTTTCGATTTGGTAACTGATTGCTTCAAGGTGGGACCGCAGGTTTTTATAAAACCGCACACGGTCGAGGACCGCCGCTTGACGGCCTGCGGTGATGCCCGCTTCCGTTGCGCCTATGACGACGCGGAATTTATACGGGTCGCCGCCGTACTCGAACCACTCTTCCACTTTCGTTCCGGGGTACACAGCCCCCAACGCCTTTTCAACGGCATACTTCGTTCCCAATCTGCGGTGGACCTGTATGCTGTCCCGAATGGTCCGGCGCTTTACCTCGATAGGATAGGAATAGTCGTACCAGTCAACGTGCAGGTCGTAAGCCAGCACGTCCAACGTCGCTTCGTCCAGTTCGTCGATACGGGCGTAAATGATGTTCTTTCGGACTTCCGCCGCGGTCGTTTGCAACTGCGCTGAAATGGTCTGTGCAAGTGCCATCATGTCAGGGTCGTTTTTCAGCGCAGGCGGAAGCGAATTCGTGAAGTCTGCCGAATAGAAGTCTTCGTTATTCACGTTCCGCACCTCCGTTCACGACGGAAACCGTGCCGACTTGTGCAACTGCGTTGTCTGCCACAGCCGCAAAGACGGGGGAACGGACTTCAACACGCTTCACGCCCGTTTGCATCAACAAGGCGATAAGCTGGGAGGGGTTCACGTCCCGTCCCATCTTTTCGGCCTGCCACTTCTGGAAAGACTTCACCGCCGCGGCAACGTCCGCCGCGATGGTGTCGGCGCTCAATGCGCCGCCCTCCTGCGTGTAGTAGGTCACGTCGATGTTGTACGGGACGGCCTGCGGCGCGGCGACGGTCACATGGTCCGTCAGCGGGCGCACCGTGTCGGCGTTCAGAATGTTCAAAACCTCTTTCAAGATTTCTTCCCCCGGCAGTTCGCCGCCCGTCAGCAGAACGCGCACGTCTACTTCTCCCGGCTTCGGGGACGTTGCTTTCACGTCTGCGATCAGCGCCGACGCGGATTTTGCGAAATACTCATACCCGCCCAGCGGTCCCGCCGTAGAATAGGTTTCCACGCTCTCACGCATACGCTCATAGAATGCCGCGTCGCTTTCCCTGTCTGCTCCCCCTGCGCTCTCCGTTATGTTCTCGACGCTTTCGTAGTAAGGGAAAACGTCTATCGGCTGGTTGATTTGTCCGGGGATAAATCCGTTTCCGTTTTCGCCCTCTATTTGGCACTCCGCTTCCACGCTCCCGGTCCGCTGTCCCGCAGGAATTGTCAGGTCCTCCAGCGTAGCGAACACGATTTCACCGTCAGGCGTGGCCCGCGTGCCTGCCGGAATGGTCGTTGCCACTTCCAGCGGGATAGAAAGCGTATATTGCAGGGTCGTTCGGGCCTTTTCAGGCTCCAACCGCTCCGCGCCCTTGAACAGTTCCGCGAGGGAATCCAGATATTCGCCCTCTGCATACCGCGGGATATTCTGTTTCGCGGAAAAGTCGATGTTCACCCGCTCTTGAACGATAATATCGGCAACCCACAGAATGAACAGTCGTGCCGGGTCCGCCGGGTACAGCGTGCGCCCGGCGATTTTTTCGTACCCCTGTATCAGCGTGTTCACGATGGTTTCCGTGTCGGTTTCGACGTAGGAAATGTCGGGGTATGTTCTACTCTTCGTTGTCAACGATATTCACCTCCAATACGGGGACCAGCAGGCCCGGCGTTTCGCCCGCTTCAAACGTGACGTTTGTTACCTCTGCCCGCGGTTCATACTCTTCTACCGCGTCCAGAACCTCCGAAATCAAGATAGATTGTGCAACCTGTATCGGCTTGTCGATGAACCGTTGCGCCAACCCAAGCCCCCTATCGAGTGGGACAGAGAATTTCGGCGTTGACACGATGATAGCGACGTTCTGCAAAACTTCCTCTTCCAGCGTTTCCGGCGCAAGGTTGAGTTTGCCGGGCGTAAAGGCTTTCACGATATATGCCATTTCCCGCCCTCCTTATCTGACTGCGTAAGACTGCATCGTAACATTCACCGACGCGACAAGCAGGTTGCCCCATCGGTCGAACCGCTTCAAGGAATTTGACAGCTTCGTAATGACCCATTTGTTCGTGCCGTAGGCTTTCGGCCCGATGACAAGTCGGTTTACTTCGCCCCGCCGCATAGCTTGAAGCAGGCTTGCAATTTCTTTGATAGGGTTTACCCCCAAGAACACGGAAAAGAACATGGTAAACGTTATCGTTTCAACGTCTGTCCCGGTGAATTCCAACAGGGGTTCCCGTAAGTGTCGGTCGTGGGTGGAATACTTCGCCGCGCTGTCCCATTTCAGACTGTCGAACGTCTTGATTTGGTCTGCGGAAACGTAGAACGTGAAGTCACCCCAATTCCCGATAAGCGCCATTGTTTATATCCCTCCAATCACGAACCCGTCGCCGTCGTCCGTCGGGATATACAGGCATAAAACATAGTCGCCCGGCGACGGCAACCACGGGGCTATTTTGACGGCGTGCGAATGGGCGGCAAAGGCGGCTTCACCGCTTCCGCCGCTTTCGCTTTCCGTCCTCTGTGCCGCTCCCTTTGCCGGAATGAACGGCGGGTTCTTGATGACCTTTAGTTCTCCCGACACAAGCGGCGATTGCCCCTTGTCCTCGAACGTGACGCGGGCGGTGCGGTTCCCGGCGTTGACCGATGAAACCCGGCCCGTCCTCACGATATTTTTCAAAACTGATAGATCAGCCATCAATACCCCTCCAATACCCGGCGTAGCGTCAAATCGGTTTTGTAGCCGCTCTTTGACACGGAATGCGTCGCCGTTTCGATGATGTATTTCCCGTCGAACGCACCGTAGCCCGATACCTGAACCGTGATTCCCGCCACAAGCCGCGCGTCCCCGGTCAGCTTGAACGATGCCTTGAATTCGCCCTTGTTCTTCTGCCGCAGGCGCTTCATTGCCAGTTGCCGGGCTTCCTCTCTGGTGGAAACCTTTTCGTTCACTTCCAGAACTTGACCGTCCTTGTCTGCGTTCCGCGGGGTGTAGGTGTATTCGATGGTCTTTCCCGTCGTTGGGTCGGTATAGGAAACGTGGCACTTGCTATATGACGCGTCGTGCAAGCTGGTTGAAAAGGACCACGAACTAACGTCCGCCGTCCCGCGCTTGATGACGCGCACCGCGTCTTTCTGCTCATAAGCCGCCGCGTCGAAAAGAACGATGATTTTTGCGGTAACTTTCAGGCTGATTCCCGCGGCCTTGCAAAGCCGTTGAAGAAAGGTGATGTCCGATTCCTGTATCTGCTCTTTCCGGGTATACAGAGGGTCGAACGCGGATTCAAACATACAGGTAAGCCCGTTTTTGCCCGCAATTTCCTTTGCGATGCTGGAAAGCGTGTAGTTCTCCCATGCTTTCGTTTTCTTCTGCGTCCGCACGGTGGACTTGTAGGGAATGGACCCGGCCTTGATGGTCGCTTTTGCGGGCGGGCCGCTCCCGTCCACGGTGTCGATTTCAAAAACGCCACAGTCAAGCACACGGTCTTTCCCGTTGGATTCCCAATTCTTTTGAACGATGACGGCGGAGATTTCCACGCCCTTTGACGCGCCGGGTGTGTTCAGCCAGTTTCCCAGCCACACGCCCTCGCGGTCATCAAGCGATAGTTGCAGGTCGTCCGTTTTATCCTCTTCGTTGTCCGTGTAGGTCAGCGAAAGAAGATGCTTGTTTATGTCGGTCGAAATGTCCACCCCCGCAAAGGTCAGGCGGACAGCGGTTCTTCGTGCATTCATTCGGCAGTCCCTCGCTTCCACGGCGGCAGGTCAGAGGAAACCCGCGTTTCCGGCTCTGGAACTGTCAGTGTGATTCCGGCGGGAAAAACGAAAGTGCGGCGGTACTGCGGGTTCAACTTCATAAGCCGGTCTGTGTAGGCTTCGTCGCCCAATGTCTTATAGGCGATGCCGTCCCACATATCCCCGGCTATTGTGGTGTATTTAGTCATAGTTCCGCCGCCTTTCGTCGTCCTGTCTTTGCCGCTCCCGCTCGTCGATTTCGTCCAACAACTCTTCGTCGTGGCGGCGTAGCATTTCTTCAATGTCCTGTGCCTGCGCGTCGTTGCCGACGTGGAACACGGGTGCGCTGTGAATGACGACGGATGTTCTGCCGTCGCCTGCGTTCAGGGTCGGTGCGGCAACGCTGGGCGCTCCCGCATAGGCCAGTTGATACGGCGCGGCCCCTGCGGTGCGAATAGCGTTTACCGTGTCCGCAAGATTGCGGAAGATGCTTCCCGTCTGCGCCGCGGTGAATACGCTTCGGTTCTTTGCGTTGGTGATAAGTTCCGCGCCCTGCTCACCAGCTATGAACGTGTCCGGCGTGCTGTCTGTACCTGTTGCAAATTGCGGTATCAACGGAATGTTGATGCCCTTTCCGCCGATGCCTGGGACCCAATCAGGGATTTTCAGCTTGTTCAAGCCGGAAATCGCGCCGTTTACAAGGCTGATAATGCCGTTCAGTACGCCGCTTGCAATGCTCTTTAGAGAATTCCAAACGCCGCTGAATATGCTTTTCACGCCCTCCCAAACACGGGTCCAATCTCCCGTGAAGATGCCTGCGAAAACGTCTACAAGGCCCTTTATCGCGGTCAGCGCACCAGATACAACGCCCTTGATGGTTTCAAGCGCAACGCCGATGATGCTTTGTATCGTCGGCATAAGGAATTGAATAACTGCCATGATTGCCGTTGCAATGGTGGAAACCACTTCCGCAAGTCCTTGCAGGATAGAGGCGATAGTCGGTGCCCACTCTGCGAACGCCTGCGCGATCTGCGGAAGCACGGTCCCGACGATGAAAGAAAAGATTTGCTCCACAATCGGGCGAACATAGGTGTTCACAAACTCGATGAACCCGGAAAGAATATTCCAGACGGTTTGTAAAATCGTAATGGCCCCGTCGATAACGCCCGTTGCTTCCTCTCCGAACAGGTTTATCAGGAATTGCCGTGCGCCGCCCAAATTGCCGTCCGTGAAGACGTTGCGTATCGTATCGCCGATGTTTGTTATTACCGCAACCACCTTGTCGAAAATGACAAGTCCAGCGTCACCGAACACCCGGCCTACGACTTCGCGCACCTTGTCCAGATTGTCCCGTAGGATTTGGACCGCGGCAACGATCAGCGAAATAACGCCCACCACGGGAAGCACCTTGCCAAGAATGCCGCTGAACGGCCCCAAGATAGCGCCGCCCAGCTTTTGAAGCGGGGCAATCATGGCTCCTATTTTCCCGAAACCCTTTCCGATAACGGAACCGATTTTACCCAGCGGACCCGCCGCAACAGCGGTCCCGGCCTTGCCTAATATGTTGGTGATGGTCCCGGCAACGCCTGTGAATGCCCGCGTCGCAACGCCGCCCATTCCCGAAAACAGCTTCGAGAATACGCCGCCCGCCGCGCCGCCGATTTTGGAGAACGCGCCGCCGATTTTTGTTCCGCTGAACATTTGCCCGAACGCGCGGCCTACACCGCCCGCCGCGGACCCAATGCCGCCGAAATACCCGGTCACGCTCTTTGCAACGCCCTTGACCTTTCCTGCGAACCCGACGGCTTCCACGCCCGCAAGTGCTGTCTTTCCCTTGAAAAGCGCCATGACCTTTTGAACAGTCAGCACGCCGCCTTTTAGTTCAAGAAAGCCCAACTTTGCAGTCAGGGCCGCGGCCTTGAATGCCAACAGCCCCGCCGTCACCTTTACGATGGTCCGCACAAGTTCCGGGTTTGCGTTGATAAATTCCGTCAGTTTGGAAATCAGTTCGGCGGCTTTCTCTGCTCCCTGCGTGAATGTCGGTAACAGCGCGTCGCCCAGCGCGATTTGCAGGCCCTCGAATGCGGATTTCAGCAGGGTAACTTTACCCTCGAAATTGTCCAGCTTGATTTGTGCCATGCGCTCCGCCGCGCCTGCGGCGTTGTTGACCGAATCGGACAGTTTCTTGAAATCAGCGTCACTTGCGTTTACGATAGCAAGCATACCTGCGAAAGACTCTTTGCCGAAAATGGCGGTAGCCGCCGCCACCTGTTCGGATTCGGAAAGCCCGCCCAAACTGGACCGCAGATTGTCGATGACCTCGCGGAACGTCTTCATGCTTCCGTCCGCATTCGTCAGGCTGATTCCGTACTTGTCCATGTAGGCTTGCATTTGCTTTGTTGGCTTTGCCATGTTAGCAAGGGCCGTCTTTAGGCTTGTGCCTGCGACTTCTGCCTTGATGGACGCATTCGCCATCAAGCCGATTCCAAGTGACATATCTTCCACAGAGTAGCCCAACGCGCCCGCCACGGGCGCTACTTTCTGGAACGTCGCGCCCATCATGGAAACGTTGGTGTTCGCATTGGAAGATGCCTGCGCGAGTACGTCTGCAAAGCGCCCGGACTGGTCCGCCGTCATATTGAACGCTGTCAGTGCGTCCGTTACAATGTCGGAAACCTGCCCCAAGTCTTCGCCGGACGCGGCGGCAAGGTTCATAATGCCGGGCAAGCCGCCCAACATTTGGTCGGTCTTCCAACCTGCCATAGCCATATATTCAAGGGCTTTTCCGGCTTCAACTGCGGTGAACTTCGTTGTCGCGCCCATGTGCTTCGCTTCCTCTGAAAGCCGCTTCATGTCGTCCGCCGATGCGTTGGAAATGGCCTTGACGGTTGACATTTGGGCTTCAAATTCAGCAGCCTTTTTCACGGGTCCGGCATAGATAGCGCCGCCCAGCGCGGCAAGGGTTCCAAGCGTTCCCGCAAGTTGGGTCTTCGTTTGGGAGATTGCCGCGTTGTTCTGTTCAAGGGCGGCGCTTACCTTTGCCAATTCCTCTTGACTTTTCTTTACCTTGTCATAGGTCTTTGCAAGCCGTTCATTCTCCGCGCTCAAATTTGCCGTGTTCACGCCTGCGTCGGACAGTTCAGAACCAAGCGTCTGCAACCGCTGTTCCTGCGCTTCGATTTTCGCAGTTGTCGCGGCAATCTGCTTTTCATTCTTCGCCATCTTCTGCCGCAGTTCTTCCGACGGGGCGGCGGTTTCGCTCATTTCCCGTTGGAGTTTGTCATGCTCTGCGGTCAGGTGTTCCAGCTTTTGACGGTTCGATTCAAGGGCGGCTTCCTGCTTTTTGTAAGCGTCGATTTTCCCGGTGATGGAATTTAGCTTCGTTAGGCTGTTCTGCATCTGCTTTGTGGTGTTCAACGCGCTTTGAAAAACCGTGTTGAAGTTGCCGCCCAAAGCCGCTTGCAGTTTGAAAAGCAGTTCATATTCTTTTCGTCCAGCCAAATTCACCACCCCTTTTCGTCTATTTCTGTTTCGCGGCGGCGTTTATGTCCTCAATCCACGCCGTAATTTCCGTCATGTTCATATCAAGCCAGAACGGGACGGGCGTATACGTTGCCTGCGCCAGCTTGAAGCACTCCCGCCGCCACCACTTCGCCGGGCTTTTTAATAGCCCGTGTCGATTAAAAAACTTCTTGCCGCGTTGGTGATGCGGTTAAAGTCCTTGATAGGCATAGCGTCGAGAACGTCGCTACCAATGCCCGCGGCCTTTGCCGCCATTTTCGCCTGAAAACTCCGGGACACTTCCGGCGCAAGGCAGTATTCATTGTTCATCTGCATTTCGGTTTCGATAGAAACCATGTCGCGGCCCGTCATTTTCTCGAAATCGAACGTCAGGGTCGTATAGGTTTCGCCTGCGTACTCGAAAGGCTTCTTGAACGTGTGCGTATAAATGCCTGCGTCAGCCTGTACGGGTTCGTTTACGGCTTCCGCGGTCATATCATGGGTGACAGCTTCCGCCGCGCCTGCGGCGTTCTGTGCGCTCTCTGCGGCGGCATTCTTGATGTTCTCACTCATTGTCAATTCCTCCGATTTAGAAATTCATATTTTCAGATACAGAAAAGGGCATAATAAAACCCAGCGGGAAGCCCCGCCGGGTTTTACTTGCCAAGTGCCTTTCGCACGTCTTCGAGGTAATCAACGCCGTTGACGTAGTAGATAAAGTTCAGAATGTCGATTTCCAGAACCTTTTTACCGTCGATGTACGTTGCGTAGTAGGTCACGGGATATTCGCCGGACGCTTCCGCGGAAGATGCCGGGGCCAGCTTGCCGGGGGCAAACTTTTTGGGATTTACGACAAGGACGTGTTTCACGGCCTGCTGGACATAGCGGCCCGTGCTGTTATCCCAAGACTGCTGTGCCGCCCGCAAATCAAGCTGGTGCTTGCGCGGCTCTGCCAGCTTGATAGCGTCCGTAGTGACGGAACGGAAATTCAGGGTCAGGGACATAGCTTCAAGGTGTCCGACAAACGTTCCGTCGAACGTACCTGCGATGCCCGCGCCCTTGACCTCTTCCGAAATCTGCGTGATTTCGGGGAGTGTGACTTCTGCCATGCCGTAATATTCGGTCGCGTCCTCATATACGGCAAAGTTGGTTACGCCGTTTTCGATTTTCATTGCTCTTTACCTCCTTACGCCGACAGCGCCGCGGTCACATAGTCCGCGTCGTATTCAAGGACGAATTCGCATTCCCTCATAGGGCTTGCGGGGGTCATGTAGATATGGAAAACAGCCTTGCCCGCCATAAGCGCGGTCGTGCTGTTCTCTTCGTCCAGAAACTCCACGCGTGCGCCCAACAGCTTTTCTTCCGAAACAAGGCCGTTCAGCCAAATGTTTACGGAATCAACGATGCTGTCGATAAGGCGGCGCGTCATTTTCTTGTCGATCTTGCTCCAATAAGTAAGAATGACAGAACGGGCAACCCAACCGAACATACGGGAAACGGAAATGAAGTAGTTCTTCACGTCCGTATCGGCGGGGAAACAGGCGGTTTCGTCGCCCCACAGCACATAGCTTCCAATGAAGTTCAGCGCCGTAACGATACCGTTACTGTTCAGGTAGTTTGCCTGCGCGAGATCGAGAAGCACAGTCGTTCCGTCCGCAAGCATAGCGCGGTCGATCTGCAAGGACTTGTTCGACGGGCTTTCCGCCGGGCAACCGCCGTTGTCCGAATCGGTCTTTCCCATCAGGCCCGCGGCGTGGACGGACGCATGAAACGCACGGTCGCCCAGCCCGAACATAGGCCAGCAGAGAATTTCCGCCTTGCTGTTCATGTTCTGTGCTTTCTTCCATGCGGGAACGTCCGCGTAGTGGCGAACGGTGTTGGTGTCCGCGTCGATCAGGGCTTTTGCACCCGTGAACACGGTGTTGATTGCATCCGCCTTTGCGGTCATAACCGCCGCGACATTGGACTTGTCGGACCAGCCGGGGGCAACGATAAGGTCGGGGACGATGCCATATTTCGGAAAAACCTTGTCGATCAGTTCAAGACCGGAATACTTCTTCGTGCTGGTATCGAAACCGCCGATAATGTCGTTTTCGTTGATTTTGGAGGGGTCCACCGCGTCGAACGTGATTGTCAGTTCTCCCGTTTCAGCGGGAATACTGCCGCCGTCCAGAACTTCAAGAATCAGGTTTTCGCCCTCATAGAAAAGTTCATAGTCGGTCCCGGCGGTGTAGCTTGTCACCTTGACCGTGTTTTTCAGGGCTTCGAGGGGAAGCAGAACTTTTCCGTCTGCGACGGGGTAGTTCTGTTCTGCGACGCTCTTCTTGTGCTTCGCAGGGTCAAGCACGTTCACGAACACCACAGGGGCCACGCCGTACAGCTTGAACTGCGAATAGATAGCTTCGCAAATGGGGTACTTCTCCCAATCGTCGCTATACCCCAAAGCGGCGACGGCTTCCGCGTAAGACTGACACATGATAGGGTCGTTCGGTGCGCCGCCCACGGTATGACCGGGGGCCGCGCCGACGACGAACGCAATACCAGAATCGGCGGTTACAGGGGTAGAAATCGACGTGTCGTTCTGACGCGTCGAAACGCCGTGAAAATAGTTTGCCATCGTTTATACCTCCTTGTTTCCTCGCATTGTCGAAACAATGTCGTTGTAATACTTGTGCGCGATATTGCCGGGGGTCTTGACCTTTGCGGCAAACGCGGAAAGCCGCTCCACAGGAACGATCAGACGTTCCGCCTGCGGGTAGTCTTCCAGCACGTCCGCAAGGTAGGCTTTCACGTCCTCGAACGTACCGTTGAATACGGCGTGTTCTTTCAAGCGTCCGTGCGGGAGGGAGGGACCGGCATACACGAACAGGCCGTAGCCCTCCGGGGCGGCTTCCTGCGCGTCCTCTGCGGGCGGCTCTGTGTCGCTGTCCCCGGTAGTGCTTTCCTCGCCGTCCTGCGGCTCCTGTGTCGCTTCGTCGCCCTCCGCCGGGTCGTTACCCTCCGGGGGCGTTTCTGCGCCGTCCTGCGGCTCCTGTGTTGCTTCGTCGCCCTCCGCCGGGTCGTTACCCTCCGGGGGCGTTTCTGCGCCGCCCTGCGGCTCCTGTGCGCCCTCTGCGGCGCGTGCCTGTTCCAGCAGTTTTAGAATGTCGTTTTTCTTCATGCTGTCGTCGGCTTCGATGCCGTGTTCCGCGGCAATTTCCAGCAGTTCGTTTTTGCTCATGCTGGACTTGAATTCTACTGCCATATCTGTTGAACCTCACTTTCGATAATCGGCATGGTCCATGTCGTCATCATTTCGCCCAAATAGTAAGGGGCTGTGCTGTCCGGGTACACAATCATTTCAAGTGGAGATTTCAAGACGAACTGCCCGCCGACAACGCCATCTTTCAGCAGGGCGACACGAATTCGCGTCAGCAGGTTCAAGACGCACATTGCGCCCTCGCTTTCGTCCTCCGAATAGGTGGCGGCGACGATACGCACGGTGCATTCGCTTTCCGGCTCCTGTCCCTGTTCCTGCGTGTCGGTGCTTTTGATGTACTGCAACAGCAGGTAGGGGACCCGCTCCGTCTGCGCGGTTTTGTTCGGCAGGCGCATTTTGTAGACCTCCGCCGCGCGTTCCTTGTTCTCTCCGCTCTTGCGGTCCACCCGGACGGGTAAAAGAATGTCTTTTGTTTCTTGCTTCACAAACGCTTCCAGCGCGTCAAGCAGTTGTAAAGGTGTCATGCGTTCAACCTCCGTACCCGTTCAGAATGCGGGTGATTTCGTGTTCAACGCGCTTGTTGATGACCTCTTGTGCCTTTTCCTCCACGTCGGCAAGAACGATACTGTTTCCCGCCATCTGTGCCGTAGACGGTCCCATGAACTCGCTGATAGGCAGGCGCTTTGAACCGTCGCGCTCGAACATACCTGTATGTCCGCTTTGCATTCTCGCAATGAACGCGTCTTGAAACGGCGTGCGCCCGTTTCCGGCAAGCACCGCCGCCGACACGGTAGCCCGTTGGATAGGAATTGTCGGCGATACGTTGAAGCGGTATAGCGGTATCTTGTGGCCCGCAAACAGGACAGTTCCAACAATTCCGCCGTCGCTGGACTGTGTGCGGACCTTGATTGTCGTTTCCGCCCGGACGTTCTGCCGCGTGATTGCATAAACGGTCGTGATGCCCTTTAGGGTTTCAGAACGAACGGTATTGTTCGCCCGGCGGATAGTGCTTGACAGCGCCTTTTCTATTCCGCCGGGAACACCTGACAAAATCAGGTTGACCCGCTCGATCTGTTCGGCTGTAATAGTAATCATTCGGTCAGCATCTCCAAATAAAGAACGATTTCCCCGGCTTCCGGGTGAACCTTTGTGATTTGGTAAATGTGGTCGCCGATTTCCATGTTCAGGCCCTTTTGCGGAATGGTCTTCAACAGGGATAGCGGGACATATACAACAAGGTCAACAAGAACCAAGCCGTCTACATGGTCCGTAGACGGCTTTTTCCTGTCCTGTGCGCCGCCGTCATCAATGATGACAGGGCCTTTGTAGCGCACCCCGTCAATCCAGAATTCCATAACGTCGGCGTGTTCGCGGGCGTTATGGAATACCGCTGTAAGGTCCCGTTCAACCTGCGCTTTGAAGTTCATTACAGGACCTTTGCAACGTACCAGCTATTGACCTCATGGGGAACGGTCAGCGGCTTACTGTTGACTTGCAGGAAGCGGCGGTCCGGGCGGCGCTCAACCCACGTCTGCGGCACGCGGTCGCCCTCCACGGTAACAAACGTCTTACCCTCTTCGGGAATCATGGTGATTGCGCCGTAGTAGATGGAATACTCCGCTTCGGTAGACAGCAGGGCAAGCGTGCCGTCAGGAACAAGCGGCTTCTGCGCCGGGGCGTTGGGGTTGGTCCAGTTGTCCAGATACCACTCGTTATACTGGTAGAGGTCAAGGCCCAGCTTGTGAATAGTGCCGATGTAGGTAAGGCCGTTCGGCAGTTCGCGGGGCTTGATGACTGCCAAATCATAGGCGCGAACGTCCAAAACGGACTTGACCTTTGCGTTGTTCACAAAAGCGTTCGCAACGTCCTTTGCCATGATGCAGATATTGCAGTTCACAAAGCCCTCTTTCTGGACAGCTTCGCGCCAGCGCTCCAAATCGCCCAGCGGGTCGGAAGTATCAGCGTCCCACTTCTTTTCGGCACTGACGATGGTTTCCTTGTTGGTGAAGTCAAAGTCGATAACTTCGTTCAGGCCCTCGCCGATAATGGGAATCTGCCCGGTGAAAATGGCGGTAGCCGCCATCCACTCTTCGCGGCGCACGATCATTTCGTTCAGTTCACGCAGGTCGTCCGCCAGCTTCTCAACGGCACGCTCCGCGGGGGTCCTGCCGCTGTACGGGTTTTCACCCGCAGAACGGTTCAGCAGGTCGTCAACGGTGGTGATTTTGTCAGGGGCCAGCAGAACGGGGGTGTAAGTCTTCGTCTGATAGCCGCTGTTCGGAACCACCTTGCCACCGACTTTCGGGTGAACGAACGGTGCGAGGGCGCGGCTTCCTTTCTTGAAGTCAACGTCAACGCTCTTCGTGGGGAAAGTGCGGCGGTTCTTGAACAGGGTATCGCGGAAAAAAGTATGCACGGGGGGCATTCTGGTAATCAGCTTACCCAGCGTGCGCGGGCTGTAAATAGTTGTTTCGATAGCCATTTTCTCTTTGCTCCTTTACTTCAAAAAGATTCCGATATTGCGGAACGCCTTTGCCAGCGTATCGGCGGTCACGCCCTCCGGCAAGGTGATAGCGTCCGCGAAAAATTCGCCCGTCAGGTAGACGACGACTTCTTCCGCGGCTTGTGCGGCGGTCGCGGCGATGCCGTAAATGCCCGCCGTGGTGTTCTCATACTCGGACTTCGCCGGGGTGCTTGTGCCGCTCACGGCTTCGCTTGCGGCGACTTTTACAACGGGTTCAATGCCGCTGTCCGTCAGCTTGACGGGTTCGTACTGCTTGACGCTCTTTCCGGTGGCAACAGCCTTGACCGCCGTAACGACGGGGTATTCTCCGGCGAAAAACTTCACGGGTACGCTCTGGTCTTTCTGGATTTCGTACATTGTGTTTCCTCCTTTACTTCGTCGCGGGGAACAGCTTGTCAATGGCCTTGTCAACGTCATTGTCGCCGCCGTCATCGCCTGCGCCCTCATGTGCGCCCGCTCCAACGTCGCCCGCACCGCTCTTCTGCGCGTCGTCGTCGCGGTTCTTGATGTAAGTTCCGCCCTGCTTCTTCTGCGCGGCAACGATAGCTTTTGCCACGTCACCCGCCGCAATGGGGTTGTTGAACTTCGCGTCGTTTACGATGCTCTCATAGCCCGCAAGCGCCACGTCTTCAATGTCCTGAATGCGCTTGCGCTCCGCGGTTGTCGCCGCGTCCTCGATCTGACGCGTCAGGTCGGGGAAAGCCGCTTTCAGGCCGTCAACCGTAGTGATTTTTTCGATTCCGTCCATTGTGTTTCGCTCCTTTTCGGTATTTTTATGGTTGGTTTTATTTGAAAAACCGCCGGGCGTGCGGGCCGTCATGCGGTTTAACAACGATACAGGCATATTCGGAAAGCGCGTCAGGTCGAGGGAAACGCTGTTCACAACGACTTTCGCCGCATTTTCCACGGTCGTTTCCGCGTCCTCAAACATAAGTTTGTCGCAGAAACCCGCGTCAACGGCCTGTTTGCCGTCGTACCACGTTTCAGCCGCCATGATTGCGGCAACGTCCGCCGCGTCCTTTCCCGTTTTCAGGGTATAGGCGTTCACGATAGACTGCTTGATGACCTTTAGTTCATCGGTCATTTTCGCAAGTTCCGTTTCGTTGAAGTAGCCCAACAGCCCCAACGCCGGGTCATGCACCATGAAAACGCCGTTTCCGGGAATTTCGATGCTGTCGCCCGCCATTGCAATAATCGTCGCCGCAGACGCGGCCCATCCGTCAATTTTCACGGTGATTTTCGCCGCGTTGTCTTTCAGGCGGGTGTAAATGGCATTTGCGGCGAACACGTCACCGCCGCCGCTGTTGATGCGTACCACGATTTCAGGCACAGCGCCCAGCGCGTCCAGTTCCTCCGTGAACTGCCGCGGGGTCACTTCATCGCCCCACCATGTTTCGGAAGCGATGTCGCCGTAAAGAATGAGTTCCGGGGGATTGTCCCCGCTTGCTGGTTGGAAGTTCCAAAAGTGTTTATTCTTCGGTTTTGCCTGCGGCGTTGCCGTTTTCTCCATTTTCTTTTACCTCCCTTAACATTTTTTCTTCGCGTTTCAACTGCGCGGCGTTTCGGTAGAAGTCTGAACCGTTCATTTCCATAGCTTCGCGGTCGCGTGTGGAAAAACCGTTCTGCACGCGCTTTTCCGCCGCGGTGACTTCCTGTACCGGGTTCAAAAGGCCCTGCGCCGGGCCGTTCCACTCTGCGCCCGTGTACGCCTTGCGTATCAGCGGGTCAGAGAAAAAGCCGGGCGCGGGAATGCGGCCCTTTGCCACGGCTTCGGCGAACCATTCTTCATAGACTGGTTGGCAAAAATCATTTGCAAGCCACGTCCGATACATACGGAACATTTTCCATGCTTCCAGAAGCGCCCCGCGGGACGCGCTGTAAGACGCGTTGAAGTTCTTTACCAACAGTTCATAGGGGATTTCAAGGGCCGCGCCGATCTGACGGCAGATAGCCACAACGAACCCGTCAAAAGCCGTGTTCGGTCTGCCGGGGTTCATGTCGTGTGCTTTTTCGCCCTCGTTCAAATCCACGATTGCGCCGGGGGCAAGTTCAATCGTGCTGTCGTCGCCTGCGTCTACTTGTGCGTCCTCTGGAATGATTTCACCGAACCCGCCGTCGCTGGACGCGGATTCTTTTTCGATAAACACCGTGAACATACCAGAAACCACGGCGGCGACAAGTTCCGCGTCTGTATATCGCCCAAGCTGTTTCAGCGCTTCAATGACCGGGGCAAGAAACGGCACGCCGCGGCGCTGTCCGATGCGCTCCCGGTTCATAATGTGAAGCACATTTCGCCGCCCGGTCTTTGCGCCCCACGCTTCAACGCGCGTCCACCCGGTTTCCGTCATGTCATACGAAAGAGGGTGGTGCTTGCTGATATGGTAGGCCACGACTTCGCCCGCGTCGTTGGTTTCAACGCCGCCGATGATATGCGGGTCAACAATCCCGTTCGGATTGCTCAACCTGTCCGCTTCGATCAGACAAATTCGCAGGTCGTAAGGCATATTCGCCCGCTTTGTCACGGGTAATGTTACGATAACGTCACCGCTCATAAGCCAGTTCAGAAACGCGAGTTGTTGCAGTTCGTAGAAATTGTCAAGCCGTTCAAGGTCGCAGGCGGTTGAATCAGCCCACAGCGAAAATTCCCGCTCGATTTTGCGTTCAAGGTCGCGGGCGGCTTCTTCGTCCATTCCCAACGCTTCATAGTCGATTTGACTTTTCAGCCGCAGGCCGGACCCGATGACGTTTGTTCGGCAGGTTTTCAGCGCACCCGTCGCCAACGGAACGCCCATGTAGAGGTCGCGGCAACGTTGCCGCAGGGTCGATAAATTGTCCTGAATATCTTCCTTTGCGGACCCGCCGCCATACAGCCAGCCCGCAAGCGATTTCTTCGTGTGTGATGCGCCGTAGTTTCCATACCCGCTATCCAGAATATCCAGCTTCCGGCGGGCGGCGGCGCGTTTTACCGCCGTTTGCGGGGACACGGCGGCAATCACCCGGTCTAATGCGTTCAAACCGCTTCACCGTCCTTTCTCACAGGTCCCGCGGCACTACCCGGAACACGCGGTTTCTTCCGCCGCGGGCTTCGATGTTTTCCAGCCGGGAAACCTCATTCGTCCAATACTTGATGCGTTCGCCGATTTCGGAAAGGTCGGCTTTCGTCAGGCTCCGCGAACCGATGGTATAGCTTTGATGCGTTGTTACCTCCAATTCGGCGGCAAGCCACGCTTCAAGGTGTTTTCGCGCGATTTCAAGCCGCGCTTTCTGTGATGTAGCCATTTATAGAATTCCTCCGTTCGTCCGTGAACGCCTGCCGCGCCGCCGCGGGGCGGGTGCGGTGGTGTCATGCTCCGGCGGCTTCAAAATCGGGTTTGCGATTTCCAGCGCGACGGTCGCATAGTTCCGAATGTCCAACGGCTCGTTTCGCTTGTAGCCGCCGTCTTTCAGGGTCCAGACGTATTGTGCTTTGCCCCGTTTGTAGCTGATAACCATTTTTTCGGCGGTTAGGCCCTTGAAGTATTCCTGCGTATACCCCCGGTCTTTCTCCCGTGGGAAGTGGCAGTAATTCGGCCCCTCTTCCTGCACCGCCAAACGCTGATATAAAAGCGCCTTGCCTGTATCAACGCCCACGGTGAAAAGCGGGGTTTTGATGTTGTTTGCCGTGGATGGTCGGTTGAAGTACGGGACTTCCGCGCCGCCCTTGCCCTTGATTGCAAACACGCGGCGGGCTGTCCGCTCCTTGCAGAAGCGGTAAACCTGCGTCGTGAAGTGTCCGCCGGAATCGACGCAGGCGCAAATGATTTTCAGGTGTCTTCCGTCTGCCGTCGTGAACGTCTGTGAAAGAAAGCGGTCCAGTTCGTCCCATACGGGCTTTAGCTTCAAATCTCCGTAAATGACTTGATACTTGATGCCCCAACTTTCCTTGTCCACGCCCCAGCCGACGACTTCCGCTTCAAAGCGGTCGTCCTGAACGTCAACGCCCGCCGTCAGTACAAGAACTTCTTCCGGCACTTCACAATTATACTTTTCGCGGCGCTTGTAGAGGTCGTCCGTTTCGATCTGTTCTCCGTCCTCTTCCCACGTTTCGCCCATTTCGGTATTTGTCCAGACTTTCAGAAGTTCGATGTTGCCTTTTTTCTTCTCTTCGTTCGCAGTCAGGAATTTTTCAACGATTTCCCGCCAATCCACGAACAGGGAAGCAAGGGCGTTTAGGTGGAAGCCCCGGACCTTTCGTTCCGGGTGGGCCGCAACGAATTTTCCGTTGATGTACTGTTCTTTCCACTCCGTTTCGCTGGAAACCACGCCGCAGGCCGGGCAGGTACAGCCGATTTCGTCCAGTTTGTCCCGGTCAAATACGATGTTCGCCCACAGTAGGGGCGTGAATGCTCCGCAGGCCGGACAAGGTACGTTCCATTCTTCTTGCGTGCTGTGTTCAAATTCAACAGCGATGCGGGACGTTTCCTTGTTGGTAGGGGTCGAAACGCAGACTTCTTTTTTATTCCAAAACGTCGCAAGACGCTTTCCGGCAAGTAACAAAGGGTCGCCCTCGTTGCCCGCTGTCGCCGGGTATCGGTCGATTTCGTCCGCAAGCAGAATGCGGATAGGGCGGGACGCAAGGGACGACGGCGAATTTGCGCCTACCATCGTTACATGACCGCCCGGAAAGATTTTTTGCAAAATGGTGTTGCCGCTGTTCCGGCTTTTGTCGTTCACCTTGTCGCGCAGAACCGGGGTATCGCGCAACATAGGTGAAAGACGGTCTTTGCTGAATGTTTCCGCCATCTGAATAGTTGGTTGCATAACCATAATCGGTGACGGGTCGTAGTGCATATAGTAGCCGATAGGATTTAATATAAGCGCGTCGGTTTTACCGATCTGCGCCGCGGACATGATAACGACTTTCTGAACCCTCATGTCGCATACTGCGTCCATGATTTCGCGTTGATACGGGGCCTTTGACGTGCGCCATCGCCCCGGCTCTGCCGATGATTCGGAGGACAAGCGGCGGTATTTGTCCGCCCATTGTGAAACGGTCATGTTGGGGGGCGGGGCCAGAACGGAGAAAATGCGGGTGAACAGGTCAACCGTCGCTTTTTTCATCTTCTTTCACCCTTTCCCCGAATGTCGTTTTGAAGTCCGAAAGTTCCATCAACGCTTCGTCGATGTGGTCTTTCAACAGGGCGAAAATTTCCGCCTTGTCCGTCTTCTTACAAAGGACCGGGGCCAGCTTCGAGGGAATCGCCATAAGCCGGGATTTGAAGTTTACCAGCATATCAGTCATAACGGCTTCGATGTCCTCCGCCGCGTGAAGCTGATTTTCTTTCAACTGCAATTCGTACTCTTCGTTTTTGCGCTTCGCCCGAACCAGCTTCGCCCGCTCCGTGTTGTAATCTATGGTTTCGTCGCCCTCCGGGTTTCGCTTTCGGAGGTAGTTAATATAGCGGTGGTTCGTGTCGATCAGGTCATACAGGCCGGGGCGAACCTCCGCTATCACTTTTTCGTCGCGCAACTGCCGGACGCGCCGTTCTGACACGTCCAGAAACCGGGCAATCGCCCGCACGTCGTAAAGTTTCACGGTTTTTCACCCCTCCCAAGCCCTTATTTCTCGAAAAAACACCCCCATACTGAAAAAATCGGCACGGCCCGGAAGCGTTCAAAAAAATTTCGTGGCTAAAAAAACGCCGGGCGTCGCGGACCCGCAGGCCGTAGGCTCCGCCGAAAGAACCTATTTCAAATTTCCGGGTCGCCGCACGGGTCGTCCACTTCGTCGATGATTTCGCCCGTTTCAGGGTCAACGTCGAACGCTCCTGATAGTTTTTGCTTCGCAAGATTATATTTGCGCTCTTCAAGGCGCAGGCGGCGGCTTTCCATCTCATAACCCTTGATAGAATCAAGTAGCTTGATGATACGCCCGTGTATCTTGTTCAGTTCGGCTTCCAGTTTCATAGCGCGATCAAACGCGCTTGCCTTGATGACTGTTTTCATATTGACTTTGTAACTGGATTTCTCCAACTCCATTTGACGGTCTGCCGTGGTATCTTCCAGCGCGGCTATTTCGCGTTGTAATGCGTCCAGTTGCTTTTGCTTTGCCTTTGACGGCGGCTTACCATCCGGGCCGCTGTCAATCTCCCACGTCAGGTCATCACGCTTACGGCGCAGGGTTTCCAGTTTCTCTTGCTGTTGCTCCAAACGCTCCGTACTCTTTGGCGCACACATTTCAACAACGCGGTCAATATACAGCGCGTCCGGGTCGCCGTTCTCTATCTTTGCAATCTTGCTTTGCAGGTCGGCTTCCTTTGCAATCAGAAGTTGCAATTCAGAAAGCATATTCGTTCCCGTGTCAAGCGTGATACTTTCGATGTATTCGCGCTGTTCGTCCGGGAGGTCCGCAAGGCGAACCGTTGAATATGCGCCGTGGGTTTCCGCGTTTCGGTTCCTGTGTGGAGCGCCCGCACCTGCGGCGTTCTTATTGCCGGGTTGTCCGCCGCGCTTCCGCGGTGGTTTCTGCGCTTCAAGTTCCGACGCCCAGCTATCAAGGCTTTTCCATTTGCGGACCTGTTCAGGCTTTACGCCGACTTGCTCCGCAACCTGTCGGGCCGTCAGCGTGCCGCCGGAATCAAGCCATATCCGCCGGGCTTTGTCACGTTCCGGGTTTCGCTCTCTCGCCATGCGTCCGCCGCGCCCCCTTTCGTTTGTTTTTCATTTTTCGTTCCGGGCGTTGCCGCGGAAGTGCGTAAAAAACGGGCCATGTTCAAAACATGGTCCGTTTTCAGGCTCCCGGCGGCGTGGAGGAATGCGCCGCCCGTATCGTTGTGTTCACTTTTCACAATGTCAATTATAGCAGGAAAAACGGGCAATAGGTGGCAATCTTATTTTTCCGGGAAAACGTAGTGGGAAATCCGCTTGTTCTGCTCAAAGCGCTTTGCTAATCTTTCCAACGCAATGTTTCGGATATTCCGGCATTGCCGCGGGCTGTAATTTACGCGTTGCGAAAGACGTTCCCATTGAAGCCCGTCTATGTAGAAGCCGTAAATCACCGCTTTTTCGCGGTAGTTCAGGGCGTTCAACTCCGAAAGAATTTCACCCTTTATTGCGGTCAGCTTTTCGTTTTCCCGGCGCATATTTGCGATAGTGTCGGAAACGGATTGCGGGATATTCAGCACGACGCGTTCGACAGGGTTTGAAACCCCGCCTTTCCCGTGTGGCATACCGTCGGAATTCACCGCGCCCAACGTGGAATAGTATTGATCTTCAAGGTTCCGAATAACCCGCTCGTTCATGGTGACTGTTTTATCTATATCCCGGTAAAAATCCAGAATAGCAATAACTCTTTCTTGCTTCATTGCTCCGTTTCCTCCTGTTCCTGCTCTATCAAGGCGGCTTATATACCCTGCGGAAAGGGTGCGCCCGCTCGTAATGCCTGATTTGTACCATGTACCGCCGTTCAATCAGCGCGGCCCGCTCTCTCTGCCGTTTTCTGCGGCGGTGCTTCGGCTCTGCCTGCGCTACGGCTTCTTCAACTTGCGTGATGAATTTTTCAACTGCGCTTGTCAGCGCGTCCGCAATGGACGTGATTTCGTCCCGTATGACCTGCACAGCTTCTTGAATGCGGTATATGGCTTCTTCCGCTGATATGCCCGCCCGCTCCGCAAGTATCATCGCGGCTTCACGGAAACGCTCTGCTTCCTCCGCCGCGGCTTCCAGATAATCGGTCTTGTATTCGTCCATCTGCGCCCCTCACTCTTCCGCCGGGGAACAGAAATAAGAAACCGAACAAAAGATTTTCACCCGCTGTCCGCAATGTTGGCAGGTGTGCGGCTTTCCCTCCGCCGCGCCGCGAATGCTGTATTCGATAACTTTTGCCGCGTCAAACTTCGCCCCGCAATACGGGCAAATCCCGCATTCGCTACTTCTGGTAGCCTGCGGGCGGCGTGGTGCGCTCTGCTGGGTGCTTTCGGTCGGCTTCGTGTCCTGCGTCCCGTCTGCGGTGTCCCGCTCCACAGCGGCGCTATACGGCGGCGTGGCCTGCGTGTCCGGCACTTTGTCCCGCTCGACTACGGGTTCCCGCTCTTTCTGCGGGCGTTCTGCCTGCGTAGGTGTGGCGGTGTTCTCTGCGGGCGGTGCAGGCGGGGCAGGACGTTTCCATTCCCGCGCGGCCTTGATGGAAATTGCCCCGGTCAGGTGATATTCCTTAAAGGCGGCGTTCTGGTTCTCCACAGGCAGGCCCGCCAATTCATAGGCGGTCGAAAGGTTGATGCGGTCCGCTTTCAGTTCCTCCGTGAATTCCGGGGACAAATGGCGAATGATGGTGTCATATCGTCCGATCTGCGTTGTGCTGGTATGAAGCACCTTTGCGATAAAATCGCGGGTCCCGTCCGTCTGTAACTCTCCGTCTTCAAACGTCTTTTCGACGATGCGGCGCAACAGTTCGACGAACCGGGGCTTTGTCTTCGCTTTCTCCAAAACCTCCCGCAGATAGCGGACCTCTTCGATTTTGTCCCATGCGGTCTTTTCTCTCTGCGAGTTGGTAACGATCAGGTCCAGCCCGTCGCGTATTTCCTGTTCGTCCGCCGCTTCCTCTGTCGGTTCGATGACGCATGGAACGAATTCGTATTCCGGCTTCCCATCGTTCACAAGTTCGATAGAAGCAAGGCGGCGGCGATGCCCGGCAATGACCTTGTACTTGCCGTCGCCCAGCGGAACGACGACAAGGTTTTGAAGAACTTTCCCGGCGATTTCGATTGCCGCTTTCAGTTCCCCGATTTCCCGCATGGAATAGAAATTGTCTTCCGACGGCACAAGGTCAAAGACGCTCAATTTCTCATAGCGGCTTTCAGAGGGGCGGGGCTTTGCGCTCCCGCCGCCCGCCGCCGCCTTTGACGTGTCACTCAAAATCTGGTTCAAATTAAATCTTCCCATAGATAGCCCCTTTCCCGTCCGATTCGGACAAACTTTCATTTTCGCATTCCCGGCAAGGGTAAATCATTTCGTGATACCCCCGTTCGGTCGATCTGTGAAAAACCCGTTTCCCGTACTTCAAGCAAATATGCGGCTTGACTGTTCCGGCTTTGTGTTGCTGTTCCTCTGTCAAGTTCAGGTGTTCACAGTAATTGCAGTTTTTCACTTTTTGCCCCTCCGCAAATACTCCCGTACAAACGCGATATAGTCCATCGCGGTTCCGCTCCGTCGGCTATACTCCACGATAGGGATTTCCGAAAAGGTGCTTTCGGTGACTTTATCCGAATAGCGAATGCGAGTGTCAAAGACGGGGTACTCCGGGCGGGACCGCAACCACGCTTCGCCCTGCTTCTCTGCGTCGGCGCGGATAAAGCAGGTAATCAAGCACCCAGCAAGGCGCAAGCGCGGGTTCAGGTCGTCCCGTGTGTCCTCGATCTGTTCTTTCAGTTCTTCCAGCCCGTCAAAGGCGTACTTGTCAATCTTTATGGGAATAATCACGTCGTCGGACGCGACAAGGGCGTTTATCGTCGAAATGTTGATGTCCGGGGCGTTGTCGATGATGCAGAAATCATAGAAATTCTCTGCCGCAATCGTGTTCAGGGCAGACCGCAGGCGCGTTTGTTGGGGGCGGGTGCTGTCCATCAGGACTTCCATGTTCGCCCGAATCAAGGTCATATTTGCGGGCATTACGTCGATATTCTGGAACCGGGTCTTCTTGATGACCTCCCGCGGGTCCAGCCGCCGGGCGGTCAGTACGTCCGAAATGCTCTTGTCGTCGTAGGAATGGACCCCGAACGCCTTTGACGTGTTGCCCTGCTTGTCGTTGTCCACAAGCAAAACCCGCTTGTTGTGGAGCGTTGCGAGGACGTGGGCCATGCTGTCAGCGGTCAGCGTCTTTGCAACGCCGCCTTTTAGGTTGATAATTGATATGGTTTTCACCGTCTAAACCTCCTTTTGTGGTTCTCCCGCTCGAAAGCGGGTCAACGCACGATTTCTACCAAACGCCCGTCGTTGTCCAGTTCGTACAGGAACTTCACCGTTCCAGCTTTGACGGAGTGCATACACACAATGTCGGTGATAGTCCGTTCAACGATAACGTCAAGCGTTCTGCCGCCCACCGCGCAGGCGTTCTTCCTCATGCCGATTTTGTCGCCAATCTCAAAGGGGCAAACGGCGTTGAATGCCGCAAGTTTCATTTTCGGTTTCCTCCTTTATTCCAACGTGTTCCATACAGTTCTTGAACTTCGCGTAGCAGGTCCCAATATTTACGCCTTAAATCGTCGCATTCCCGCTTTAACTGCGAAATCTCCCGGTTTGTTGCTTCGATGTAGAGTGTGTCGCCGCTCCTGATTTGCTTTGTAACTTCTCGGCAAAGGGAACGTATCATCGAATTTTTCAGCGTGTCCGGGTCTTCAACCATGCGGCGACGCGCCCGGCGAATGCTATATACTATCCCGTCCCGCTCGATATACGCACCGACAAAATCCGGGATTTCTTCTTTGACCTCTTCGTATAGGTCAGCCGGAAGAACATAATAATTCAGGTCGCCGACAAACGAATTATGACAGTGCGAATGAAAATCCGTCTTTGTGACCTTGATTTCATAGCAACGGAAAACGCCCTTTGTATCGTAGGTCATGTAATCGACGCGTTCTTTCCCGAACCAACCTATCGTTACTTCAAAGCACCCGAAAACGCCTTGTTTGTTCGTCGCTTTCCAGATAGCCCGTTCAAGCCGCTTTGTTTCTTCGGTTTTCATTCCCGCCGCTCACTTCCGCCGCCGCTTATGCTTTTTCCGCTTTGGAGCGGGAGGGGCGGGCGGTTCCGGCTCCGTCGCTTCCTCGCAGAGAACTTCCAGTTCCTCCACGTCCGCCGGGGCGAACGTCAGGGACGCGCCGCCGGGGTCGTATGCCTGCGCCGCCCAATCCGCCTTGAATTTCACAAGGTCGTTTTTGTAGCGCGGGAACGGGTGTACCTGTTCGGCGTAGTAAATCGCCATCATCATTCTTTCGTCGTCCGCCGGGTCCCAATTATGCAGGTGATAGCTTGCGTGGTTGTCGTAGGCCCACAGGGAAAGCAGGACAACCAGCCCGTCGAACTCTTCGTTCGATCTCTGGATATTCTCAAAGTCCCGGTAGGTCAAGCCTTGCCCTCTGCATTCCTCCCGGATTTGTGGAATGCTCTTTCCGCCCGTTTTCAAGCGGCAACGAACAACTTTCGGTCGATAGTTCATGTATTTTCACCTTTCTTTCTCAACGGGCAGTAGCGCGGGGCCGTCTTCCCGTAGAACAGTAGCGGACCCGGCGGCTGGCATTTCGGGTGATTGCAGAAAGACGCTTCCTGCCCAAAATGCCCGACGTGGGCGCTGTTGCTGTTTCCATTGCGCGGGTATGTGTGGACCGATGCAAATTCACATTCGCGGCACTTCATGTCGGTTCCTCCCAATTCCACCACCCTTGTTTCCCGTGGGCGGGAATGGGCGTTTTGAACATGACCGGGTTTTGAAGCACCCATGCGAACCGCCCCGGCGAATAATCACCTAACAGGCGTTCCCGGTTATCCAAACTGTCCACAAGTTCTTCCACAGGCACGCAATCGACGATTTCAACGGTTCCGATGACTGCGCCCCGCGGCAGGTTTCCGCCGCCGCCTGCGGCTTCCAGTACGGCCCAAAACTCACCGTTCGTCAGATGCTTTGTCGCCTGCACTTCGTCCAGCCGCCCGGCGTGGACAGCGACGCGGCCCCGAATATGCGTCCGCCGCGGGCGGGTTTCATAATGCTTGACCCCTGCTACGATTGCGTGTGCGTAGGGCTGATACACGGTAAAGGCTTTCATTCCGTGTCCTCCGCCGCTTCCGCGTCAAACGTGGTCGTCTGGTTTTCGTCCGGCTCTTCTTCGTCCTCCGCCGCCGGGGTGGTGAATGCGCTCCGGGTGTTCAGGAAGTGGCGGCATTGATAGGACAGTTCTTCCAGTTCGTCGGCGAATTTCTTACTAATGACATAAGGCATGATGACCGCCGCCGTCAGGAACCCGGCCTTTGCGACGATGTACGAACCGCCCTGCGGCGTGGTCCGCTCGTAGAATTGCACCATGTCGATAACGTCTTCCAGCGGCGAAAGGTACAGGCTCCGAATGAATGTAACGCCGTTGTTCGTTTTCAGCGGTTTCAAGCGCAACCCGCCGTTGATAAAGGTCGTTTCGTACTCCCGAACCAGTTTGTCGCCCGCCGCCACGTCCTCGACGTTCAGGTGTTCCGGCAAGCGCTCATGCCGGAAAAGAATTTTTTCGCGTTGCTTCCCGGTAATATCGAACACGGCGCAGAAACTTTCTTCGTCCAGAATAGGCAGGCCGTCCAGAGGATAGGTGGCGTAGCCGTCGCCCAACCATTGTGTGATTTCTCCCGATCTGTCGATGCGGTCATACAGGTAATAAAGCCCGTTCGTCTTGCAGATAGAAAGAACCTTTTTCAGCTTCATTCGTCTACCTCCGTCGCCTGCTCGTTCAACGCCTTTACCGCCGCCGGAATGTCGGCGCGGCCCGCGTTCTCCACTTCAACCCGCGTCACGTCGCCGACGTGGTATACGGAAACTTTACGCTTCTGACGGAACCCCGCCGCCGCGGTCGCCACAGCTTCACCCGCCGCGACAATCAGGACCACACAGCCCAGCCAAACCCAAAAACTTGAAAACACGAATTGCAGAAGTTCCATTTTATTTCCCTCTTTCCAGCCTTTCGGCGATATTCAAAATTCCGACGATTGCTTCACGAATGTTTGCGTCCGTGTTCGCCGTGATGGACAGGACCCGTGCAATGTCCCGCAGTTCCTCCGCCGCGGCGATTTGGTCCGCCGCCGCGCCCGTTGCTCTCATGCAGTCAGGGCAGAGGGGCAGGCCCTCCGCCGTCGGTCCGCCGCATTGCTCACACTTCGTCAGCTTCATAGATAACGCTCCTTTACACCGGGTAGCCAAATACAATGACGGTTCCTGTCAGGACTGCGCCCAGCAGGAAAGCAACCCACAGGATAACCACGCCCAACAGGACGTTTTCAGCCCAGCCGCAGACGCGCAAGGCCCACTTTGCCACGGTCCAACATTGCAGGCGGCGGGTGTGTTCCAGCTTTTCAAGGCCCGATGCCCGTTTCATGTCGTAGGTCGCCGCTTTGACCTCCGCCGCGACTTTCGGTTGCAAACCCGCTCGAATGGTAAACAGCGCCCAATAAAGAACGATCAGCAGAATTCCGGCACGCATTGTCAGTCCTCCGTTTCCCGTTCATGCGCCCACACACATTCGGCGCAGTTTTCCAGTTCGCCCGTGTCGAGCGGGCAAGGCTCATTGTCGGCCCATTCAGGCTTCATGCAGTCATACTTCATTTCGTTTCCTCCGTTTCGATGTTTCGGCCCCGCAGGGCAAGCATTTTTTCACGAACCAGCTTATCGACGACGCGGCCCGGCGTTTTCTGCCCGCTCATAAGCATAAGGCGTTCGAGGTTGTAGGCCGTCTGTGCCGTGACGCGGACCGTCATTTTCTGTGTGTGCTGTTTTTTCATGGTGTCCCGCTCCTTTCGTGGTGGACGTAATCGAGGAATAGCACCGCCCCATTGAAGCGGACCCGCCATTGTTCGAGGTCCGCCGCGGTAACGTACTTTCTGCCGAAATGCTCTTTCATGTCCCGCCACACCGTCCACGGAACAAAGAAGAATTCGTTTCCAATCCCGCCGCAGACTGCGGCAAGCGCACCCCGCCGGGCGTGGCGTTCCAGCGTGTCCCGCTGTTCCTGTGTCAGAACGTCCCACTTCAAACGATCTGTCGTTGTGTACTTCGCTTCAAAGACTATGGAGCGCCCGCCGTCAAGCGTGCCTTGAAAGTCCGGCTGTGCGCGGGCGGTAAAGCGGCCCTTGAACTTTCCGTCGCGGCTCTTTTCCAGAACGCGGAACGGTTCAGGGGTCTTGTCTACGTCGGCCCGCTCCCGGTCAGAATAGAGGGCGCAGGCGGCTTTTATGGCACTCTCGAAAAAGTGGCCCTGTGCGTTGTTGACCTTGTTTTGATACCGCAGGGCGGCGCGTTGGTTGTCTATCACGGTTCCACCCCGCTTCCCAATACAGGGCGGCGCGTGTGGTCGCCCATGCCCGCCATAAGCGCTTGAAGTTTGAACGCTTCGCTTTGGCTGATTTCCGCCGCCGGGATTTCTTCGGCCTTTTTGGAATCAGGCGGGAAGATGTCGTTCTTCATCAGGAACGCCGAATAGAACCGTTCCATTTCCTCTTCCAGCGCGGCTTTATAAAACTCATAGCTGAATTCGATTTCCAGCCGTTCCGCCGCGGTGCAGTCAATTCCGACTTGCTTTCGTGCGCGGCCTGAATAGGACCCGACGCACTTAAAGGGAATTTTCCCGGTCACGGTATAAATCACCTGAACCAGCAGTTTTCTTTCATACGGGGTCTTGTAACGGAAGAAGCACTTTTCCAAACGCTCTTCCGCTATTTCGGCTTCGTCGATGCCGTATTGCTTCATCAGCTTGTCAAGCAGGGCGGCGGCTGACTTCTTTTCACCGTCTGCGCCGCGGTTTGCAAGGGCTTGAACCTTGCGTATCTTCTCTAACAGGCGTTCCCGCTCCGTCATTGTCATACCTCCCATGTGTAAGGTTCCGTGCGGCACATATCGCAGAACGGGCAGAGCGAACAAGCGTCGTCCGCCGTCCTGCGGTCGCAAATTTCCTTGATAGTTAGCTGAATTTGCCTATATGCCGAAAGGCCCGCAGAAATGCGGGCCTTTTTCATTTTGCAAAGGAGGACAAGACTATGGGAATTCTTGATGCGTTCGCCGCTGAAGACCGCGTGGACGTGAAGTTCTCGACTTTCTACGAGCTGGTGAAGGGCTGTGCCGAGCGCGAGTTCATCACCAACGGGCTGAAGCGAAAAATCCCCCACGCACACATTCTGGCAATGCTCGGAGAGCTGCCTGAGCCAGAGGTCGCAGCGGATGTTCAGAAGGAGGCCGCCACGGTACGTGAGCCGTATGAGAGAACGCCGCGAGCTTTGGTGCCCACCCCGATTACGGATGAGGAGGGAGATAAGCAATGCGCTGGGAAGTGACCATCCGCGAAACGCTTGTTCGCGTTGTTGAAGTCGAGGCCGAAGATGCCTACGATGCTGAGGATTTGGTTCGCAGCCAGTATGATGCTGGGGACATCGTTTTGGAAGCCGATGACTTCAGCGATGTTGAGATTGAGGCAAAGGAGGCCGAGGACAAATGAGCAGATGCGGAAGTTGCCCGATTTACGACAGAAAGCGTTACGGCATCCGCTGTGACGGCGACCACGGCGTCGAGGAGTGCGCCGATAAGCTCCAAGAACTCTACTACGCAATGCGAGCTGACGGCCCCATCGAGAAGGCGCTTGAAGATTGGGGCGCTGAGATTACCGGTATCAATACCCTGCTCGGCTGCTGTGAGCTGCTGGCAGGTTTGGCTGAGGAAGCCACAGAGCTGGCGCAAGCTGCGCTGAAGATGCGCCGGACACTTGACAAGAGCAACCCGACGCCGATGACCACCGGCGATGCGTCCCGCAATCTGAATGAGGAGTTCGCCGATGTCCTGCTCTGTGCGGCGGTACTCGGTTTCGACCGCGAGGAGATCGCGCGTATTATTCGGGAGAAAGCTGCTCGATGGAGCACCAGATTGGAGGAGGGCTGCGATAATGTTTGAGTATCTGCCGGAACGTCCGCTTGAACCGCCCGAGGAAAAGCCCATCGCCTACTGCGATTACTGCGGCGGCGAGATTTACGAGGGTGAGACCGTGTACAACATCGACGGGCAGCTCATCCACGAAGACTGCTTGCACGACTTCGCCGATGATTACTTCAAAGACTGCAAAGAGGAGGCTGTGAGTTATGCAGAGGCGTATTGCTGACATCAAGAAGGACATCTCCGCGCACTCTGCCCGGTCCGCTTGGGACAAGGGCGTCAAGGGCTATGCGGTAGAGCTGTTCGATGATTATTTGGACCGATTGCACATCACCGATGATTCGGTCCGCATCGGAAAGGTCGCAGAGGCCGACCTGCTGAACGGCGCTCAGAACTGGGAGCAGTACAGCTACGGCGGCTGCGCGGAGGTCTACGACGGCGACATCTGCGAGCGGCTCTGCACCGAATCCGAGAAGAAGAAGAAAACCCACGGCGGCGAGCTGCCACTGATGGGCGAGGATTGGCTGACGGTTCAGGCCCGCGCTCTACGGCAAGCCGCCAGAATCGTCATCCGCTACGCGAACAGGAGGGATTGAGGTGGAAAGACCACGGAGCTGGGTGAGCACGACGGTAACGCTCCCGCCAGAACGAGCGAACGTCTTGTGCTACGGAAAAAAGCACAACAACATTTACTGTGCTTTCCTTCACGAAGGGGTTTGGTTCTACTTCAAAGCCACTGGCCCGTTGGAGGCCATCGAGGACGAGATAACGCACTGGATGAACGTACCAGAATCACCACAGGATAGGAGGGACTAAGCCATGAGCCTGATTTCCAAAGACGCGGTGCAGGCCGCGTTTGACAACGCTGACCCTGATGTGCTGGCTGATTACGGGCCTGACTACGGGACGGAGAGTGGATTCTCCCGTAGCGCCGTGAACCGTATTCTGACCACAGCGTTTGCGTCCGAAAAGCATTTCGAGCCGGGTCAGGAAGTGTGGATTGTTGAGCGCGATGAAGATGGCGAAGCGCATGAGGTCGGTGGGTATGTGTTCCTTGCCGAAGTCGCGGGCTATGCAATCCTATCTCCGTATGTGAACGACCACGGCGATCTGGAATACCTGCTTGACTACCACCGCCGGGACACCTGCATGGACTATGACGCCGATTTGCCGGTGGTGTATCTCGATGACTGCTATCCGTCGCAGATGGCAGCGCATCATGCACTTGATGAGGAGGTTGGAGAAGATGATTGTTGAAAGGCAGTATGTGAATCCGATGGAGATGACGTTCATCGGGAAGGACGGCTCGATGGGGCTGCGCCACGGCAAGACCTACCGTGTGTTGATGTTCTGTGCGGATGGGTATGTTTGGGTGAGCTGGAATGACCGCGATGATTGCATGAAGGTCTGTCCGTACGCCTCGCTGAATACCCTGTACGCCAACTGGAAAACTCCCGCCCCTAAGCTGAGTAACGAGGGTGCCTATAAGATTATTGCCAAGCACCTCTACCGCGCCCACAGGATGTACACGGGCGGTAAAACGCTGGTTATCCTCGCGGACAGTATCGAGGAGGCAACCGAGAAAGCTCGCGCAGCATTTGGCATCTCGACCGTGATTGTGCGCCGCGTTGATGCCACCGAGGACCCGCAGGTTTACGAGGTGTGAGCTATGAAAATGACGCGAAAGGAGGCCGCGCACGTTCTCGAATGTGGAGCGTGGTGGGACCACCTGCCGGATGATATGTCTGACGCGGACATGAATCCGTTGCAGGACGCACTGGACGTTGCGCTCGCTGCCCTCCGTTGTGACTGGGTAGATGCCGAGAAGCAACCGCCCACGGAGGAGGGTTCGTACCTCGTCTGCACGAAGAACGGCGCAGTGACCACCGCTCGGTATTACTCACCCTGCGCGATTAGGCCGGCAGAGTGGCAAGGCAACCGGGACGTCGCCTATTGGATGCCGATGCCAGAGCCGCCTGTGCCGGTGCAGCCGCCGGCGGGTGCGGTACGTATCGCCAAGCTCGGGCGCAAGCGCATTTGGGTCGATGAGAACAACGACTTCGTAGCGGAGGTGAAGTGAGATGCAGAAGCAAATCGACATCTGCTCGACGTGCAGATTCGGCATCCGCAACTATACATCAGTTATCGGCAACATCCCGTGGTGCTGCGAAAAGCACTGGCACTGCAAGCCGGGAAGTCTGGCGAGCGACTATGTTCCTAAGCCGGAACCGAAATTCGATGGGGTGGAGTATCGGCGGCACACCTGCCCGCACTGTCAGCATGAGTGGTTGGAAGACCGCGACGCCTCGGATTACCCGAACTACTGCCCTGCTTGCGGTGAACCTTTGGGAAAGGAGGACTGAGTGATGAATCGCAAGACCGCTGACCGCATCATTGTCAAGAGCAATGCTCGCATGAAGATGGTTCTCGACTGGTACTATGAGAACAAGCACTGGCTTGACCGTGAGCCGTTCCTTGCACCGATGGAATCCGGTGTTGTGGAGCTGTGTGAGGAGCAGATTGAGTTTACGTTCGAGAACACGCGCGGTGTGGTGGAGATTGCGATTTATCCCACGGTCCAGCCGAATATCCCGGCGTCTATCATCTTCGACTACATCCCGGAGCAGATGGATATTGCCAACCGCCGGGTCGCGCCGGAGCTGGTAGAGCCAAAACGGTTGGCGCTCGATCTCGTGCTCCGGTACGATAAGACGCCGGAGAAAGATGCGCTGAAGTACCACGCGTTGATGCTGTTCATGACCTACTATCGCGAAGTGGTCGAGGTCGAGCAGCGTGTTGAGCACCGGCCAGCCAAGGCCAAGAAGAAAGGCCGAAAGGCGCGGCGGGTGCAGCCGCTCATCCGGCGATTCTACACGCTGGCTGAGTTCGATGCTGACGCCCTGCCGAAGCCTGAACAGGCCAAACGGAAGTACACCAAGCCCGAGCACGAGGTCAACGTCAGAGGCCACCTGCGCCGGTACAAGTCCGGCAAGACAGTCTGGGTCAAGCCCTCGGTTCGGTATAAGGGCAAGACCGCCCACCACAAAGAGTATGAGCTGTAAAGGAGGAGCAGCGAGATGAAAGCAACTGGACAAGTTCGTCGGATTGATGACCTCGGCAGGGTTGTTATTCCGAAAGATGTTCGCAGGAGCCTCGGCATCCGCGAAGGCGATGCGTTTGAGATTTTCACCACGGAGGACCGGAGAGGCGTGGTTTTCCAGAAGTACAGTTTTGACACGCCGATTGCGGATGCACTGAAGTGCCTCCGTGTGGCGGTCGAGGACAGTGAGCTGTCCTGCCGCATGGAGTTTTTGCAGAGCATCACCGAGCTTGAAGCTCGGCTGAAATTGGAGGAAGAAGAATGATGGACGCACTGAGATTTATCTTTTCGAGCTTCTGGATTTGGCTCGGGTTCACCACGCTGGTAGCTGTCGTGCTGAAGTATCTGGTGGACGCGATCAAAGCTATCCGCAACACACGGAACGTGAAGATTTGCACCTTCGAGAACGGGAACCGCACCGTGGAGATTGAGAACGCGACCAAAGCAGACGTTGCCGACGCCATCGGCACGTCTTCCGGCCAATTCGAGTAAAAGTGATTTTTTCAGAATATTTTTCTGAAATCCACTTGACCAAACCACGATAGCGTGGTATAATGATAGAGTAGAAACCAAACCCCGACAAAAGGATGTGAGAACGATGATTAAGAACTACACACCCCTGCCCTATGACGGTGCCGCCGCTCTCCCGCAGTACGTCACGGATGTGAAGACGTACACGCTGATTGGAGAAGTCCCCGGCGGGTATAAAATCACACTGGCCGAGCTTTCCGTAGGCAGTTCTGTGAGCGCGGGAAACCCGCTCACCCACGCCCTGCTCAAGAGCTACTCTGACCACGGCGAGCAGATGAAGGTAGTTCGCGTGAGAGCAAATGGCGTAGACGGTGAAGTGACTGCCGCAGTGAGCGCCATGCGGATGGCGGGCGTTGAGTTTAACCCCGCCCTGCCCGTCTCCTGTGAGACCGTCCTGTACGCGCTGGGCGCATGGATGCAGGAGCACAACCCGGAAATCACGTCGGTGACGCTCGTGTCACAAAGCTGTCATTGACCTGTCAGAGAGGCGGTGCTAAAATGGTATCGTGTAAAGTCTGTATCAGGCACCACGCTCGGCATCCGCCTCGGTTCGGATTGTCCTCCTTAACGCTCGGATGCCGAGCGACGCCCTGATTTTCAGGGGCGCTGATTGAAACAGAAAGGTGCTGATACGATGATTTACACAAGCAGATTCTCAAACCCGGAGCTGAAGACCGGGAAATACACGGCCATTCGCATTTCCGTCGGAAGTCCCCGCTGGAACATCGGCTACCAGATCGCGGGAGCCATCAGCGAGCTGATGCCGAAAGGCATCTATGGGAAGTACGACAACGACAAGGCCGCGTATGAGGCAGCATACCGTGGTCGGCTGGATTACTTCGGCGTCCAGCATATTCGCCAGTTGCTTGCAGCTTGCGAGCAGCCCGACAAGGACATCGTGCTCTTGTGCTACGAGGACGTCCGAAAGGGTGAGAGCGACTGGTGCCACCGGACGATGTTTGCCAAGTGGTGGTTCGAGAAAACAGGTGAGGTAATTCCTGAATTGCCTGACCCGTCCACACCCAAAATCTCGAAAGCGAAGATGAAGGCAGCGGTCGAGCAGACCACACTGTTCTGATTCTCGAAAACGGCAGGATGGCTTATCGCTCCACCTGCCGCTCATGCGGACTTAGTTCAACGCCAGAACCCGCTGCTCCCGGCAGCGAAACGCCTGTTCAACTCAGGCAGTCCGCTCCATTTGAATAGACAGGAAAAACCGTCAGTTCAAAGCTGGCGGTTTTTCTTTTGCATACAGAAGGAGGAAGGAGAATGTTTCACGGCTCGCTGCCAGACAGCGTTCAGCAAATCATGGGCGACTGCATCCGCGATTGGAAATGCACAGACATTTACGTGGGATGCTCCGGCAACTTCACCATTGAGCGTATGCTGAAGAGCGTGACCAACGCCAGACTGCACGGGAACGACGTGACGATTTACTCCTGCCTTCTTGGTCGGTACTTTTCAGGCGCTCCGCTCAATGCCCGGTTTAACGAGAACTACGAAGGCCCGATGGAGTTCATTCAGGAGTATATGAAAACCGACTTGGACATCGCAACGTGTGTGCTGCTCCTGTCGAAGATGAGCACGTACCTTGGCTCCAAGCCAAACCCGTACTACGTTCGTATGATCGAGGCGTATAAGGACCAGTGGCCGGAGCTGTTCGAGAAGACCCGCACAAAGTTGGAGAAGGCCGGCCAGTTCCTCGACAGCTTTTATGCGGGGGATGTCATCGGCTGGGTCGATGACGTGCCGAAAGACCAAGGCTTCGTCTGCTACCCGCCGTTCTACTCAGGCGACTATGAGAAGATGTTCAAGGTCATCGAGGGTATCATCGCGTGGGACCCGCCGGAGTACGACATGATTGACAAGGACAAAATCTTCGAGATGTTCCGTAAGCTGACCGAGCGGGATTATTTCATGTTCGGCACCAACGACGAGTTAGAGGAGTTCTCGGACTACCTCATGGGCATCTCGCAGACCACGAACAGAGGCGTACCGCTGTATGTGTACTCCAAAGCGCCGAAGTCCCGCATCATCGTCCCGCATCAGCAGGTGGCGAGCCTGATGGTGGAGAGGCTTGGGAAGGACGAGGACATCGGCGGCACCATGCGGATTGTCCCGTTGAAAAGCGAGAACTTCCGGGCGCTGCGTTCGCAGTACATGAACCCCTACATCAAACCCGGCAGCGAGACTGCGAGCTTCGGGGTGCTGGTGGATGATAAGCTGATTGGCGTGTACGCCTTCTCAGCATCCCCCACTTTGTCCAACTGGGATAAGCACATAGAGACGCCCACAATGTACCTTCTAAGCGACTTTCCCATCGCCCCCACCAAATATAAACGCCTCGCTAAACTCGTCTTATACGCGGCCCTAAGCCGTGAATCAAAGCTATACGCAGAACGCTTAACCAACCACCGCATCCGTTCGCTCGTAACTACAGCCTTTACCAAGCGGCCCGTGAGCATGAAGTATCGCGGGCTGTTCCAGCTCCTGAACAAGAAGCAGCTCCCCGGTGTCGATGAGAACGAGACGGATATGTCGAAAATCTATTACAACTCCGGCTACCAGCTCAACTACGGTGCGCCTATGGGCCAGTGGACGTTAGCTGAGGGGTTGGAGCTTTGGAAGAAGAAGCACTCGCAGATTGGTGCTAAGGAGGACGAATGATGAACGTATTCACGCTGGAAATCGACCCGCGAGAAATAAAACTGCTGGAAACGAACGCCCGGTACATGAAGCATGAGGAGTTCAACCGGCTGGTCGAGAATATCCGTCGGGATGGTAAGCTCACCTCCACCCCGTTCTTGTGCAAGGATGACGATGACCGCTGGCTGTGCCTGTCCGGGAACCACCGGACACGGGCTGCCATCGAGGTGGGGCTGCCCACCATCACCTGCCTTGCCACGGATGACCCGCTCAGTAAAGAGCAGCGGATTGCCATTCAGCTCTCCCACAACGCGATTGCCGGTCAGGATGACCCCGCCACTCTGAAGGCTCTGTACGAACAGATTCTGGACACGAGCTTGAAACAGTACAGCGGTCTGGATGACAAGACGCTGGCGTTGCTCGACAAGTTTTCCAGCATCAGCATCTCGGAGGCCAACCTGACGTTTCAAACCCTGTCGCTGGTGTTCCTGCCGGACGAGCTTAACGCGGCGAAGAAGGTCATCGACGAGGCGAAAGATCGCGCGAAATCGTCCAGCGACGTGTGGCTGGCTCGTATGGCCGACTACGACGCTTGGCTGGACGCGCAGGAAACTGTTGGCTCTGCCTACAACGTCAAGAATGTGGCTACGGCGGTGGAGCTGATTCTGAAAATCTTCCAGCGCAACGTGATGCAGTGCTCTGAGGGTTGGGTCGAAACGACGGATAACAAGAGGTACGTCCCCATCGAAACGGTGATTGGCAAGACCAAAATCCCCGCCGAGGACGCCAAGGTCATCAAGAAAGCCTTGGACACGATGGTAGGCTCCGGCCAGCTCGATGCTAAGGCGTTGTACAGCGGCATCACGCAGCTCTGCCAGCAGTACCTCGACAGTAAGTAGGAGGTCTGATTTTTTAGATGGCTAATGTCGTGTACAATCAGAAGTTCCACGATGACTGGGCGTGGTCACTCGCCATCCGTGGTGCTACTGACGCTGAGATTGCCGAGGCCATGCACGTCTCACGAAAGACGATTTGCTCATGGAAAAAAGAGCATGAATCCTTCGCAAATGCGCTGGCCGAGGGAAAAGAGATAGCTGACAGCAAGATTGAGCGCAGCCTGTACCAGTCAGCGCAGGGCTACTTCGTAGATGAGGAGGAACGCTTAATCGAGGTCAGTAAGGACGGCACAACCAAGCTGGGCGACCTGAGAACGAAAAAGCGTTACATCCCACCGAGCACTACGGCCCAGATATTCTGGCTCAAAAACCGGAAGCGCGAACACTGGCGGGATGTATCTAAGACCGAAGTTACCGGCGCTGATGGAAAGCCCTTGGAGTTCCAGCAGGTGCAGGTATATCTCCCCGAAAAGGAGGAGGTGGAGTAGCGCGTGGAGAAGGTTGTGTTCCGACCGCAGAAAGGCAAGCAGGAAAAGTTCCTTGCTTGCTCTGCCGACATCTGCATTTACGGCGGGGCTGCGGGCGGCGGCAAGAGCTATGCACTTCTGCTCGAACCGCTACGGCACATCGGCAACAAACAGTTTGCTGCCGTAACCTTCCGACGCACTAATCCGCAAATCCTAAGCCCCGGCGGTCTCTGGTCCGAGAGCTTCAACATATACAGCTTGCTTGGAGCTACGCCGAAGCTATCCCCAAAGCCGATGTGGGTGTTCCCGAGCGGTGCCACAATTACGTTCTCGCACTTGGAGATGGAATCGACCAAGTACGACTGGCAAGGCTCGCAGATTCCGCTCATAATGTTTGACGAATTGACGCACTTTTCGGAGAGCGTCTTTTTCTATATGCTGTCCCGTAACCGCTCGATGTGTGGCGTAAAGCCATACATCCGGGCAACCTGCAACCCTGACGCCGATAGCTGGGTGGCAAATTTCATATCATGGTGGATTGACCAAGATAGCGGCTATCCCATTGAAGAACGATGCGGCAAAATACGCTGGTTCATCCGCAGGGATGAGAAAGTGTATTGGGCCGACAGAAAGCAGGACCTGTGGGAGCAGTTCAACCTGACAACTGATGAAGAAAAGGCCGAGCCTCGCTCGGTGTCATTCATCAACAGTACGTTGCAGGACAACAAGCTGCTCATGCAGCGCGACCCCTCGTACTTGGCAACGCTGAAGGCGCTGCCTACCGTGGAGCGAGAACGTCTGCTCTACGGTAACTGGAAAATCAAGCAAGCCGCCGGCCTCTATTTCAAACGGACGCAGGTACGCAATATGCTGCCGTGTGCCCCTGCCGATGTCACATCCTACGTAAGAGCGTGGGACCTCGCGGCATCACCGGAAACCGAGAAGGGCGACCCCGCGTACACAGCTGGTGTGCTGATGGGGAAACGCGCCGACGGCAGTTTTGTCATCATCGACGTCATCAACAAGCGGCTGTCTGCCAGCGATGTGCGGGCCTTGATAAAGCTCACCGCCGAGGTGGACAACGCAAAGTATGGCAACGTCCGGGTGCGGCTCCCGCAAGACCCCGGACAAGCCGGCAAGGACCAAGCGCAGAGCTTCGTTCGCTTGCTGTCCGGTTTCAGTGTTCGCACAGAGCCAGTCAGCGGCAGCAAGGAATCCAGAGCCGAGCCGGTAGCCGCTCAGTGGCAAGCCGGCAACTTCGATGTGGTTGTCGGAGACTGGAACGAAAGTTACTTTTCCCAGATGGAGAGCTTCCCGGCCAGTAAGTTCAAAGACATGGTGGACGCTACCAGCGACGCCTTCTCTGAACTGGAACGCAGGTCGGAATTCCACTTCTCCTTCTAAGCGAGGTGCAAGATGAGGATTTTTAACATTGAGATCGGAAAGCGCCGGGTTCGTGAGCAATACACGGACAAGGCCGGCAGCTTCGTCTCACGTTGGAGCAGACCCCCAACTTTGAACACAGCCGAATGGCTGAATATGTTCTCGAAAAGCCCCCGGCTTGCCGTCGTGGACAGGATTGCCAGCGACACTGCAAACATCGGGGGCAAATTACTGCGCGTTGAGCCGGATGGCACGGAGACGGAAATCACCAGCCACCCCTTCCTCCGGTTCATGGACCAGCCGAACCCGCTTTATGAGATGACCGGTTCGGCCATCTGGCGGCTGCACGAAATCTACCTTCTGCTGGTGGGCGAGAGCTTCTTGCTCATCGAGCGGGATAACGATGGCCGGCCCGTGGAGCTATGGCCTGTGCCGCCGTACTGGGTGAAGATGACCCCATACCTCGGAAGTCCGACGTACCAGATTCTATCCCCCTCTGGCCTGACAATGGACGTGCCGGTGGACGATATGTTCGTGATGAAGCAGCTCAATCCGCTTGACCCATTCCTCCGCGGCCTCGGCGTCGCGGAGAGCATCGCGGACGAGGTGGAGATTGATGAGTACGCCGCGAAGTTCCAAAAGCGGTTCTTCTATAACGATGCCGAGCCGTCCCTTGTATTCCTGATGCCGGATGCCGACAAGGACCAGAGCGATGCTTTCATGGCCCGGTGGAATCAGAAGCACCGTGGCGTTGAGAACAGCCACAAGGCCGCAGCTCTCACGGGGAACGTCGATGTCAAGGCGTTCGGGTCGAGCGACACCAGAGAGCTTGGCTTCACGGAAAGCCGAATCGCTATGCGTGACGCGGTGCTGGAACACTTCGGTGTCCCCCGTGAAATTATGGGCATCACCGAAAACAGCAACCGCGCCACCGCAGACGCAGCCCAGTACATCTACGCCAAGAACGTGCTCACACCGCGAATTCAGGCACGTGAGGAGGCCATCAACAAGCAGCTCCTCCCGATGTTCGGGGACGGGCTGGTGTGGCGCTTTGACCCGGTAGTCCCCTATGACCAAGACTTCAACAAGGCCAAAGCGCTGGACGCCTACAATGCGGGGCTGATTACAAAGAATGAAGCCCGCGAGCTGCTTGACCTGCCCGACACCAAGGGCGGTGATGTGTTCAAGGTCTCCATAAACGACCTGTTCCTGACAGAGAGCGATGACCCCGCTGCGGTCACGCAGGCCATGCTCCAAGAGGACATCATCCAGCCGGTGGATATGCCTGATGCGAAAGGCATTAAGTCTCGCCGGCGGGTAAACATCTCCGCGATGCTGCGGAAAGAAGACCAAGCCGCTCTGAAAAATGAGCGGCGCTTTTTGACCGCAGTCAACAAGCATTTCTCCGACCAGCGGGCGGCGGTCACGAAGGCTCTTGGCCTCACGGCCAAAGCCGACGGCGATGACCCGCTGTTCTTCCCGTTACAGGAGTATCTGCTGCCGGATGGCACGTTCAGCCCTGAGCTGTGGGCGATGCTCTCCGAGGAGGACCAGCTAAAGCTCACGGATGCGATTGCATCCGGCTTGCTCAACTGGACAGACGAGGCCAGAAAGCTGATTCAGCTACTCACGCCATGCTGGAAAGCAGCCTATGAGGACGGCGCGACGGTGGCTGGGGATGCCTACGGCTTCGTGGAAATCCAACGGCCTGAGTTCGTGTCTGCCGCCAAGGTAAATGGCGGCAAGCGTGTGGTTGGCATCGAGCAGACCACAAGAGACAATATCGCCCGCATCATCTCGCGCGGTATCTCGGAGGGCAAGAGCCAGATCGAGCTGAAGAAGGAAATCCAGTCTGAGATGGGCAGCACGGAATCTCGTGCCAAGCTCATTGCTCGGCAGGAAACCTCGACGGCCCTCTCCACAGGCCAGTTCGATATGATGAAGGCTGCCGGTGCCGCCACAAAGACGTGGCACCATAGGCCGCAGAAAAACCCGCGTCCCGACCATGTTGATATGGACGGCGAAACCGTCGGCATCGACCAGCGGTTCTCCAACGGTCTGCGTTTCCCGCGTGACCCGGAGGATGGACGTGCGGAACAGCTTATTAACTGCCGGTGTTATCTCACCTATGGCGGTTTTTAAGATAAGCCCTAAACTCTGAGGAAAGGAGGTAAATCCGTATGGCACGAATGGGTAGACGGACTTCTGCTCATGGTCAGAAGTCGGACAACCCGACACACGAGTACAAATCGTTTGTGTTCCAGTTGGAGGACGCGAACGAGGAAAGCGGAGAATTCTCAGGCTACGCCGCCGTTTTCGGCAATGTCGATAGCGGCAGGGACGTAATCGAACGAGGCGCGTTCTCCAAAACCATCAGGGAGGATTTTGACCGCATCAAGATTTTATCGCAGCACAATGACTGCGACCTGCCAATCGGCAAACCGCTCGAACTGCGTGAAGATGAAAAAGGTCTCTATATCCGGGGCAAAATCAGCGACACGCAGAGAGGGCGGGACATCAAGACGCTGCTCAAAGATGGCGTCTTGAACGAACTCTCGATTGGATATGACGCGATCACTGCTGACTATGATGAGGAGAACGGCATCCGGCACTTGAAGGAAATCAAGCTGTGGGAGGTCTCCATCGTCACATGGGCGATGAATGACCAAGCCAAAATTGATGAGGTCAAGTCGCTTGCAGAGGAGCTGCGGATTGAGGCAAAAGCTGGTAAGATTACCCGCTCTCGGCTCAATGCGCTGAAGCCCTTCATTGCAGTTGTCCGCGAGCTTGTGGATATTCTCGGTCCGCTGTTGGAACCCGCCGCCCACCTTGATGACGAAGGTGAGGGCGGCGATCCGCAACCCCCGAAAAACCCCCAGCCTCCGAAGAAGCCGAAACAGGCTTCCAAGAAGGCCAAACCGTCCGACATCATTTTTGAGATTGTCCCCTAAAACTATCAGGAGGTAAACGAATTATGAAACTGACCCAAGAACAGCTCGCCAAGCTGATTGCAAAGGTGTTCTCTAACCTGACCGCCAAGTTTGCAGAGGCTGGCAAAAACGTGAACGACATCACCGCCGATGACATCCTTGCCGAACTCTCCGCTGTGCTGGAAGAGATGAGCGCCGGTGAGGGCGAAGGCGCTCCCGCTGGTGACGGCGAGGGCAAGGGCGAAGGTGAAGGTGCTCCCGCCGGTGAGGGCGAGGGCGAAGGTGACGCCGAAGGCAAGGGCTCTGACGGTGACGAACTCATCGGCAAGATTATGGAGGCCCTGTCTGGTGTGCTGGCTACTGGCGATGAGGGCAAGGCTGGTTGCGGCACCCGCCGTGGCGACGGTAAGAGCGGCGGCGCTGCTGGCGAAGGCAAGAGCGCTACCGGTCCTTCCGCTTCTGGTGCTCCCAAGGCTGCGCCCCAGCGCAAGTACGCCAGCCTGTTCCTGTCCACCGGCGCATCCCGTGACGGCAACGGCGGCAGCGGCTTCAAGGCCCGCATCGCATCCATGTCTGCCCCCGAGCGCCGCAAGGCTGCTTACGGTATGTTTGGTCGCGCTGTGAAGTGCATCCATGCTTCCGGTGGCGACATTGACCGCGCTGCCTTCACCGCCGAGCGCAAGTTTGGCGATGCAGAGATGGCCCGTGAGTTCAAGGCTCTGTCCGTGACCTCTCCCACCGACGGCGGCTATCTGGTCCCCGAGGTGTATGCCAACGAGATTATCGAGCTGCTGTACCCCGCGACTGTCATCTACAGCCTTGGTGCTCGTAGGCTCGGTATGGCGAACGGCAACCTGAACATCCCCAAAATCAAGACCGGCTCCCGCGCCATGTTCACCGGTGAGAACCGCGCCATTCCCAAGAGTGCTCCCAAGTTCGGCAACCTGAAGCTGTCCGCGAAGAAGCTGACCGCTCTCATCCCCATGAGCAACGACCTGCTGCGCTCCACCAACTTTGATAATGACGTCATCGTCGGTCAGGACGTGACCAAGCAGATGGCTCTGGGCGTTGACTGGGGTGCTCTGAACGGCACTGGTGGCGAGTTCCAGCCTCTGGGTATCACCAAGAACAAGGGCGTTCAGAACATCGACGTCACCGCGCTGGATGAGCTGTATGCCAGCTCTGCTGGCGTCCTGACCGCCGCTTTCCCCAACTACCTCATCGCCTCCGTCCTGAAGAACAACGTCTACGCTGACGGTCTGGGCTTCGTGTTCAACACCAGCGTGGAGCAGTTCTTCAAGTCCCTGCGCGATAACGTGGGCGGCTTCATCTTCGCTCAGGAGATGAACGAGAACGGCACTCTGGCGGGCTACCCCTACCGCACCACCAACCTGCTGGAAACTGCCAGCGGCAAGACCTCCATCATCTTTGGCAACTGGAATGACCTCGTGATCGGCGAGCAGGGCGCTCTCGAAATCGAGACCAGCCGCGAGGGTGCGTGGACTGATGATGCTGGCAATCTGGTCTCTGCTTTTGAGAACGACCAGACCCTGATTCGTGCCATCAACAACGTGGACACCGGCCTCCGTCACGACGAGAGCTTCGCTGTGGCGACCAAGGTCGCTGTTCCTGTCTAATCAAAACAGGAGGTAGCCTAAGATGAAAAGAGAACTGATTCAGAACGTCAAGGTTCAGCCCTATACTTCCGGCGCAGCCCTCGACAGGACCGGGTTTCTGTCCGGTGTCATCGGCGCGGTCATCGGCACTGCTGGCGCGCTGACCCTGACCATCACTCACAGTGATGATAACAGCTCCTACGAGGCCGTCACAGACAAGCTGGTCTTCCCCGAGAAGCAGACCGAAGGCGGCACCTTCACCACCGAGGAGCTGGAAGTGGGCGACGTCGTGAATATCGACATCGACCTGCTCGGTCTGAAGAACTACGTGAAAATCACCGCGTCCGGCGCTGCTGCTACCAGCACCACGCTGGCCGTTGTGCTGGGCGACAAGCACGTCCAGCCCGTGTAAGGAGGGCCGTACCATGCCGAGGATTTATAAGCCTGTGGGTCCGACCAGCAACAAGGCTGCCGGTCCCAGCGCCACAAAGACCCCGGCTGCGGCTCCCGCGCCGGAGGTCAAGAAACCGGAAGTGAATAAGAAGACGGAAACAGGCGGCGAGAAGTAATCGCCGCCTGTCCGCATAGGAGGTCTATATGCTTGCAGATAACGCATTAACGACCCTCGACCGGATGAAGCTGATGCTGGGTCTTGCAGACATCGAAGACGAGAGAACGGATGAGATTATCACGCTGCTGATTAACAGAGCTTCATCGTGGATCGAGCGGCAAATCGGCAGGCATTTAGGCCGACACTCGTACCACCAGTGGTATGACGCAGACGGCCAGCAGGAACTCGTCTTGTTGGAGTACCCCATCATCAGCGTCGAGTACGTCAAGCAGGAGGGCAAGATTGTTGACCCGGAAACCTATGACTACGCTCAGACCGGAGAAATCGGGGTCATCTACCGAGACAAGGGATGGCTAAAGGCCGGGTATCGAAGGGGTCTGGCCTACGACATCGTAGCGCCCATGAGGGTCATCGAGGTTAGCTACACGGCTGGTTATGTCCTGCCGAAAGATGCTACAGCTGATGACCCTCAGACCTTACCTTCGGACCTTGAAGGGCTGCTATGGGATATGGTGTCGCAAATCTACACCAACTTGCAGAACGGCTCTCAGGGCCTGTCTTCGTTCTCCATCTCGGACGTGACTTGGAACTTCGACAAGTCCATTCCGGAATCGTGGAAACAGCTCATCAACCTGTACAGGAGGTATTGATATGCCGAATATTGATGCCATCCTCTCGGACTTCCTACGGCTAAAAGCCGCCTGTGAGGAAATGTCCAGCAAGAAGATTGTGGTCGGCATCGTCGGCGAGGTGGATTCCGAGGTTTTGAAGGTCGCAAGAATCCATGAGTACGGCACTGAAAAGATGCCGGAACGCTCTTTCCTCCGCGCCAGCTTTGACGCTGACCGGGAGAAGCTCGGTTCCCTTGTCTCCGAACAGGTGAACAAGGTGATTGATGGGAGGGCGTCTGCGACAGCCGCTGCAAACGCCATCGGCGCTCAGGCAGCGCAGATGGTCCAAAACTTCATCGACGATAACCGGGTCAAGCCGCCGTCCAACTTTTCCAAGAAGACGCAGCACACCACGCTGTACGAGACCGGTACGCACATCCGGGACCGCATCGCCTACAAAGTGGAGGAATGACCTATGTTCTACAACACTCCGAGACTTCCGAGGGCGCTGCTGCACATTCTGACGGTAATAAAGCGCACCTACGTGCGCGGCCCCGGAGGACAGTCAAAACCAGTTGATGAGACGGTCACGTCTTTCTGGGGCGTGGTGATGCCGCTGTCTAATTTGGACTGGAAGCAGCTACCGGAAGGGTCGTACACGCAGAACTCTCAGAAACTCTATACGGATGACCCCGTGGACATTGAGCCGGGACAAATCATCCTCGACACATACGACGGTCAGCAGTACACCGTCAAGCAAGAGCTATCCCACAACTCCATCCACCCGATGCACCGCTATCTTGTGGAGGGGGTGAAGAAGGCATGACTTTTGAACAGGCGCGGAACGTGATTGTGGCAGGGCTGGAAGCCCACCTCGGGCATCCGGTCAATCTCTCCGAGCAGATCGCTGATATGCCGGAGTTCCCGTACTGCTACTACAGCGTTTTGGCTCCGCGCATTTCCGACCATTGGTTCGGACTGCGTGAGGTGGTGAGCGAAGGCGAGGAGTTCAAGCTGGTTCGTTCTGAGCCGGTATCGGCCACGCTGTCCTTCACCTTTTGCAGTATGAACCGTGAAACTGATGACGGGTACGTCTTTGGAGAAGACGAGGCGCTGTCGCTGTGTGAGAAAGCCCATGGCTTTTTCCTGCTGAACGGGCGCAGTCTCTCGACCGAACACGGGGACATCGTTATCAGCAACGTGGGCGCTGTCACAAATCGCACCAGTTTTCTCGTGGAGGATTCCGTTCGCCGCTACGGGTTCGACATTCGCATTTCCTATGTGCGGACTGACGAAGTGCCGACCACCACTGTGCTGCGTCCGGGAGCCACCCCGGGAGACATCAAAACCTAAGAAGGAGGAACGCCTTATGGCAAAAGACGTAATCGTCGTGGTGCAGCGGGACGCGCTGCCCACCGAGAAGGAAAGCCTCGACATCCTGCTCGTGTCTACCACCGGCGAATACCCGGTTGATACGTACCGCGACGTAGCGAGCGTTGAGGCTGTCTACGGGCCTGACGGCCCCTGTCCCAACGCGAAAATCGTTCGCAAGGCGACCACCCTGTTCAATCAGGGCAAGACAACCCTTGCGGAAACCCTTTTGGACAAGTTCAAGATTGTGAGCTTTGCCCCGCCCAGCGCGTCCCCTGCGACCACGGCCTCCTTTGCCGTGACGTTCGCCGGCGCGCCGTCTATCGAGGCCAGCAAGACCCTGTGGGCGCGGATTGGCGGGGATGACAAAGTGGTCGTGGAAATTACCACGGACGCCGAAATCTCCACCGCAGACCAGCTCGCAGCTCTGTTCGCCGACACCAGCTTTACCAAGGGCGGTAAGACCTACACCGCTGCCGTTGAGGGCGCTGTGGTGCGCTACACCGCTACCGAAGGTGGCGAGGCTGACACCATTCCCGAGATGGTGGACGTCTTCGAGGATGAGCTTCTGAGCGCCCCTGTGGTGGTCGAGGCGACTGCCGAGTTCGTGAATGGCACGGACACGGTGAGTGCCGCTGATAACCTCATCAACGCCATCAAGCAGTTCCAGTCTGACGTAGACAATGATTGGTACTACCTGCTGACTGACCGGGACGAGGACGAGTACGTCATCGCCCTTGCCAAGTTCGCGGAGGCCAGCGAGCCGTCTGAGGCAGAGCTGGGCGCTGGCGTCGAGGACCACCGAAAGTTCTACATGGGCCAGACCAGCAACAAGAAGTTCGCCAGCGTGACCTCCCGTGCTGCTGTCATCTACACCGATGAGCAGTATCTGAGTGAGGAGCCTGACGCCTCCTACACCGGCAACGTCGGCCCGTTCTACCCGAAGTCCGTGACGTGGAAGTTCAAGCGCCCGCAGGACGGCAACGCCGACACCAGCGAGGGCGAGAAGCTCATCTCCCTGCCCAAGCTGACCGAGGGCGAGCGCGATGCGCTGCTGGAAAACCACGTCAACTATCTGACGGAGGAGTACAAGCGGCAGTACGTTAAGGACGGCACCTGCCTCGATGGTGAGTTCATCGACATCGTGCTCGGCGCGGACTGGATTGCAAAGCGGATGCGCGATCTGCTCTATGATATGCTGCTGGAAAACGCCAACATCAACTACGGTGATGACGGGTTCGGCCTTATCGCCACCGCCCCCGCTCAGGCTCTTGCCGAAGCTGCGGACGAAGACCACAACATCATCGCCAGAGACGCGGAGACCCGCGCCGGCGTGTTCACCATCAATATCCCGAAGTACGCGGATAGCACCGATGAGCAGCGCCGCAACCGTGTGATGCCTGACATCACTTGGGAGGCTCTGCTGTCCGGCGCTGTGCATCAGGTAAAAACCAAAGGCGTCCTGCGTGTGTCGCTGTAAGGAAGGAGTGAGAAACCATGTTGCAGACTTATGACCCCATGAAGGTGAATATCACCTACAACAACCGGCAGCTCCGTATGTTCGGTGACAGTATGTTTACCCTCGCCCGCGACGAGGATAACGTCACGCTGAAGAAGGGTGTGAAGGGCGACAGCACCTACATCCTGAACGCGAACAAGGCCGGCAAGCTGACCATCACGCTTCAGCAGGATTCTCCCGATGTAGCCTTCCTCGAACAGTGCGCGGAACGCAATGTGATGGCAAACCTCGCCATCACGGATGCCAACGACAGCGGTTCTATGTTCTTCGCGCAAAACGTCATGGTGTCCAAGCTGCCCGACAGGGCGAGAGCGAAGGAAGCGGCAGATGTGACCATCATCTTCCTGATTCCTGACATCATGCTCAGTAACTGAGCTGGGCAGTTAGGAGGCTATTCATGATTGAGAAAGTAAACCCGTCCCACCCGGACAAAATCGCTGACCGCATTGCCGGCGCGATTGTGGATTTGTCCTATCAGGTCCAGCCTGACCCGAAGATCGCGGTGGAGGTCCTCATCGGACATGGCGTGTGTCACGTCATTGTTGAGACCTCTGCTCCGCTGCTCATGCCGGAGGCAGTCAGAGCCATCCACAACGCCATCCGGCGCATCGCAGGTCTCATCCAGATTGACCTGACCATCGTGCCACAGGACACCCACCTCGCAAACAACCAGAGCGAAGGGTTCCGCTGCGGCGACAACGGCATCTTCAAGGGTGTCCCGCTCACGGACGAGCAGAAGACGCTCGCGGCGATTGCCCGCGACATCTACGCCGCCCATCCGTTCGACGGCAAGTACATCCTCGACGATGACCGGCTCATCATCTGCCAGAGCAACGCGGCGAAGGCTGACATCGAGAAGCTGTACCCGACAGCGGAAATCAATCCGCTGGGCGATTGGACCGGCGGCACCGACGTGGACACCGGCGCGACCAACCGCAAGCTCGGCTCTGACATGGCCGATTCCGTCACCGGCGGCGGGCTGCACGGAAAGGACCTGTCCAAAGCGGACGTGTCCGTCAACATCTACGCCTTCCTGAAGGCGCAGGAGACCGGCGAGCCTGTCGAGCTGTGCTGCGCCATCGGCGATGACGCCATCGACGGAAAGCCCTACGAGGAAATCGTGGAGATCGCCCGCCAGTACATTCAGTCCGTGGGAGGCTTCGAGGCTTTCGCGGAATGGGGCCTGTATTGACCCCAGCCCAACCGGAACACAGGTGGAACATTGACTGGAACATTTGAATTAAAGTCGTGATTTAGACACGAAAGTCGAAAGTCAGGGCGCAAAGTCGAGCAATGTTCCACCCAATGTTCCACCTCGAATGTTCCGTTGTTCCGTCAATGTTCCACCCAATGTTCCACTTGCAAAAACGCGAAAACCCTTGATATTACTCACTTTTTTCATGTTTTCTCTATCAAATGGAACATTGGAACATTGATAACTAAATGCACCTAAAAATAGAGGGATTAGAGGAATTAGAGGAAAACACACGTCCCTAATTCGCCTAATTCGCGCAAATTATACGCGCGCACGCGCGCGAGAAGGAGGACACGACCTATGGCCCGTACAAAAACCGTAACCGTGGGTGGCACTGATTATCAGCTTCAGAGCGTGACCTACTCTTGGTACTCCAACCTGACAGACCTGTACATCAACCCAGCCAACGGCAGAAAGAACACCGCGAAGTACGTGGACGCTCTTATTAAGGGCTGCGTCACCGCACCGGCTGAGGTAGCCAAAGGCGGTTTGAAATACTTCGACGAGCAGGATGACCTCGCGACACCGAGCGAACTGGTGCGCGAGATCGAGAACTTTCTTGCGGAGCGAAATAAATCCTAAGACCGCAAAGCGCCGAGCGCAGAACAACGAGCGTCTGTGGAGGATGGTCTTCTGCATGAGCGGCATCAGCTACTCAGAGCTGAAGGCTATGGACCTGTACGACTTCGCAGAAGCTGAACAGGCCCGCATCCTCTGGCAGACCGAGTGGAATAAAAAAGACTGACCGAAGGGAGGGATGAACCGTGGATGAGGCCCGCAGCCTAACATATAGCATCAATGTTGAGGCCAACACCTCCCAGGCTGAGGCGAGCATACGGAATATCACGAGCAACCTCGGCGGTCTGGGCGGCAGCACAATCAACATTGATGCAGATACGTCTCAGGCTGAATCGAACATCCGAAATGTCACAAGCAGTCTTGGTGGTGTTCAGACACAGGCCCGGTCCGTCGGTTCGGCCTTCCGCAGTTCCTTTCTTGACGGTATCGACAGCGGCAACAGCTTCTCGTCCTCCCTACGCTCCGGCGTAGGCGGGGCGTTCAGCTATGTCACTGGACAGGCCAAGGGGTTTGTCAGCAGCGTAGCGTCCAGCGCGTCTGAAATTGGGAACAAGTTTGCCCATCCAATCTCGACCATCAAGAACGGGTTGGGCAACGCCATCCAGAACGCGAAAAGCCGTTTCATTGAAATGGCCCGCAGCGCTCAGCAAGCTGAGAACGCAACCGGTGAACTGGGTGACGCCGCAGGAGAGGCCCGCCGCAATGTCTCCGAACTTGGAGACGCGGCAGACGATTCCAGTGGAAAACTCAGTAAGTTTGGTGGAATTCTGAAAGGCGCTGGGGCAGCAATCGGTGCGGTGAGCGCCGCCGCTGCCGCCGGCGCTGTTGCCATTGGCAAGGCCGTTGTGTCGGCCTATGCCGAGTACGAGCAGCTTGTCGGCGGCGTCGATACGCTGTTCAAAGACGCATCAGGGAAGGTGCAGCAGTATGCAGCAAACGCCTTCCAGACCGCCGGTATGTCTGGCAACGAGTACATGAACCTCGTGACCAGTTTTTCCGCGAGCTTGATTAACTCTCTCGGCGGTGATACCAACCTTGCTGCGGACGTGGCAAATCAGGCCATCACGGACATGGCCGACAACGCGAACAAGATGGGCACCGACCTCGGAACCATCCAGAACGCGTATCAGGGCTTTGCCAAGCAGAACTACGATATGCTGGACAACCTGAAGCTCGGTTATGGCGGTACGAAGACCGAGATGGAGCGGTTGCTGGCTGATGCCGGTAAGCTCGCTGGCACCACGTTCGACATCAACTCTTTTGCTGATGTGACCGAGGCCATCCACGTCATCCAGACGGAGATGGGTATTACCGGCACTACGGCGAAGGAGGCTGCTGAGACAATCAGCGGCTCGTGGGCCAGCACCAAAGCGGCCATGCAAAACCTGTTCGCCGGCCTCGGCAACGAGAACGCTGACATTGGCAAGCTGGTGAACGACGTCACGAAGAACTTCAGCAACGTGGTGAAGAACGTCACCCCGATTGTTGAAAACCTCGCGTCCGCGCTGCCGGAGGCGCTGGGTCAGGCCATCCCCGCCATCAGCGGGCTGATGCCGCCCATTCTCGAAGCGGTGGCGGGCATCTTTGATGAGGTGCTGAGTTCTATCATCGGGCTGCTGCCCGAGTTGGCTCCGGTGGCTGTAGACGCTGTGCTGATGATAGCGCAGACCCTCGTCGAGAACGTGCCGGTGATTGCAGACGCGGCCATCCAGTTGGTCAACACGCTGATTACGTCGGTAGGCCAGATGCTCCCGACGCTCATACCGGAGTTCGTGAACGCCATTGTGTCGGTGGCGACCTCGCTCATCGACAACATCCCGATGCTCGTCGAGGCAGGGATGCAGCTCCTGAGCGGGCTGGCAGAGGGCATTATGACCGCCCTGCCGCAGCTCATCGAGCAGCTGCCCCTCATCATCGACGGCATCATCGCAGCTCTGACAGAGAGCCTACCGCTCATCTTGGAACAGGGCGCGACCATCATTATGAATCTCGTGCAAGGCATCGTAGACACGGTGCCGCTGCTGCTCGAACAGCTCCCGGTCATCATCGAATCGCTCATCACGTTCTTCACGGAGAGTATGCCGCTCATCTTGGAGCAGGGCATCCAGATCCTGACGAACTTGGCGATGGGCATTGTTCAGGCTATTCCGGCTCTGCTGGAACAGCTACCGGCCATCATCACGTCGATTGCTGACACGCTGGTGGCGAATATGCCGATGATTCTTGAAACCGGTATGCAGCTACTGCTTCAGCTCGCAAGTGGTATCATTCAAGCCATCCCGCAGCTCGTAGCGCAGTTGCCGCAAATCATCTCGGCAATCGTGAGTGGCATCGGGGCGCTCATGGGCGGTATCATCAACATCGGCAAGAGCATTGTCGAAGGTATTTGGAGCGGTATTTCGTCCATGATTGGCTGGATTACCGACAAGGTGACAGGCTTCTTCAGCGGCATCGTCAACGGCGTGAAAGGCTTGCTCGGCATCAACTCTCCGTCGAAAGTGTTCTCCGACCAAGTTGGTACGAACATGGCTCTTGGCGTGGGTGAAGGTTTCGAGAAGACAATGGGCGGCGTCCGAAAGGACATCGAGGGCGCTATCCCCACCGAGTTCAACCTGCCGTCTGTAAACGCGCCGGTGGTAGAGGACGTCACTTACGGCGTCAACCCCGTGGTAAGCGGCTTCGACCCGGCCTCTGTGACCGGGCAGGTCTCTCAGATTGTCATGGTAAGCCCGGAGCTGCTGCGGCTGCTGTACAGCGGCGCGGGCGTCACCCAAGTCACCGGCCCTGAGCAGCCCGCCCCTGCGGGCGACGAGGGCGGTTCTGGCGACAAGCCGCAGCCTGTGGACATCGACACCGGCGACCCGGACTTCCCCACGGACAGCGGTTCCCCTGTGACGCCGTTCTCTCCGCAAATCACGGTCAACGTGTATGGCGAGGTCTCCGAGGAGACCGTGGACAATATGCGCGATTCCCTGCGAGATACTGTCCGCGAGCTGTATGACGAGTTCCGTGAGGAGGAGTTGCAAGAGATGGCGCTGAAAAACCAGTATTCGTTCTGATTGGAGGTATCGAAATGGCGTATACGCTCACCGGGCGAAAGGGCGGGACGGTCCGTTTCGTGCCTTTTGAAAACGGCGTGGTCGAGAAAGAGAGCGAGAGCTACAGCAGCTCTGTGACCTCCAACCCGGTGGAGGATGGGGCTGACATCAACGACCACGTGAACAACGCTGCGGGCCAGCTTACGATTTCAGGCGCCATCGTGGGCGGGGACAGCGCCATCAACGCGCTGAAGGCCATGCGGGAATCCCGTGACATCATCACGTACACCGGCGTGACCCGCATGACGAACCTCGTGTTCACCAGTCTGAAGTTTGACCGCAGCTACAAAAACCGGAACGGCGCGTCCTTCTCAGCCACGCTGAAGCAGGTGCGGCTCGTTTCGTCTGAGTTCGTCCCGATGGATTCCGAAGTCCTGATGTCCAGTCAGGACGCCGGCAAGACGGACAACCAGCAGCTGGCGAAAACCGCAAGCATGGGAATGACCACCGCCTCCCTGCAATCGGTCAGCTCTGCCAGTGCGGAGCGTTACAGGGAGGCATACGATACGCCGAGCAGCTCTGCCCCGCTGACGCGGAGCACGGGCGGCTACGACGGTCTGGCAGTTTGATAGGAGGTAATGGAGTATGGCGCTGCAACTGATTGACCTGAACGAAGACGTTGAGTACATCGACATTGATGTGTCGAAGGTGCCGTACTCTTTCTCCATCAAGCTGACGGATAAGACGTACACGTTCACCGTCAAGTACAACGAGGTCGGGAAGTTCTTCACCGTTGACCTTCTTGACCTCAACGGTGACGTGCTTGTGTTCGGAGAAATCATCCGGTATGGCAGGGCGTTGTTCAACGTCGTGGAAGACGAGCGGTTTCCGCTGCCGGTCATCATCCCCATCTGCATCACGGGTGAGGCAATCTCCGAGGTGACGCCTGAGAACTTCGGCAAGGAAGTCAAGCTCTACCTCTACGAAAGGAAGGTGGAGTAAGATGGCGTTTTGGATTCGGGAAGCTACGCTGGTCATCGGGAACAAGAAGTACACGCTCGGCGAGCTGGACTTCAAGTTTAGCATCCCGTTTGATGACAGCGATGAGCCGCCGGTGGCGACGGTGACGGTGACGAACCTCTCCGCAAATACCCGCGCCAACATCAAAAAGAACGACCCGGTTATCCTGAACGCCGGGTACGAGGGCGATGTTGGCTGCATTTTGATTGGAAAAGTGGTCGGCTTGAAACACAAGCAGTCCAACACGGACTGGACCTCCACACTGACCGTCCAGCCCTGCGCCGACGAGATTCTCGGCAAGCTCATCAACAAGACTTACGTGCAGAACTCCAAGGCGTCAGCCATCGTGAAAGACCTGCTGAACATCTTCGGCGTCGAGGTCTCGAAATGCGAGCTGACTACCGACGTGAGTTACCCGCGTGGCCGGGTATGCCGGGGCAATCTGAAGCAGGTGCTGACGGAGATCGTGGTGAATGAGTGCAAGAGCCGCTTTATCATACGGACCACAGGGCAAATCTACATCACCAAGGCCGATGACGGTATCGACAACGGCCTGACACTTACGCCGGCCAACGGGTTGCTCCGGGCCGATGAGGAAAAGGTGCAGATTCCCGTGGAGACCGACCTGAACTCTCAGACCACAGGCGAGGACCGGGACGAGGACACCATCTCCCGCTCCTGTCTGCTCAACTATCGTGTGGCTACCGCAGAGGTCATCAAAATTCAGTCGGCTGACCTGAATGGCCGCTTCATTGTCGTGGAAGGCAAGCACAGCGGCGGCAGGACAAGCGACTGGGAGACCTCGATGGAGCTGAGGCCGTATTAGGAGGTGAGCCGATGCCGAACGTAAAGCCCTATAACTACCAGCAAATCCACGACCGGCGGCTGGCTGAATCCATCTGTGTGGCGGCGGTCGTGTCAGTGACGGCGTTCGACCCAGCCAAAATGACGGTTGACGTCCAGCCCCTGTCCAAGCACTTGCAGAACGGCAAATATGAGAGCCAGCCGCCCATCCTGAGCATCCCCGTCGCTTGCACCCGCAGCGGCGGTTTCATCATTCGCCCGTGGATTAAGGCGGGCGACGTGGGCGTGGTGCTCTACCTCGACCACGACATGGACAGCACCGTGAGCGGGGCGAAAGAGGCCCAGCCGCTCACCGAACGTAACCATGCCACCACGGATGCCGTGTTTATTGGCGGCATCGTGGCGGGTAGCTATACGGTTCAGGGCCTCCCCAGCGAAGCCCTTGTCCTCGCAGCGGATGATGGCAGCGTCTATGTTGCGGTCACAAAGGGCGGGGTGCAAATCAAGGGTGACGTCCACGTGGAAGGCCAAATCACGGCCTCGAAGGACATCGTGGCCGAGGAGCGTGTCAGCGGGGCGCACCACACCCATCCCGGCGATTCCGGCGGCATGACCGGGCAGCCTGTATAGGAGGTGGTGGCGCATGGAAAACATGACCCTGCTAATTGACCCAGACACCCGCGACTTGGTGCTGGACGATGAGGGGCATTTCACGAAGATTTTTGACCGCGACACTACGGTCCAGAATGTCCGACACGCCCTGCTGACGTGGAAGGCCGAGTTTTTCGCCGATGCTGTCCACGGCACCGATTATGAACGGATTCTTGGCGTCAACCAGAACGACGTGGACGAGGAAGAAATCAAGGAAATCATGCGGGAGGCCATCTTTCAGGAGCCGGACGTTTCCCGCATTGATTCGATGACCGTCTCCTATGACGGCAGGAGCGTCTCGGTGGCCTTCACCGCGACGCTCGTCAATAAAGAGACCATCACATTGGAGGTGACAGCATAATGGCGAAAACCACAGACTGGGGCCTGACTGACGCCGGTTTCAGACGCCCCACCTACGCAGAGTTGCTGGACGCGCTCGAATACAAAGCGCGTGAGCTGTTCGGCTCCAAAGCCAACCTGACCGTGCGCTCTCCGCTGGGTATTTTCCTGCGGATTTACGCTTGGATGCTCAACCTCCTGTTCTCCACCCTCGAAGACGTCTACAACAGCCGGTTCGTGGACACGGCGGTAGGCCACAGCCTGTACAACCTCGGACGGGCAATCGGCCTACGGCTGCTCGGGGCGCAGAAAGCCGTGGGCTACCTCACCTTTACCGGTGAGATAGGCACGGAGGTCCCGGAAGGCTACCTCGCAGAGACGGTTGCGGGGCAACAGTACATCACGCTGCAATCCGGCGTCATCCTCGACGGCAGCATCACGCTCCCAGCCTCCGCAGTGGTGGCCGGTCCAGATGGGAACACGGACGCCGGTACGATTACCATTATCACCAATCCGAAGACAGGCATCACGTCGGTGTCCAACGCCACGTCGTTCGAGGGTGGGCGTAACACTGAGACGGACGATGAGTTTCGCGCCCGGTATTACGTTTCCACGGATTTTGCCGGTGGCGTCAACCTTGACGCCATTATCGCCGCGATCTATGAAAATGTCGAGGCCGTCATCGCTGTGACCGGCGAGGAGAACGACACCGACGAGACCAACGCCAGCGGCCTGCCGCCCCACTCCATCGAGCTGGTGGTGTACGGCGGGTTGGACGAGGAGATCGCCAAGTCCATTCACCGCAGAAAGGGCGCGGGCATTCAGACCTACGGCAATGTGACCGTGCCGGTGGTAGATGCCGCCGGGAACATTAAGAATATCTGTTTCAGCCGTCCCGCGCCGGTGAATGTCTGGGTGAAGGTGTTCAACCTCCAAACCGACAACACCTTTCCGCTGGATGGCATCGAGCAAATCAAGCAGCGGCTCGCGGAGTACATCGGCTCAGACACGCGCGGCGGCTTGAATATCGGCCAGAACGTCATCTGCGTGGCCCTCCCGACGGAGGTTTTCAAGGTCCAAGGCGTCGTAGACTTCGACCTGCAAATCAGCTCTGACGGGGAGACCTACAGCTGGAAGAATATCACCATCGCGGCCCGCGAGAAGGCGGTCACGAATGAGGATATGGTGGTGGTCGAATGAGCAATAAGTTCCTCTCCAAAATGCTGTACGCGCTGACCAGCGCCTACAGCCGAAAAGACTACGACAACGTGCAGTTGGGCCTCCCGCTGGAAACTAACATTGGTAAGCTGTTCTCCATCCTTGCATGGGGCCTCGAAACTGTCGAGGAGCAGGCCGAGCTGGTACGACTGTGGGATGACCTTGACTATGCCTGTGGCTCTGTGCTTGACCGCTATGGCGCGAACTTCGGCGTTAAGCGGGTCAGTTCTGACGATAGATTCTACCGGCTCGCCATCAGGGTGAAAATCATGGCGCAGCTCTCGGGCGGCGACACGGACACGGTGATTCGGGCAGCAGCTATGCTGCTTGATGTGGAGCAGAGCGATGTGCTGCTGGAAGATGTGTTTCCGGCCAAGATCGCCTTGTATGTAGACACCAGCCTGCTGTCTCCCGACCGGGAGGAGCTGATTGAGCCTATCGCCTACGCTATCAAGCGGATTTTGGTGGCGGGCGTCGGTATGCGGCTCTACCTCCGTACCTACCGCACCTACCGCTACGACCTGACCTTGCTGCGCTGCGGGTTCGTGGACACGGGCGTGTCTGCCGTGCCGGTGGGCCAAGACAGAGAAAGCACAGATGTGCTGGGCGTCAACTTTGGCGGGTATTTGGGGGCAAAGTTCGCGCCTCCTCCGTTCAGTGCTGATAGGACCGCCCAGATGCCCGTCCAGCTCTCGCGTGGAGCCGTTCAGACGCCTACCCTGACATCTACCCCGCCCGACGTGAAAAGGGCGCACAGAGGCCGTCAGGACGGTGCAGGAGGGGTTGTCTATCACACGCACATCAAATCCAAGAGAATTGACTAAGAAGGAGGAGCGATTATGTCCAAGTTTGAAGACGGGAGCTACGGTTCCCTCACCGGCGTAAGTCTGATTGGCAAAGTCCTCGCGGGTAGATGCTCGATGAAGTACACGAGGGCGGCGGCGGGCAGCGGCCAGATTCCCGAAGGCATGACGCCGAAGACCATGACCGGGCCTGCCGGGTATGTCATGGACGCGATGATTGCCGCCGTGACAAACCCCGTGGACGGCGAGTGCCAAGTCACGGTCCAAATCAAGAGCGACAATGTGGAGACGGGCTTTTACCTGACGAACATCGTGCTCTTTGCTGAGGACCCGGACGAGGGCGAAGTCCCGTTCACCTACCTGTCCCTTGAAAACGAACCGGAGTGGATTCGCCCTGCAAGCTCCATCGTGGGCAAGCTCGCCACGTTCGACCTCATCGCGGCGGTGGGCGACGTTGACGCCGTGACCGCCATCATCGACCCGGAGGCAATCGCCACTGTCGCCCACGTGCAGCAGATGATTGCCGACCACAACTCCGACCCCAACGCCCACGGCGGCAGTCTGGGCGGCGGTGGCGATGTGGCCGAGGTCGAAATCACGATTCCCGCCGCTGGCTGGGCCAGCAGCGCGGATTTGGAAGATGCAGAAGACATTGTGGAAGGAGAGCTTTATCTGGACCTCCCCGTTGAGGAGGCTGTTGAGGGCTTGATTCCGCAGGTCATGTTGCATAAAGCCGCCCAGAATATAGCAAAGGCAGCCGGCATGAGCACATCTTCCCGTGTGCTTGACGGCGCTGTGCGGTTCTGGGTGCAGCAAGCGCCGACGGAGGACATGGCGGCTACCCTCGTGTTGCTGTCTGCCGACGGCGGCATCAGTGGAGGGGGTGGCACCTATGTATTGCCAGTAGCAACTAAGGACCGCTTGGGCGGCGTAAAACTCGGCGACGGATTCTCCACCACGCCCGATGGCACACTCTCGTATGAAGGCTCCGGCCTTCCCGACGAGGCCATCGTGACAACCGGCGACACGGAGCAGATGCTTGACGAGGTGTTCCCGCCCGAGGAAGACGAACCGCAAAACTAAGAAACAGGAGGAGACCAAAATATGGCTTATGACGAGACCAAGGTCGTAAACGTAAAAGCCCTGAAGGACACGGCGACCCGCATCAAGACGGAATATCTCGCCGCGATTTCCAAAGCGGGCCACGCCCGCTTCCAGAAGTCCGATACCGTGCCTGACGCTGGCGCGGCTGAGGAAAACGTGCTGTACCTCGTCCACAACGATGAGACCGGCCATTACGACGTGTACGCCCTGATTGACGGCGTGGTCGAGCTGCTCGACGATACCACCGTTAGTCTGGACGGCTACGTAACCGACGATGATCTGGCTGAGGCGCTCAACGGCGTGGGCGGCGGTGCGGTGTACACCGGCACCAAGACCGACCTTGAAGCGACCGACGCTTCGGTCATCGAGGCGTACTTCACTGAGCACAGCGACATTACCCCGAAGGCCGGAGATATGTTCGCTGTGGTCACTGTGGTGGACAGCATCACCTATGAGATGACTGCCTACCGTTTCGACGGCGAGGACTGGGTGAGCATCACCGGTAATGTGGATGCCGACAAGGTGATTATGCCGGAGGACATCACGCTGGCCGGCAACTACACCCAGTTCGGCAACCTGACCAAGAACGCGGACGGCACCGCCACTCTCAGCTCTAAGGGCAAGAGTGTGCTGGACGTGTTCACCGAAATCCTGAGCAAACGCCTTCAGCCCACTATCACCGCCCAGCCCAGCATCAGCGGGTTCAACCTGTCCGGTGCGAAAGCTGTGGAGGCCGGCACCTCTCTGGCGTCTGCTGCGTACACGGCAGGCAATCTGAACCCCGGCAGCTACCAGTACGGCCCGGAGACCGGTGTCACCGCCTCCAACTGGGTGGTTCAGCGTATCACCGATGACAGCACCGAGCAGATCGCCAGCGTGGACGCTGCCAGCCTGAGCGCCGGTTCCGATAACAATGGCGGCAATGGCTTTATCATCGGAGACCAGGGCGGCGAGAACGTCGTGGCGTCCCTGAAGTACAAGGCCATCGCCACTCACGGCGCTGGTGTGACTGCCAACGACAACCTCGGCAGCGCCTCTGACCCTGCCGTGAACATCGCTTCCGGTACGAAGGAGAAGACCACCGGGGCCTACACGCCCTACCGGAACTACTTCTACGGGGCCACCACAGAGAAGCCCACCGTTGACAGTGCCTACATCCGGGGCCTGACCAAGAGCAACAAAGCGTATGCCGCCGGTACGCTGACCATCAACGTCCCTGCCGGGGCGCAGCGTGTGGTCATCGCCTGCATCGCTGGCAAGACCGGCGTGACCAAGGTCATCAACGAGACCGCGATGAACGCCGACGTGACCAGCACCTTTACGCAGTCTTCCGTCAATGTCGAGGGCGCTGAGGGCTACACCGCCGTTGCGTATAACGTGTGGGTGTTTGAGCCTGCTGTGCCTTACGAGAACGCCGCGACCCTGAAGGTCACGCTGGGCTGAGAGGAGGGAATGAAGTATGGCTATCAACGGTTCTGACAAGAGTTTTGCCTTTATGGAGTTCCCGCTGAGTATGTCCCGGCAGGATGCTTTCCCGCTGGACAAAAACTCGGTGTTCTACTCTATGTCCGACGCGCAAACCTACGCACAGACCAACCCGACCGCCTATGTCGGTCAGGTCATCGCTGTGGTGGAGGAAGGCGTCTCCACCGTCTACCAGATTAAGAACGCCGCCGGCGAGCTGGAAGCTCTCGGCACCGGAGACCTCGAAGGCGACGTGGACGCCATCGTGGATGACCGCATCGCCACTGACGGCGAAGTCGCTGAGATGATTTCCGAAATCTTTGGCTCGGAAGACCCCGAAGCCTGAGATAATACCAAAACTTATTAGGAGGATTTTATCATGAGTTACGATGTCAACAAGCTCACCAAGCTCGGCCACCTGAAGGAACTGGCGACCAAAATCAAAACCGACTACGCCACCAAGGCGGAGCTTCAGGCCATCCAGATCCCGGAGTACAGCGTGACCAAGCAGGCCGCCGCCGAGGCCGGCTTCCTGTCCACCTACTATCTGACCAAGGATGGCGCTCAGGTGGGCGAGAAGATTAACATTCCCAAGGACTTCCTCGTCAACAGCGCCGACATCAAGACCGTTGAGACCGCTGATACCCCCTACGAGGGTGCTCAGGTGGGCGACCTGTACATCGACTTTGTTATCAACAGCAAGAGCGCCGATGACACCGCCTCCCACGTCTACCTGCCTGTCAATGAGCTGGTGGATGCCTACACCGGCGGCAACGGCATCGAGGTCAGCGCCCAGAACCTGATTTCTGCAAAGATTGACACCGCCAATGCCAACGGCCTCGGCGTGACCGCTGCCGGCTTCAAGCTGGATGTGGCTACCGCCAGCACCGCCGGCGCTATGTCCGCCGCTGACAAGGCCAAGCTGGATGGCATCGCAGAGGGCGCAAACAACTACACCCACCCTGCCCACACTGCTCACGAGAGCGGGCTGTACAAGGTAACTGTGGACGCTCAGGGTCATGTGTCTGACGCTGAGGCTGTTACCAAGACCGACATCACCGGCCTGGGCATCCCTGCTCAGGACACCACCTACCAGAAGGCCACTGCTGAGGCCGACGGTCTGATGTCCAAGGAGCACTTCGCCAAGGTCGAGGGCGTCGCCGCTGGCGCGACCAAGGTCGAAGCCAGCACCACTCCCGGCAACATCAAGATTAACGGTTCCGAGACCCACGTGGTGACTATCGCCACAGACGGTGAGGTCGCTGAGATGCTGGCCGAGGTTTTCCCCACCGCCTAAGATAGAGACCTGACGAGCGGACCGATGGGCGGGTTGTGGAGGGCTGGTCCGTTCTCAGAAAAAATTAGGAGGTGATTCACATTGGCAGTTGTAACCCTTGACCATCTGAAGTCTTTGGCTCTGCAAGCGAAGTCCGAAATTGCCGAAGTAGCGAGCGCCGCTGCGGATGCTTTGGAGGAAATGGATGCTCAGAAGCCGGACAAGTCGCAGGAGGTGTCGGCAACGATTCCCGCGACAGGGTGGTCTGCTGATACCAATGCTTACCCGCAATACTACGACTTCACCGCAGCGGGCGTTACGGCGGCTGATGACGTGAGGGTCTTCCTCGACCCTGCCTCTGTCAGTGCTGCTGTCGCTTGCGGCCTCTGCCCGACTGTGGAGACGCAGGACGGCAAGCTCCGGTTCCGCGCTTTGCAGGTCCCGGCGTCGGCCATCTCTGTGAAGTATCGGATTCAGGAAGGAAAGGAGTAAGCCTATGGGCTATGGAAGCGTAAACGTACCCGGCGTGAGCGGTCCCGAGCTTGAAGCGGTTCGCGCCCTTGCCAACAGCGCGTTGGAGAAGGCGAACGAGGCGCTTGAAGGGGGCGGCGGTTCCGGGTGCGTCCTGAAAATCACGTTCGACGTTGACTTTGCTGGCCAGCAGTACACGGTTACTGACGGCGCGGGAGACACCAAGACCGGCACCGTGCCGGAGGGTCTTGTGGATTCCGTCAGCGTCAAGAACTGCAACACGGAGTACACCGTCAGCGCGAGCACCGCGTCTGGCGAGCAGTATTCCGCAACCGTGACCACCGGCGCGTACTTTGGCCAGTATGAAGTCACGCTGGCCGTGTTCACCGCGACCATTACGGTCACGACTGCCCCCAGCGCGGAGGCAAAGGCTGTCCTCGGTGGCAGCGTCTACACCGCCACCGCAAACGGCAGCGGCGTGGCTGCGATCTCGGTCAAGAAGGCCGGCAAATACACAGTAAGCGCCACAATTTCCGGCAAGACCTCTGCGTCCGTAGAGGTCAACGTGACGGAGGCCGACGAGAACTACACCGCCACCGTCAAAATCCCCATTGCGGCCATCCCGTCTCAGGGCGAGAGCTTGACCTACACCGGTCAGGCGCAGACCCCCACGTTCGACGATTACAACAGCGCCGAGCTGACACTGGGCGGCACGACCAGCGGCACCAACGCCGGCAGCTACAATGCCAGCTTCACGCCGAAGTCCGGCTACCAGTGGAGCGACGGCACGACCACCGCCAAGACCGTGGCGTGGAGCATTGCCAAGGCTGCTGGCTCTCTGAGCCTCAATCCGACTTCGCTGTCGCTGAACGGCGATTCGCCTACCGGCTCCGTCACTGTGACCCGTGCGGGCGACGGTGCGATTACCGCCACGTCCGGCGACCCCGATGTCGTCAGCGTGTCGGTCAGCGGCAACAAGGTAAACGTCACCGCGCTCGATGAGGGCAACGTGACTGTAACCGTAAAGGTCGCGGCTGGCACGAACCACAACGCTCCCGCCAACAAGACCTTTACGGTCAATGTGACCAACATGGTCCACATCTACGGCGCGAGCTGGGATGGCAGCAGCACAACCAAGTGGACCCGCACCGATGAGGCGGCGGGCTTCACTGACCCCGTGCCGTATGTGCAGGGCGCAAGTAAGTACAGCTCTCCCTTCGACGATTTGCAGCCGTGGGCGGGCATGGTCAAGAGCGAGCGCACCGGCGGTACGATGGTCGCCATCCCGAAGTTCTGGTACAAGCTGACCCAGAACGGCAACGGCCTGAAAATCCAGATCGCCGACAGAGCGCAGAGCGGCTTTTCTGTTTCCCCCGCCCACATGGACAGGGGCGACGGCAAGGGCGAGCGCGATGTCGTGTACATTGGCCGCTATCACTGCGGCACGTCCAGCAACAAGTCCACCAGCGGCCAGCGGCCCAAGGCGAATATCACCTGGTCCAATGCTCGCTCCACCATCCACAGCCTCGGCGCGAACATCTGGCAGATGGACTTCCTGATGCGTTTCACCATCTGGCTGCTCTACATTGTGGAGTTCGCCGATTGGAACTCTCAGGCGAAAATCGGGTATGGCTGCGGTAACGACAGCAACACCGAGAATATGGGGTACACCGACAGTATGCCCTACCATACCGGCACCACGAAGAACTCCCGCACCACCTACGGCTGCGGCACTCAGTACCGCAACATCGAGGGCTTGTGGGATAACGTGTACGACTGGATGGACGGTTGCTATTACAACGGCAGCGGCCTGAACGTCATCAAGAATCCCAACCAGTTCAGCGACAGCGCCAACGGCGTGAACGTGGGTACGCTAACGAGCGGTTATCCTTCTAAGTTCACAGTGAGAACTCAGGCCGGATTTCCTGTATTCGCGCCTTCTCAGTCGAACGGCAGCGATTCTACGTATTCGTGCGATTACTGGTACTTCGACTCGTCGCACCCGTGCCTCTTCGTTGGTGGCTACTACATCCAGTACACCTACCGCGGTCTGTTCTGCGTGTACTGCAACGGCGTCTCGCACTCGCTCGCGGACATCGGCTGCCGCCTCCAAGAACTCCCCTAATGGGGGAGTTTGAGGGGGCGAAGCCCCCTCATAAGGGACCCGCGCCGTAGGCGCGGGGACCAACCGGGGCTACCTGTGCAGTGCCGATGTCATCGTTCTGGGTTACGTGCGATAACTGGAACTTCAACTCGTCGAACCCGTGCCTCTACGTTGGTGGCAACTACAACCAGAACACCAACCACGGTCTGTTCTACGTGAACTACAACGACGTCTCGAACTCGAACGCGAACATCGGCTGCCGCATCCTTTTTGTGCTTTGCTCATCCTCCATTCACGGCACAGGTAGTCGCGCACCCCTTGGTGAAGATAAGCAAATTTGGGGGAGCGGGTTAGTACACCTCTACGGAGGCGCTGGAAAGCCCGTACAGCTAAAAGGAGGAACATCCCTGTGAAGCGAGCAAAGAATCTCTTTGAGAAGCTCGTATCTGATGACAACCTGCTGCTTGCCATCGACGAGGTGAACCGCACCCACCACTGGCGTACGCACCACCGTCCGAACTCCTGCACCGCATGGGTGGAGGAGACGAAGGAGGAGCGCGTCGTGGAGCTGCGGCAAATCATCATCGACGGTTTCGAGCAGAAGAAGCCCCATGTGTCCCAGCGGTGGGACGCCAGCGCCCGGAAGTGGCGCACGGTCAGCGAGCCGGCCCAGTGGCCGGACCAGTATGTTCATCACGCGCTGATTCAGGTCTTGCAGCCAGTGTTCATGCGCGGCATGGATTACTACTGCTGCGGGAGCATCCGCGACCGTGGTCCGCATCACGCCCGGAAAGCCATCGAGATCTGGATGGACAAAGACCCTCGCGGGACGAAGTATGAGTTCTGCGGAGACATCCGGCATTTCTACGACAGCTTGCAGCCGGAGGTCGTGATGGACCGTATGCGCCAGCTTATCAAAGACCGCCGCGTTCTTGACCTCATCTGGCGCGTCGTAAAGGACGGCGTACAGATTGGGGCCTACACCTCTCAGTGGTTTGCCAACACGGTCTTGCAGCCGATGGACAGGCTCATCCGTGAGAGCGGGCTGTGCAAGCACTATGTCCGCTACATGGACAACCTGACCATCTTTGGGTCGAGCAAGCGCAAGCTGAAAAAGCTGCGTGTGCTCGTGGAGACATGGCTGAACGCCCATCAGCTCCGGCTCAAAGACGATTGGCAGATATTCCCGACGGTGAGGAGGCATCCGCGCATCCCGCTGGACCCTCCACGGCGCGGGTATGAGAGGCCGAAAGAGCGTATGCCCGATGCGGTGGGCTATCGTTATGGGCGTGGCTACACCATCCTGCGCAAGCACAACCTACTCCGCATCAAGCGGGCCATCGCCCGTTACCGCAAGCGGAGGCGCTTGAAAAAGCGCATCTTGGCAAGAGCGGCGGCAAGTCTGCTGTCCCGCCTTGGGCAGTTGAAACACTGCAATAACCACAACCTGTATCGGATGCTGTTCCAAGGTGAACGCCTCATGCGTGAGCTGAAGCGCATCATCCGGCAGAAGCAGCGAAAGGAGGAACTCACTTGGAATACGTATTTGGAACGCAGGGCGAAATTGAAGTCCTCAAAACAAAGGGCGATTCCCACACCGACCTGACCGGGTTCCACCAGATCGAGCAGACCTTCCCAGACCAGACTATCACCGATAACTTCCGCGTCGTGCGGAAAATCGAGAGCGCCGAGGACGTGGAGGGCAACTGCTACGACTGGTACGAAATCGACCGGCATTATCGTGCCGTCGATAAGACCGGGCCTGTTATCCAGCAGGTCAACGAGAGCACTGCCGCGCTGGAAGACGCCCTGTGTGAGCAGGACGAGCTGACCGGCACCCGGATGAGCGAGATCGAGGACGCCATGTGTGAGCAGGACGAGATGAATGATGAGCGTATGAGCGTCATTGAGGACGCCGTATGCGAGCTGGATTCCCTTGTCAGCACTCTTGCCATTTCTGAAGGAGGTACAAACTGATGAATAAGATTTGGGCCAACCGGCTGATTGCCGGTACGCAGGTTTGGGATTCTGTTCCCGACTACCGCAAGAACGGTGTTAAGACCGAGCTGGTGTCCCGCGTGGAGGACGGCGAAATCAACGCTGACCGCTACGAGGAGATTACCGGCGAGAAGTACGTTGTCGCCGAATGAGCGTCATCGAAGAATTGGCCGACATCTGCCTCCGGCAAGCTGGCATCATCAAGGCTCAGGCCGAGGTGTTAGAGCAGCTCGGGGCGCAGGCTCTGGAAGATGAGGCACTTGCCGCCCGTTTGCAGACGCTCGTCGGCGACGTCAATATGGCTGAATACCGGCGGTCTGTATAAGGCCGCCGGCTTTTTCAGACTAAAGGTGGGAGGTAATGCCATTGACTGGATTGGAGGAGTTCAAGGACGTGTTCGGCAGCATCACGGTACTCAATGTTGTTGAGCTGCTGCTTGCTATCCTATTCTGCTACCTGATTTACAGGAAGGTGTCAAAGTACCTGATTGAACGGTACGAGGCCGGCAAGAAGAAGGACGAGCAGCTCAAAACCGCCCTTGACCAAGTAAGCAAATACCCTGAGTACCGCGCACAAAGTCTGCGGGTCCAGAAGGAGTTGCAGACGGAAATCGACGCCCTGCACTCGGCGCAGAGCGAGCAGATCAAGCGGCTGAAGAAGATGGAGGATGACATGACCCGCCGCGAGCGGAACCGGCTCAGAGACCGTCTGCTTCAGAGCTACCGGTATTATACCGACCCTGCTTGCAACCCGGCGGGTACATGGAACACGATGGAGGCCGAGGCTTTCTGGGAGATGTTCAGCGATTACGAGGACGTCGGGGGCAACGGGTACATCCACTCCGTCGTTCAGCCGGCCATGAACAAGCTGAAAATCGTGAACATCGATGAGCCTATCCCCGGACGGACCCGGCCCGGCAGCGGCGGGGATAAGGTCCAGTAGTCGATGTCATTATCGCCACAGGGAGGTATGAGTATGGGAACTGGCTGGAATATCCTCATCGCCATTCTCGCCAGCGTAGGCGTTATGAGCGTCGTCTTCCTCGGCTATCTCGTCATCCGCAGCATAAGCGCTGGCTCGCGCAAGAAGTCGCGGGCCGGCAATTCTGCGGTGAAGAAGAAAAAGCACGAGACCATGAAGATGGTCGTGTGGGTCTGCCTTGCCAACGGGTTTGCATGGGTATGGTGCAGCTATGTCCTCGCCTTCCTCGACAAGATGCAGATTGCCGAGAGCTTATCACAGGTGGCCGTCACGCAGATTATCGGCGTGGTCCTTGTGTACGGCCTCAAATCTGCCATCGAGAACCTGAGCAAAAACAATCACTGGCCGGACAAGCCCACCACGCTGCCTACGGGCACCGCAGACGTCATTTCTGACGCTTCGGGGGACGGGACTACGGGCGTGGGCTAAGAAAGGACTGAGGCGCGATGAGCACCAACGAGAAAAGGATTTGGAACTACCTCACCGGCAAGGGGCTTTCCCCGGCTGGCGCTGCCGGCCTCATGGGAAACCTATACGCTGAGAGCGGCCTGAATCCGCAGAACCTACAGAACACCTACGAGAAGAAGCTGGGCTACACAGACGCGGCGTACACCGCCGCCGTAGACAGCGGGAAGTACCAGAACTTTGTCCACGACAGCGCGGGCTACGGCCTCGCTCAGTGGACGTATTGGAGCCGAAAACAGAATCTGCTTGCTTTCGCTCGGGCTGCCGGCAAGTCCATCGGGGACTTGGATATGCAGCTCGATTTTCTGTTTGAGGAGCTTTCCACCGGCTACGAGTCCGTGTTGTCCACCCTGAAAACCGCGACTGCCGTTCGGACTGCCAGCGACAGTGTGCTGCTGAACTTTGAGCGCCCTGCCAATCAGGGTGAGGCAGTCAAAATCAAGCGGGCAGGGTACGGTCAGACCTACTACGACAAGTACGCAGCGCCCGCGAATGGAGGTAATAGCATGAGCAACAGTTCGCTCGTAAACTATACGAAACTCAGCCCGAATCATTCCGGCAAGCGTACCCACGCCATCGACCGCATCACCCCGCATTGCGTGGTAGGCCAGTGTTCTGTGGAGACGCTGGGCAACGTGTTCGCGCCTACGTCCCGTCAGGCGTCCTGCAACTACGGTATCGGCGTGGATGGCCGGGTGCTGCTGTGCGTGGATGAGGGCAATCGTTCTTGGTGTACGTCCTCCAACGCCAACGACCAGCGAGCCGTGACCATCGAGTGCGCGTCCGACACCACCGCGCCGTATGCCTTCAAGGATGTCGTGTACCAGAAGCTCATCACCCTTTGCGTGGACATCTGCCGGCGAAACGGCAAGAAAAAGCTGCTCTGGCTGGGCGACAAAAACAAGACCCTCAACTATGCCCCCAAGTCTGACGAGATGGTCTTGACTGTCCACAGGTGGTTTGCCAATAAGAGCTGCCCCGGCGACTGGATGTACGCTCGCATGGGCGACCTCGCCAGCAAGGTCACGGCGCAGCTCGGCGGCAGCACCTCGCAGCCTTCTACGCCCACGACCCCCAGCACTCCTGCTGCGGGTCTGGACATCGGCGCGGTGGTCAATTTCGCCGGCGGCAAGCACTACACCAGTGCCAACGCCGCCAGCGGCTCTGCGGCGAAGGCAGGTCCCGCGAAGATTACCGCGATGTCGGCCAACGCCAAGCACCCGTACCACATCATCCACACCGACGCCACCAGCAACGTGTACGGCTGGGTAGACGCCAACACCATCTCGGTGGAGGGCGGCTCCGCAGACGTGAACTATCTGGTGAGAATCACCGCTACCGACCTCAACATTCGGTCTGGCCCCGGCACCGGCTACGCCCGCAAGGGATTCATCAAACCCGGTGTCTATACGATTGTGGAGGAATCCACAGGGGCCGGCGCAAGCAAGTGGGGCAAGCTGAAATCCGGCGCTGGCTGGGTCAGCCTTGACTACTGCACCAAAATGTAAGGAGTACGACTGATGAATGAAGCTGTCTTTAACCTGCTGATGGCGGTTGTCACCGCCGCAGTGACCGCGCTGTCCGCTTTTGTCGCCGCCTTCGTAAAGAAGAAAGGTGAGGAGGCCGCAGCGCAGACCAACAGCATTCTGCTGGGGAACGTCATCGAGGAAGTAACCGGTATCGTCAGTATCGCTGTGTCTGCCGTTTCGCAGACCTATGTCGATGAACTGAAGAAGGCCGGCAGCTTTGACGCGGAGGCTCAGAAGCAGGCCCTTGCTATGGCGCTTGCCGCCTGTATCAAGGCGATCAGCCCCGCAACCAAAGCCTTTATCGAGGAAACCTATGGCGATCTGACCGAGTACCTCACCACCTACATTGAGGCCGAGGTACGCAAGCAGAAGGCGCTGCCTGCTGCTGCGGCACTGGAAAGCGCCAGCTCTGCGAATGCTACATCGGTTGCCGCCAGCACTGCTGCTGCGACCGCAGCCGCCGTTGTGCAGAACGCAATCGCGCAGTCTTCAGAGAAGTAACAGGAAAGCCCTACCGCTCACGCAGCGGTAGGGCTTTTTTCGTTGCTGTCAGAAGGCCCACTCAATCTTGACGTCATCGTCGGTGAGCACAATGCGGGACACAAGGCTTTGCAGGATGCGGCGTTTCTGGCTCTCGTCCGCGAAGTCCCAGACCTGCGCGGCATCCGAGATGAGGGCCTCCACCAAATCGAACGGCATGGCCTCATCCTCGACCACCGGGGCAAGGGTTGATTCCAACGCGGTGCGCTCGTTGTAGAGCTTGTTGATACGCTCGCCCAGAAGCTCGGGCGGTATATCGTCGTGCTGGTACAGCTCCATGAGCTTGCCGATTTGCTTGTCGATTTCCCGGAGCCTCTTTTCGATGTCTGCGTTCTTGCTGACTGGGGTGGGCTTGGAGCGGCTGGCGGCGATCTCTGCGGCCATCTCCGGTGAGCTGAGAAGCTCCCGAATCCGGGCGTCCACAATGGCTTCCAGCTCCGCACCCTTCCAAATCTTGTTCATGCAGTTCGGGTCCTTCACCATGCTTTTCATCTGTTTGGTGCGGGAGTAGCAGGCGTAGTAGGAATACTTGCCGGTGTTCCGTAGGTAGTATCTGCCTCCGCAGTGGCCGCAGTAGATGAGGCCGGCAAGCAGATGCTTGGACTGGAACGCCTGACCGCCATACTGTTCCTGCCGCTTGCCACGGAGAACCTGCGCCGCGTCGAACTGTTCCTTGCTGATGATAGGTTCGTGTGCGTTATCCACTATGACATCTCCAAAATGCAGCCGTCCGGTGTAGGTCTCATTGCCGAGGATGTTTCGGACGCTGGTCCATGAGTTGTAACTGCTGTACTTGTTCGTGTACCCCGCCTCCTGAAGTTTGTCGGTGATGGTCTTCAGGGAATCCCCGGCAAGATACCACTCGTATATCTTCCGCACCTGCTTGGCCTCATACGGGTTGATGACGAGATGCCCGTCCTCGTACTCATAGCCGATGGGGATATGGCCCCCGCCGTGGTGAAGGCCGGTCTTGGCGCGGGCTACGCGACCCATCCACGTGCGCTCCTTTATCTGCTCACGTTCGAGCTGGGCGAACACAGCGAGGAGGCCAATCATGGCCTTGCCGAATGGGGTCGATGTGTCGAAGCTCTCCTGCATGGAGATGAAGTCCACGCCCTTTGGCCGGAAGACTTCTTCGATGAGGTAGAGCGTGTCCCGCTGGGAGCGGGAGAGACGGTCCAACTTGTAGACCAGCACGAGGTCGAACTTGTCCGTCTCGGAGATGAGCTTCTGGATGCCGGGGCGGTTCAGGTTGCTGCCGGTGTACCCGCCATCCACATAGATGTCCGCGATAATCCAGTCTTTGGCCTTGCAGTACGCAATCAGGCGTTCCTTCTGCTCGCCGACGGAATAGCCCTCCTGCGCCTGTTCCAGCGTGGAAACACGGATGTAGAGGGCTGCGCGGTTCATCAGTCTTTGCCTCCTTCAAGCTCGACGGCAAAATTGAGCAACTTTAGACGGCTGCGTCCGCTGAGGTTCTCATAAATACGGAGCAGCTCTAAAGCCTCGGGTGAGATTGTGCTGTCTCCGTTGTACACCACGCCGCCGTGGTTTGCCTGAATGAAGGGGCTGTTAGACAGTGACCCGTTTATATTGTTCTCTACATTCCCAGTAGGCTCTACGCCTTTCAGGAGATAGTCGGTGCTGACGCTGAAAAAGTCGGACAGCTTAATTAGCACCTCTATGCTTGGGTAGGAATCTTTGACCTTCTCGTATTTGCCAATGGTTGATGGGACAACGCCGAGCTTTTCACCCAACTGCTGCTGGGTGAGGTCCTGCGCTACTCTCAGCTTTCTGAGGCGTTCACCAAAATCATCCATAGATACACCACCTTTCCTCTAAGTTGATTATATCGCCTTAAAGTCGTTTTGTCAAGTCCTCTACTCTCCCTATATTTTTATGAAAAATAGTTGACAAACAGGCGTATCAGTGGTATAATGAGAGTATAGAGCAAATACAATAACCACAAGTAATTTGCCAGAAGGAGGTAAGTGCATGAACGTCATGAAAGAGCGCAGGCTTCGCGGAGCCATCCCCACACAGCTCGAAGTTGCAAAGGCCGTTGGCGTAAAGCCCTCTGCCGTGAGCAAGTGGGAGAGAGGTCTTGCGAAGCCTCGTGCCGACAAGCTGCCGCAGCTCGCCAAGCTCTATGGCTGCACCATCGAGGAACTGCTTGCCGATGACGTGGATGAGGTCGAAGACCAGTGAATCCCGCATCGGAAGTTCTTCTCTCTATTGCGACAGAACTCGCGAATATGGCAAAGGCCAGTTTGCCTAAATTGAATGACGGTGAGAAAGTTCAGCGTGAGTGGCTTGAAGACGGTATTTACTGCCGGGAAACCACGTTTGAAGGCGAAATTGTGCGCTGTCAGTACGATTTCAGGCAAAGAAAAATCCGCCGCATTGCGGCGAGAATAGGTGATTGTATTGACTGAGATGGCCTGCTGGACTTGCCTATTCGACTTATGTTCTTGTTGTTTCTCTATACTCTTATTCTACCACTTAAAGTCGTTTTCGTCAAGAGTTTTCGGGAAAAATATTTCTGAAAACCGCGCTCATGCCACCTTCTTTCTGGACGTATTCGCCCACCACTGGTCGATGAACACGACCTGCTCAGAAATCTTGTCGGCGTACTCGCTCAGGTCTTTGACCTCGCAGAGTTCCGACTTCTTCCGGCTCTCAACCGTGGTTCCCATGAACTTGATAGCGGTGACAACGTGGTCATCATCGAAAACCAGCGCACACACCATGCAGTTCCGGTAGTTGATGAGGACGCCGTGCTTCACAGTCTGCATCTTGACCTTGCCGTCATCCCGGCCATCCATGCCGGACACGATGCACTTCACAACGCTCAGTGCGACGTCTTCCGGCTTGCTGGGGGTCATGTCCACGCTATTCAGGCGATCACGCTCGGCCAGCTCAGTGATGGCGGCGTCGAGGTTCCAGAACCCGGCGGGAACGATGGCCTCGGACTTGACCTCCTCAACCTCAGCCTTGACGTTCTCCTCGTACTCAGCGCGGCTGATGACCTTCATCTTGCCATCCACAGATTTGTAGTAGCGGGGCTTGCCGTTCTTATCGGTCTTCATCATGTACTCGGTCATGGTCTTTGTCCTCCTTGACTTCTTAGTTTGTGGGGTTTGTTTCATTGTCTACATTCTACCACGATAGCGTGGTTTTGTCAAGGGTTTTCGAGAAAATTTTTCAAGAAAATGCACTGGTAGTCGAGCGGGAGGGCAAAAGAAAAGCCCGCCTCCCGAGAGGCGAGCTTGCCAGCTATACATCAAAGCCGAGAAGCCGAAGCTCCTCATCGGTGAAACCGAGGGACCGAAGGTAGCTCTCAATTCTCACCGGATCATCTGTCAGGTCCAGCGCCAAATCAATCAGGGCGCTTGCCAGCGCCATCAGACGCTCCCGCGTCATCATCCTGCCCTCCTTCACGGCAAGGAGCACACCGCAGCACCGCCGCCCGTAGCTCTCCGAAGTCAGCCCGCTCGGGACTGAGCTTCAGCAGCGAGTTCAGGCTGATGGACTTCTGCTCTCCGCAGTGCCCATCCAGCACTCTGGTAGGGAGGACGTAGAACGCCCAGCTATCCAGCCGCATCGGGTCAGCCACCGCCGGGTCCTTCTCAGTGAACAGGCAGAAGACGTACACGTCTGACTGCCGGCGCTGCTCACCGGCCCAGCCCCCTGTGGCCGTCCACCGAATCGCCGGACGGATGCTGAACTTGATGTCGGACGGTCGCGTCTGCTCCCACGCTTGCAGGTAGGAACAGCTCTTGACCTCTACGCGGATGCTGTCTCGAAACGTCAGGTCCCACGGCTCCCAGTTCACCCTCGCTTCGGAGAGGTCGATGCCCAGTGCCGCCGCGACGATGAACTCGGCATAGCTGCCGCGCAAGGTGTTGTCCAGCAGGTCCGAGAAGCCCCAGCTCCAAAAGTCACGGAGGCGCAGCCCCGTGTCCTTGCCTCTAAATTTGATTGGCTCATCGCCGGTCTTCCGCATTGCCATCCCTCCGGTGTCCAGTTGCAGGTTGAAAACGACCTACGGTTATTATACCTGAACACCGGGAGACTGGCAAGCCGGAAACCGTCTTTAAGGTGTAACCTTTGCTCTTTTATGCTTCCACGAGCCGATGGCCTCGATGCCGAACAGCAGCACAGCCATGTCCTCCATCGCCTTGTTGATGTCGCGGTAGAAAGTCCGCTTATCGATGTTCAACTGGCTGGCGATGTCATCCACGCTCATGCGCTTGCCGTCGATGTAGCGGAGGTAGAGGGCCTCCCACCGCCGGCCTTCGTCCGGGTTGAGGGATTCTTTACACATGGCCTCATACGCGGCCAGCATCTTGTCCACGTGGCTCATCATCAGGCCAGTCTTCCGGCGCATCGAGCAGATGGCGCTGACCTCCAAGGTCTCAGGCGACACGTGCGAGTAGTGGGCCTTCAACTTCCGGTAGTTCTTCATCAACAGGTTGACGTCATGATACCGGGCGTCATACTCCTCATCGAGAATCTCATCCTTCCGGGCAAGCACCTCAGCAGCCGCTACCTTCACGATCTCGGCGATTTCTTCTGTTCCAATCGTGGTCATCTGCCTCCTATCTCCGAATTTTACTGATGCGGACGCGCAGCGCGTTCAGCAGCGCGTTCTGCATATCGCCCTTGTCGTGAAGGGCCTCCAAGACGGCTTCATCCATGCCGCCCTGCACAATCAGGTGGTGGATGACCACCGGGTGCTCCTGCCCCTGCCGGTGCAGTCGCTTGTTGGCTTGCTCGTACTGCTCCAAGCTCCACGTCAGTCCGAACCAGATGGCGTGATGCCCGCCGCGCTGAAGGTTCAGCCCGTAGCCACAGCTCGCAGGATGTGCAAGCAGGATGTCAATTTCGCCGTTGTTCCAATCTGCCTCGTCCTGCGCGTTGGAGTAGACCCGCACACGCAGATTCGTATTTGCCAGAGCTTTCACCAGCCGGTCACGGTCATGCTGGAAGGCGTAGAACACCAGAGCGTGTTGCCCGTTGAGCTGCTCCACCAGCTCCATAAAAGCGTCGATTTTGCAGTCATGGATATGGACAGCGTTCCGGTCCTCATCGTAAATCGCCCCGTTGCAAAGCTGCAAGAGCTTGTTCGTCAGAACGCCGGCGCTCTGGGCTGTGATGGTGTTCTCGTCCACCTGCAACAGCAGGTCGGTCTCCAACTGGGCGTAGGCTTTCTTGGCCGCAGCGTCGAGTGCCACCGGAACATCGTTATGTATGACGTCCGGCAGGGTGAGGTAGTCGCTGGCCTTCATGCTGATGCAGATGTCGCTGATGGCTCTCTTTATCATCTCAAAACTGCCCTCCTTCGGGTCGTAGCTGAAGATGGTCGTGCGGTTGCGCTTGCCGGGGACGAAGTACCGGTCACGATATGCGCCCAGCGTCCCACACAGCCGTACACCGCCGTCCAGCAGGTAAATCTGCGCCCACAGGTCTTCAAGGCCGTTGCCGGTCGGAGTACCGGTCAGCTCCACAATTCTGCGAATCCTGCTGCGGACCAGCCGCAGGGATTTGAACCGCTTGCTCTGAGGGTTCTTGAAGCTCGAACTCTCATCCAGCACCACCATGTCGAACGGCCACGCATTTTTGAAGTGCTCGACCAGCCACGTCACGTTCTCGCGGTTTATCACGTAGGCGTCTGCCGGCATCGCCAAAGCCCTCAGCCGCTGCTGTGATGTACCGAGGACCGGCACGACCCGCATCATCTTTAGTTGGTCCCACTTCGCGGCCTCCGTAGTCCACGTGGCCTCGGCCACCTTCTTCGGTGCGATGATGAGAGGCTTTGAGACCTCCCACCGGTTATACCGCAGGTCCTTGATGGCCGACAGGGTGATAGCCGTCTTTCCCAAGCCCATATCCAAAAACAGCCCAATCGCCGGATCGCTGATGATTCGGTCAATGCAATACTGCTGGTATGGATAGGGTACAAACTTCATGCCTCATCACCTCCCTCGATTTCAGCAAGCAGCTCTTTCACCTCGTCGATGCCTTTGACCACGCGGGCATCGGCTCCGCGCTTTTGCATTTCTCCGATAACATACCTCTGGATTTTCGTAAGGCGGCCTGTCTCGGTCTTCAGCTCGACGAAGATGACCCGGCCTTTCGCTGTTATGATGATTCGGTCAGGCACACCTAATGTACCGGGGCTGACGAACTTCAGGCACATCCCGCCGAGCCTTTTCACACCTTCGACAAGACGCCGCTCAATTTGACTTTCTTTCATCTGTACCTCCTCGCGCGCACGCGCGCGTATAATTTGCGCGGATTAGGCGAATTAGGGAGTGTGTATTTTCTCTACTTCCTCTAATCTCTCTATTTACAGGTCTATTTAGTAGTGAATGTTCCAATGTTCCACTAACTACATAGAGTAAATAAAGAGAACTGAAAAGTTGCTTAGAACAACCGGGTGTCGTGTTTATGAACCAAATGGGGTGGAACATCGACTGGAACATTGCCGGAACAACGGAACATTGAAGGTGGAACATTGGGTGGAACATTGCTCGACTTTCCGCCCTGACTTTCGACTTTCCGCCCTGAACATCGACTTACATTCAAATGTTCCGCGAATGTTCCACTAAATGTTCCGGCTTTCATCGCACCATTTCTCTACGTCGATGCCCATATCAAGTAGCTTTCTGGTGCAGAGCCACTCGGCGTCCTCATCGTCCATCTCGTAGTATTTGACCAGCGCGTCAATCTCCACCGAGAACCGGTCGAAGAACTTCCGCAGCCGCTGTTCACCGAAGCCAAGCTGCTCGTGGAGCACATACAGAATCATCGCGTTCAGCTCGACCTCGTGCTTCCGGGTGTACTCCGCAAGCTGCCTCTCGATCTCCATGTTCATGGCCTTCTTCTCCGCAGACGTGAGAACCGCGCCATAGATTTTGCCGCCAGCCTTTTTCACCACCATGCCGATTACCTCCGCGCTCACTCTAAGAGCATTCGTGCCAACTCGATGGCGTCCTGAAGATGGTAGTAGACGTCAGGGAACCCAGTCGCATGGCCCAACTCCCACGCATACGCCCAGAGGCGCTGGGCCTTGACCCGTGATAGGTCGCGGCCCACGTCCTCCTGAATCAACCGGTAGATGTCTTCGAGGATGGCGTCGCGGCGCTTGTTCTTTTCGGTGTTCAGCCGCGCCACCTCTGCCTGATAGTCGGCGTTGTTCTTCTCCACCATTTCGCGGTTCCAGCGGACAGACCTCTCCTCATCGAAGATGTGGTCAGCCCGGACCTTGCGGATGCCCGCAGGGACGCAGGACATCCGCTCCATCGCCTCGAACTCGGTGCGGATGGTCTGCCAGTCCTTGACGAGTTCCAAATCGCTTCTCTTGCTCATCTGCGGCCTCCTTATCACACCGGGTCGATGTAGACGATGATGGCCTTTATCCAAGGCAGCGCCTCGAAGTAGACCCGGCACTCTGCTTCGGTTTGGGGCAAGGCGTTGAACTCCTCGTCCGAAAGCACGTGCTCCAAGACGTCGAACATGTCATCATCGCTCTTGAAGTAAATGCGGTCATCCTGCCGGGAGACGATGTACTCGTCCACCTCAGCCGCGCCGAACGCGGCCATGAAGTAGCCGCTATCGTCCCACGCAATGCCGCCGTCCACCATCGGGACAACCGGCAAATCGGGGTTTTCCTGCACGAGCCTGAGCAGGGTTTCGGTGTTCTTTGTCATGACGTTACCTCCCTCTGATGCGCTGGAATCCGCGCTGCTTGCCACAGTAGCCGAAGCGCAGACTTCCCGGCGTTTTCTCCCATCCGGGTATTGCCCGGAGGATGTCATTGATTTCGGTGGAATCGCTGTACCGGAAATCGCGCGGCTGGCCTCCAAAGGCTTCGCACCAAATCTCCAAGGCGCACACTCTGTCGCGCTTGACGAGATTGACGCTACCCTCCACGGTGCCGTTGAGGTACAGCCGGCGCTTGTCCAGCGACCACTTCGGCCAGTCTTCCGGCACCGGCTGGTCGATGAAGTCAAGGATAATGCCCTCCTTGCTGCTGACCTCGCGGTGGGCCTCCTGTTCTTCCTTCGCTTCTTCTTCCAGCTCGCCGGTCAGGAACAGGCCCTCACCAAACCGCCAGCGCATGACGGCCTCGGCCCAAATCTGGTCAATCTCCTCATCGAGCGTGTCCCACACGAGCTTCTTGCGCGGCTGGACGCCCACGTCCACCGGCCAGAACCGGCGGTTGCCCGTGCGATCTCGCAGGAACATGGCGGTGTTGGTGGTGCCGAAGAACACGCAGCAGCGCGGCAGCTCCTTGACGTGACGCCCGTAGGCCGCCCTGAACCGGTCTGCCCGCAGAGACAGGAACTGCTTGATGCGAGCCACATCTGACTGCCTGAAGGCGTCCAGCTCGCCAATTTCGACCAGCCATACGCCTTGCAGCAGCTCGCTGGCCTCCTTGCCCTCGAAGGTGCGGATGCCATCGTTGAACCAGCCCTTGCTCATCTTGTCGAGCAGCGTGGACTTGCCGATGCCCTGCGGACCGGCGAGGATGAGCATAGTGTCATACTTGCACCCCGGCGTCATCGCCCGGGCCACCGCCGCCGTGAAAGACTTCCGTGTAACGGCCCGGACGTAGGGCTTATCCTCAGCGCCGAGGTAGTCGATGAGCAGGGTATCGAGACGCGGCACACCGTCCCATTCCAGCTTGGACAGGTAGTTGCGGACGTCATTGAACTTGTGCTTCTCGCTGTGCAGGGACAGAGCACCGTCGATTTTGCCGTTGCCGGTAATCTTGTAGACCTTCTCGAAGTACCAGTAGAGGCCGGCATTGTCGTTATCTGTCCACCCCCTTCTTTTGTCAAACGCGCTCCACGGCAGGTCTCCCAGCACTTCGCCGCGTCCGGCGAACTCGTTCAGCGCGAATTTGCCCCGGAGGTTCGGGTCATTTTCAAGGATGAGCCAGATGTTGTCGATGGTAGCCTTAATCGTGCCGGTCTGCCGGTTCAGCTCCAAGTCCATTGTCCAGTCGAGGTTATCACCCTCGCTGGATGAGGCCGCCTCAGCCAAGTTGCTGAAGTCGCTGACCGCAGAATCAGCTCGTTCCTTCGCAAGCTGCCGGGAGACCCGCGCGTCCTCCACAGCGAGGTTGCACATCGCCGTGTAGGATGGGAGCCTGTTCGTGGGCGTGTTTGGGTCAGCGCCATCATCGAGGTCGCCAAACTTGTGCAGGCGCACCAAGTCGAAGGCGTTGACTAACCTGCCGCAGCAGGGGTCGGTGGAGTGGTGACTGTACAGGAACATCCCGTTGTCGTACACCACTGCTCCACCGGTCGTGCTGCCGCCAAGGTAGGTGTATCTTCCTCTTGAATCATCCACCGGCGCATAGATGCCATCGAGATAGGTGTCCATCGCGCCGTAGATGTCGTATGTCCGGCAGAACGCGCCCACCACGCCAGCCTTGCTGAGTGGGTCGCTCTGCTTCATTGCCAGTTTCTTATAGGCGTTGTCTGCACCGGGGACCTGCGGCCACTTCGAGACGTCGCGCCAATCCCCGAACTTTTCGTTCATCGCGTTCAGCAGACCGTCTGCGGAGAGCATGGGCTTATCGCCGAACGTGAAGATGTACTCGCTGTCCTTGCAGCAGCTCGGCCAGTACATCAGCCGCGTGGCCTCGAACGTGGTCGGGTCAGCGAACTCAATGCCGATGCAGACGGCCATATACCGGGCCAGCGGCTCGTATTCGTCTGCCGTGACCGTGCGGTCGAGGGGCAGCAGAATACGCAGCCGGGGGCTTGCCGGTGAGTGTTTGCGAGTTGAATAGATGCAGTAGCCGCAGCCGAGCGCGTCTACGCGCTTCAGGATTTCTTCGGTGCCACCGGGCGGGATGGTGTCAAAGTCGAGGGTGATAATTTCGCGGCCTGTCACGGCCCCGGCCTTGCGGCGCGGGCCGGACAGGGTGCCAGCGACGAACCCGCCGATGTCTTTCTTGTCATCCTGTTCAGATTTCCGCAGGGAGAGGTACTCCTGCATCGTCTCCGTTGAGCGGCTGGGGATTCGGAGCTTTTCATAGAACTCCGACAGCATCAGGGTCTGCGGCTGCCAGTTCACGCTCTTTCGGTTATTGCCGACAGAGATTGTAATTTGGCGGTCATTGACCATTGGCTCCGACCTCCTTCCGTCTACCTGTATTTCTTGCCAGTTTCCTTGTCCATGAGGACGATCCGGCCCACGACCTCAAAGCCTACCAACTCTGCGCAGCCCTTCATCACGGGGGATAAGGGCGCTGATGGCGGCAAGCCGGTCAGCCTCCTTGCGGCGTTCCTCCTGAGCGATGTTGCTCATGGCCTCGCCGACTGTGGGGTCAGGATAGCCCTCAGCATTTTTGTGTACGAACATGGCGTTAGTCCTTTCTGAAGAAATCGCCAACCCAGCCATCAGCGTTGAGGGGAAGGTCAGGCGCCCACGGAATCGACAGCGACATCAGCCGCACGACTTCATCGAGGTCGGCCTTCTCCGCAGGGCAGTCCACTACCACCTCGTCGTGGATGTGGAACACCACCGGGAACCCGGCGGCCTCCAACCGCTCGATGGCGATTGCAAGGCAGTCACGGGCGATGGCCTGAACGCAGTTCTCCACGAGTTTGCCCCCGTAGGTTTCGAGCTGCGTCCACTGCTTTGTGGTCTGGTTGACGCCGTAGTAGAGGATGGAGGGGCGGCCCCAAGAGTTCTCACCGAGCGAGGGCTTCGCATAGTAGAGCTTGCGGCGGCTCGGCAGGGTGATGGTGAGGAAGTCCAACCCGTTCTCAATGTCCATCTCACGGGCCAGCATCAGCCCTCGGACGCCCGCCGGATGGCCGGTCTGGATGACAGACACCGCCGCCGATTCGAGCGAATACCAGAGGTCCACAATGCGCTTATTGGAATCCCGCCAGCGGGAAACGATGTCCGGCAGGTCGTCTTCTGGGATGCCCATTTTCAGAGCGCCCATTGCGATGAGCGCACCGGAGCTGCCCTGATAACCCAGCGCCAGTTCAGCGACCTTGCCCTTTTGCCGCAGGGCGTATTCGGGGTTGCCCTTCTTAATTTTTTCCAGCGGGACGCCGAACATCTGGCTGGCCGACGCCTCGTAGATTTTGCCGTGGGTCCTGAACACTTCCAGCCGCCACTGCTCTCCCGCGAGCCACGAGATGACGCGGGCTTCGATGGCGCTGAAGTCAGCATCCACCAGCTTGTTGCCTTCGGACGCCACGAACGACGTGCGGATGAGCTGGGACAGGGTATCAGGCACGGAGCCGTAGAGGAACCGCAGCTTGTCCTCCTGCTTGTTCCTGACGGCCTCACGAGCCAGCGGGAGCTGCCCGATGTAGGTGCGCGGGAGATTCTGGACCTGCACGAGACGGCCCGCCCAGCGGCCTGTGCGGTTGGCTCCGTAGAACTGAAGCAGCCCTCGTACCCGGCCATCGGCGCACACAGCGGCCTCGATAGCGTCGTACTTCTTGGTGCTGGTCTTACCCAGCTCCTGCCGGATTTCAAGCATCCGGTTAGCCGAGCCGGTCACAGCGTTGCTTTCCAGCATAGCGGCAACCGTGTCTTTCCGCAGGTCAGTGACGGGCGTGTCAGTGGCCTTTTCCAGCCACGTCGAGAGCTGGGCGATGCTGTTCGGGTTTTCCAGCCCGGTGATGGAGATTGCCTCCTGCATGAGCCGGTCACGGGACTGCGCCCCGATTTCCAGAGCGCCGCGCACCATGCCCATGTCCACCGCCACGCCTCTGGCGTTGATGAGCAGGTCGGTCTGCCACTGTTTCTCGATGTCATCCGGCACTGGAAAGGCCGACAGCCGGCGCTCGATCTCCTTCTCGGTGGTGACGTCGCCCAGGCAGTAGGTCTTGAACAAATTCCACTTATCCGGGTCATGCTTCGGCAGGTTGCGGTGCCGTCCACCGTTTGATTGTGTGGGGGTGCAAGGTACACAGAAGTACCGGATGAGCGCCTTGCCTACCGAGAGCTTCTGCTTTTCGGCTGGCAGACCCAGCGCCTTGCCGGTGGCGTCCAAGCCCGCTGTGTAGCCGCAGTAGAGGCCGTGCAGCATCGTGTCCCGCCACTGGTCCACCGGCAGCAGATGACCGTAGAACTTCGAGAGACAGTACCACTCGAACGCGGCGTTGTAGGCGTGTTTGATGTACTCCGGGCTTTCTATGGCTTTATAGAGCCAGTCCGGGAGAACCTCACCTTGCGCCAAATCCACAACCACCACGGGGCTGTCGTTCAGGCTGTATGCGAACAGCAGGATCTCGAAGTCCGGGCTTTGCACATACTTGTAGGCTCCGGCCTTGCCAATGGGAACACTGCTGAAGGTTTCAAGGTCAATGCTGAGATGGTGCTTCATCCTTCCCACCTCTCTCCCGCGATAACCTCCGCGTAGGCGCTCAACTGCTTGCGCTGCTTGTCGATGGCGTTATACCCGCTGGCTGAGATGATGTCGGTAGGCCACTGCTTGCCGAAAATTGCGTGAAACAGCATCCGGCCTTTGGAAATCAAGCTGTCCAGCTCATCGAGGATGTCCGAGCGATACTTGGCCTCCTCCACGATATTGCAGAGCAGCTCCCTGCGCTGTTCCTCCGTGCAATACTTCCGGGCGAGGCGCAGCAGCTTGTTCACTTTCTTCTGCGGGGAGGTGCCAAAGAACGTCCCCACGTTTATCTCAATGTACCCGTTCGGATGATTGACGCGGAACCGCTTCGCCTCCCGAGGGGTATCAAAATCAAACATAGACTTGTCCTCCTTAGAAAAAAGACACGCGACCGCTTATTCTGCGGCCGCGTGTCTTTCGCTTACTTAACCGAAATACGGCTGGCCGGTGAGGGGGTTGATAGCACCGGGCTGTACGCCCATCGGATTACCCTGCTGAGGCTGGCCGCCATAAGGACCGTCAGCAGCACCCCACGGAGCCACACCGTCAGCAGCGGGAGCCGGAGCGGGCGCCGGGGCGCGTGACCATC
>OGPC01000061.1_pt1 | contig 106022 bp, 97 predicted proteins | sample 1552911 | NCBI WGS metagenome assembly OGPC01 (sample SAMEA2580248, study PRJEB22360) | human gut metagenome | biome: human gut; feature: human-associated habitat; material: faeces | place: Denmark | collected 2008/2010 | reverse complement strand
CACCGATTCGGAACTAATTCACAAAATTTGCAACGTGGTTTACCGAATGCTTACATTATTATTGTTAGTTCGTACTAATTTATCACTAAATACCGTTACATTCTTTGGTATATGTTCACTGTAAACATTTAGATTAATGCTCAAGCATTTGATATATTAGTTATACATTTTTTGTTTTCATAAATGTAGCAGTAAACTCCTTGCATTTTCGCATATCCTGTTTTGAAGAAGCTATTGAGAAAGTATTATATTTCTCGAACATATCCAGTCCTCTTCCAAGTGAGATTGTCCATCCTGTATCTGTTTTGATGCATCGGTCATGGAAATCTCTAAATTTGTATTCAAAGTTTATACCATATGTAGCAAGGTCATCCTTAATGTCATCCAAACGATCTATAAGCTCGGGGATTTTATCTTCTTCCTCATTCGTAATAAGGTTGAGTTTTAAATCATCAACAGGACGAGTATTGATTAGCATCAAAGCAAATTCCATAAAGTTCTTGATTTGCCAGGGAGCACGTATATACGGATCTTCAACTGTAATTTCACTTGCATTTGCCATGTATGATGCAAACAGTTTCTCATAGCTGACACCTGTTTGACCCATTCTGAAAGTCATGCTTTTCTCTTGTAGAATAGGAATACGAGGTCGTTTTGTTCCATGACTATCTGAAATATTTTCCCCATTTGAATGATCTTCAGATGCCTCTTCATTTGTTTGCTGACTGTCGGCGTTTTCTTCCTTCGAGAAACTAACAGGGCTTTTGAATGGATTGCTTACTTCCTCAAGTGTTTCCACATTCATCTCTATGCCAGTTTTCAGATTTATATACTTAAACCTCGCTGGCTCAGCCATGAATGTTTCGTCTATCACGTATAACTGATCTTTTACACGCTTTCTACATTCAGCTGCAAAGTCTACTAATTCATAAGCTTCCTCGTCTGTCATTTTCCCATCAGGATAGATAAGTTTCATCATTCCTGAGAATGTTTTACGTATAGCTAGATGGTCACGCTCGGAGAGAGAACCATCAAACTTTGCATAGTCCTTCAAAACTGCAGTACGATCATCGTTGCGTAACGCATGAAGCACTGCAGCTATGTAATCCGTAATAAGTCCATAGCCCTTGGAGAAACTGTCTTTCTTCAGCATCTTGATTTCCCAGCCCGGGTTATACAGATGGATTCTGTCAAGAAAAGCACCTTTGATAAAGGATGTCGGTATAGATTCAAAAAGGTGCGTGTTCTTCAACATGAAGGGAACAGTATGTTTGGTATTTCCAACAAAAACCATGGAGGCACTTGCCTCATGTGTTCCTTTGCCTCGGTTGAAGGATTTATTAGCCAGATAATTCTGCATGGTATCAATGAGCACGGCATCAACTGCACGTCCTTTCTGTTGTTCAAACTCATCCCATGCAACCACATCCCAGTAGCCCACTAATCCAAGGATTTCCTTATTCCCCTGCATCTTTACGAACAGTCGGGCACTTGTCACATCACCACCAGATACAAGTACTCCATAGGGTGACAGTTCCTGAAACACATGAGATTTTCCGGTACCTTTAGGACCAAGCTCCATAAAATTGAAGTTATTCTCCACATGAGGAAGCAAACGGGCAAGAGTGATAAACTTTTCCCGTCGGTTCATCGTATCAGGATTTAAACCTACCGTATGCATGAGCAGATCAATCCATTCCTCTGTGGTAAAGTTTTTACGTTGATCTATATACTCCTGCAAGTCGATATTCGAAATCTGTATAGGCTTTAATGTCTGGATTTCCCATCTCACTTTTACATCTTCTCCGCTGATGTAGCCAATGGTGACGATGCACCATACTCCGTTTCCGCTCAGAAGCTTCGGATTCTTGCGTACATAGTCAGTTCCTATTGGCACACCGGAAAGTCCAAGATTAGCAAAAGTTGCCTGATATTCATCATTCTTTTCATTGAGTACAACAGTTACTTTATCAATGATACGATGTTTACCATGCTCACGAATAAGTCCTTTTACCGACTCAGCTTCAGCTCTGTGTACATAGTTATTCTTGATGACATCTTTTACTTTTTCCAGTCCCTCGTTAATGATTTCTTCATCATCACTGGCACAATACTGACCAAGCAGGTATTCCAGTACGTAAGTCGGTACAGGAAGTCCACCCTTAACCAAAAACGCCAGGTCTTTTCTTACTACTTTGCCAATGAAGGCATTTAATACTTTCTGCTGTGAATCCATATAGAATGCTCTTAAAAATCTTGTTCTATCATTGTATTATTTTTCACTGTCTCACGGATAAGCGGATTTAGCCGATCATCTGTATCATAAATACGAAGCTGTAGCATGCTTGCACTGATTGATTTATTCAGATTAAGCGTCACCTCATAAACACGGTTATTCAGGTTCGTAGCATCTGCACTGTTCAAAGCCAGTTCCTTTTCCTGAGTCACAGGATCATCACCGTTATAGATGCAGCATACGATTTTGCGTTCCATCACCGTCATGCTTACTGCTTCTGATTGAATTAGCTGGAACTTGAGTCGGCTGCTTACCATATTCAGGTTGGGATTCATAAGAGTAACGCCTACTTTTTTCGTTTTATTGGTACGCTTCTGCTGACTGCGGATTACCGGAATGATCATCTCCTGAAGGGATGCACCACCGTGTGCAAAATTGTAGCCCCCAGAAGCTGCCAATCGGTTGGTTCCGACAGGTACACCTATCCAAAGCGGTGTCTGGCTTTTTATGGCAGAAACCTTTTCAAGTGGGAATTTGATGATACCGTCTATCTTTTCAGTGCTATCAGAGAGATAGTATCTTGTTTTCTTCTCTACTGAGATATCGGTGATACTATGCTTGTCCTTATCTTCAAATTTCATGTCATTATACAGGAATCCATGGTCCGCTGTAAGCAAGACATTTGTCACATTCCATGAAGCATGTAAGCGTTTAATTAACACAGCCAGTTGGTCTATAGCCTTACGACAGGCACTGATAACTGCAAACGGACTTTGAGAATGACTCGCTTCATCAATTGTATCATGGAAGATATATACCAAAGGCCGTTTAAACAGCTCTCGTGTTGAAGTCTGGTCGCCGTTCATCACATCTTCATAGCGAACACAAATTCCTCCGTCTCGGTATTTATTCAGATGAGCAGTTCGTTGTTCTGTTGTAGTTAATACAACTCCATCTACGGCCATATCTGTGCCGAACAGTTCAAGTGAGTGATATGGAAGAAGTGATGGTTTGCAGAATTTGGTTTCCGTAGGTAACATGGCCTGATATGCTTCAATAGTAGCCATATGCTTTTCCTTGGCCAGTCTCTGCATCAATTCCATAGCCACTTCGTATCTCAGAGCATCACTGATAATGACTACTTGTTTTACATTTGGATCAGACTCATTAGCATAAAAGTCTTCCTGATGCTTCAAACCTGTTTCTGTAAACCAGGTGCCTTTTTCTTCCACACAAGTCAACCATTCGATGTTAAGTTGGTTGGCTATCTTGGCATACTCCAAATCCAATTGTCTTTTGGCTGCATTCAATACCAATTCGATAGGATTCTCTTTCGTGAGTAGCTCGTGATAGGCTTCGAGTGTTCTACGATAGAACATATCTACCTGATAGAACTCCGTAATATATTTATTTACGTATTCTTTTGTACTGTTTAATTTCAGTGTGCCAATGCCACGTATCTGCATATAGAACAGAGCCGACTGCCCGATGAAACGAATGACAATCTGGATGTAACTGTCAACAGGTAATTTCAGAGCCAATTCCCGCATACGATCGTTTACGTCCTCTGGGTCAGCCATGAGTCTCTTTTCTACAATCTCCTTCAGAATCGGCCAGCAAAGTGCTTCAGTAAAATAGAAGTAGTTTGCATCAATACCATAGATGTTGATGATTTCTTCTTCTTTAATATTTGAAGACAATACTTTCATTGACTGGATAAATTTCTCGCTCAGCATACGGTCGTGCGTGCCCCATTCATAAATTTTGTTCACCTGATCAAGAACTACTGAATTGCTGATTTTATATTGCTTGTACGAATCCCCCGGCATCGCATCTAGTAATTGCGTGATGCAATTGTACTTCATGCATTCTGCAACGTACTTCATCTTTTGTGGCAAATTCAGGTTATAACTTACTCCAAAAAGTTTTGTCAATTTATCATTGATGGCTTTGCTGGCATCAACGTTCTTAGAAAGCTTATGCCAAAAATCAGCATGCTTTTTCCCCTCTGAAGTAGCGTCAAGAATAATCATTTTGATAATGATTGTTTCCCAATCCAACAGTTTTTTCTCGCCGAGATAATTGGAAATGAAAGCACGGCAAACCAGATCCTCACTGAATGTGTTCGAATCGATATGCCCATTAAGAATATTATTGATTTTAGAAGACATGATTTCCGCAATATTTTTCTTGATAAAACTACGGAACCGTTCTGGCAGATTATACTGCTGCATAAAAGAAGCATAATCATCTTCCTTATATTCCATATTGGCTTTCAACATATCAAGCAATGGAAATTGTAGTTGCTGTTCCTCTGAATGAGGATAGGTTCCAACAGGGAAAAGCAAAACAATTCGTTTGTCTTTCCAAGTATTTTCAATAGCATATTTTGTATTGAACCATGCTCCATCGAATACTTTGTAGATATATCCGTCAGCCCATTCTTTTACGTCTTCAAGCTCAGTCTGGATAATGTCCATCTTGTCGAAGATAAAAAGCACATGAAGTTGAGGATTGCGTTCAAAGTAATTATATATTCTGTTTTGTATCATCTTTAAATTCAATATCTACATGTTTTATATCTGTAAATTCTTTATATTTAACCTTGATAGGTTTATCATTTAACTGTGTATAATATACATCATCAACGTAATGTAAATCTATAACAGTATATCCATCGTCTTCTGCATGAAGATTGCTGATAATGCAAGTACTTAAAATGTTGTGCACGTATGGAATGTTAAACTTTCTATCGTTAATCTCGTATATTAAATTCTCACTGCCTGTAACAATCGCATACTTTTCATTGATTTTAGCCACTTTAACAAATTCGTCGTCAGAGGGAACTCTTACAGAAAAGTTTATACCACCCTTACTTTCAAATTTAATGATTTCCTTTTTCAGGTATGCTAATACCATGACTGAATTCTGGTATAAATCATCCGTGTAACCATTATAAGTTTTAAATTTATAGCCAGATAACAGTTCTATGTCCTTTATATTCTTATAGAATGATTTAAATTTAGCATAGCTGCAACTTTCACTAGAGAAATAATTATTCGTAGTATTCAAGTCCATTTTTATTGGACTATTAATTGTAACTTTTTCTTTACTAAATAATGCATCAATAAAGTCAATCCATAATATAGCTTTGTTATTATCTGTATATGATTCGTGAAACGTAAAGGTGAAATTCACTGTCAGATTTTTTGAAATCTCTTTACCGAACTCAATAATAATTTTTGTTTCATATACATGACAATCAAAACTTATAACAATTTTATTGTCGTTAAGTCTATATGTATGTCCTTCTACCATCTCAAAAAAATTTCTTGATGGTATATTTATAGTAATTGTAGCCTTTTTGGGAACAGGACAAATTAATATAGATTTGAAGTCTTTCCCTAAAACTATATTATTTATACTATATACTGAGTTTTGTAAATATTCTTCATCAATTTTTATGTGAGGTAAATTCGGAAAAGGACTTCCTTTAACTATTTGTCCATTTTTCTCGAAGTCAAATCTGCTAATGACTTTTGCATATTTTCCATCCACAGTAAAATTTAATTTTCTATGTAATTTGGAATTTGGTAAGGGCTTTACCTCTTCAATGGTGTTTTTACCTTCTGAAGATAAAGAGATCTTTGGTATAAAACCATGCATATTACATATTCGACTATATGTTTCAGCAGTTATCTTATTGTTTTTAAAGTCTTCTGAACTATTGTCTAAGATTTCTTTTGTAAGCTGTTCCAAAAATTGTGTTGCATATGAATTTATATAAGTTACATGCATTTTCTTTAATTCAGTCTCTCTTCCAGGCTTAATGCTTGGTGCTAACAAAAACATTTGTTTATGGTTCTTTTTCAATTTATTGGTTACAGTTCTTATTATTTCAAGAATATTATCATCCTCAAGGCTATAGCCAATAAATAGAATGTTTTTTTGTGCGAATTCAGATTCAACGACCTTCCATATTAAATCGTTTCTTCTATTTGATTTCTTTTGCAAGTCATTATAGTCGCTTTTTGTTATAATTACCGAGTCCGCATCTTGAAAATCGCCATGGATTTTATAAATAGTAACATGCTTACTTTCATCAAGTCCTGTTAGGTCTTGATCTTTTCTTACGACCTGAACATCATTCTTTTGAAATGAATCTTCAAGTAGTGTATCATAATTTGTTGTAAAAATATGTCTGAAATGAGGTACCTGTGATAATAGTTGATGATCTGTCATACATTTAGGTTCAAACTGAAAGAGTAATTTCAAATCAGAAATTAATTTCTGTCTGCTTCCTTGACAAACTTCTTCTACATAATACTCAGAAAGAGATTGCAAATCATCTTGTTTATGCTTTTCACGCTGAATATCGTTCTCAAAATCAGCGAGAATAGTATCTTTAATTTTTTGCACAGAAGGTGAACCGGCTTCTAAAGAGAATCCGGCACCTATAAATAGCGAAACTTTTTCTTCACGTATTAATTTGATAAGTCTTTCAAACATTTCTTTACTCTGTTTTATTCAAATACTATAGCATCATCAAGCATTATTTTTCGAATATCATCCCCAACTATATAGGTAAGCTCAGTGTTATCATCATACTTTTTTGGAATCATAATCATACAATTCCAATATGACGTGTTCAACATGGTATAGCTGGGATCTATGCAAAACAATTTATTAGGAGTGTCTTCATACTCATCAGACTCCTCAACACCAATACAAACAATGGCATGTCCAAAGTTTTGACTATTAAAAGAAATTCCTAAAATAGCAGGATTATCCTGATGAATATTGTCATAAATACGGTCAATATAATCTTTCCGAATAGCTGTGGCTTTTATATTGAAGTCAGATGTATTATTAATTTCCTGTGCCATAGTTTTAAGATTCCACCCGGATATATTCATACCGCGTTGTTCTAGAAGTTTGCTAAGAAATTTTCCTTTCGGACTACGCTTGTCCACATTTCCGGAGTATGAATTTACATCCTCAATGTTGATTTGCTGAAGGCACATCAAAGAGATGATTGTACTATAAACAGCGCATGCACCGTCAAGACTTCCTTGGTGCAGGGCTATACTTTTTATGCTGCCATCAGCTTGTGTCGTTTTTACTCCTGTTCTATAAAGTCTCACAGAAGGAATGATTGTTATTGTTGCCATATATTTATCCGATTTTATCGTCTTGCTTTTTTAATATGAGCTATTTTATTTTCTGTAATACATCCCCGAACTTTGCATAATTCACTGCTACACCGTCGTCAAGGTCAAAGCTGATGGCCTGTTCTGCTACAACCTGCAAACGTTCGTGATATTCACGACATTCATCCAATTGCTTCCGGAGCGTTTGGAGCTGTTTGCTTTCTTTGGTCGTAAGTTCTGCCCGACGCAAGTCAAGTTTGTTGATTTCCTGCTCCAGATGCTCAATGAAAGGGAGGAGATATTTTGCTCGGATGCGCTCTACTGTATAGGCGTTCATACGGTGCATGTAGGCTATCACCTGGAAGGAGCCTTTCTTCGATGCGAACAGCCAGTAAATCGGGCGGTTCTGATACATCTTCTTATGGTCTTTCCAGAAGTCCTTTACGAAATATTGTTCCAATGTTTTACCAAGGCATTGCTCCATATAGTTCAGATTCTCTACCTGGCTGTCTTCGCCGAAGGCGATACGTACAAACTCCGCCATACGCAGAGGAGCGTTGTCGCTGAAACCGCACTCATTGGCCATGAGCGGCATGATGCCGTCATCATCGATTATAAACTCCTTGCCTTTATAGGTATATGGAGCAATCTCCTCTGCCGTCGGTTCCGGATGTGCGATATGCAGACCCGGCTTGTCCAAGCGGTAGCGTCCCATCATGCAACCCACTGCATAACTGATATGTTGCTTGATAATGACATCGTTTTGCCAATCAATGTAAACATCTCCAGATGTAGTTAATATATTCCCTTTAGAATCAGTAATAATGCTTCCATTATTGTCAGTCAACTGATACTGATCTGTTATTTTTATTTCTCCTTGCTGCAAAATGGTTATTTCATCGAGAGGAACATCAGGAGTGAGCTCATCCTGCAGATCATATATCTCGATAAACTGGCGGTTAAGCTCTTCTTCGTTGGCATGAAGTTGGTAGAACATCCGTTCCCATTTCTTCTTATACTGCATCATGCACCATTCCATGCTTTCCGGACGCGGCTCAGCTGCATCAATGCAGATGCGTTCGCCCGTTTCCTTGAAGTGCTGCTCTATTTCGAAGTTAATATTGTCGATATAAGTATTTTCATCTACAGCCAATAGGGGATTGGTTTCGAAGTCCCAGGAGGTTTCGTGAGCGTTCCAGTCGGATTTAGAAATGGAGATGTTTTGCCAGACTAAAGAGTTAATATTTCCTTTGTCCTTTATTATAAGAGGAACACGAATTATATCACCAACCTTAAAATCTAAGGTCGGAGCTAAAACTCTTAAATAGTCTGATGATATTTTTGTATTCAACAAGCCTATTATATAAATTAAATCAGTATTTGAAAAGCCACATGCTCCTTTAGAATCCCATAAGAATCCTTCTTCGCAATATCTAATTGCAAAATTGTCAGATGAAATTGCACTCCATGTTCCACATTCCTTAAAAGCATATTCACCATTATAGTTGTGAGAGCGTATTCGACCTGTTTCTATATCTATGTTATTTTTAATTTCATATCCGTTATTTTCCCAATTAACAACATAGTCACGATTTCCAAACCAACGTCTAAATCCACCTCCTTTATTATATGGATACCATTTATCAGATGAAGGATTGAATTTACTGAATTTTAATAAAGAAATTTCAGACCATAATCTTAAAAATCTATTATTGTCAGCCGTTGCCATACCTTCACGAGTGGTCATACTGTTTCCTATAGTTGACAATGAAAAGGTTTCTATCATTTTTTCACTCACCCAATACCCAATCGGGCATCCTGGAATTTTCTCGAAGTTGGATTGAGAGACATTGGGGTAATATATCTTAGAGGTATGTTCTTCCTTCAATGCCTGTAGGAACATATCTTCTTTATCGCCACAATTCTTTCCATCCACAAGACGGAAATAGATACCACCTTCATCTGACTTATGTTTAGCAATTACGAAGGCTGTATTCTGAACAACTTCACCGCTCAGTTCATCGAATGTTCGAGGACCTAAGTGAAGCATGTTTTCTATATGATAGTTCTCAAGTAAAGATGTTCGGAGTTTTTCGAATGAAGAAAGGAACATCCAGCTTTGCATATTTATCATGCTGTATTTACCATTTTCAGAAAGTCGCTCTATAGCCAATAGCATAAATGTGGAGAATAAATCAGCCTTGCCTTCCTCGTAACTTTCCTTTACATACTTACTCAACACCTCATTCATGTTTCCTCCACCCATGTATGGAGGATTCATTACCAATGCATCATACTTTTCCGTCAAGGCCAGAATCAGCTCATATGCAGGAAGCTGGGCACTGATGGCTTCTGGTACGAACTCCTGATTGTTCCAGTATTCTACCGTCTGTTTCACTAACAGTCTGGTACTGTCACTAATCTCAAACTTCATGATAGACCCCAATGAATCTGCGTCCTGCATCAAGCCGAAGCAGGCACTGAGCTCTTTAACATGAGTCTGATTTTCCTGCCCCAAGAAGAAATGAGGAAGGAACTCTCTTACCAGACCATTCTTTTCTTCATCCCAAGGTTTCGGCATGGACAGTACATGAGGCAGGCAATGTGCGTCGGCAAACGAAGCATCCTTCTGGCAGGCCTTCAGTAGAAGGGCAAAAGTAGCTAACTGCTTGGCGCGATTGTCCAAGTCAACACCCGTAAGGTTATGACGGAAAATATTTTCTATTGCTTCACCACGGCTATAGCCTTCAGCGATATAAAGGTCATAAAGCAAGTCGAAGTATTCATTCAGAATATGGCCCGAACCACAGGCCAAGTCGGCTACTTTCAGGTCTGTCAGTTCTTCGTATCTTAAAATGTTTTCTGCTGGAGTCTTTTCAGAAGGTTCCACCAGATATTGCCACTTCTTCTGTAGCGTAGTTTCGTATGGATTGTTGTCGAGGTAGATACGGCCCACTGTGTTTTGCACCATGTACTTTACAATCCAGTTTGGTGTGAATATCTGTGTAGCTGCTGGTATCTCGTCAGCCTCGAACTTACCTTTCTTTGCAAAAACCTCGTCCTTGCGCTCTGATATATAGAACTGGTAGAGCCAGCCTATCAGTTCCGGCGATTGGAATTCTTTATCGGTAATAAATTCAGTATGGTTGAGCATATCCATGAATTTACCTTCTGCCAGAATATCGTTCGGTAAAAGTAGCTCGGTGTAGTCGGCCATAGAAACGAAACATTTGTTGAGGATGGGATTATCGTGACACCAAGCAGTAATAAGCAGGGCAAACTGTTCTGTTACTTTTGTATCGTCATCCAGTAATTCTACAATATGCTGGCGTAGATCTTCTTTCATCTGTGGAAGATGACCCTGGCGTGCTTCGTCCACAATAATCGGGGTACGTGCAGCATCGGCATACTGAAGCACAGGAGAACAGAGATTGTTCTTCTGCAGAATAAGAATGGCACACAGACGGTTGAACCATGTATAGGCTGCCTCTTCATACACTTCGTTGATGCCTTTTTGCTGAATACGGTTATAGAGGGACATCCACTGATGGTAGAATCCCTCTGTATAAAATTGTCCGTTCCAAAGAGTACCTCCTTGCATCAGTTGTGGACGGTGCTCTTCGGCAACATTACCTTTCTTGTCGAAGCCAAGTGTAGTTATCTTAGCTGCAATACCGGCTTTTAATATATTGCGAGCTTCGGTAGCGAAGCGTTTTATTCTATTGGTGTCCATATAATCTATTGGTAATCTTTATTTAATAATCATCACTCCGTCATGGTCGACAAGCAGACGTTCAATCTGTTGACGCAAACCTTCAAGATAACGGTCTATGTCTTCTTCGTTTGTAATAGGTAACTTTGTCCTTGTTTGCAGTGATGCTTGACGAATTCTCTTTTCACGTACTGGAGGTGTTGGAGGATCAACTTCATCATTCTCCTTTTTAGTAGGCTTTGGAGGAATGTATGACATAATCTTGTTCACCTGCTCCTGATAGAATACATCGGTAAGGATATTGTTTCTCAGTACCAGGATATTTGTTGGAGCAGTTTTAAGCTGTATGGTTGCTTCACGGTCGGAAAGTACACTTGCCGGGACATTCTGCTTCTCGGCCACTTGTAACAGATAGTCGAAAATATCGTTATAAGCCGCTTTAATTTTCTCGCGGAGTTGGTTCCGCACATCGTCCAAACTGCCGGAAAGTTGATTCCTCAACTTTATATAGCCACGGAATGTGTTACCCATTGGCCAAGAGTCATCCTTCACTTTCAGGAACTCATCAACAGCTCCTATCATCTCTTCAGGAACAAATGAGAAGTTATATGTATTCTCATCAGCAAACTGAATGAGCTGTTTATAGGTAGAAAGCTGGTCATGCGTGAACTGCACCACTTCTTTGCATTTGTCGGTAAGCGTCTTGGCTTCATCCTTTGATGATATTATGAGATTAAAGAATTTCAACGGATCACGTTCATCAAGCCATGATTCGAAGAGATCTATGGCCTTACGGATTGGTTCCACAAAAGGATAAGCTATAATCTGTTGTTCTATGTCCTTATAGCCTTTTATTAATTTGGACAGACTACGCTCACTCTCTATGTCACGGCACATGCGGAACAGTTGGGTGCTGTCTGTAGTTGTCGGAGCGGAAGAAATACCGAATATTTCCTTCCAGGCAGCTATGAATTTCTGAATTACCTGCGGTGAAATGACCTGTGCCTGACGGAGTGTAAACTTATTACTCTCTGTCACAATACGGTTGGCCACTGTAGACGTTTCTACATTGGGATTATTGGCGTAAGCGTAGTCACGGTTGTGACGACGTACCAGTTCATTAATCACATAAAGGGTACAGATATTGTCCCATCCATATGGAGCTTTTGAGAATTTGGTAAGCACATCAGTCACATTTACCTCTGCAAACTGTTTATTAAGATAGATTTCCACTTCGTGTTCAGCATCTGTAAGAATCGCCCCCATACCTTCGTAATCGCCGGGATTCACATTACGCAGTATAGCTTTCTTCAATTGTTCTGTAGTGCGTGGAATACTTGGAGAATCAACGAGATTTGCTTTAGGGTAGATTCCTGCCAAATGTTTCTCGATGGCAACACGATAACGGTCATTACCTCGTTTCTGTCCAAGCTCTGCTTCGTCAATCACATATAGTCCGGAAACAATAGGACAGGTATCAAGAATCTTTTCAAACTCTTTTTTAATAAGTCCTTCGTAAAGTTCCTCGGCTCGCTTGGCAAATTCTTTACGAGTATTGGCATTATCCTCGTTTGGGACGGGAGTGGACATATAACGTTCTGCCTGACAGTACCAGTAAAAGGCGTTGTACAAACGTCTGTTCTCACGATATTGAGGACCTACATAATATACCATTCGGTTAGTATTGCTGTTCTGCAATGCAAGCTGCTCGGCAGTATCATAGTCGGGGTCCATCACAAACTCTACCATTATATCAGGGTTATTACTCAGGAAGGTTCGCTGCTTTATGGTCAGCCCAACGGAGAAACTGCGTGTTTTATATTGCTCTTTATTCCTGAGAGCTGTAATATATTTATTGAAAATATCTTTCAGCTGTTCTGCCTGGGTATTGTTGTCCACCACCTGGCTTTGGATGAGCTGTGCCACTTTCATTTCCTCCTCACTATAGAAAGTGAATGTGTCAGGAGCTCCCTGTTTACCCTGTTCACGGCGAATAATATTATTATCGCAAAGGAACTCTACAACTTTCTCCACCTCATTCTTGATGGTCAGACGAGGAGTATCCATATTATTTACAAGAAGAGAGGTCACATTGTCCACAGTTGCTGGGAACAGCAACTGGTCGGTTTGGGAAATGTTACAGATCATGAAAAGCACATTAACCACACGAATCGCCAGACGAGTCTTTTCCGGTTTATCTGTCTGGTAGGTGCGTGCCATACGAAGGGCATTGTCCACAGCTTTCTGTCCACGAGCCTGCAAACCTTCCTCAAACATATTGTTATAGAGTTCATCGAAAGAAATGAATTTGCCTAACTCGGCATCGGCATTAGCCTTGGCTGTAGAGTGGATAACCTTGATGATACTTCGCTCATTACCTTTTACTTCCTTTGCCACATAGCCTAAGTTCAAGAATGAATTGAACACCTGCATGATAAGCTTGAACTGATAAGGTACAAATGGGTAATAGTCGATGAAATCATCCTGCGAGTCGTAGCTACTGTAGGAGTTGGGCAACTTGAACTGCAAGTCGAATCCCGCTTTATATTTGTTATAAAGCGAGGCCAATGTATCTTTCACCTCTTCTTTCTTGTCGAGAATACGCTTCTGCGTGATTACTTCCGGCTGTGTTCCTTTGAGGGATACCTTCACTTCAAAGCGTCCCTTAATTTTACCTTCTTTATCTTTCTCCTCGGCTATATGACAGTCGTCCATAATCTCGGAGAGGTCTTGCTGTGCTGTACAAGCCACCCAGACCTTGTTATCACAAGCTTCAGACAGTTTCGTAATGATTTCCTGAAGGTTGAGATAACGGTCGCGCTCCTTGTTGATGAATTGCGAAACTTCATCTGCAAGGAAAATCAGGCGGTAATCATCGCCCTTGTCTTTAAGATATGATGCCAATTCCAAACCAAAACGGTCTATACTCATGTTCGTATCACGCTTGATGATACGTTCACGAATACTATCTACGGAAAGTGTTGGTGCCAGTTCTTTGGCTATGTCAAGCACCCAATCGAGTTCGTTGTCAATCAAATCGGCAGCCATACCAGGGTCATTCCAATCACCACCTTCCTCTGCGATGCGTTGTTTGAATACCTCAAACACGCCCTTTTCTTCCAAAGGTTTTTCAAGATTCTGTGCCAGTGTGATATTGAACTTATTGAAACCACGTTTGCCATTAAACTCATTCCAGAAGACATGCAGAAAAGCTTTCTTCTTGTCGGTAGAGTTATCATAGCTTGTTTCCAGATTGAAGATACATGTATCTATCGTGGCCCGTTCCAACCAATTGGCGATAGAAACCATCTGCTCGTAGTCGAAGCTCAGATTATGTTTGTCATCAAGTGGGTCGATAGCCTTTATTGCTTCGAGCAGACGTGATAAAGCATCTTCACGAGTAGAAGGTGTGATACAGTAATCCAGATATTTCAGAAAATGTGATTTTCCTGAGCCATAATAACCGTCAATCCATATACCCACGTGATCGTATGGTTGGTTATTCTTGATAGCATCTAAAATACGGAAAAGACCGTTCATAATCTCGTCCGTAAACACGTATTCCTGTATTTCTATACGTTCTGTTTCTGGGTCAAACTTGGTAGCGCTGACAGCAGGATTCACTGCACGGTCAATAGGCTTATTATATAATTCTTTCAGTTTCATTAGCTTATTCGTTTATTAAAAGAGTGGCACGATATGTATGATTGTCTGGAAGTGTATCAAACAGCCGGAATGAGTTCTGATCACGATGACCCGGATAAAAGACAATGATTTTATATTTGTCCGTTTCGTTGTAATCTTCATAAAGAGCCAAGAATTCATTGACCCTCAGATAAGGATACATACTGCCTATACCATACATAAAAACGTAGGGACGACGATATTGGTCTTTGATCGTGATATGATCAATGATACGTTGATGTATAAATTGAACGAATTCTGGTGAATGGGCATTGCGGGCAAGCGTATCCTGTGTGCTCTTTGCCTTTGACGGGTCACTCTGTTCTTTTTCCATCAGATATTTCAACATAGAAGGATGACGCAGAAATTTCTTATGGTCGAGGAAGCTGCAAAACTCATCAAACAGATTCAGTGTAAGCACATCCACATAGTTTGTGGGACGGATCAGATTCGCTTTAAACTCCTGTATTTGCTTACGAATGTCATACTCTTTCTCTGCCGGATACTGGTAGATAAAAAAGTTATAAAACAAGTCGCCATTTTCCGTATCTTGGAATCCCGGACTATTCAATTTATCATCAAGCTCTTTTATGGTCATATCATTGTTTTCTTTATGTTCTCAATTTCGTAAGGTTGCAAAAGACAAGCTTCCAAAAACCATGGTTGTCCTTTTCCCAGGTAGTAAGTAAAATTGCTACAGGAAATCGCATTAAGATGGTTGCTATTGTCAAGCATACCCACTTTACGAAGTATAGTAAGATATGCAGAAGCCACTTTATCTTTGGTATTATCGCTCCATGAGTCAACAAACTCATCTTTTGATGCTATTTCGTTGAACTCCATCATAATGTCATTTTTATCGATGCTTTTGGATATGCTGTTCCATTTTTTTATTGCAACATTTACATGAAAATCGAAACAGATCTTATACGTCCTCAAAATAACATAGAAGATAGCTACTATCTTGTCTGTATCATTCATTCCAAGAAAGTCATCCCAAAAAGAAGATGGCATAGACTCATATCTTCGTTTGATTTCCAGAATAGCTTTCTTACGAGAACTTTCTGCATTAATGTGAAGCAACCGATTATTCACCTTCTCATCATGAAGCAACTCCTCACTATTGGTTGCACGGAGTAGAGGTAATAGGATATTGGTCTCCTCAAAAAGGAAACCGCCACCCGTGATGGCTGCTGTATATGGACTATCTTTTTTATTCATTGCTTTATTTTCTACAAAATTGTTCTTGACTGGTGCAGTCTATCTGCATTATATCATAATTCTGCAAATTCCTACGTATATTTGTTATTATTTCTTGTTTGTATGTCTCAGGTTCAAGCACCTTGACATCATAGCCGAACGACAGAATCAGTTGAGTAAATTCGTAAGTAGGCCGTAGCTCTACGGACAAGATACATTCTTCATCATCAATGATTTTCTGTGTATGATGTATCGGCTTAGAAACGATATAGGGATACTGTCTTTTAGAAAATTGAAGAACAACACTTATCTTTTCCACGTCATCGGGCGGAATAGTAACTCCAAATACGTCATCAAAATAATGCTCAAAATCTATCTGATCATTTGAGATAAAGTCAACATCCTCCTCGATACCTATTTCCTGGATACGGTCAAGAGCAAAATTGGAGATACGATTTGCTTCCGCATCGTAAGCCATAAGAAACCAGCGGTTATTATACTGCTTTATGTACCAAGGATGAACAATGACATTGCGCTCTTTATCATAGTTCTTGTAATTACGATAAATGATTCTTATGACCTGATGATTAATGGCCGCATCTATAATGTCAGATAAGAAGTTCAAACCTTTCAAATGAGGAATTTGTTCGAAACCAAGAATGTTTTCGTTTTTTCCCCTAAGGCCGAATCGCCATTCAAGATTGGAAATAACTTCTTCAACCCATTCGTTGCTGAGCAGTCCTTTAAAACGGTTAAGCATTATGATAACGGAACGTAGTTGAGTGGCTTCTTCTTCAGTCAATGGTTGGGCATTAATAGTGAAGTTTGGGTCACTGTAACGATAGTAAACCCTTCTGCCATCCTGCTTTCTTTCGAGAGGCACACTCCATCCTGTTTCACTCTCCATAAACTTAATGTCTTCAAATATCTGGCGACGGCTTACACCTCCAATCCCATTATAATAGTAAATGGCTTCATCACATTTATCAATGAGATCCTCGATGTAATACTTATGCCGTCTGTCCCGAAAGCATTTATCGAGAGTCTGGTAACGTATCGCAGCATTTTTATTTGTTGGCATATTGGGCTTAATCTAATATTAACGAATTAAATCATTTACTGTAACTTCAAGGCATTTGGCTATTTCAACTAAATTCTCTAAGTTGGGTTGGGCACTGTTGGTGCACCATTTAGATATTGTTGCCGGATCTTTACCTAATTGTTCGGCAAGCCATTTGTTTGTCTTCTTTTTTTCAGCAAGAACAACTTTTAGGCGATTTAAATCTTTACCCATATTTCACTTTTTTTTGGTTACTATTGATACAAAAGTAATGTAATTATCCGAAATAATATTCTAATAATAGAATAAATGAGTGATATAACTCAAAAAAATGATTATAACGACAATTCCTGAGTTGATTTTCTTATCTTTGCTATTGATGTGCGACAAGAAGTCGTACAAGTAATTGTTCAGCATTATGTCTGAACCTGTTGTTCCGTCAACAGTAGCCTAAAGAGGCGTGCTTTACGAGTAATTGTTTGGTGCGAAGCCCTCTCGACAATATGGTTCTATGCAGAAATATCCAATGCATAGGCTGTTAGGCTGACCGATATGAGTAACGGATGTGAACCGCTGCACCATCGTAACAAAGAAATAGCTTACGGATATTTACAAGCTATAGCCAAAAGGCGAGCAGTCAGGATGGTTCTCTGTCTTTAAGGACTACACGGATGTAGTACTGCCGGTGGAAGGGCGGACTCTAAGTCGGTCGTCAGTTACTTGTACGGAACTTGGTAAGCCCGTATTTCTCCTGCCTTTATCGGGCAGGTAAGCCAATCGCAAGAGAAGCCGAATGGGGTGCGGGTAAAGGATTGCGGAGAAAGCGAACGCTTCCGTGTAATGCGGAGGATAGAGGTTTTAACGTCACCTCATGCGAAAGCAGGCAGACTTCCGCAGGGTAATTCTTTGTGAAACGATTGTAGAACTTTACTGAAATGAAGAAACAGCAAAGGAGCGAGGCGAAAGCCGAGTGTGCATCTTCAGCCAAGCGCAACACGACATGGAAAAGCATAGACTTCTCCAAATGTGAGCGTAAGGTTAAAAAGCTGCGAATCCGAATAGCAAAGGCTCAGAAAGAAAAGAGGTATAACAAGGTGAAAGCTTTGCAGCACCTCCTTGTCACTTCGTTTGAAGCCAAGGCATTGGCAGTAAGGAAAGTGACCTCCAATAAAGGCAAGCGCACGGCAGGGGTTGACCACATAAAGTGGGACACCGATGCCAAGAAAATAGAAGCTATACGATCTTTGACACGGAGAGGATATAAAGCCCTCCCATTGAAAAGGGTCAACATACCCAAAGCAAACGGCAAGACAAGACCGTTAGGGATACCGACCATGAAAGACAGAGCCATGCAGGCACTGTACCTTATGGCATTGGAACCCATAACGGAGAACGAAGCGGATGCAAACTCTTACGGATTCAGAAAGTTCAGAAGTACGGCAGATGCGATAGACGCACTCCACAGATGGCTAAGCAAGAGTTATTCTCCCGAATGGATATTGGAGGGAGACATAAAAGGCTGCTTCGACCATATCAGCCATGAATGGCTTCTCGATAACGTACGAATCGACAGGCAGATATTAAGGAAATGGCTTAAAAGTGGAGTTGTATTCAACAGACTGCTTCAACCGACTCTTGAAGGAACACCGCAGGGTAGCATCATATCACCGACACTTGCAAATGCAACTCTGGACGGCATGGAAAGGATGCTTAAGGAAAAGTACAAGGTAAGTTATGTTAATGGAAAACTGTACTACCCCAAAGTCAATCTTGTAAGATATGCGGACGACTTCATTGTCACTGCCGACAAAAGGGAAACGTTACTTGAAATAAAGGAAATGTTGACAGCCTTTTTAAAGGAAAGAGGACTTACACTATCCGAGGAGAAGACACTGATAACACATATCAGTGAGGGATTTGACTTTTTAGGTTTCAATGTACGGAAGTACAACGGAACATTGTTAATAAAGCCGTCAAAGAAAAGTCAGAAACGTTTCACTGAAAAGCTGCATGAGGTTGTGCTGACCAAAGGTAAGGCATTATCCCAGCAGGAGCTGATAGAGAAACTTAATCCTATAATAAGGGGATGGGGTAACTACTACAGCCATGTGGTATCAAAGGAGGTGTTCTGTAGATGTGACCATATCCTGGTAAACCAACTTAAGAGATGGTCATATCGCAGACATACCAACAAGTCAAGGGAATGGATAAGGAAGAAGTATTTTATCCGTAAAGGTTGCAGAAATTGGATTTTCGGTTTTGAACATGTATGTGGAGGAATAAAGGAGAAGTTCACAGTACAACAACTGACAGAGATTCCAATCAAGCGACACATAAAGATAAAATGCGAAGCCAATCCGTTCGACCCATCATGGGACGAATACTTCGAGAGACGGAAACTCAAAAGTGCCCGTCAACGTGCGTAAAGAAGACTTTATCGGAAACAAGTCATCAAAAGATGATTATGAGCCGATTTAATTTTATGAGAATTAAATTTAGAATTATCGGAGCTGTATGCGGTGAAAGTCGCACGTACAGTTCTTAATGGGGGAAGCGGCAGTAATGCCGCCGACCTACATAACTTAATGGTTGCAAATTATGGAGATTTCCGTTTAAAATGCAGATAGGCTGCATAGATCGGTTCAATCTTTGCATATGAATAGCTTCAAAAGTACAATAATATGAACGTTGGACAATCTAACAACATTCTATGTTGCGATTGCGCATATTGGAATGCTCATAGGCTTGTGAATGAATATGTGAAAATTGCTTGGATGGTAAACGATACTGTCCCATTCGAAAACTTGCCATGGGATAATCAGGTAAGGATTCTTCGGATAACTTCTGTTATCCGTGCTTATTTGGGTCTGGAATCCTGCATATTTGAACCATTTGATATAATAGGAAGTGTTTTTCTTAATTCTGAAAATAAAGAGGTCTTGTCTCATTCTGAATTTAGTAATGCTGATCTTACTCTTTTGAAACAAAAGCTATGTCAGACAACTGAAGAAAAATGGAGGATGGAGCACTTGTTAAGACATTTCCAGACAGATTCAGATAGGGAGCAACTGCTAACGATACTACTTCGATACAGAATAGCAATAGAAGACTTTGAGAATATGCTTTCTGCTAAGTTGGATAAACGGACGGGGACATATATTGGAGTTAATGTCGTCCAAAACTTATATAATCCAGTAATAAAAAACTGTAATAATATGATGGATGATATGATTGTTCTATTATTAGGCAACACTTTCAAAAGAGCCTTCACTGAGAGGGAATTAATTGAACGGTTTGATTATCCAATAATAACGGATAAAGAATTGTTTGAGTGGAGAATAAATAACTAAATATAAATACCATGAATAATAACCAGAAACTTATAGATGCTGTAAATTGCAAGTTTCCACAAAATAATCTTATAGAGCTTTATTATAATATAGGTAGAGCTCTGCCATTTACAGCACAAAGATTTCCAGATGGTAGAGTATCAGACTGGTATAGAAATCAGTATGTTCAAGTTGTTAAAGTTGAACCACACGGGAGATTCGGAAAATATGGCAAAGTGTATGGCTACTATTTCCGTAATGGAGAAAGAGCTGATAGTTCTGATTCTCCAGAAGATTCATGGTGTAAAAAAGAAGATACAGAGCCGAAAGAAATTCCATGTTGCGGTTGTGGCTCTTGGTTCCTTTTAGATATACAAGGTGAACCTATAGAAGGGAATGAGGTTAAAGTGCTTGGACTGGATGATATATTCACTTTTGGTAAATATAAGGATAGAACCATTAAAGAAGTTATCGACACTGACTGGAATTATGTGAAATGGGCAATTATTGATTCTCAACGTTTAATAGCCGATATAGATGCTATTGTAGAGTATCATAAAGGAAAAATTAGAATTTTACAGCCTGATGATATAATCTCCTCTGGGAAATATAAAGGGAAAACATTGCACAGTGTATTCTTGACAGACTTTCAGTATTTGAAGTGGATGGAAAGCCAGAATCCTGATTTCAAGGTAGACTGGGATAAGCTGTCTGATTTTTCACAAGAGTAAGATTTCAAAGAATTATGAAAATAAATCAAGAGATATTGTAATAGATCAGATTTTTTATGAAAAGATGAAGACTTTGCCAATAGGAACCGAAATAAGCGTTTCAGAGCTAATGCTGCTAAAATTGCAAGAAAGTTTGCTAAAACAAATGGGCTTTTAGGTGTGAAGTTTCTTTGCTATCTCTATGATAAGTGGGTATTTCAAATATCTCATGAGGAAGGAGTACTATTAGATTCACTATATTCTCCACATTATATCATAGTAAGTGAAGATGGTGTAGCTCGGTTTTCCACCACTGAAGAGAGTGTTGAAATATGTAAATTGACAAATAATATTAGCTAATGATAGGAGCAATAATTGGGGACATAGCCGCATGGACGTATGAACATGATAGAGAAACATTCTGGAATCAGCTCATATCTTACGATGACAAAGTAAGTTTGTCTGAGTTTGGCCGTGCTTATATGCAGGCTGCAAGTTGGAATCTGTCTGCTTTCTCAAATCGTGAGACTTATACTCTTGATATTACAGATTATTCTCCAACTGGCTTACTTTCTGTAACCGGGCAGTGGCTTATGTGGCAACTCATGTCAGCATGGAATGACAATTGGGACTATCCTAAAGGGTTAAACTATGTTCCATATACAGATAAAGAGGAATTTTACGCCCGATTGTTTGTCGTGAATCTTATTAGAGGGCTGAGACAAGGGAAAACTAAGAGTGAAGTGTTTCATTCAGTTGAATCTTTTGAGAGCATTATTAAATCTTGGAAATGTAAATGGAAGCCTCTTGATGGAATTTCTACCAATAAAGCATTTAATGGTCTTCTCGTATATGTGTTTCGTGCATGGGATTCCTTTTATAGGGGATTTGATTTTACTTCATCCATTCATAACGCTATGAAATGGGATGGCGACAGGCATTTGATTGCTATGTTGACGGCTTCATTTGCAAGTGCGATGTATGGTTGTCAATTCAATATAATTAAGAAGAAGAAGTTTGCAAAAGGCAATGAAATATTACACGGTTTTGATATATTGGATCTTATCAAACGCTTACAATACGACTCTTCTGTCTTTTGGGCAATGTATGACCGTGATAATAAGTTCCGTTCATTTTATCCGAAAAACAATGCCTTAACTAATGTAGAATGGCATCATTGGCAGAATGTTCTGAATTTATTTGATAAAATAAGTTTTACGAAGGAGGAACATCGACTCGTTTTGAAATGTTCTCCCACCGGTTGGGATAACAGATATGGCCTATACTTAGATGATGGTTGGATGTATGTTTACAGAAGTAAATGCTTGATTGGTCGATTCAAATTGAGACATGATGGAGAAAATTGGATGATAACTGATACACAGTTATCTGGTGAACGATCGTGGAAAGATTTCTGTCAGGCTTTATCGTGTGCACTAACTGAAAGTTGCGGATTACGTAAAATAAAAGGCATATATGAAGCGGATAGCTACGCCTCTTTATGTAAATATTACCAAGGAGAAGAAAAGTGTCCCGATCAATGGAAGGATGATGTTAAGGGTAGGTTTTGGTATGGAGAGATGATGTTCTGTAAGAACCATGTTGATATTGAGCACTGGAGACAATATGCAGAAAAGGTCATGAAGTCTTTAAGTAAGGATAAAAAAGAACTTGCCCAAAAACTTTCAACATATCAGTTTGGTATGGTACTTTATATCGAGACACTCTTCTGTAAATGGCGTCCTTATGATGATATGAAGTGGATATTAGGGTATTAATACAGGAAATAATAAATGATGATGATAACAAAACTCAAAGAGCTAATGTCTCTGAATGGTGAAATGAATGCAGCAGAGATAGAGTCACGATTTACTCAAATAGCCAAATTGCTGTTTGAAAATTTTGCGATACAAAAGGGAGAAAAAATCTATCTTTTTAAAGAGATTGAGTTTTACTTCTACAATAAGCATCATCGTGACATTATCACTCATCCCCGTTTCTCCGATCCTTTATACTGGTACGTGAATGACTTTGGAGGTATTGATTTGAATTTCCCAAGTGAGATTTGTAAAAAGGATGGGATTGACAGCACTGGGAAAAAAGTAGATAAGTATATATTGGATGATAGCTCTTACTTTGGAGGCATTCTGATCCGTCAGTTAGTCAGCAAGGATAAAAGCGATATTTTAGAAGGACCCTGGGCTTGTGCAGAGCTGTTCAGACTTCATCATGCCTTAGAACAGGACAATAATTTCCCTTTTCTTGTAGAGCGAAATAACGGTATGATTGGATATATCTGTAAACCCAGATTGAATCTTCTAACCGGTAAGCAGACTATTGAAAGTAAAGTGGATTATATACTTGGAGAATATCTATCACATCCAGACCGAACAGAGTTACACGAAGCGTTTTCCTCTTTTAAGGACAAGCGATACAGATATGTGCGGTGTGACCAGTTGCTACATGACAGTGAAACAAATGAAGTCTATTTGTCACCCTGGCTGAAGGATAAGAAGGATGGACATCCGGAATTTTACCAGCGTCTGACTAATCTTCTGAAGAATTGCGACATAGAACCCAAAGAGTTGAAATGCACCAGAGATTATTGGGCACGCGACTATATGCCTATTCAGGTGAGTGAGAACGACTTCTTGAAGTATCAATATTATCCGGACTATCTAATGAAAAGCAACAATCCAGAGGATGCTGAAACAAGGACAGAAAGTAATAACGTTCTACGTGGAATGGGGATAAGTTGTCGTTCAACAAAACTAATAATTGACGGCGGAAATATGGTTCCATGTGGTCCTTATATTGTGATGACGGATAAGGTGTTCACCGAGAATGGTAAAGAAAAAGATGATGAAATGTTCAAAGCAGAGTTAGAGTCAGAACTTGGGCATCCTGTGATTATAATTCCATGGAAAATGCATGGTGACTTTAATGCTCGTGATACAGACAAATATGGGCATTCTGATGGATTTGTCAAATGGTGTGGTGGCAACCGTATCCTAATGGGTAATCATGGAGAACAATACCCGGAAGAAGCTGCTGCTATCCGACACATTCTTGAAGAATATGGCTTTGAAGTAACAGAGATGCGATTTGTGGACAAGGTTGGTTCGCCACGAACTGACTTAAATTGGGCTTACATCAATTTTCTGCAAGTCGGTAACAAGATTATCATGCCAATATTCAATATTAAAGAGGATGCTATTGCTTGGCAATATATACATGAAGCATTCCCTGATTGTGAGATTCATAAAATTGAAATGGCTGAAGTAGCAGAGGAAGGTGGTGCTTTACATTGTATCAGCTGGAATATTAGACGATAGAGTGTATTGGTATATTGAGAAAGTATATCATCCTTTACTAATTATTATTTATAAATAGATATGAATTCAAAACAGATAGAAGAAACAGCAGTACATATAGTAGGATTATATTTTTCTAATGCCCATACTATTTCTCCTTATATTAGTTCTAATGACAAAGAGCCATGTTGGGATGGTAATTTATACATCTACTCTAATGAACCTATGAAGAACTCCACATTATATGGTAGAGTTCCAGTTCAGATTAAAGGTAGGTTTTTTAAAGATAAAGTTTGTAAGAATGATATTACATACTCGGTTTCTCTTGTAGATTTAAAAAATTATATGAGAGATGGTGGTATTATATATTTTGTTGTTGGTATATGGGAAAATTCTTATAAAATATATTATGCAAAACTTACCCCACTGAAACTGAAAACATACATCAAACATTGTAAAAGAGAATCAGCAAGTATAAAACTAACTGAATTAAAAGAATATAGTTTTGATATAGATTGCGAAATTCGAGATTTCTATGATAATTGTAAAGTCCAGACAGGCAATACAGATAATACTGTTGATATAAAAGATATATTATCATCTAAAAAGGCTGTAAATTTGACTTTTTTTGCTTCCGCATTAATAAATAATGAACAGTGTAAAATCTCTGAATATTTAGCAAAACATACTGTGTATTTATATGCTGAAACTACAGACGGCTTTAATAATAAGGTTCTTCGTCCTGTCGGAGACGAAGATCTTTCTATAAATTTAAAAGAATCCATTACTGCAGAAGTTAAGGTTGGCGATATAGTTTACTATAATGAAATACAAAGGACTTGTAAACCGAATGGTAATATTTTGATTTACATAGGTAGATCATTAAGAATGGAAATATCCCCCGACGGGAATGTGAATAGTAATATTAATTTCAAACTTAATGAAACAGAATTATCTTCTTGGATAAAAGAAGCAGAGTTTATTTTTAAAATCGCAGAAACAAAATGTTTTGAGATAGATAACGTTTGCTTCAGATTAAATGGAAATGAAGAAAACAAATATATCGACTGGTGTAGGAATCGGCTTCGTTTTGCAAAAAAAATCCAATCTGTACTTTCTGCCCTTCATGTAAATAAAGAACTTATAATTAAAGAATTTAGTCAAGACGAAATTAATACAATAAACATTTTGTATAAAACCCTATGTGAACAAGACGAAATTTCAATTAATGAAAGTTTGCCTCCCATCTTCACTGTATCACTATCTAATTTGTACCTTGCTTTATTTGCTTCAAAGACTCCTACAGGAAAATATAGAATTTATTCATACAAAGATGTTACTGGCGATATTTCTTATACTGATAGCAATACTAATGTTCCGGCTAAGACTTCAATTTATTCCTGGTTTCAAACAGATGGCTTTAAAATCGTATCGAATATTGATTATGATGATATTTTACCATCTTACAAGAAAGTTTACATAGAGAATCATAATGTTACACAGAGAGCTAATAATGATATGCTGATGATGATACTTGCATATGATGAAAATCATGATGATAAACTACTAAAATCGTCAAAGGATTTATGTGAATGGCTCATTTCTATAAATGAGAAGGATGAAGTAAATACGTATTTTTTAAATCTAATGCAAATTATTAAAAGAGAAAGAGATTTGACTAATGAAGAACGTAAAGAAATCATGATTAAATTTGATTTATGTAATTCAATGGAGAAATTAGCTTGCTGTCTCTTGCTCGACAATAATGAAATGGCTAATCATTATTTTAATCAGTTGAACGATTCCGAAAAGGAGTTTTTTACTACTTTACCAATATATCATTTCTTCAATTCAAAATTAGAATGTATCAGGAAATAGAGAATCAGCTGTTATCATAACCCTTTTGCCAATCTTACTTTGACATTGGGTGAAGAATGATATGACAAGCTAATTCTATTTCTACTGATGATGTATTACGCTTATATAGTGAAGAGTAGCATGAATTCAGCATATCGTCGTCGCTCTATGGAAACAATCTTCTTTCCACGCCAGTGGCAATACTTCACATAGTCATTTTTTATATTTCTGTCTCCTGAATCGAGTTTTTTAAGGATTATACTCTTTGGGTATTTACCGTCTAATCCTAAAAGCTTGAAAGCTCCAATATTATAAGCTAACGCCGCGAGCAAAAGTGAATCTTTACCATAGGGACGAAACAAGGAACAGAGTTCTTTAAGGTCTTTACGGAGAAGAACTTCTGCTTCAGAGGCAGTCATCTCTGATGAATACCTTTCTCCTGGTTGCAGTCTATGGCCATATCCGACGTAGGGATAATCTTTTTTTCGATGTAGTCCCTCATAGTACTTGATACAACAGACTGCTCTTTCAAAAGGTGGAAGGTCGAAAATCGTTAGGCTTTTAGAGAGTGGCTCAGACGGCGTTACCGTCTGGCCGTTAACTCTCATACCAAATAAGAATATGACAAAAGTTGCTATTATCCTGAAATTCATTTTACTTTAAATTTGGTTATCTCATCAATCATGTTCTTGACATCAAGATTGACACTTACGAAGTTCTGGTATAGAATACGTTCCTTGGCATCCTTTGAAGGGAAAGTATAGAACTTCGGTATCTGATAGTTCTTGTAGTTCGCTTCCTCTTCGGCAATCTTCTTCATGTCAAAATCAGTCTTGCAATAGAACTTGGAGGTTTGGAACTCGGCAGACTCCTGAATATTCATGCTGTCACCACGTCCTGTCTTGGTCTTGATAAAATCACGGGCAGACTGGCCGCAGATCCAACCTGTAGGCATATCCGAAATTTTACTTGCCGGAACAAGGCTGTCCATATTCTCATTGAGATTGATGGAAGTCTTGTCACGGTCAATAGTCATACCTTTTTTGAGTTGGACTATCTTACCGAAGATGTCGTTTGAAAGCCACTCCAAAGTCTCTTTTGCTCTTGCTGAGCCACTGACTACGTTACCCACTGTTGTGATAACTTTCTGCATACCTACTTTCCCATAATCGGATTCGAGCTGCGGCAATTCCTGAAAGCCCAGTGTAACACTGACCTTGTTGCTTCGGGCGGTACCAATCAGTCTGTCTATTTTGTGAAAATAGAGTGTAGGCAACTCATCCACGATGATGCTCACAGGAATATTCTTACCTTGACCGGTATTCACACGGGTTACGAGACGGTTCAGAATAAGCGCATTCAATGCACCGATAATGCTTTCCATCTCCGGGTCATTGGCTATTAACAGATAGCTTGGATTCTTCGGATCAGACACCTTCAGGTCAAAATCATCGCCATCCTTATGAAATATCCAATAGGATTCCTTGGTGGCCAGGCGGGATGTATAGACACGCAGCGTACCAATCATACCTTCCAACTGTTCCATCGCCTTGTTCTTCATGGCTGTTTGGAACGGCCCCAATAGGGGAGTTACTTCAGGGTCAGTCTCCAATACCTCAAAGATGGTCTGATAGTCTTGATTCAGGAAGGATAGGATATGAGGCATGTCGCTGTATTTCCCCAACCAATACTCAGGTTCCACTTCCTTACCTGTTTGGTCAAATACTCGGCCTGTAGGCTTGGGTCTGTGTGTCTTCGGTTCTGTGGTCATCTCTGCTATGAGGGCATGGCCGTCCTTGTCGTAAGGTACTTTCTTATAGTTAACAAAGAAATAGATACAAGCAGCGAGGAAGTTTACGGCGGAAGTCTGGAAGAACTGGTCGCTACCGCCACCGCCTTCTTTCTTTCCTTTCTGCAGTGATTCCAACAAGGTCTCAGCAGTTTCGCTGGCAGCAGCAAGATTTCCGATATACTTCTGTTGGATAGGATTGACGCGTCTGGAATACTCTACATCCACAAAGTTGATGATATTGAATTTACAGTCCCTGGGAACTTTCCCAGCTTTTTGGTTTATCTTATAATGATAGTATAATTTCTGGGCGAGTGTCGGAAACTTATAATCGTACACAACCATGGCAAAACCTTTTGCACTATGCTGCCGTATGAATGGCTCGATAATTGAGAACGTCTTACCTGAACCCGGTGTTCCGACAACCCACGTGCCACGGAAGGGATTGACAATGTTCACCCATCCTTTACGGAATTTTCCCTTGTAATAATAGCGCATGGGTATATTGACACTGTATTTGTTTTCCTGCAATTCCTGGCATTGCTCGAATGACTCGTTCTCAAAGTTGAAACGGTCTTTCAGAAGTCCTTCCTTTAAGAACTTGGATATATTGTCAAGGGCTACATGTATACATATTGTACCGATGATTGACGCAACCATATACAACCAGTAGTTCAAACTGATTGTATAGAATTTCATACCCATACTTTGGCCGTAAAGCCAAATAGACAATATCAATACAACGAGTCCACCAAATAATGGGTAGAATACCTGATGACGAGCATCAAATTCCAGATGCTTCTTATTACGTGTTCCTATACAGGTGATGCAGATAAGTATAAAGGTGGCTATTTTACTCCATATAAGGTTGCCGTCCTGATAGATATACCACCGTTTTATACGGTCATGAATATCGCACAGGATGCCACCCCAATAATCCAGTAGTTCAGGATTAATGGCATACTCGAAAAATTCCACTATCAGTGATATGTAAATCAGATAGCGGAATATTTTATACGTGGTCTGTAGTTCTTTAGTTTCTTCCATTAAAGCAGTTCTTTAATCAGTTGTATAATGTGATGATTGGTCTGATTTTATGTGCTTGTGTTTTCGGCGTTTCCTGAATGGCTCCAGAGGCAAGTGAGAACAACCATGCTTTATCGGTTTCCTGCTCCTTTACTTCTGTTGATGTCCAGTACCAGCATTCATCAGGATTGTCCTGTATCTCATCTCCACCACATTTACGGATATATTCATTAATCTTATTTCTTACTTCATACAACAGGTATAACTGAGCAACGGAAGGGATGTAGGCGCTCTGTCCATATTGCCACATGTCAAAAACAGCTTCGGCTGCAGGCGAAGTATATGTAGAATACATGGCATGGGTATTGCTGTTCCCATCGAAGGCTGCCAGGTCTGCGGAAGTATCATGCTTTATTCCAATACTATCAGAGTAGGCGCAAGGCTCTATATCTTTCAGATAGACTGCATATCCAGTACCTTCAATATCCTCTTTTTGATTGACATAGAAAACCACGGCTATGGGTGTCTTTTCCTGTGCTTTCATTTCTTCATATCTGACGACCTTTCCATCGGTACACAGGATGTCTCCAATCTTCATTGAGGTATCCGGAAAGTCCTGATGTGCATCACATGATGCTATGGTTGCCGCCATGAAAGTGGCACAAATTGTGTGAAATATCTTCATCTTCTTTATCTTTTTGATGTGGGTATTTTAAATCCTATTACTATACCAGTTCGGAACAAATCCTTACGGTTAGGGACGATAAGGTCGCATTTGGCCTGAATATACAGTCCCCAGCCATGACGGAGTGATAAATTATGCTCGTAACCGGCATGAATACCGGCAATGAATTTATCTGTGTCACTGCCTCCAGAAGCTCCTATGCGCAGATTCCCGTAATGGTTACGTCCTCTGACTAAACAAGGTTTGTATGCGATTCCAATTCCCCATGTCCAATAGTTGTTCCAAAATGAATCAGGACAGATATGACCACATGAAGCACATTCGTCCCATTTAATATAGCCGTTGATGAAATACTCCCAAGCGTTATGGTGACGTGTTTCATGTTCCCATGCGATGGTAGCATCCAGCCCACGTTCATAAAGTGCACCAACTCCCAAGGATAAACGGTCACTGTGACTTTGTGCAAATGAAGAAATGGTACAACTGAGTACCATTATCAATGATAAGATGATTTTCTTCATGGCTTATTCCTCCATCATTAGACATGAGTTGAAAGAGTCCGCATACAGCACATCTTCATAATCGATGTCAAGGCTGATGGTTCGGCCACTGATTTGTTTCTCAGAAAGTTCAATAGTCAGGACTTTGTCATTGGGGAAGGTCATCTTCTTCAGAACTATGACATTTCTGTATCCATGCTTGAAACTTTGGGCCGTTTCGAGTGCCAAGACCGGAGTCAGCTCTATCATCTGTGCGTTGGTTGCCTTGGATATTTTCTTGTCGTTTAGCTTGATGCGCAACTCATCGATGTCAAATCGTATGTTGGTGCGGTTCTCTATGCTGAAATCCAAAAAGAAATATTCACCAACTGAGTAGATGTTATTCAACCGCATAGTCATACGATGCTGTCTGGTACTCACATTACGTATTCTCGCAGGGGAGTTCCATATCGTTCTGGCATATCTGGTCATCTCTTCTGTACTCATTGAGACTGCCGGGTTATGGTATGGAATTTTCTCTGCCGGCTGGATTTGTTTGTCAGACACTGCCTCCTGCATACGTGTAGTATAGATGAGTGCATATTGTGTACGATAGCGTTCTGTTACAATCGTCACAATGGCAAGAATATCTCCATCGGCATGTATATCAGCTCCTTCTTTAGGTTTAAGACGGATGGTATTGTTGATGGGCTGGTCTCCAACAACGGCATCAGTGGAGATGTCGACAAAGCGTACTGGTTCTGTGGCTGTGATAACAGTTGTCACATTCTCATTAACGGTGAGCTGTTCGATTTCCTGATACGTCTGCTGAGCCATAGAGGGGAGGGTTGCCAAAACACATACCGCCAATGCGCCGATTCTTTTAAAAGTTTTCAGTTTCATAATATCTACGTGCTTAAATTATTTTTCTTTGTTGTTTGAACGAGAATTAATTAGGTAAACAAAAGTGCCATATTTGAGCTTGGCTTTATTTTTTTTGATTGCCTTGCTGACGGCATTACTGCTTTTCTGGACTGCATTGGAAATAGCTTGCGCTCCCCATGATGCCAGACTGTTTCCAGATGTGGTTGTATTGGTGAGTGTAGATGTATTGCTTAGCGCACCGCTACCCACGTCTTTTGTCGTTTCACGGAACTGGCTGCTTGGAACATACAGCCCTTCTAATCCGTCTGTATCATAGAGGGCAAGGTTTACTTTGATAATCTCACCATCTACCATGATGCTTGTAACATTGCCTTTAACACGCTGTGAGCCAAAACCGCTCATAGTTGCATAAAGGTATGATCCTTTGGGAACAACAACTTCATTGATTTCCACATCATCTATTAATCGGAGACGGACTCTTGAGCCGTCAACTGCCTTGATGTTTTCATCTATGATGGCTTTAATTAACTTCTGCTCTTTTTCATTCTCACAGATAGTATTGAAATAGTCGGACGTTACTCTGACTTTCTTGACCACTTCCAGGGGTTCATCGTTATTTTCTTTTTCATCAGACACTTCCAGATTCTTTTCATTCTGTTTTGTGAGAGTATCCGTATCAACAGGTAAATTCATAGCCTGCTGACCTTGTAATCTGGCTTGGGCTATAGCACGGTTAAGTTCCTCCATGGCTTCTTGCTCACGTTGTTTACTGAGGGCTAAGCGGTCTCCTTCAGAGGTTCCGTCACCTTGTGCGACTTCCTGGCCTTTCTTTGCACTCTCCTGTAATTGCCGTTGCATCTCAGCGAGTTTCTCGGCTTCCTGTTTCTGAGATTCCAATTGTTTAAGCTCTTCTTCTGAATATTTTGAATCATACTCTTCTTTGTTGTCTTCTTCATTACGGTCAATGTTTCCTAAAGCAGTATAGTCATCTATTTTCCCATATGATTTAAGCATATTGTCATACTTTTTGCCAATTCCATCGCCTTTCATGTTGGCATCAGGCAATTCCGGATTCAGATAATCAGTCGTAGTGAGTCCGTTAGGAGTCTCTGCCTTCTCCGTATGAAACAGATCTATGACAAAGTAACCGACAAACAACAGGGGAAAGTAGATGATTATTGGAATCATGTACTTTGGCTGCTTCCAGTTAATTTTCTTCAGTGCGTCCATCGTTCTTTATGTTTACGTTGTTATTATTAGATTCGTCATAGGCGGTAGAAGGTACTTCGTGAACACGGTTGGATGTTTCATTGCCCTTGTTATAATGTTTACGCCATATCAACTCCTGCCTTTCTGTGGCACTTTGGACGGATTGCTGCCTGTTAAACACAAATGCCATTCTGTAGATATTCAGACATAGACAGAGTATGATAAGTCCGAAAACAATGACAAGAAACAGTTTCCTGTGATTGTTGGCAAAGTTCTGAACTGTTCCGGCAAGCACATCAAGTTTCATCATACGTGCGAACTTGCGACCGGCATTGACTTCACTTTCGTATCTTTGCTTATATTTCGGATCATCCTTATCTGGCATCTTCTCTCCGACAAATAATTTTTTCCATCCCATATTAGTAGTTCATTTTGTTCTTTTGTTCAATATCCTTATTCATAAGTGTCCTCCAGTTTGTGATAAGCAATCCGTGAGGGTTATTGTCAGTTCTTGGTACACGTTTCAGTTGACCTGCAGTGACCAGTTCTCTGGTAAGAATGCTTGTCCGTCGTTCAATACGCTGTTTGCCATAATACATGAACTCCATCTTTTCCTTATCGAATTTTATACTGTCGCAGAATATGCTGAACACAGCACTCGTACCCATAATATTCGAGTAGAATCCTTTTTCCTTCAATGTATTATACTGGGCAAGACCCGTTTCGTCCACTAAATACATGGCTTTGTCCATTGTGTACTTGATATATTTGTCGTCTGGAGCCAGGGTGAAAAACAGATGGTGGAACATCTCGATGTGAGACTTAGCTTCTACGTCAAGCGTTTCGTCCATTGTGCTCCGATGAACAAGAATAGGCACATTGCCGTCTAAAACATAGACTTTCTTTTGGGCATCCGAGACCATTGTCCTGGCTGTCCAAATACTGGAGATGCAGATGATGATGCAGCCTGCAAGGAAAAGGGAACATATAATCAGCACCAGTTTGATTTTGTTTTCAAGATTCTTAATTACCATAATATTCCATATTGATTTATTGCTTACATTACTTTGCTAATCATGCCTTGGGTTGATACTTTGGCTTGCTGTGCGACTCCTTCACCAAAGTTTCGAGTTGAGAATGCTGTATCGCCTTCCGGTATCATCCATGCGGCCAAATCAGGTACAAGGTTGAGACATTTCAATGCCACAATACTTGCGGCCATGAGATAGCCGGCTGAGAAGAACGAGTTCTGCAGATAGGCCGCCATGGTCTGTTCGCTTTCGGTAATGGCAGTCAGATTCTCCACCTGTATGCATAAGACAATGTCAAATAGGAGCAGTACATAGAATCCTACGAAGTATAGGCTTGCCACGAGGAAAGAATAATCGTATAAAAAGAAATAAAAGCGGTAGAATATATTGTGTGTTAGTTATTTGCATACTTTTCCAATTTTATCCAAGAAAGCATATTAAGTAATGGTTTTAACGATATTTTGTTGCATATTTGTTGCGTGATACAGAAAAATTTGGTAATTTTGTAGCGTAAAAACAGGGGTAAATCTGCCTGTGAAAAGAAAATACAAGGAAAGGAAAACATCATGGCACGACCGAAGAAAGTACAAAAGGTGAAAGAACCTGTTCGCATCCGTCAGCGTAAACTGGCTAACGGAAACATGAGCCTGTATCTCGATGTCTATGTAAAGGGGGTACGCAAGGTTGAATCTCTCGGACTGTACCTTGTTCCTGAATCGACACCGATAGACCGCCAGCAGAACAATCATGCAAGGCAGGTTGCCGAGAAAATCAAGGCAGAGCGTATCTTGGCATTGCAGAACCACGGTGTGCGCCAGTGGGACAAGGTGAAGCGGTCGTGTATAACGCTTGTGGATTTCCTTAAGGAGTATGAGCAGGAGAAATTCGGTTTCTCTACATCCACCCTCAAAGGCAGGCGTGACCTGCGGCTGAAAATCGAAACCTATCTAAAAGAAGCCAACTGCCCGGATATTGTCTTGTCAAATGTGGATGTGGACTTATGCCGTGGTTTCATTGACTTTCTGCGCTATGCGAAGAACGGGGTGCGCAAGGATGGCAGTGTCATCAGCAATGGTGCGGCGCATCATCATCAGGCTGTTCTGAACGGTGCGCTGAACAAAGCCGTGCGTGACGGCATCCTGTCGGCAAATCCGCTGAAGTCCATCAGTTCAAAAGAGAAGTATCAGCCTACCGAAAGCATGAGGGAATACCTCACATTGGAGGAAATGAAAGCGGCAATGGCTGCACCCTGCCCCCATGAGGATGTGAAACGTGCGTTCCTGTTCTCCTGCTTCACAGGGCTTCGCCTTAGCGATGTGCGGTCGCTGACATGGGGAAAGATTGTCAAAGCCCCCGATGGCAAGACCTTATATATAAGAATAAAGATGCAGAAAACCCAAAAGCTGATAAACGTACCGTTGTCAAAAGAGGCTGTCGATTGCCTGAATCCAAAAGAGAATCCCGAAGAACCGATTTTTACATTGCCGACCGGGACTTCTAACATTGAGCGGAACATAGAGAAATGGATGCAGAACGCACAGATAGACAAGCATATAACCTATCATTGCAGCCGACATACTGCAGCAACCATGCTGCTGACACTCGGTGCGGACATATACACCACATCGAAACTGCTCGGTCATGCCAACGTGAACACGACCGCTATCTATGCAAAGATTGTGGATCAAAAGAAAGTGGAAACGGTCAATCTTGTAGATGACTTCTTTTCAAAACAACCGCAAACGGAGGGAAACAGATGAAAATAACGATAAGGACACGAACATTGAAAACGGGAAGCCGCTCTATATACCTTGATTTCTATGAGAAGGGGAAAAGATGGAACGAGTACCTGAACCTGTTTCTTGTGCCGGATGATGCACCCGATGCAAGACGACTCAACGAGGCGGCTATGGCAAAGGCGAATGAAATAAAGTCAAAGCGGATGCTCGGCATTGACGAGGACGAAACGGAGGCAGACAACGGTAGTTCAAAGCAACTACCCAAACGGATTTTTGCGGATTGGCTTGACAGCCATATCGAGGGGATTAGACGCAATCCGTCCTATTCTCTGGCAACGTACCACAATTACCACTCTTGTGTCAATATAATAAAGGAGTATCTGAAACATCGCCGCAGACCCCGCTTCCTGATGTCTAAAATCGACAAGAAGTTTATTGTCGGATTGCTTGATTTCATGAAGAACACCTACAAGAACACTAAATCGCCCGACAATCCAAAGGATATGTCGCTCCACACGCTGCATTTGCACCAGAGTACACTGGTACGAATGCTCAATGTGGCGGTAAAAGAGGGAGTGATGGATAAAAATCCTTTCTATGCTTTGGGCAGACACGAGCGGATAGCCAAACAACAGCCTGAAAGGGATTACCTCACGAAAGAGGAACTGCTTGCGCTTATTGAGGCTCCGACTACTAATGAAACCACCAAACAGGCATTCCTGTTCTGCTGCTTTACTGGATTGCGGTACAGCGATGTTTCCGTACTGACATGGCGGAATATAAAACAGGTCAATGATGGATTGGTCGTTTCAATCCAATCCATGCAAAAGACTGGAAAACAAGTAACGATACCCTTGAACCAATCTGCGTTGAAATGGCTGCCGGATAGAAACGGCTGGAAGCCGGGGCTAAAGGTCTTTGACATGACCTGTCTTAGTACCTGTGACAAATGTCTTAAAAAGATGGCTGCTGCCGCAGGGATAAAAAAGAATGTCAGTTTCCACACGGCAAGGCACTCGATGGCTACGCTGTCATTGGCAGCTGGAGGCGACCTCTATACAGTGGGCAAGTTGCTTGGGCATACTAACATAAACTCTACACAAGTCTATGCCGATGTGGTAATGGAAACCAAGATTGAAGCGGTGAACCGGATTTCGGATTTCTTTTCGATACAAAAATAAAACCTTCAGTAAGATGCAAATTCTTGTTGTGGATTGTGAATGGCTTTATATAACCGTTTGAGGAATAAAATATTTAATGGAGTATTCGAAAAGTAATGGTAACGGCTTAGCAACTATGCGATTTTCAGTGTTTTGCGATATTTTACTGTCAAATAGCTTGATGCTCATTTACACAAATTCTTCGACATTCTGTATTGAAAGGATAAAATGTTGGAAAACACTTTTCTTTCAAAAGTATTTTCCAATATTTTTTAATGTAACATAGAGGTTATTTTGTCAAACCAACCCTTAACCTCTCCTTCTGGGTCTCTTTCTTCCAACAAATCACAAGTCATTGCATCGGTAAAAACTTTACTAAGATATGTCTTAGAAGTACTATCTTTCCATTTCCCATCTAATTTATCTTTGTTGGCTTCATAATATGCAAGAGCAACTTTTGCAGGGACATTCTGTTGGTCAGTATCTACATCTATATTGTAAACAGTCTTGATTGCGTGAGGATGTAAATAGTTCTCTATCTCATATTTACGTGTTAATACTCCCCATGATTTATCTCCACGTGCATTAATATCGTCTATGCTTTTTTGATACGCTTTTACATCATTATCATAAATGTGAACTTCGGGACAACCAAGTTTTCTAAAATACTGTTTTTCTACCCAATACTTTAAAATACTTCCTCCAAGAGGAACTACGAGAACTCTATTGTCATTTTCGAGGTCGATGATTTCAGGGTATTTCGTTCTCAAACAGCGGCTAAACGCCTTAAATGCAACGACATCAGTAGGACCTTCAAGGCATAACAAAAGCTGAACATTTTGATTTGAATCGGGCAATATGCCTAATGCGTCAACTATTAAAGGTAATATATCTGTACCATATTTAACAAAAGGGAGACCTTCATCGTTACGATCTATGAAACGCAAACTTTCAATTGGTAATTCTTGAGCGAGTCCAGGACTGTGAGTCGTTAGTATTACTTGACATTTTTCAGATTTTGACAACTCTTTAAAAGAGTTAATTAAAATACGCTGATTATTTGGATGCTGCGCTGTTTCTGGTTCTTCTATAGCATAAATAATATTTTTCTTTTTGCTATTACATAACTTCCGTTCTGCTTCTGCTTTAAAAAAGCCTACTAATATCATACGGCGAACACCACTTCCTCGTTTATTTAAAGCAATACCTTCATCCGTATCCATTGCAATTGAAAACAAACTATTCCATTTGGAAGCTGCTGGAGGTGTGAATTTAGGAGTTAATTGATTGGCAAGATTATTGTCGATATATTTTAAGGCTTCTTGTGTTTGTTGGGCGATAGCCATAGCTTTATCTTGCACTTTCTTTTGGATTGCGTTAATTTCTTCTTCTACTTCCGAAATGGCTGCTTGTATAGCAACTTTCATCGGATTTTGAACTTCTCCATCTGAATCATGGCTACTTCTGTCACTTTGAAATAACGCATAATTAGGCAAATAAGCATCTATTTTAGTCCAAATTTCTTTTCCATCTTCTTTTGCCTTGGATACTTCTATTTCTGTTTCTTGTAGATGTAAATCATCTATAGAAGCCCAAATAGCTTTTCTCATCAGTGGGTTGCCTTTCAAAGGGCAATCTATACCTTTATCCTTGATGATTTTTTGTAGTTCTTTTTCTTTTAATGATAGCAAATTTTCCGCTTCAACAACATTTGGATGATTTGCAACAATGTACACTGTTGAAGAAACTTTAGATTTACTACAGTCGTAAACTTTTTTTATACGCAAAGTGTCATTTGAAATAGTAAGATATTCATCTGTCAAGTTGGTTATTTCTCCAGAGTCCAAAATCAATTCTGAAGGTAAATCGCCAAAATCACATGTAATAACGACATTGTTGTCTCCATGGATATTTGCGTCAGATGGTTCAATTTTTACCAAGTCATTGTTGAAGAATATTTCCAAACCTTCCAATATGGTAGATTTACCTATATCGTTTTTGCCGACAAATGTTGTTAAGTCGTCAAATTCAATGCACACCTCATCCTTATAGCATCTGAAATTTTTTAAGTATATAGTCTTTAACTTCATAACATTACTTTAGTCTTACCTGAAAATTGAGTTTAAACGATAGAGTGCCGTCATCTTCTTTTATTATCGATGCGTATTCATGGCGTGAAGTGCTTGAGCGCTCCAAATACGCATTGGAGAAAAGATAATCTTCAAAACGATTACGGTCATAAAAATGGTAGCAAAGGATATCACCATCTTTCTTTACGACCAAATATCCTCCGTTTGCATCAAATTTCCCACTCCAAGCGGTAGCTGGCATCATACCTAATGCAGCAGAAGTTAAAAGGTGCTTGATTTTATACGCATAGAACGGTGATGCCTGTTCTGTATCATATCCCAAAGGATTAACTTCCGTAATTAGTTCTGCTAATTCCTTCAATGTTGAGATACCGCTATTCAACTGTTCCAAAAGCAAATGAGCGATTATAACTGGTAAATCACCATCAAGCATAACAAGATTATTGCGGAATGTCGGATTATCAACCTTATCAAATATCAGCTTGCCACCTTTCTTTTTAATAGTATCGACCCTATCTATAACCTTGTTCCGTTTAGGATTCAATGAATTAACATTGGCGATATCTTCATCAGAAAGTGCTACACCTTGTATCTTAAAATTAAAGTTTGTGGCTTTACTTGCATTTAACAGTGTCGAATCTCCTCCCAACTGAGATTTTATACTGAATCCCATTTCGGAGTTTATTTTGGTCCTACGGTCATGTAAAATAATTCGTATATCCGTTTTATCTGATGATTTTGCCTTTAAAGAATGACAATAAATGCGATTCATAAAGGCTTCAATTTGCGGAATGGAAAAAGCTCCGTCACTTTCATTGATAGCCTTTAATAATTTCTCAGATTCATCTAAAAACACAGAAGCAGGAATACGTAACAAATCTTCCCCCTCGGGCGTTTGAATTACGACATCTTTGTCTTGCAAGCTATAGTTATAACTGCCTTCTTTTTCTTGTCGAAGAATCATTATTATTGGATAGAACAAGTCCTGAATCTTGTTCAAATTCTGGTCGCCTGCATAGACTTTACCTTCACCCAATAGTTTGAGCAAAGTGTATATTTCACTCCATTCTCCTTTATTTCCTGTCAGTGCCATATTTCTTGGATTTTGAGAGATTAATTCTTTTAATTATTTCCTGTGCAGTAGCTTGAATAGCTGGAACGGCAACAGAATTTCCAAATTGTTTGTAAGCGGAAGCATCTGCTACTCCGATTATGAATTTATCGGGGAAACCCTGCAAACGTGCCCATTCTCGTGGAGTCATTCTGCGTAAACCATCACGGTTAATTTCACCTTTGATGTTGGTTACCGGGGTAAAATCTTCAAGGCGATTATCTATTACAAGATTACGCTCTCGTCCCATACCTCCAACAACGATGGCATTTGCAACACCATCATCAGGTATTATTTCATATCCAAAACCGTTACCTTTTGCTGCATGTCTTTCTTTATGAGCTACAAGAGTCTTCACATATTGAGTAGATAAATAGTATTTTGCAGAAACTGTATTTTCTTCTTTTATATCCGCAAATGTTTTGCTTGTATCAGTTGGATTCGGATATGAAAATTCGCTGACATTCTGGTCTTTTCTAAATCCGACTATGTACACTCTCTCTCGATGTTGTGGAACGCCAAAATTCATTGCGTTTACAATTTGAGGTTCAGGAACGTAATAATCCAAATCTTCCCTTAAAACTTTTAGTATTGTTTGGATGGTTTTTCCCTTATCATGAATAAGCAGACCTTTCACATTCTCTAAGAAGAATGCTTTCGGACGCTTTCTACGTATGATTTCTGCTACATCAAAAAACAAAGTACCTCTTGTTTCTTCAAATCCGAGTCGTTTTCCAGCCAGCGAAAATGCCTGACATGGAAATCCGGCACACAAAACATCAAAATCATCGGGAATAAATGATTTGGTGGTTTCTTTGGTTATGTCACCAAATGGAACTTCTCCATAGTTTAACAGATATGTTTTTTGAGCCTGTGTGTCCCATTCAGACGAAAATACACATTTTCCACCAAGATTTTGCATTGCCATTCTGAATCCACCAATTCCTGCAAATAAATCAATGAATGTAAATTTAGGATTATCTATAGGCAAGAACGGAACAGAGAACAAATCTGAAAACAGAGAATATTGGACACAAACATCCGAAACGCATCTTTCCTCAATTTGCTTGTTGTGGACATTGTATATATCCTCTATCAATCCCTCTGCTTTAGATTCATACGGTTTAGCATATTTATACCCTTGATTATGCAGATAATGAGAAACTATTGCCATCTGTTCGTCAAATGCCATAACAGTTCCATCTTCATTCAAAGAATGAGGGCCATACATTTGCATAACAACCTTGTTACCGCCACACATTTTTGTGATGGCAATTTTTTCGGAAGTTTTATTATCTGTATTCATATAATTCAAAATTCTATTTAAACATTTATCCGGTTCTTTGGTTATGTCTGTCTCCCAGAATCGGAAAACTTTCCAACCTTGTTTCTGCAATGTAGTATTAACCTCTTTATCGCGCTCAATATTTCGTTCGATTTTAGAGTGCCAAAAATCGCAGTTGCTTTTATGGTCATTCTTCCTTATCTCCCAATTTCTACCATGCCAAAATTCGCCATCGCAAAATATCGCAATTTTATGACCTTTGATTACAAAATCTGGTTTACCAAATACGGATGTGTCATTTTTACGATATCTCACTCCTGCATTCCAGAGCAATTTTCCAAATAGAAGTTCCAGTTTGGTTCCTTTGCCCTTATTTGCTGCCATATTTTTATGGCGTTGTTCTTTTGTCAAGTGGTCCATTGGTGCTATTTGGGGAAACAGTATATACCAAATCCAGTTTACAAAGATACTTATTTTAATTCAAACGAAGTCTATGGTCGGCAGATAATAATAAAAAAGAATGCGACTTTGCTCATTTTTAATGTATTGAATCGGCAAAAGCCGCTCTTTACACAAAGAAATAATGCGGATAACAAGGATTTTTAGAGTGTTTGTTATCCGCAAAAATGAGAATTATATTTTATTTGCTTCGATTTTGGGATTCCTTTCTAACGGCTTTGACCTGTTCCCAGAATATGGTCAAAGTCGAATCTACACCGACCGTTTCCGTCAGCTTTTCATAAGCCCCGACGGTTACGGCCAGTTCCGGGTGCAACTCGTTAAGCATGATTGTAGTCACATGGTGTTTGTATGCAACCGTTCTCAACCGCCTGTTTTCTTCCCGGTACTCATGCCATTGTACCCAACTGACGGCAAACAGGGCAAAGAATACGAGCATACAACCGATACCAGCCCATGCGTAAGGGTTCTTGTGCCAGCCATCGGGAACTTTGTTCCAGAACTGCTTTATTGCGTTTATCGCCTTGTCCGGGCGAATTGCCCGCCATAGTCCCGGTATAACACCTTGCTTCTGTTGCATCTGCTCCGAAGCCGACCTGTCATTCTCTATGTGGCTTGTCAGCAACTCCAGTATCTTGTTGAGTTGCTCCTTGATAGTGGGAACTCCATGCTTACGCATATCCTTCTCGTTGGCTTCGGTATATAACCGCAGGCTCGTAACCGTTTCATCACCCAATGACTTCTTGTAATCTTCAATGGCTTCCTTACTTCCGAAAATGGCATTGACATTTTTCGGTGTATTGCCATTGAAGAACTGTATAATTGGCTCCAGCTTCGCTTCCAGCCTTTTCAATGCCTCGTCCTTGTCCGAGCTGTTCTTTGCGTCCAGTTTTTTCTTGATTTCCTCGATGTCCACCGCCAATGCCCCGATAAGGTCGGTTAAGTTCTGCTTGTTGTCCTTCATCTTCTCATCTTTCTTTGTTTATGCCTGTTCTTGTTGTTGTCATTCTCGCCCCAGCCGCTTTCGTTTCCTCCACCTCCGCCGCCGGATGACACCTTTGCCTGGTGTGGCTGTACGCACAACTCCATGAGTGCGCCGATGGTCACTTGGGCGATGTTCGAGCCAGATTCAACAAGACTACCACCGTTGCTGTCCGTTTCCGCTCCGGCTGATGGAGGTTGTTCTATAAAAGTACCTGCCGCATGGCTGTTTGTTGTCACGTCTTGCATGGTCGGTTGCGTCCGTCCGTCAAATCCGTTGTCCGGCACACGGGGCTTCCATTCCATGCCCTCGGCAATTTGGTTCCCGAAGAGCCTGTTCAACTTATAAAAACTCATGATCCGGTCTATCCGTGAGCCGCTGAATGAGATTTCATTCTTCGTGAACGACACACCGATTATTTTACCTTCGTTCCTATTGTATTTGAAATTCACCCCGATTCCTTGCTTTGCCAGCCTGTCGCACAAATCTGACCAGCAGTTACAATGGGGCAATGCCGCCTTGATAGCATCATAGATTTGGTATTTCATCTTGTCTTTTCCACGCAGGCGGTCACGCTTCACGTTCATCTTGCCCTTGGAGAAGTGCAGCCCGTATTCCCTCGTGAGAGCTTTGCATATCTTCACGTTGCGCACACGGTCGTTGCTGGCACTGATAGTGTTCCCGTCATTGTCCACCCTGTTCGCCACGATGTGCAGATGCTGGTGTTCCCTGTCGGTATGGCGGCTCACGATGTACTGGGTGTTCGTTATGCCCATGCGCCGCATATACTCACGGGCGATTTCGACCATCAGGGCATCCGTCAGCTTGGGTGCGTCCTCGTGTGCGAAGTCCAGCGAGATATGGTACACCGGATTTTTCAGCTTGCGTCCTGGCTTGTCATCTGCCTGCCCCTGCATACTCCTTGCGATGGTGGCATTGTCATCCAGCCTCACGTCCTTGCTGTCGATGAGCCGTGCCTTTTTCGGGTTGTTCACGTAGTTCACCACTCTGGCGAAGCTCGCCCGTTTTTTCAAGTCGCCCATCATATCCTCTCAATGATTTTATTGAACTCGCCTAACAAGTCCGTAATTTTGCCTTTCAAAAGAAAAAAGCCCTGTTGGTGCGCCAGCTTCGCCAGTTGGTTCAGGTTGTTGCATCCTCCTTCCAGCATTCTTATCTGCCGCCTGTCCTCCTGTGTCCGTGCCGCCTCGACTTTGGCGTGCAGCAACAGTTCACGCAGGAAGTGCGACGGCTTCTTCCCGGCATCGGTTATCCGTTTCATGACCGCTTTCCATTCGGCAAGTGTGAGCCGTGTGGATATGGTCTTTGTCCGAGCCTTGCCCTTTGCGGATTTCGGTCTGCCGCCTTTATGTGAATTGTCGTTGTCTGTCATACGCTTGTTTTTTATCGGTTATAAATGGAATGATGTTTTAGGGCTAAAATGGGGAGGTTGCCGCTTCCGGTGTGACCGTGTCGCCGCTTGTGGCGTGGTTTTCGTGGACGAAAACATAAACTTGCCAGCCCTAAAACATTCCCCTGTAAAAATGCCCCTCTCTGTCATGTCTGCCATTTACTTACAAGAGGTATTACCATCAAATTAGGTTTGTTCTCCCTGCACGATTGGCGGTCTTCCCTCCGTATGGATTACGGTCAAGCCGTCATTCCCCGATGCCGGTTGTTGGGGTGATATTCGGTCTGTTTCTTCTTTCCCTCTTATCGCTTTTGCAAAGTTTTCGGCCTCCTGCTGCGAGCTGAAGATGTAGCCGCCTTTGCCGAAATCGCTCCAATAGCCGTTGAAATCCCGTGCCGTCTGTACAAACTTTCGCTCTCCGGCGGCTTCAATTTCCTTTGAGAAAAGCACGGCGAAGATGGTCGCTCCGCTTCTTGAATGTGTCCGGCTTTCGATGGAATACGGTGTATTCTCACACTCCGAGACGGAGACTTTGCTGTTATCCCCATCAATATTTTCCGAGGGAAATTGTGTAGAAACTGCGCTACTTTCACTTGAATTTTCGTCCGGGTTGCTCTCTGGTTGCCGTTCATTGTCCGTAGAATTTTCATCATCCTGCGGCTTTCTTCTGCGCTTCGGAGTATCTTTGGGTACAACAGCGTCCATAAGCCATGACTGGATTTCGGAACGAAGAAAATAGAGCTTGTTACCCTGTTTGCGGTATGGAATCCTGTGTTCAGAAGTCATCGCATAGATGGTGGAAACGGACTTGCAGAGCATGGCAGACACGTCCTCAACCGTCATGATTTCCAGCAAGGGAGTGGCTGCGGTTGAGGAAATGATCTGCTCGAACATTCCGGTCAGGCGGTCTATCTTCTCATGGAGTTCTGCCACCGACCGGGGGAGATTGTCAAAAGACAGGTGTTGATTTTCGCTTTCAGTCATATACGGATAATATCAGTGTTTGAAGAAAGGGAACTAATCATTTTTGGCGAGATTACGCATGATGGCGTGTGCCTCCTCCGAAATCTGCCCCTGTGAGGCGACCGGATTCTGCCGGAGCCATTTCAGAAGTTCGGACTTCTCGAAGTACACCATCTTGTTGTTGGGTTTAAAGTACGGGATGACCTGATTGTGCGTCATCTTGTAGAGCGAACTTTTGGAAATGCCTAAGAACATGGCGGCTTCTTCCAGATTCAGAACCTCCTTTGAGGCGTAGACCACGTTCTTGACTCTCTCCAGTTCCTGTTTCAGTCCGTCCACCACCTTTCGGAGCAGGGCGGTTTCGTTCGGTTTTTGTTCTGTTTTACACATAGTCGTTATTTTATAATTTGATTTATTTTTTGTCGGTTGTGATTGCTGCCGATTCGATTTGTCAGTGCAAAGTTAATGCGAAAAGAATCTGCAAACAAACACGCAAATCTCTGTTTAACAATCTGTTTTGTGGTGTATTATGGCAACATTGCCAGTCTGTTTTATTCTTCCAATGTGTGCATTTCCGGCTTTTTCTGTCAGATGATTATCTGGCAAGGATGCCGGATAATTTTTGCAATATCTTGTTCATAACAAAAGCGGCTAATCTGACAGGAAATTTGTAACTTTGCCACATATTTATCTGCCAGTGCTGCCAGATAATTTTCGCCTATGAGAGCGACAAGTCAGCTTCTTCAAATGCCGGAAAAACGGCATAGGTTAAAAATGGTGAATTAACATATCATACTCTCAGAGTTTGATTTTAACTGGCGAAGCATATACCTCAAATGTATGCGCACACATTTTATGATATTTTTGTTGCGGTTTTGTTGCGTAAGCCTTAAATGGTTTAATATAATATCTGATATACAAATAGTTATAAAATATCGTGATATTACGAAGTACAGCATAGCTCCGTAGAAGTGTACGGTCAGATAACGTATGAGCCACTTTGCCCAGGCGCCTTCCCATTTGGGCAGAAGACTGAATGCCCACTGTATTGGTCCGAAGATGGTCAGCATTCCCAACAGGATTTGCTGGCAGTAGATAGTCGCCCACCAACCGATGCGATAAACTATCAGAGCGATGAGCATAATGATTTTATCTAGTCCGACCACTGCACCAGCTGTGAGTGAAGTAAACCATAGTCTGGATGCGTCCTTTTCCATGTTGGTCACTTCTTCAACACCGGTCTGTTCCATCGTGGACTCAATAAGATTCGGATCGGACGTTCCTGAATGTGCTACGTCAGCCTGAGCTTGCAAGGATGTATAGAGAGTGTCCCTGACATAAATGAGTTCCTGGACTTCCTCAAACTTATCTTCTATCTGTAAGGATTCTGCCTGATAAAGGTCATGAGTATATGAACCGATACAGTTAGGAATGTAAGAAAGAAAGTCGAGGAAGCACCAGCTGCTTCCGCTGTTGGTTATACCCGTATCTGCAGGTGGATACCACCAACATAGAATAACGGATATTGCCAATGGCCTGAACAGTTTCATTACGTCCAAAGGCTCATGCTTTACCATCATCTTATAGGCTATATTTCCAGCCACTACAATAGAGAACAGAGCAGCGAGAGCCATGCACATTTGGAGAATCCACCAGAATGGTCCTTGTGAACCTGTGAATGTGGCATCTGTAAGGAACTCGTTTGTCTGGAAAATCACGTCATCAATCTCTTCTTCAAGAATATTGATACCGAAATCTGAGAGTATATTTGAATCTGCCATGATTTTAGTTTCCTTTTATGTTATAATTCTCTGTTAATTGTGCCCTCCTGAATTTAGTTGACCGGCTTCTCGCCAGCGGCTAAATGCTTCGGTTGCATGAGAAGCAACATCAGTCCGTCTGTTCAAGCGGGCGGCCAACAAGGAAGCTGTCTTGTTCCTGTTGCTTAACTGAATCAGATACGCTATGAGAATTTCATTCTGATGCTCTATGTCAGCATATATCGCAAGGTATTGTCTTTTCCTTTGGGCGTTTGGCATATAAGCGTCCTGGGTTTCTTTAATGGCTGTCCTGAACATATTGTAGTATTCGTTCCATCGCGTTTTATCATTTACCGTACCTCCAGAACTGATGATGCGGTTGATATTCTTTTCAAAGTCTGATAGCTTGTTATTCACTTTGCTGCCTTCTGCAAGCCAGGCAATATCAATCTGTCTATCGGCAATATTGAGAGCTTCAATTTCTGCCCGCTGAGTCAGTGACGCTTGAATGCTGTCAGCTAAATCTACCTGTTGGTATGATTCTACACCAGCCAGTGTCCTAAAGCTCAGCTTGTTTTTATTTGCTGCCGATTTCTGGTAGCTGTTATGAAAGAGGGTGTAGTAGAAAGCAGGGGTTAGTCCGCCAACACCTATTTCCTGAACTGTAATCTGATTCATCTTTGTAGCATCGTGGTTGTATGTCACATAAGACTGGGCAGCTGCTTTGAAACAAAGCAGCATTGCACATAAACATAATGTTGTCCGATAACTGATAGAATGTACCATATCTGTTGAGTTTTAAATTGTTATTTAATAGCCTAAATAGCCCGCAACTTTCCACCGGCCAAAAGCATCATTAATAATCTCTTCCTTGGTCTTTGCACGATAAACCTGTCTTTTCCAATATCCGATGCGTACCTGAATGTATCTCCAGGTCTCAAAGTATGCCCTGTTCAGATGCGTCCTGATATTGTCGAGTGAGTTGTTTATGTTCATCAGAATGATATAAAGATCCGCAGTTGAACAGGCTGCCGCACCGGTTGCATACAGGATTAAATCACTGACCGAACGATACAGATTGTCTCCTTCTTCTGTAATATTTGCCAAGGCCCCGGCATTGACTGTGATTATCAAGGTATCCGTGCTTACAATGTTTCCTCTGTCCAGACACTTCCTCCTGAAGTCTTCAAGCATGTCTTTATAATCACCCACACGATCACTGATGTTCTCATAGGTGTTATAGATATTGAGACTGGTCCTTAGAGACTGATACAGAATATCAATAACGTCAAACGCACGCGTGTATCTGTCAAGTTCCTGATTGATGTCCCTAAAGCCGATATTGGCATCACTGCTGTACTCATGCAGAAGTTTGTTGCTCGCCTCCAGTGTGGATCGAACAAGCAGCAGACTTCGTTGTTGTTTATGGTCGTTGATATAGGCTTCTATGGAAGCTACATCAAAACCATATTGAGCCTTGGCAGTGAACGGGAACAACACCAAAAGGCAAACAACAATCGGCAATATGTTATTCCTTGTCGCTTTCATCTTCATCGTATTTACCATTATATGTATCTGAGTGGGCACTGGAGGCTGCCTGACGCAACCATCGTTTTCTACATTGTTCAATGAGAGTTAATCTTCTGCCATTGTCATCGTTGATATACGGGACTACGCTTTTCAGCATATCTATGATGGAATGTTTGTAGTGCATCATCTTTTCCAATGATACAAGGTCGGCATAGATATTGGTGAGTCTTGTGTCAATCTGACGGGCTATTTCAAGTCTGTCGCTTGACCAGAGCAGATGATAGGTATCACCAGTATCATCTGTTTCAATAGGACTGCTTTTGGCATATTCCACAGAAGGAATGCAATCCGGAAATTCTCTGGCAACTTCTGATAATTTTGAATTGACCTCGTTGGCTTTTTCTGCATCTGATTTGGACGGATCGAGATTGACTACTTCAACAACCTGTGTGTCACTATACTCTGTAGTAAGCGTCCATGAAATTTGCACAATAGCACGGTGTATCTTAATCCAAAGGAAATATTTTGGTTTCCTGGCTATGGAGATGGTTGCTTTAAAGGTTATGGTACCGTTGATGTTGGGCATGGATGCAGTACGAACGAATGTATTGCCTTCCCATGCACCTGAACCGTTCCACGACAGATTATAGGCTGTTTTACAATCCTGCATGATAGCCGGTATGCGGTAGTAGTCATCCGTGGCAGCATTCTCGCCGTCGATAGCTTCCTGCTTTGCCTGTTCATACTGTGACAGTTCTGTCTCATACGAGCTCATCTCAGCTTTTAGGCTTGATATTCTGTCCTTGTTCTCATTGTAGGACTGTCTGTATATTGCAGCATCCTCGACGCTTGCTGTCTGGATTTTTTTCAGGAGCTCTGCGTTTTCTGCCTCCAGTGCTGTTATTTCTGATTGTACTGAGACAATATTTCCTTTCAATTCCGTTATCTTGGAGTCTATTTCAGATGTATTGATACTTCCTTCGGAAACACTTGTTGCCATAGAACATTGCTTGGTATGGTTGTTTACACTGCTTCCACAATCAGAGCATTTGTATTGTGTTGAACCTTCTCCTAATTTGGCACCGTCATGACAGGTTACGCTGATGGTTGCTGTCTCACATCCTGAAATCTTCTGGGCATTGGTAGTCTGGTAGTATTTCTTTGGGTCACTTCCCAGATAATAGGTATAGCCCTCTTCATTATCGTTAAGTTCAGATAGACGTGCGTTCATACCCGCCTTAAATGTATTCAGGTCCATAGTGTATGAATCAAATATGTCTTCATAGACTACTTCCTTACGATTCCAGCTTTTGGTAGCATGAATCTCGTAAGCGTATGCTTTTGCATACAATCCATTCTTTGAAGAATTAATCTTGTATGCGAGCATATAATATGAGATGCTATAGGTATAGCCATCATTGGCTTTATTCAGATTGGCTATCTGTGAACGACTGTATCCTGCATGATTCTCTGAGTTTTGGAGTGCAGCTTCACGCTGTGCGGAGGATGGATAAAAGTTTTCATCTGTAGTGCTGATTCTGTACCAGTGATTACCGTTGATAATTGAGTTATTGTCTTCAGGAGGATAATAGTCGCAAAGTTTAATTGTACCAGCATCTACACGGTAGATATACCACCTTTGTGTGTAGTACTGGCCGAATGCTTCATTGGCATAGTCTGTAATCCATGCCGTTGTGTTGTAATTCGACAAAGAGAAGAGATTGGCGATGCCTTCCTCTCCACCGATAAACTGTAATAAGGTATTTCCGGCATTCTTGGAAAGATTGCCGTACAAGTCGTACACATTCTCGGCTATCTCAATGACACTGCTTGTCTTGTCCATGATGGTTCCGTTAAAGGAACTGTTTCCAAGAATGGAACTTACAGCATTGCCGGCTCCAGCTGAAGCAAGGCTAACGCCCATCGCATAGAGGTTATCTATGTCTTGCTTCAGGTTTTCCTTTGTGAAGTTTGTACCAATATTTGAGAAGCTTTCAAGCAGAACATTCCAATCCACATTGCCCAGTTCTGACAATTTCAGAATTGCTGCAAGTTCCTGGTTGATTTCAAGAAATACGATGTCCTTGAATGACAAAGTACTATTGGTAACAATAGACTCAAACTGATAACACAAAGTCTTTACCTCATCACAGATCTTATAGAGATAGCTACCCCAATAGAGGGCGTTATGAGGACTTTTAAGCATCATGCCGGCAACAGTCCATATTTTGGGCATAATTTTGGCAGACACCATGTTGTATATACGGCGGTAATAGTAGTTCTCTGTTGCACTGGTCCAAAGTCCCAGGTTTGTGAGAGCTCTGCGGTCGAGGAACTTGGAACTGAAGATTCCTGCAGCGGCCACTTCCGCTGCCTGATAATGTTCCCTGATCTTGGCTATCTGTTGAGCATAATACGCCTCTGTAGCAGATTCTGTACCGAAAGCCGCCGACATTTCCGCTACAGTGCGAGTATCATAATTTACACTGTAATACTGTGCCATAGCAGGCACTATAGCACAGAGAAATAGAAGTTGTATTATTAGATAGCGTTTCATTTTCAAATCTTACATTTCTGTTTTTGTTTTGAGATTAAGAACATGTTGAGCCTGGTTCACCTTTTGTGCAAAGGCCAAAGACTTGGTTATTCCTGAAAGACTCCAATCCCGGCAATAGGCTTCTATGGCATGCTGATGGTCACACTTCAACTCTCTTTTATAGAGTTTCAAGGCTTCCTTTTCAGCTCGCTCTGTAGTGTAAGTCATGTAGCATTCACGTGGCTCTTCAACTCCAAATACGGCCCCGACACTTCCACGTCGGATAAAGACCTCACGGAAGAAACTTCGCCCTTCCTTATTTTCCAGACGATTGATAGTGAAAATTTTCTTACAATCAACATCCGTCAAACCGAGCGTGGTTTTAATCTCATCAAATCGTTCACGGAATTTGCTCTGGTCGAGCAGCATTACCACGTCTGAGTTATTGATGATAGCTTCCTTGACAATAGGACTTCCTACAATATCCTGTATTTCCTGCGTTACCACGCCGACTGAAGCCCAGAACTTACGGGCTGTCTTGTAGAGATACTTGATATATTCGGCCATCATCGGAGAAGCAATCGCTTTCCATGCCTCTTCGATAACCAGAACTTTACGGTTCTTCTTGATTCTCATCTTCTGGATGAACACATCCATGATGATTAGCGTAACAAGAGGGAAAAGAAGAGGATCATCCTTGATGGAGTCGATTTCAAACACGATGAAGGTTTCATCAAACAGTTTGGTGTCCAGGTTTTCATTCAGAGTCACCTCATGACTGCCTCCCTTGTAGAAGTCCTTCAACAGATAGTTGTAGGCCGCCAAATCAATGCCGGAAAGTTTATTCTCTTCAATGATTTGCGGTATGCGGACAATGCTGTATTCATAGAAGGTGTTGAACGAGAGATTCTCAATACGACGGTTCACAAAGTACTCGTCAAAATACTCCTTGATGACCTGCTCAATAAGCCGGTCTTCCGTCTTGCTAACTACTCCCTGGGTGCCTTTCCAGATAAGCATAATCAGATTCTTCAAGAAACCTATTTTCTCGATGTTCAGCTCTTCACGTTTGATAGCAAAAGGGTTCATCGTGATAGGATGCTCCTCGGTATAGCTGATATACTTGCCACCTACATACTCGCAAAGTCCCTCATAAGAATTACCCGTATCAACCATAACAACATCGGTATTCTGCTCCCACATCTGACGTACCACACTGTTCATGTGGAAGCCTTTTTATATCTCCTAACACGCTGAGATACAGCACTCTCTTGAAAACAACAAATTCAAAACGGTACAAATTTTGAACAGGCGAAAATCTATAGTTCAAAGCACTCGGCAAAGAGAAAAAACTATGACAGGGGTAAAAAGTGGTTTTAAGATTATTTATGAAAATATTTTGGTTAATTTTGGCTGATTGCTATCCAAAGAGCGCATTTTTGATAATAAGTCCCACCTCCATCAGCCATAAAGAGTGTGACAATCGAAAAAGAAAAAGAGGGATGAGAGAGCCTTCTTGGTGGCTTCAACATTGGGCGAAAATGGATGTCTTGTACCTCAGTTGTATCTCAGTCGGCATATATTGCTGATAGACAATGCAGGTTAATAATTCGGCGGCAACAACAATAATAAATAGTATGCAGGTTCAATAAGAGTTGCATTTTATAGTATGGAAGGATAATGTTTTGCTCTTGCAAAAATGAATAACCATATTATAGATTTGGTTGAAGTTATAGGCGAAATCCAGAAAAACTACCTACAAAAATATAAATATTTATCAAATAACGATAAACTATCAACTTTTTTTGTTATATTTGCACCCAAAATTCAATAGATATGGCAGGACATTCCATAAATAGGATAAGAGTTGCTTTGGCTGAACAGAATAAAACCAATCGTTGGTTGGCTGAACATGTTGGCAAATCAGAGATAACGGTTAGTCGATGGGTGCAAAATAAGGCACAACCGTCTTTAGAACAATTGCTTCAAGTTGCAAAAGTTCTTTCTGTTAGCCCTAAAGATTTGATTAATGACATAAATGAATAATTAAAATATGACAATAAAAGAACAGAATAATTTCAATAACATAAGAACAATATCTTTGTTCTCTGGAGCAGGTGGCTTAGACATCGGAGCCATCAAGGCTGGAGCTCATGTCGTTTTTGCTAATGACATGATGAAGGAGGCTTGTCTTACATACAAAGAGAATATAGGAGACCATATTATTCAAGGAGACATCAACACTCTGTTTGATGAGATTGGCAAGGTTGATAATCCCGATTTGGTTATTGGGGGGCCTCCTTGTCAAGGCTTTTCTGTTGCTGGAAAAATGGATGTCGATGACAAGAGAAGTCAGTTGATATGGTCATATGCGAAGGTCATTGAATTTACAAGACCTCGTGCTTTCATAATGGAAAACGTTAAGGCGTTAGGAACTCTAAAGAAATGGGAAAAAATAAGAGAAGCATTATTGGAAAAATTGCGTTCCTTGGGTTATTCCGTCAATTTTATGGTTCTTAATGCTACAGATTATAACGTTCCACAAGCAAGAGAAAGGATATTTGTAGTAGGTATAAGAGGCGATGAACACAAAAAACCCAATTGGGAAAAAATGATATTGAAGTATCGCCACAAAGCCCCTACGGTTAGGGAAACCTTGTCTGTATTGGATAAAGCGGGAACAGGGAATAACAAAGGTGTATGCAAGGCAAAGATTACATTGTGCCTTAATCCTGTTTTGCGCAAATCTCCATATGCAGGTATGCTATTTAACGGTTTAGGTCGCCCAACCCGTATAGATGGATATAGCGCAACACTCCCAGCATCGATGGGTGGAAACAAAACACCTGTCATTGACGAAAAGGAACTTTATGAAAATTGTGAAGCTTGGATAAAGGGCTATCATAAGAAAGTTTTGTCTGATCCATCCTCAGCAGAATATAAAGAAGCTCCATCTTTCTTGCGTAGAATGACTGTTGAGGAAGCAGCACTATTACAAACATTTCCAATTGACTATAACTTCTGTGGCCCACAGTCATCAAAATACACTCAAATTGGTAATGCCGTGCCTTGCAACCTTGCCCAGGCAGTAGTAAGCATGGTTATTAACGTGTTGAATGGAAACGAGGAAGTTGTTTATTTACCCAAAACAAGTTTATTTGATTAACACATGAGAAGAATAGAAACAGAAGCTGCACAAAAGGTCTTATTAAGAGCCAAAAAGAATCGCAAAAAAGTAAAAGATACGACAGGAGAACTGATAGAAAAAGTTCTTCGTGGTTCTCATAAGACATATCGATACATTCTTATAACAGCACTATTGGCAAAAAGCACAAATGCGGACATAGATGCTCTTAGCCTTCAAGCTGGTGACGATTCTGAAGGCGCATATGATGCCAGAAGTCTATGTCATAAAGTGATTGTTCCATTTGAACGAGAGTACTATCCTAATAGCATTGGAGGTTCAAATGAACCTTTCCTTAATAAGCCAGCCAGGTTTACAAGATTATCAGAAGATAATGCTGTTAGAAGAGGTAATGATATGGAGATATTGAAAATAGTCATAAGAATACTTTCTTCAATCAAATCCTCAAAGTCTGCCTTTTTATATCTTTCTTCTGCCATTTATAACATTGCTCAAATATCTAAAGAAGAAGCAGATAAGTACACACTTCCTGACTTGGATATACCACAGGCTGAATTACCACAAACCACATTGGATTATATCATTGACCTCACAAGGCAATCATTTGAAGGAGAAATATGTCCATTGGTTGTGTCTGCTTTGGAGCATCTATACTACGAAGGTGCAAATAAAGTGGTTCCTCATAAAGTTAATGAAAGCGGCTCTTCCTCTAAGGAAGTGGGAGATATTGATGTATTTACTTCTTCTGATAAATTGCTATCATCTATAGAAGTTAAGGATAAGGACTTTACTAAAGAAGATGTTGAGCATGCGATTCTTAAATTTGCATCAAGTAAAATTGAGAAGAGTCTTTTCATTTTTGGTCGTAAAGTCAATTTTGATAGAGATAATGTATTTGAAACTGCTGCAGAACTTGGCAAGCAGGGTTTTTACTGTACAGTTATCTCCATTGAAGATTATGCCAAGATGCGGATATATTCTATAAAACGCAACTTCTCAATTAACGAGTTTGTGAAACTCATGCTTCATTTCGCGCATAAAATAAATGCAAAGGATGAAACAATACAATGGATTAAAGATTGTGCTATCGAATTTGCTTTGTAAGAGAAGATATGTATTACGACGAAGAATTTAACTCGGACACATTGTTGAGAGAGAACGTTGATTTCTATCTAAAACGTGCTCATAATGAAAATATGCTTTACAAGGTAAAAGAGATACTATGTGAAGCCTATAACCATGACATCATTTGTCTATCTCGTTTAATAGAACTTGAAGGCATTCTTGGCTTCGGAATTAGGGAGTACATGTTAAGAGCACCTGGGTATTTTATTTGTGAGGATGCTGAGTATATCAAGACTCTTCCAGAAGTAAATAAGTACGTAGCAAAACAAATTGGGATAAGGCAAAACAAATCTAAATACCCCAAGATTGGTTACGAAAATGTTAGGAGAGCTATTTGTAATTCACGTTAGTAAGTATGCTTTTCTATATTGTTATAAATTGATAATTTTTCAGATATTTTTACCTCATAACAACAGTGGACTCAGTTAAAGAAGAAATGTATCTTAAAAAAGAGATAGAAAAAATATGTGCTGATGCATTTCAAACTGTCGATAATGCAAGGCAAGATTGGGAGCTGCAGAATAATAATATCCCTGAAGCTTTCATGATTGCGCAATGCATCGTCCAAATGATATGCTTGAAGGCTAAAACCATCCTATCAATGACGGAAGGTGTTTGTCTCATCAAAGGAACATGTCGAATAATAGACTTCTCATCGATGCTACCTCTGGTGCGAACCATGTATGAGCTATGTTTCATATTGCGCTGTTTCTTTGTATTACCTGAAACGAGAGAGGAAATGACGATATTGCTTTCAATATGGAAGATTAGAGGTCTTGCTTGTCGACAAAATATGTGCGATATTCCAGATAAATTTTTACAGAAACAGAAACAAGAGAAAGAGGATATTACAAAATTAAGGAATGATGTTAATACGCTTCTTTCAAACTTGGATATTTCAACAGAAGTTAAAAATGACATTAAGAAAATCTTGGAATACAACGGAGATAATCTAAAAGGATTTGTTTTCGTAAAAGAAAATAATAGAATAACGAGAATAGACGATATACATTTTGCAGATGGTTTAAAAATTCTTCCAGAACTACAAAATACTTCATCTTTATATAAGTGGACATCAATGCATACGCATGCATCATTCTTGGGCATATTACAGTTCGGACAGGCATATACATCAACTGGAAAAGAAAGGATTATGAGGTCAATTATCGCAAGTACTTATCTGATTTGTAATACTGTTTTATCTGACTTTAAAATGCTGCTTAACAAAAAAGAGTGCCCATAATGGGACACTTGAAAATTAAGTATGTGTTTCGCATATTACCTTGTCCTCCCAATATCTTGCCTCGGCATGTCGCCCACTATTTCGTCCAGTTCCCTATCCACCTTGGACAGTTCCTCTTTGGACAAAGCATATATGCAGTCAATCGCCAGTCGGTTGGCTGCTATTTTTCTGCGTGCAAGGATGGCTTCTTCACCACCTATGGAGGGGCGGTTTGCACCGCTTGCCTCCAGATAGTTGTTTACTGCGTCACGCATGGTGAACTGTTGCCAGCCCGTTTTCGCCCAATGGATAAGGGCTTCGGCTGCTGCTTCCCTTGTCTTGCTATATTCGTTGTCTGTCATAATGGTATAAATTTGTGTTTACTAAACCAGTTTGATACATATCCAAAGAGTTATTTCCATGAAGATTATTGCCCATGCCACAAAAGCGAAGCCGAACATCCATGCGTAGGTACGTCCGTTGAAGTAAGCACCTTCCTCGATATTGCGGATTCGTTTGAGTTCCTTCTGCTGGTGAGCGAACAGGTCATTTATCCGCTTCTCGTGCTCGTCAAGAGCTTGCTTGAAGGCAGAAATGGCGTTGTTGTTCCGCTCGTCCAACTGGGCAAGTCCTTCATCGTTGATGCCAACTTTGAGGTTGCTTTGTTCAGCTTTGACTATGGCATGGCAGATTCCATCAACGATGTTGTCTGTGCTTCTGTGGGCAGCCATAAGTGCCACTTTCGTTGATTCCAACCTCCGATAGACATTGTACAGTTCTTCCTTTGCCTCATTGAGCGCTTTCTTGGCGGTTTCTATCTCCTCCAGAGTTACCTTGATTTCGTCCTTGCCACTCTCGATGTTCTCGTCCTCCTGCATCTGATTGTACAGGTTAAGTACATCCTGTGTGGCATCTTTCTTGTTTCTTCCCATACCGTTGTTGTTTGAAAGTTATCGTTTCATGCCTCTCTTTATCGGCTTGCAGAGGCTGCTTGCCTGCCTTGCGCAGCGTCTTGCCCAGTCACGGTCATCCTCGTCCTTTTCACGTCCCCAACCACTGCCAGGAGTTCCACCGCCACCACAGGATTCAGACATCGATGTGGCAGCATCGAGGTAGTCCATGAAGAGCAGCATAGCCACATTCTGAATGTCAGTGTGGCTTGCAGATCCATTCTCAGGGACTTCAATACAACTGTTCATTGTTTCGTATGCAGTTCTCGGAATGACGATGTTGAAACGCTCGCCATCGACTTCAATAATCTTTCTCAATCTGGCAGGAAGGACAAGTCTGCCATCATCGACTGTCCGAGACTGACCACTTGAAACTGACGTATTTCGGCTGTCCAATGTGGTAGAGTTTGGAACAGGTGACGAAGGTCTTTGACCAACTGCAACAGGTGTTTGCTGTGGGTGCAGTTTACGGAAGGTATTCCCGATTTTCGATGCTGTGAGATTCCTGCCTATACCAAGTTCTGATGCCTTGATGGTCGTTCTGCCGAACTTGAAGCGATAGCCATGTACCCTGCCTTGCCCAGTCTTGTCACGGATTAGCTCGATGTCATATCCCTTTGCCTTCAATCGGTCTGCATATTCATCCCAGTCAAAGAACGGCATTGAGCGCAGCACATCCATACACGCTTTGGTCACCTCTGCAATACGCTCCTGGCGAATCTCCATGGCATCCTTCCAGCCATGACGCTGATTGATGGCTTTCGCAGCCATCACGGAACGCTCACCGATGAACTTCACATCATTGAGATTGCCATCCATGTCGATGCGGTTCACCACCAGATGCAGGTGGGGAATGCCACTCTTGGAGTCACGGTGAAGGGCGGCAAAATACTGCGAGTTGGCGATGTTGGTCGGCGTGACCGAAGTTGCAGCCTTGCCCTTCTTCTTCCCAATGTGGCTCACCTTGGAGATGCAATCCATCTCACGGATGAACTCGTCAAGGAAACTCCTCCAGTCTTCCATCGACCAGTTCCGTGCCTCTTCCTCAGATGGTGAAAGCTCAAAGCGGATGGACGTCAGTTCGATGGGCTTCTTGGCATACCTCTGCTTGAACATGGACTGATGCAGCACCATTTCGTCCCACATGCCCATAGGCGGCAGACCCTCGCTAAGATGGTTGGTCTTGACGATGTCGGCACGGTTGTTTTTGGTTGCGTAATTGGTCATTGCCTGACCATGCTGAATTGCTGATGCTTTTGCTATCATAACATATTCAGGAATTTGTCCCTAATGCGGCTCAGTTCCTCTATCAGGGTGTTGATGCCTTGGAGCCAACGTTCCATAAAGTCGGCTCTCTTGAATAGTTTCAGTCTCTCAGTCTGTGGCAGGGCATGAAGCGCATTGCGCACATAAACCAGTTCAGACCTTGCCCCGATTAAGCCCTTCAAGGCTTCCTCCTGCCCTTCGGTCATAGGTAGGGAAGGATTGTGTCCGATGCCTAAGTCATGGAGATAGGTACTCTTGCTTCTGCCTGACAATAGGGCATTATGCACCACCTGATTGTATTCTTCCTCTGTGAAACGAACGTCAATGTGTCTGGTCTTCGGAGGTCTCTTTTTTGAGGTCTTCTCCGTGTTGTTGTTCTTGTCTTTTGCCATTGTAGATGGGGTTTAATAAGGTTTATACTCTGATATTACAGGACAGCCAATGTGAGCCTGCGAACATTCAAGAATGCCAGTAGGAAGCGGTGGGCGAAGGGAAACCGTCTGACACTGGTACTTCTTGTTTAGACCTCCGAAAAAACTACGGCTAATAGAGGTGGCGGCTCCTGGATAGCGTGTCTGTAAGGACGGTCAATAGTTGAAATAAGGGAAAAGAAGAAATGGCATCATGAGTGCCTTGGCGTGTTATGTACGTCTTGCCACTCCTTGTCCTCCTCTTGGAGACTCTCATCGGCTGGAGGCTGCAGGAGACAGCCCTCGTCATCATAGACAGGAGGCGGCAGCAGTTCAACAGGTGGAGTCTCTTCGCCTTGGTTGTAATTATCTTCTGATGGCTGTCCAACCTCATACTCAAAATAGGTATCACCTTTCTCTTCCCTTTGTTTGAAGTCTTGTGGTATCGGAGAAGGATCTGAAAGTCCGTCCCCGATGACACATGAATTAACGGAAGGGGAGGCAGTATTATAAGAGGCAGGAACATGGGGCTGCAGAATGTCAGTAGTGGCTGGATTGACACTGCTGTCTTTCTGCTGCCCTATGCCATTGGAGAGATTGTCTCCCGAAGAGTAAACGGTATCGGATGGGACATCGGACACAGGTTTCTCTTGGGTGGCGGAAGTTACGGCTTGACGGTTATAGAAGGGGTTCTTGATGGCTTCCGTGATGCCGTCAACGTACCAGAAGGCGATGCAGAGTATCGTATGGATGGAGGTGCGGTTGTTCCTCTCGGTTGAGAGAATACCCACCTTGTTGAACAGTTCCACCACCTTTGCCGCTGTCTTGCGGTCACACTTCCAAAGGGCAGACAACTCAACGGTTGAGATGGCAAACTGCCCTATGGAGAGTGAAGCGGAGAAACCAGTCTTCTGATAAACACTCGGCCTGGTGGGAGCCATAGATACAAAAGTGTCGAAGGCGGTCATGCGGTGGAAGCCCTGCCTGTCATCCTTCAAGAAATCGAGCTGTTCCTTGGTCAGCAGGATTCCGTATTTTATGCTTTGGTTACTCATCTTGAAATACTGGTTATAAATGAAACGGATTACTCAGCAAAGAGAAAATGAATGATTATTCTTTTTCCCTTTCGTAAAAAAGTAGATACCATGAGTCTATTGTCCATCATGTCATTCGTCCCCATTGGGTAATATCTCTTCCTTGTCCTTCTTCATGGAGGCAGGTTTGTTCTTCTTGCTCTTCTGCAACATTGCCAGATGAGCCTCGAAGTCTGCCTGCTCCTCCTGGGTCGGTTCGTAGGGCTTATCCCAAGAGCCACCCGACTCAATCCATTTTATCAGCTGGTCTTTGAAGAAGTAGAGCGTGTTGCCTCTCTTGTAGAAAGGAATGCGCCTCTCTGATGTGTAAGCATAGAGCGAAGATACCTTCTTTCGGACAAAGGCACTTGCCTCTCTGATGTCCATAAGAACATGGTTATCCTCGCTCGGAGCATTGCCGATTCTCTGACCAATGTCATCAAGACGAGTCATCATCGTATTGACCTTTGTCAGAAGTTCGCCAACTGCGCTGGGCAGTTGGTCGAACGATAGTGATTTGTTTTCTTCCATTTGTTATCCTGATTTTGTTATTCACTTATGTCTGGTCACTCTCTGCCTTGGTTGGCATTTTGAGCGAGATACGTTCTGCCGCATCACGTTTGAGTTCGTCCACCACATCGGCATACACCTGAGTAGTGGCAAGATTGCTATGGGTAAGCAGCTTGCTCACGGTGTAGATGTCTGTTCCCTCTGCCAGTTGCAAAGTGGCGAAGGTATGGCGGAAGCAGTGGAAGGTGATGTGCTTCTCAATGCCAGAGGCCTTTATCCACGGCTTGAGGTACAATGCCACTGTACTGTTCGTGAGGTTCTTGAACACCTGTCCTGTACCTCGCTCACCACATAGTTGCAGAGCCTCTTCACTGATTGGGAGGATAGCAGCGGTGGACGTCTTCTTTGTGATAATGTCCATTCCCCAGCCGCCATCAGCCAACTTGACGATGTTCTCCCACTGGAGTCTGATGCAATCAGAGAGGCGAAGACCAGTGAGGCAGGAGAAGAGACCTGCACGGCGAAGGACATCACTCTTGCAAGGAGTCTGAGACAACTGCAACAACTCTTCCTTGGTGAGGAACTGCCGCTTGTTGCCATGAGCCTTGGCACGCACAAGTTTCTTGGCTATGTTCTCTTTGAGCAGTCCGTCTTCGTATGCGATGGCAAGAATGCACTTCAACTTGGTAAGGTTGTTGTTGGCAGTCGTACCCATCATGCGCTTGCCATTGTGCATACAGGCATCCGACAACAGGTAGTCGAGAAAGCCCTGGCAGTACTGAACGGTAAGGTCACAGAAGCGGCACTCGCCATGCGTGTAGTTGTGGAAGTGCATGTAGGCTGTTGCCCAGTTCTGGCTGCTTCCACGTTCAATCATGAGGTTCTTGAAGTATTCCAAGAAACTCTCCTTGCCCTTGTTGCGGTCGAGGAAGCCATATTCCTCATTGATGATGGACTCAGTCCTGCGGCACTTGATGATTTCCGCTTTCTGAATCATACTCTTGTTATACTCCTGCTGGAAGCGTTCAACTGGGTTGGTGTAGATGTAAAGACCAAGGTACTCCCTGCGTGAGAGCTTGCCTGTCTTCGGGTTGCGGACTGGTGGATAGAAATCCAGATAGAGGGAAGTCTGTCCGTTCTTGATAGGTCGTCTCCGCACGGTGACCTTTGTACAAATGTTTGTCATATTGTTACTATTGTATTATTGTTTATGATATGTATCTGTGGATGCGAATAGCCTTCGCTGCAACGCTTTAACTCTCAAATCCGATGCAAAGTTAGATTGCCGTGAAAAGAGAAAAGTAATGATGGCTTCAAATACTGTCTGAATTTAACCTGAATTTGCTTTTGAGTATGATTTTACGCTAAAAATCGGACTTAAATAGGGTTTCAGAAGTGCTTTTTGTCTTATATCCGTTACTCTGCGTTGTGGGTTTGTTTCGACCGACAAAGAAGGCTGTTTCAGACCATTTGCAACGGCATGGGTAGTATATGAGTTTGTTTGTGCTTCACTTCCGCTTAGCCTTGGTTGAAGCACTTTGTTTCTCTGCCTTCTTGCGTGCAGCCTCCCAGTCTGCTTTTAGATAGTAGTTGGCTCTTCCACCTTTGAATTTACGGATTCTCACTCCATGAGTTTCTGCAAATCTGCGTACCTGTGTCTTGCCCAATCCGTAGAGCTTCATGATGTCGAAGCAGGTGTACCAGTCATCGGAAATGTTCTTTCCCTGTTCTTCATTGTAAAGTCCGATGACCCTCTCCACATCTTCTTTCTTGAAGCAGGTCGTTCCCCATGCGTGGACTGATTGTAGTTGGTAGCGGTTGCGGACTTCATAGAATCTGCCATACTTAATATCAAAGGTGCTCAACACCTCTGCCATCGTGTAATGGGTGTCGTGGCTTACTCCATCAGGTGCTATCTCCCCAGCCTTGGGGGTCTTGCGACACTTTGCCAACTTGTTGGCTGAACCTGTTTCGGCATCTTTCAACCTTTGTGCCTTCTTGGGAGTTGTCCCTTCCAACGATAGGGAAGAAGGGAGAACCACCCGATAACCTTGTTCCTTGGCTATTTCAAGGAGGTCTTGTAAATAGATTCTTGTCATGCGCGTACCCAAATTTACGGCTCTGAGTCTGCCTTGGCGAATAAGGCTGCGTACTGTCTTGACGCTGATGCTTACTGCCTGTGCTGTTTCCTCAACGGACATCAGCACGATTGGAATGCGAGTTGTTGTATTCATTTTTACCGTTATTATTTGAATTTTGTAGTGACTCATGGGGGATGGTCCTTAACGGAAACTTTTAAGAGGAAACAAGGGGAAATAAGAGGAAATAAGAACCCTCATTACGAACCGTGTGTCCCTCTGCCCATGGTACAACCGTGGTACAAAATTACTCTAAACGGATGGAACTCGCAATAGGCGTTTGGAGCGTTATGTTAATGAATATATATTGAAAATGAGCAATTTATGACGTTTAGGTTAGTTTTGTTTGGAGTTCTTTTCGATGCGTTTTAGTCCATATGACATGCATGTGGAAACTTTTACCACTGCCCGAAGGACCAAGACAGAAGAAGTTGGAGTTGTCTGTAATCTTGTTCTTGCCTTCTTTACCACTGATGTCTATTGCAACAGGTACTCCCTGTCTGTCGGTGTAGTATATTTTCAGTGGTGTTTCTTCGCTATGCTGAATCCTTTCCTTATACATAAGACATGCTGCTGCATCACTAAGGGTCAAAAAGCGGTCGTATTCAGGATTGGTGGAATAACAATTTCCAGGGAATGAATTGACAAAAAGCTCCAACTGATTGTACGACTGTTTGCTGATGTGGATTCCCAACTTGCTGAAGAGATTCTCCAGATGATTGGTACATCGCTGAATATCCGTTTCGACAGGTACTCCAACGATAAGATTGAAATGGGTATATACCAACTGCTTGTTTTCTCTTGCGATAACATCCTGCACATTTTTAATGTCCTCCACGGCAATCTGGTTGCTTGGATTTGGCATACTTGCATGGCGGTTCTTCTTCTTTTCAAGCTGAGAAAGTTCTTTTTTCTGGTTGGGGATGAAAAGCATCTGATTATACACGACCACCTCAGCTGACGGTATGCTGTCTAACAATGATACCATGTCTACTGGCATGGAAACATTGTTCACCTCAATGTTCGTAAACGGACGTACCAAAGAGGGGACATTAATGCAGTCCACATCCACGAGACTATACACCTTACATCTTCTATCACCCATGGAAATAGACTCGTCATCTATCTTGAAGTTGTTCATCGACAAATTTTTGTCCGTGAAGTTCATAGAGAAATACCGGTCTACGTAATCACGGGCTTTATTGCCATCAAGAAATTGGGCATCGATACCGGAGTCTCTCAACTGGTCTTTGACCTTGCGTATCTTTACCATGAAATCACGCCATTTCTTGCTGTCAAATGAAAAAAGATTGCTCTTCTTGTTTTCCTGAGTGATAATCAGGTAGCTCTGACAGTCGGTATAGGTACGACCTGTGAAATAGTTGAAATATGATTCCGACAGAAATTCATGGTTATCATTACTCTCGTCATGGAACTTCTTGCGGATGAATACATCTTGTTTGTGGATGGCATATCCATCACCTAAAGTCTGTGCAAGGGCAGTGAAGAGATGATTGAACTCGTAGTAACTGTCAATGTCGGCCGAATATTTCTGTACCGGGTTTTCCATCTTCAGAATGGCAGAGTATTCACCGGTCTTGGTGTAAAGTACCCCGATACCGTTGACCTCTTCCACAGAGAAGTAGATATTCTGGAAGATTTTCTTGCGTTTTCCTCCAGTACCGAAAGCCATGACTGAGATAGCCATACCAATAAGGATTGCCACAAATGTTAAAATGACGTATAGAATCATTGTTCTTTGAATTTATTATTCGATTACTTATCAGTTACGTTCACAATCTGAGAGTTGTCGTATAAACTATGTTAGGCTCATCCTAACGGGAGGGTGAGCCTAACCACACACTATTCAAAATCCAACTCTCTTGCTCATTTATCATGTTGACCGATTACATCTTATGTGCATTGGCATAAATGAATATGCCATGTTCTTCTTTCTTGGTGTGCAATCCTTTCCTTTGTTTGAAAAAGATAAGTGCAGCACCGATGCATAGAGTGACAGCAAGGACGATGAGTCCGGCAACAAATCCGAGGATACAATACACTATGATAAAGCTGAGAATACCTCCACCTACAGTTGCTGCAGCCCAGGTGATATACCTGCCTTGGAATCCCATAAACTCAAGGGGTTTCTGAAGCCCCTTAAACATGGGATAGCTGACGTATTGATGATTGCCCGATTCCTTTGTCATGATGAATCCATATTACTTGGATAATAGTTAGATACCAAAAAACAAAGGCAGAGCCTGTGCAGCAGCTACAAGGAAGATACATGCACCAACAACCATCATGATCTTCTTCTTGACGTCCTGCTCCTCATTGTTCATTGCAATGTAAACGCTTATGGCACCCACAACGGCAACGACACCGGCTATGGCATAACAAAGCTTCACAACGTATGGAACATACTTTGCAATTTCTTCCGTAACTGTAGTCAGTGCATTTGTTCCGGCAGTGTAGTCTCCTGCAGCATTCTGAGCATAAGTGGCAGCTACTCCGCAAAAGAGCAACATGGCCAGTGTTCCAATACGTTTAGCATTGAAAATCCTTTTGGTTAAATTCTTGATTTTCTTCATTTTTTTGTTGTTTTACAGTTAAAAAATTAGACACGTTATCCTTACTTGCTTGGTTATTTATTTTTTACTTTTATACAATATTATAGCCAAAGAATGCAGGGAAAATGATAGTTGCTCCAATCATAAACAGGCAAGCTCCAACCAGCATCATTATTGATTTGGTCACATCTCCTTCACCGGTATTCATTTTGATATAGATTTGTAAAGCTCCTATAATTGCTACTATGGATGCAATAGCATAAAGAAGATATACGACATAGAGCATCATTGTGACCGTAAAATCATGGGCATTACTCAATGCGTCAGCACCCCAGCTGTAGTCAACACCACCGCATTTAGCAAATGCCGACTGAGGCTGGAGGAACATGAAGCCGAAACAGGCAATAAAAAACAGTTGTTTGATTTTACAGTTTATCGATTGCATTCCTTTTCTCTATTTTTCTTTTGTTGTGTTTGTCGTTGAGATTTTGCATGAACTCATCAGGATAGAAACTGTATTGAGGAACTGCCTCTATCTCTTCCATGTTTTCTTCGTTTTCTTTATTGAGTTCTGCACTTGTAGTAGTCTGTTGAGTGGATTTAGACTCTTCCTCTTCAGGAGGGGAACTGTTGCTCTGCTTATTGCCTGTTGGAATAACTACCCGAAGGCCGTCGTCTGTTACTTGCTCTGTGTATGTCATGTCACTACCTTCAGGACCATCATTATGTTCTTCCACGGAAACCGGCACTTCTTCATTATCCATGCTGCTGACATCAATGGTCTCTTCATCCGTTTTCTTTTCGTCTTTCTTACTATGAAGGTCAAGGGTAATCATTACTGAAAAGTAAACCACATAAACAAAGGTGAGGACCAATACGAATATTACAAATCCTGGCATTCTCAATCTGATTTTAATGTGTTATTATAAATATATTTTATACTCAGAAGATAAAATTGAAAACCAATTTGCTCCTGTAACATGACAAAGGAAATGAGTTTTATGGTATTCCGATAAAAATATGCCGATTTGCATTTCAGTATTAACATACATTTGTTTAGAAGTATGATATTCTGGTAAAAATCATACTATTAGAATAAAAACATCACAAAAAAAGGAGGCTCTCTTGTGGGGAACCTCCTTAAACTAATAGAACAGACTTATTATTTTTGTTACTCCTATACTATTCCATTGATGACATCGTTTAGATCTTTGAAATTTGGGTATCTGACAGATTCATCAATTACCTTGTTTGAATATTCGTCTTTGATTTTCTTTGTTGTAGCTATACCGGCAGCATCGTTGTCAAGATAACAGTGTACTACATCATATACCTGGAGATATGGAAGTGCAGTTTTAATATTACTGATTGAATTAAGAACAATATAATCACAGTCGTTTTCAACACAAAGTTGTATATCCATCATCCATTTTCTGATACTTGCATACGTGAGCATATCAAAGAAACCTTCAAATATGCAGCATTCTGAATGTGATTCACCGTTGGGCTTTATTACGGATATTGTTTTCTTTCCGATACTGCGTTTGCAGTATTTGTTTCTGATTTCCATACCACCATCTACATTTTCAAAGGCTATGGCATAATAATGTTTATCATTGATATGATAATGTATTTCCTTACAGAACTCCTGAGCAACCTCGAAGTCAACACGTCTTTGTAAAATATATCTTTTCAAATTGGGATGACTGAGCTTGCTAATACGATCAATGAAAGTAATACTTTTTCTTTCATTACCCTTTTCTGCTATATGGCTCTCATTCCACGCATTTCTTCTTTGTTGTTCTTTGGTCATCGCTTCATAATCTTCAGCATATTTGAGATTATGGTTCTTAATCTGTTGTTCAAGATAAGTAAGTACTTGATGATTATTCCATGAAGGGTGCATCTTCTGAACAAGATTTATAATGTTTCCTCCTGAGCTGGCCCCAAAGTCATTCCAAAGATTTTTTGTAGGACTGACATTGAAAGATGGAGACGATTCTGCTCTAAAAGGAGATAGATACCAGTAATTACCTCGATGGATATAGGCATACTGATAACCTTCCGTTTCAAGGAACTGTACAATACTGACTGATTTTATTTCATCTATGGTCATGGCATATCAATAATGTCTAATTGGGCTTATATAAGTTTAGTATATATATACCCTGTTAAACTTAAACTCATAAACTTACTTTAACGGCAGGAGTGCAGGATGATAATGATAACCGTCTTTGTCTTTGGTAATCAGTTTGCGCTCACAGAAGATTTTAAGCATATCCTTAACTGCATTGTCCCCACGCTTGTAGCCTTCTTGTGCGTAAGCCTGACTGATTGCTTTCACCAGTTCAAGATACCTCTGTGGACTCTCACCTTCAAAAACAGTGCGAAGTACTTTGGCATGTAAGTCATCTGGCAGAGATGTCAAGGGCTTATCTTTGGGTTTGACTACTGTAATATGATAGCCGTCATCCAAGACGGGGAGAGAATTGTCGTCAATGTGAAATGCCCATGAAGAAAACTCCTTGTCTCGCATGTGCATAGGCCTGACTTCACTGATGTTGGAATCCTGTTTGTTCTTGCTGATTATCAGAACTGTTTCAGCCTTGTTTTCAAGTTCGGTACCAATATGACCTCTGGTGTTATTGTCATTCTTGTTAAGATGCAGCACGCAATGGATGTGAAGATTGTACTTGCTTGTCCAGGCCATGAGCATAGTCATCACATCGGTTGATTCTTTGGCATTGTTAATGTCATACATGAGATCTCGTAAGCCGTCGATAATGACCAATCCTACACCCTCAAATGTTCTTAGGGCATAATCTATGAGGGCAATACGGAGAGTAGGAGTGAACTCCCTTAGCCCATAGAACTTGATGCGTTTATCTTCCTTTGTCAGACTCAATCCTGCAAGGCGGTAGATGCGTTCTATCACATTGTGGCAGTGAAACCTACTTTGTTCTGTATCGAAATAGAGGATTTTGCGTTTACCATCAGGAAGACTGGCCCGGTATTTAAGAACCGTTGAATTGTTTACCGCTGCTGCAACCATTGCTGTAATATTAAAAGTTTTCTTGCTCTTTGCTTTACCGGTGGATGCGCTGAAATTACCAAAGGTTGCTATGGTACAATCTCCAACCCATAAAATCTGTGGTGGAACAGGAGGCTTTTCACATGCCTTTATTTCTCCTTGTCTCAGGTAGTTGTCTAATTCCTGGTCGTTGAATGTACTCTTGCTTAGCATTCCGACTTCAAGAGAGCTTTCCACTGAACATTCCTTATCATTACTGTTTTTCCTTCTTATCATGACATAGTTCTTTTTTATTATCATTTTTTGAGGAACTTATGACAACTTCTGACTTTTTCAGTAAAGCAGTCAGTTGAGCATCTGTATAAACCTCCTTTTTATTATGTTTCTTCTTTTTCATTGTAATATTCTATTTATCATTTTTTTTGTTTTGCTGGCACTACATGATTCTTACGCATCCATCTCAGGAGTTCTTGTCTATTGAAATAGATGGTTTTCCCTTTGGGCTTAAAATGTGGAATCTGCATATTCATAGTGAGTTTATATATCTGGGATTGTGATATTCCCAAATACTTTGAAGCTTCTTCAGTGGTCAACATTTCTTTAACCACATATAATCTTTCCTCAATCTTTGCAAGACGTTCATTGAGTATTTCTGGATTAATACTATTAAGTTCTCCAATTTTCATTTCCAAGAGTTCTAATCTCTTTTTTAAGATGCTGATTTCAATGTTACTGGTTCCCATTTTCTAATGATTTAATGTTATACAATAGGGAGTACCCCAAAAGCTGAATCGATTCTGGGGTAAATATACTCCTATTGTTATTTTCGCAATTTGAATGTCTCCTGTCAGTTTAAAATGTCAGGGAGAGTGTCAGGGATTTTTCTTTCAATTGCTTTACATTGTTTCACTTCAATACATTTCTTTCAGTTGTTTTACTATATTCACATATTCTTCTTCAGGAAATGTAGCAGTAGTATTCTTTAGTTCTGTAAGACGTGAACTGATTGCTCCACGAGTTGATGGTATCATACTTTTCTGTGGGGCTAACATTTTATTTCTTACTACAAGTGATACCCAATTATATGGAATCATTTTTTGTTGGGAAAGAGAATATAACAGCTGAAGTATATAGCGCAAGTTTGTGGCTATAAGAGTCTTTTTTAATGTACAGTTAAAGAACTTTTCAATAGTATTCTCGTCAACAGGGGTAGTGAAGAAATTCTTTCTATTGGCAAAATCTGTGATAAGTTTAATTTGCTTTCTGTTAAAGGATGCAAGTCCATTGGAGTCCTTTAATATAACTTCCACATGGTTAAACTCATTAAGCATTTTAGAGAAGTCTGTCTTTTCGAATGTAGATTTAGTGAAGTACTTCTCAACAAGATCTTTTCTGTCGGTCAGTAATTCATAAACACAGAAAAGATTTTGGAAATGTTTTCGTATTGCTTCCTCATCAGATGTGAAAACAGGAAGATGATAACTGATTAAGTCATTTACATAGCGATTGTAAATTTTTCTATCATTAATTACTTCAGTTTGATAATGCTTGTAACTGACTTTAAATAAGTCCCAAAGCTCATCTTTGGACAGCTCAATCTCTTGGTTTGTGAAATGATTGTTACATTGTAAATACAAAAAGAGAGAGCAAAGAGTGTTGATTCTTTTTACTCATAAATTAATTTTTTTGTGTATAAATATTTAATTCTATTTCTATGATCATTTGTTTATATACTATATTGTAATTATCACTGATCACTTTGCTAAGTGCTTTTAAGTGATATATGCAAAAAAAAATAGCCTACATTAGATAATCCTTAATGCGGGCTATTTATGAATTCGCATTTCTCTACTATTTCCTTCGACTTGATCTTTTGCTGAGTATTTGATTGATTTCTGCTGTACTGATTGGCTTTTCAGTTTTACAACCAGACTCAACCCATTTGATGAGATCATCCCTGAAAAATGTGTATTTCTTACCTTTCTTGTTGACTGGAATTTGTCCGTTCTGTATATAACAGTACATTGTCGATTTTTTTATTTTGAGAAATTCACAGGCTTCTTTTACATCCATTGGAATGTGTTCAGATGGAGACTTTTGATTAGATTGACGAATCTCTTCATGAAGTATTTCTATGGACTGTTCAAGTAGATCACATTTTTTAAGTATATCTGACATAACTCTTGGTATGTCATTAAAGGTTATCGGATTATCTTCTACGTATTCTTGCATATATAATTCTTTTAATAATGAAACTCGTAACTATCTTTATCAGGAATGTCAATTTCTATTTTACATTTCCCTTTTTGTCTGAGTGTACGCCTGATGCTTTCAATTTCAACGTCATTAAGTTCTTTAGGAAAACAGAGCTTGATGAAGGTAGCTCTGGTTTGTCCACTCCAACCAAGCCGTTCTCCTATATTCCAGGCATAATGTCTGATGTCGAGTGTGTTTAACTGACCATTTGTTAATACAGAATTGATACACGATTCTGGAATCTCGTAAAGTTTAATGTTCTGGCATAGGGTTTCCAGACAATCATCTGTCATGTATGGTGAAAAAACAGTATATGTATACTCCTTGATTGCCTCATATCTGTTAACCTCCAAATGGTCCTGTTTATTTTTATAAATCTCACGCATAATCTCTGCTTTATTCTTTTCTGAAGTAGCAGGTTGTAGAGAAGTGATGCTATTATTAATGATTATGCGCTTCTCAGTATGTAACCTGTACAGGACAGTTATTATACAAACTAATAAAGATAATAAAATGAGGTATAACAAAATCGGCAATGGGGATAACATTAGGTTATTATTTTCTGTTGCATTAGTGCTTGTGACCACCCTGATAATATATGGAGCGGTCACAAACAGAATAATGGTAATAATGTTTGAAATGAGAAGTATCAGTAAATTCTCTCTTATCTTTTTTGTCATTGCAATTGGTTTTTATCGTATTACTTTATTGCAAATTTATAGATAAACTTACTAATTGATACTAGTTGTTACTAATAAAATCTCTCTAGAAAACATTATTTATGTTTCAGTGTTTCAATGATTTACGCTACTATTTATTGTCACTTTTTTGATTTTCCTTTCTCTTTCTTTCTCTTGGTTTCTGCATTAACATTTATGTTTTCATTTTCTTGCATTTCCATTTTTACATTTGTTAACATAATTCTATCAGCTGCTTCTCGTGTTTTCGGATCAGCATGTGAAGCATAGATTTGAGTGGTACTTACATTCTTGTGATTAAGGAGATGTTGTACTGTGTAAATATCAGTTCCAAGTTCAAGCTGTAAGGATGCGTAAGTATGTCTGAAACAGTGAAAGGTAATATGTTTTTTTATTCCACATTCCTTAATCCAATCTTGCATGACTCTATATGTCATAGTACGATTAAATCCTGAAAAAATATATTTATCTGTTGTTTGTGGCTGAATTAGTTCATAAGCATCATCACCGATTGGAACCTGTGTCTGACGCTGAGTCTTTACACATTTAAAATCAAGATAATGTCCGCCATCTGCATATGTTTGGATATTTTCCCATTTTAAATTGAGTATATCACTTATACGTAATCCACTCAAACAGGAAAATATAGCGGCTTTTCTTACTACTGGAACTGAACATTCTGAGTTGTATAGTTTTCTGACTTCCTCCAGTGAAAGGCTTTGCTTGACTGGTATTGTGCATGGAATATTATCCAAAAGGGATGCTATGTTATCTACAAGTCTTCTTTCCCTATAGGCTTTAGTTAAAACTTGTTTGAAGATATTCCAATATGCTGAAGCTGTATTTCGTGATATAGGCTTGTTAACCATGACTTTGCCTCTTGCTGATACTTTCGTGTCTAAGAGATATTCTTTATACTTGTTACAGAATACGGTATCAAGCATTTCAAATGTACATTTGTTGTGGCAGAACCTGCTGAAATGTTTATAGGCTGCATCACACTTCGCAAAGTTTCTGTTGACAATATTCTTGAAGTATGCAAGAAAGTCCTCCTTTAGACGGTCCTGGTTAAAGAAGTCATATTTCTCATTAATTACCTCTATGAATACCTTACACCGAATAGCTTCAGCTTTTGCCAGAATAGCTTCATTATACTTTTTCTGTTGTGTAGAAATGGGGTTGGCATATATATACATGCCAAGCGAACGACGACGAATCAGTTCCATTGTTTCAGGATTTCTATAGCCTGGCCAAAAGTCCAGAAATAATGATTTAGTACCATTTCGTCTATCTCGCATACGGAGAGTTACTGATTTACAATACTGCATATTATTTGTTTTTATAGTTTTATGTCTCAAAATTCTCGAATGATATATTGCTGACATCGGTAAATTGAAAGTAAATATCACTATATATCAATATTTGCTATAAAATCATCTTCTGAGAACCGTTTTTCCATTAACCGGTCAAATTCTTCTTTTCTAAAAAAGATGAATTTCTGCTTCTTTACTCTGGTGAGCTTATAGTGATTGACGTAATAGAAGACAAGTGAATTTGTAAGATTATATTTCTTTGTAGCTTCTTCTACGGAATAATACCTGTCTCTACCAACAAAATATCCATTCTTTATTTCCTCTATGTGTTGTTTGGAATAATAGGTACTACCATACTCAACCTTTGCTGGAATCTTATGTCTATGAATAAAAGAGCGTACACCATCTGCTGTCATTTTAAATGTTGTACGCATTTCCTCTGGCGTTATCCAGTCTGTGATTTCTGCATACTTATTCTTTTTGTTGTATAACAGGTCAATGGATCCCTTCTCATAGAAATTAAATCCTTTCAGTGCTATCTTAGGTATGTTGTTCTCTCTTGTTATAACTCCAGCATGCTTTATTGATATTTTAAACATCTCTGCTACCTCATCAGTAGAATAGTATCCTTCAGGAGTTGCTGGACAGATTTTTTCCTGTTGCTTTGCCGTGAAAACAACCTTTTCTTCACCATTTGACTTTATTAGTGGAGTTGAATTTTGAAGACGTTGATGCATGATATTATCAAAATCCGTCCGATAAATCATGGTGAATTTTCCACGCTTTTCAGTCTTAATGCTATAGGTCTTTAGAGTATAACTTACCTGATCTTTAGTTATGCCATACTTTTGCATAGCTTCTTCATAAGAGTACCAGTCAGGATCAATTTCATCGGTCTTGTGTTTTATACAATCTATATGAACCTTAGAATAATAAGACCTGCCATTTCTCTTTACCCTGGGAACCGCATGGTATTTTACAAAACAAAGAGCCGCACCCTGAGTCATATTGTACATTTCCATGATTTGACTCAATGTGTAATAGTTATCAATGTCTATGACATCAAGAAGCTCAGAGAAATTTGCGTCAATAAGCTTTTTACTGTAGAAAGTATTACGCCCTTCGTAAACTTTAGGGATGCCTAATCTGTCACAACGTCCCCATACAGCTTTACGTCCAATTTTATACTTATCCATAATCTCTTGTAGGGTATAGTATTCTTGTTCTTGCTTACGCTTGTAACTTCTTTTTCTATAAGGTCCTGCATCCTCAAAGTATTTGTCAAGATCCTCACGACGGACAAGGGTTTTTCTACGTATTCTCACTGCCTTGATGATTCCGGAATAGAAACATCTATAAACAGTGCTAACACTCATATCAAGTAATAAGGCAACATCTGAGGGTGTCAAAAATGGTCGTGAAGCAACTGCATCTCTTTCTTTATCAAGAGCTGCTTCTTTTTCACTTTCCCGGACACTTTTTTTACGTTTTGCTTCACGTTTGCGAGATGCGTCACGTTCGCACTCTCTACAGCAGTATTTATTTGACATCTTGGATGCAATAAACTCTGCTCCACATGTTAAACATTTCTTTAATATCTTCATCTTTTTGGCATGTTAAAATCGTCCATTTCCTTTGCAGCAATTTTCAGGTATTTGCAGGAATTTTCACGAGGTGTCCAACATGTCAACGGGCGCACATTTATCACTTTTGCAGTTTTTGCATAAGGTGCCATATATGTCATTTTCCCATTGCCATTTGGTCGCAAAATTTAGGGATAGGAACGATATTTGAGCCAAATTTACCCTTAAAAACTGGTTGTAACAAGTTTCAAATGGAAAGTGTTAAAATGAAAAAAGCCACCAAAACGGTGGCTTTCAGACAGTTAGCGATATATTGTAATATTGTTGATAATCAGCTACTTACCGACGCAAAAATGCTGAAAAATATTCTGGAGTACCATATCATTCGTCACTTCCCCTGCAATATCCGAAATGAAGAAAATACACTCCCGTATATCCTGCGAAAGAAAATCTCCGGATATATGCGTGTCAAGCCCATTCTGCACTCGATGAATAGCATCTAAAGCTTTACTTAAAGCTTCATAATGCCTTACGTTTGTCACAATAATATCATTCTGTGTTACCGTAGGCAGATGTGCTGCGTTAATAAGCATCTTTTGTAACTCGTCGGTCTGTTTACGTTCTTTTGCCGATATGAAGATAGACTTCGTGTATTCTTTAGGAAAGTCCTTTAATAAAGCAGATAGTTCTTCTTTCTGCTTTTCCTCAATCAAATCCGCTTTGTTGAATACAACAATTAGTTGCTTCTCTTCACAACGAGGAATGATCTTTTCTGATAATTGCTTTATCTGAGAAGATGCATCAGATGAATCAACCATCCAAAGTACAATCTCCGCTTGATCCAACTTCTGGAATGTACGTTCAATACCAAGGCTTTCAATGGTATCATTTGTTTCCCGGATTCCGGCAGTATCAATGAATCGGAAAGTGATGCCACCTATATTAATAGTATCTTCAATGACATCACGCGTGGTACCATGAATATCACTGACAATTGCTTTATCCTCATTCAGTAATACATTCAGTAAAGTTGATTTCCCCGCATTCGTTTCACCGATAATAGCCACCGGAACACCATTCTTAATGGCATTCCCTACATTGAATGAATGAACCAGTCGGGAGATAACCTGCTCTATTTCATCTGCGAGTTTTCGCAATGCCGAACGATCAGCAAACTCCACATCTTCTTCGCTGAAGTCAAGTTCCAGTTCAATCATGGAAGTGAAGTTCAGCAACTTGTTGCGTAGATCTGTTAACTCTTTGCTAAAACCTCCCCGCATCTGACTCATGGCCAAACGATGAGTGGCTGCGGAAGAAGATGCAATCAAATCGGCTACAGCCTCCGCCTGACTTAAGTCCATCTTTCCGTTGAGGAACGCGCGTTGGGTATATTCTCCCGGCTGAGCCATACGGCAACCGTTCTTAATCAACAATTGCATTACTTGCTGAAGAATATAGGAAGAACCATGACACGTGATTTCTGTACTATCCTCTCCCGTATAGGAATGAGGAGCCCGGAAAAGACTCACAAGGACTTCGTCTATGATTTCTTCTCCATTATAAATACGCCCGAATGTCAGCGTATAAGGCTTTTGTTCACTAAGTAATTTGCCGGCTTTGGCTGGTTGGAAGATGCGGCTTGTAATGGAAATAGCTTCAGGACCGGAAACACGGATGCTTCCGATGGCACCTCCTTGAGCGGTAGCAATAGCGCAGATAGTATCTTGATTCATTATATTTCTTTTTGGATGATGCAAAGATAATTGTTTCTAAGTAAAAAAAATAAGATTAGACACAACTTGTGCTTTATTTGTTTATATTTGCTGCCGTTCAAACAATGCACATACAAAATATAATGATAGTCTATGGAGCCGGATACAAACTTATATTCACCGAATGAGAATAATGAAATCATACGGGAAAATTCACAAAAGAAACTTTATGTACTTGCCGCACACCAAATAGCTTTATGGGAATATGATATTCCGACAGGAAAATGTAGCTTTACGGACGATTACTTCCGCACGTTAGGCTTGAAAGAGGTTTAAAGGCATTAATGACTTTTACCATTTCGCATACCCCGGAGATATAAATGCCTATCAGACTGCTTTTGCTAAAATGCTTGCTTCGGAGTCCAAAGCATATTAGATACAGGTTCGTTGTGTCGGAGAACATGGTGAGGTGATTTGGCTGGAAGAACATAACTGTAAAATAGTAGAAGCTTTACCCGAATTTATTTTCATCTTTGACGAGAATTTCTTTATAACGGATGTGCTGATGGCGCGGGTACGATTCTGCGGTATTCGGTAGAAGTTGCCGAACAGAGTCTTTCTATTAAGATTGATTCTGAATCCGTACGTCATAAAAAGATTTTGGTTGTGGAGGATATCGAATCGAACTTTGCCCAGCTGAATATCTTACTGAAGAAAGAGTATATCATCCTGTGGGTGCGTAACGGACAGGAAGCAATCAATAGCTTTATTCGGGAAAAACCGGACTTGATATTAATGGATATTCGTATGCCTGTGATGGATAGTATTCAAGCTGGATGCAATGCAGTTTTCTCCAAACCATATTCTTTGGAGAAACTGAAAGAAACGATTGAAATCTATATCGGATAATTAATTTTCTAAAAGGAGACCAACATTCTGAAAGTTAGATTGTTATTAAACTAATAATAACAATCTAATTTTTGTTGGAATATGGAGAAAGTGAAAAAGATGGTCCTCATCGGAGCTAGCGGCTTTGTTGGTTCCGCTCTGCTAAATGAGGCATTGAATCGTGGCTTTGAAGTGACAGCTGTAGTTCGTCATCCCGAAAAAATAAAGATAGAGAACGAACATCTGAAAGTAAAGAAAGCGGATGTCTCTTCGCTCGATGAAATATGCGAAGTTTGCAAAGGAGCGGATGCCGTTATCAGTGCATTCAATCCGGGATGGAATAATCCTAATATATATGACGAAACCATCAAAGTATATCTGACTATCATTGATGGAGTGAAGAAAGCGGGAGTGAATCGCTTCCTGATGGTAGGTGGTGCCGGCTCACTATTTATTGCGCCGGGATTACGACTGATGGATTCGGGTGAAGTTCCTGAGAATATCCTGCCTGGAGTTAAAGCCTTGGGAGAGTTTTATTTGAATTTCCTGATGAAGGAGAAAGAGATTGACTGGGTATTTTTCTCTCCGGCAGCAGATATGAGACCAGGAGTACGCACCGGACGTTATCGTTTGGGCAAAGATGATATGATTGTGGATATCGTGGGTAACAGCCATATTTCAGTAGAAGACTATGCGGCTGCAATGATCGATGAGTTGGAACATCCCAAGCATCATCAGGAGAGATTTACGATTGGATATTAATGAAAAAATGGCTTGGAACATACAATACAGAGTATGATTCAAGCCATTTTGTTATGATGGATATATTATCCTATATTCTGTCGAGTACAGTCTTAATCAGTGTATCGATTGTATTCTTATATCCGGTATTAGCCTCTTTGATCAGTCGGTTGGCTATTACCATACAGACGGTCATTGCCTTATGTCCCATCAGTCGGCTAAGTCCTGCAAGTGCCGAACTTTCCATTTCGAAGTTGGTAATCTTAAAGCCTTTATATTCAAATGTTTCAATCTTATCATTTTGTTTCGGGTCTGCTAACGGAATACGGAGCTCACGTCCTTGTGGCCCAAAGAAGCCTCCTGCGGCAATCGTTACACCACGTACCATATCTTCTTTAGCAATCCGGTCAATCAGTTCTTCACTGGCATCAATAACATAAGGCGCAGGGGCACACATATTTCCCGACCAGCCCATGTGGTTAAGGAAAGCACGTTCGAAAGGAAGATCGCATACCGCATTACGTCCGGCATAAAAATTCAATAATCCGTCGAAACCGATAGATTTCTGTGAACAAACGAAGGTGCCTACCGGAGTATTTGGCTGCAAGCCGCCGCACGTACCGATACGTACTAACTCCAGTTGGCGGAACTTTTCTTTTTCTTCCCGTGTCTCAAAGTTGATGTTGGCAAGCGCATCCAGTTCGTTCATAACGATGTCGATATTATCGCAACCAATTCCGGTAGAAACCACTGTGATTCGTTTACCTTTATATGTACCCGTGATTGTTTTGAATTCGCGGCTTTCCACTTCGCATTCTTTGTTTTCAAAGTGAGAAGCTACGAGTGCTACACGTCCTGGATCTCCTACAAGGATCACTTTATCTGCCAGCCATTCGGGCTTTACGTGAAGATGGAATACCGAGCCGTCTTCGTTGATAATCAGTTCAGAGGATGGAAAGTACTTTTTCATGTTATTGAACGGTTTTAGTTTTACAATAAGTCGTATATATAAATAGAAACGCCGGAACCGGATTTTAGTTCGGAAGAGGTATCTTTCTTTTCTTTTGCAAGTTTGTCAAAGAGAAGATACGCAGATGAACTGAATAGGAATCAGGTTCCGGCGTTTGGTAGACTATTTACTCAAAGGCTGGTTGGTGGTACCACCAGTCGTTGGTTTGGCAATGTTTTCGCGCATTGAAGTATCGGCTTCGATATTTTTCATACGGTAATAATCCATTATACCCAGATTGCCGCTACGGAAGGCCTCTGCCATTGCTTTAGGTACTTCCGCTTCCGCTTCGATTACTTTGGCACGTGCTTCCTGTGCCTTAGCTTTCATTTCCTGTTCGGAAGCGACAGCCATTGCACGGCGTTCTTCTGCTTTAGCCTGTGCGATGTTCTTGTCTGCATTAGCCTGGTCAATCTGCAAAGCTGCACCAATGTTTTTACCTATATCGATATCCGCGATATCAATAGACAGAATTTCGAAAGCTGTTCCTGCATCCAATCCCTTGCGGAGTACAAGTTTAGAGATAGAATCCGGATTTTCGAGTACTGACTTGTGGTTTTCCGAAGAACCGATAGAGGAAACGATACCTTCACCTACACGGGCAAGGATGGTATCTTCTCCGGCACCACCGACCAGCTGCTTGATGCTGGCACGTACTGTTACACGAGCTTTCGCTATCAGCTGGATACCGTCTTTGGCTACTGCAGTAACAGGAGGAGTATCAATCACTTTCGGGTTTACAGACATCTGAACAGCTTCAAACACATCACGTCCGGCAAGGTCGATAGCGGTTGCCATCTGGAATGACAGCTCAATGTTGGCTTTCGATGCGGATACCAGCGCATGTACTACTTTTTCTACATGGCCTCCGGCAAGGTAGTGGGCTTCCAGTTCATCACGGGTGATGTTCTTCAATCCGGCTTTGTGGGCTTCGATCATGCCCGGAACAATGATATACGGCGGAACATTACGGATACGCATCAGGAAGAGTTGAATCAACGAGATGTTAACGCCTGATACTTTAGCCGACAACCAAAGGAAGAACGGCACATAATGGAAAAATAGTATTAGGAAAATAATACCTCCAACAATCAGAACGATAGGTAAGTACAAAGATGTTTCCATTGATAATTTATATTAAGTGAATATTATATTTTGTGTTTCTCAACCAGAATGGTACCGTCAGTGATGCGGCTCACAATGATGGGAGTTTTTTCATTGAGGAAGCCATCTATCGATCTTACTTCCACGATGTTACCGTTAATCTCAGCATAACCGATTTGTGCCAGGCGGGTAGTGCTGATTCCTGTGTCGCCTACCTTGACGCTCTTTTCCGCACTGCGGTCTACTTTCGAGTCAATATCTTTTTTCAAAGCCAACTTATCCAGCATCTTCGAACGCATGAACCAGATAAGCGAACCGATACAGGCGACAGCCGATATCCCTAAAGTGATAAATCCTCCTGCCATACCCAGATTGGCGAAAGCGTAATAGTTGGCATAGAGAATACAAGCAAGTGCTGAAATGCCAGCCAGGCTAATCCCCGGAATGACAAACAGTTCAACCAAAAATAGTATTACTGCAGCAATGATGAGAACGGTGATAATCAGTATGTCCATAACTCTGTATTATTTTGATTTTGTTTTTTCGGCATTACGCACACTTACTCCAAGAGCATCCAGCTCTTCATTCATTTGCAGAATTCTTTTTTCCAGATCAAGGATTGCGGGAGCAAGTTTTTCTTTTCCTTGTTGATTGGCGCTTGCATATTGCTGGCGCAGACCGTTCAGTTTATCTTCCTGTTGCAGATAATCTTTTTCCAGTTGCCGGTAACTTTGGAACAGTAGCTTTGCTTTGGGAGATTTGAAGTCACTCAACTGATAATAGGTCGTGCTATCATCGATGACAAACTCGAAATCAACCACACGACGTTCCTGTGGCTTATGATTGATTGCCTCTTTCAGACGTTGCAGTGCCTCCGTTACTGTATTTTCATCTTTCCAAGTTTCCTTCAGCGAATGAATCTGTGCCAGACGGATCATCTGTTGCGGGTCCATCGCCTCATAATTATAAGTCTGTTTAGACGAATTAGGAATGAATACATAGATGCAGACTTTCTCTTCGGGCTGGAAACGGTCGGAGGCAAACCAACCCAGATTATTGTATTCGTCGATGACGTACATATAATCATTATAAGGTGAATTGAACGGCATTCCCACATTTTCCGGCGTCAGATAAGAGTCCGTATTTGTGTTGTAACGAGTGACAAAAATATCATATCCTCCCAGTCCTTCGCCATCGGTTGCATAATAAATAGTAACGCCATCCGATAAAACAAACGGGTAGTTGGCGTTTCCGGATTCGTTGATGCTGCCGGGCAACGGGCGACCGTTGCTCCATTCATTCAGTAATTTATTTTTGGAGAATATATCCAGATTTCCTCTTTCTCCCTTTTCGCTATAATAGATTTTATTACCGATTTCTGTTTCATAAACTGTTCCCGGATGATCTCCTTCGGTTTGGAAGAATTCGTTGAATGTAAATAGCTTGCCAGACTCTTCACTGATCTTGTATGCGCTCAGGAAATTTGCTTTATCTACCACGAAACTGTCAATAATGCACACGTCTTCTACTCCTTTGAGCATACGCAGGTCAGCTTTGCTCTTTTCCAATAGAGCTTCAGCTTCTTCCGTCGATCTTTTGCGTTTGCTGAGGTCGGCGATATATTCTTCAAAGCAGTTGACTGCATCTTCGAAACGATAAGTATCATTGTAAGCTTGTCCCAGATAGAGTTGTCCACCGGCTACCCGTCTTTTTACAGCGGTTTCGAGATACTTCACGGCTTCTTCCGGTTCTCCGGTTTTCAGGCAGCAGACACCGTACCAATAGCTGTAGTTACCATTGGATGGTTGAGATTTGGCATATTTCTGAAATACGGGTTTGGCTTGTTCGTAGTCACCTTTTGTAAATAAGGTGCGTGCCTGTTCCAATGTTTGTGCAGATACTCCTCCGAGGAAGAAACTGCAAATTATAAATAGAATATATTTTCTTTTCATTGTTTTATTCACTAATCCATGCATCAATTGTTCAAAAGTACAAATTTATTAGAAATAAACCCTTTTTCAGAGATTCTATTATGTTAATTCTTCTTTAAATCATTCTTTTCGCTTACTTTTGCAGCCGATTTTTGAAGATATGACACAATTTACGGAAGAAGAGAAGACGATCCGCCGTATTGAACGGCGATTCAATAAAGGAGTGGTGCAGTATCGACTGATAGAAGAAGGGGACAAAATCCTTATCGGACTGTCGGGCGGGAAAGATTCGTTGGCACTTGTAGAGTTGCTGGGCAAGCGGGCGCGTATTTATAAGCCTCGGTTTTCTGTGATAGCTGTTCATGTGGTGATGAATAATATTCCTTACCAAAGTGATACTGAATATCTGAAAGCATATTGTGAATCTTTTGGAGTGCCTTTCGTACAGTACGAAACGTCCTTTGATCCTACTACGGATACGCGCAAGTCTCCCTGCTTTCTTTGTTCCTGGAATCGTCGGAAAGCTCTGTTTACGGTTGCCAAGGAGCAAGGATGCAATAAGATTGCTTTAGGACATCACATGGATGATATTTTGGAAACATTGTTGATGAACATTACTTATCAGGGGGCATTTAGCACGATGCCGCCCCGTTTGGTGATGAAGAAATTTGATATGACAATTATCCGACCGATGTGTATGGTGCACGAGGCTGATCTGGTTGAACTGGCTGCATTGCATGACTACCGGAAGCAAGTGAAGAATTGTCCTTATGAATCACAGTCCAGCCGAAGCGATATGAAAGGTATTCTGCGGCAGTTGGAAGCGATGAATCCGGAAGCTCGCTACAGCTTGTGGGGGAGCATGACGAATGTGCAGGAAGAATTATTGCCGGATAAAATAGACTGATAATTACTAATTTTAGTATATAATAAGATGAAAGGTTTCTATACAATTTTATTACTCATTGTATCCAATGTTTTTATGACCTTTGCATGGTATGGGCATTTAAAGATGAAACAAGAGTATTCTTGGTTTGCTGCTCTTCCGTTGATAGGTGTGATTACCTTTAGTTGGGTCATTGCATTTTTTGAATATTCTTGTCAAATACCGGCGAATCGTATCGGCTTTGTCGGGAATGGCGGTCCATTCTCGTTGATGCAGTTGAAAGTAATTCAAGAAGTGATTACTTTGATCATATTTACTGTTTTTACCACCGTTTTCTTTAAGGGAGAAACTTTGCACTGGAACCATCTGGCAGCATTTGTTTGTCTGATTGCAGCTGTTTATTTTGTGTTTATGAAATAACTGTTTCAGCCACTCTGAAACAGAGGCTTCGTTTGGCTTCAACAGAGGTGCTGTTTTATATAAACGGAGGCTCTATTCGTATGAAATGGAGCCTCCGTTTATATGCTTATTTGCAAAGCATTTTTCTATTTGGCATCAGGCATATATCGTTTCATGCCATCCGTATAGTAAGTCTTAAACTCTCCATTCTCGCCGCTATATATAAAGTAGGCATCGATCATAGGATTTGCTTTACAGAACTTTTCAGCTTCTTCCAGTCCCATTACCATAAAAGAGGTAGCCAAAGCATCAGCCGTCATACAGTCTTCGGCAATCACAGTAGAAGACAGGATACTGTGCTGTACTGGATAACCTGTTCTGGGGTCGATGGTATGAGCATACTTTTTGCCATCCTTATAATAATAGTTGCGGTAGTTTCCCGAAGTAGCCATACCTAAATCTGTCAGGTTGAGTACTACTTGTATATCTTGCTTAACAGCTAATGAGTCGTCGTATGGCTTGTTAATTCCGATACGCCACAGATCTCCTGTCGCATTTTTACCTTTTACTACTACTTCACCACCTATATCTACCATATAGTTTTTGATTCCTTTCCGGTCGAGCAGGCGGGCTATTACATCTACCGAATAGCCTTTTGCAACCGCACTGCAACTTAACATTATACGCGGATCTTGCTTGACTACCTTTCCGTTCTCCAGCTTCACTTTTTCGTAACCGGTAATCTGTAGCAGGCTGTCTATCATCAATGAATCTGGGAAGGCGCCTTTTTTAAAGCCAAATCCCCAGGCATTGGCAAGAGGAGCTATCGTTATGTCAAAAGCTCCTTTCGTTTCGCGGGAGATTTCCATGGAACGATTAAAGCAAGTCTGAAAAAAACTGTCCGTCACTAGCTCTTCATTGCGATTGACGCGACTAATGACCGAACTGTCATTGAACGGTGAGAGAGACTGGTCGAAACGTTTTAATTCCGCTTCAATCTCCGGTTTCAGATCAGCGTCATGTTGATACGCAATCTTGTATACTGTGCCAAACACAAAACCACTGGCGGTATTAAACTCAGCTTTTTGGTTACGTCTGGCTAATATCCAGATTGTTGCCAAGATGAGGAAGGCCAGCCAAAGGAAACTCTTTTTTGTTTTCATACGTTTTTCTGTTTTTTTATTAGAGGAACCAATGCTTGTTATTGTAAGAATAGATGTTCTATCAATATTTTTAATCCGATAGCGACCAGAATGATGCCGCCCCATAATTCCGCCTTTAATTTCCGTGCACATCCACAACCACATTTGATACCGAAGTAAAGACCAATGAGTGACATGACGAATGATACGAATCCGATGATAAGGATAGGAGAGAGGATTTCGGTATAGTTGTTGATTCCGAGCAGGGCAAAGGAGATGCCTATTGCCAGTGCATCGATACTTGTCGCTATCGCCATTGTGAATACGACTTTCGGGCTTGTGGGGTTAAATGTCTGACGGCAGTCCTCGTTTTTAAAAGATTCAAGAATCATACGTCCGCCCAGGAAGGCAAGGATAGCGAAAGCGATCCAGTGGTCTACGCTTTCTATCAGGTGGCTGAAAGTCTTTGCAAACATCCATCCAATGAATGGCATCAGAGCCTGAAAAAGTCCGAACGCCAAAGCCATGACCAGCATCGGTCTCCATTGAATACGTTTCAAAATAATACCGCTTGCAATTGAAACAGCGAAACAATCCATCGCTAAGCCTATTGCAAGCAGCCAAATCTCTAGTCCTGTCATTATTCTTTAAAGAGGTAATTTGTAAATAAGGGAATAGGTAATTCCCATGTTATTTGATTTAAATTTTCCGTAGCCGGGCACATACCAAGGGTTGGCGTATTCATTGGTCGAAGCATTTGTCTTATATTTCATGCGTACAGACCAGCCCATATTGAAGTTCTTATAAATACGTACTTTGACACCTACCACTAATTCAAACCACTGCATAGACCCTTTCATTCCTAAATGACTGAAAGGAACGCTTCCTCCCCAATAGTCGTCTTCCAGACTCGGATTTCCGATGCTTCCTCCCCAAATAGGGTCGTCAACCGGCAGGGTTGACACATCATATTTGAATGAACTGAACGCATAGCGGAGACCTACATATAGATAGCTGTTTTTCTCCTTTTTCTTTGCCATCGTGTTATAGTCTACACCAATCCGGAAGAATGGGGCGGTCTTACTTTTGTAGTGTATTCCCGTTTCATTCCATGTATCTGTTCCTCCCATACCAAACTCGATAGTCGGGATGAACTTGTTTTTAAGGTTGACGCCTATGCTGACTTCGGAGCTCATGAAGTCGCCACCTAGCATTTTACTTCCGATGCCATATATGTCCACACCGACATACGTCCCATTATAAAACGGGATAGTATCGACTACAACCTCTTTCTTCTTCTGGTCTCTTTTCTGTACAGGACCCGGTCGTTGTTGTTGCTGTTGTGCAATTGACGGTAATCCAATACAAAAGAGGAGCAGCACACTACTCAATCGTAGGAGGCGTGCGGTCGCGATATCTATAGAATATTTGTAAATTCTCAATTTCATTTGTATTGGCTTCTTTATTTTGTATATGTAGAGAATCTATTCTTTCCGAACTGTTTTTGGTATTTCCAAATTTGGTACTGAGAATGTTCTGCTTCATCATATATCCGCATTCCATTGATTGAAAATACGGTGTATTTTTTTGTATAATATATAATGTATCAACATCTTTTTTGTTAGTAGGACTATTTGGATTGTACCAGAGTATAAATACAGTTGTATCGCTGGTATAGCGTAACGGTAGCATCAGTGTATGTACTTTTTTCTGGTTGTTGAGAATGATCGAGTCTGTTCCCAATGCTGTAATTGTTAATGAGTCCAGTGTGTCGTTTACTCTTCTGTCGGTTATTTCGTCAATTGTGTACAATGTGCAGTACATCATGGGGCGTCCCGCCAGCGAACAATCGTTTTCGTCCGAACACGAACTGCCGATGCTTATACTTGCACCAACAATTACTACTATTAAAAAGATACGAATTAAATTCTTCATAATCGGTTATTGGGCGTGAATTAAATTTTCTTTTCTATCTGATAATTGTTCCGTTCGGGGGCATTACGTGAGATCAGTTCTCCCAGGAATCCGGCAAGGAATAACTGTGTACCGATAATCATCGCTGTGAGCGATAGATAGAAATAAGGAGAATCGGTTACAAGCCGGTAGGGGAGACCGTTGTACATTGCGTGTAGCTTGCTGACACCTACCATGATAACAGAGATCATTCCGATAAAGAACATGAGTGATCCTAATAATCCGAAGAAATGCATCGGCTTCACTCCGAATTTAGACAGGAACCAAAGAGAAATCAAATCCAGATATCCGTTGAAGAAACGGTTGAATCCGAATTTGGTAGAGCCATATTTACGTGCCTGGTGGTGTACCACCTTTTCACCTATCTTCTGGAATCCGGCATTCTTAGCAAGGTAGGGGATATAGCGATGCATTTCGCCATATACTTCGATATTTTTCACGACATCTTTGCGATAGGCTTTCAGACCGCAGTTGAAGTCGTGCAGGTTTGAAATACCTGATACTTTGCGTGCGGTAGCATTGAATAACTTTGTCGGCAGTGTCTTTGATAGCGGATCATATCTTTTTTGCTTCCATCCGGACACCAGATCGTATCCGTCTTCCGTAATCATCCGGTATAATTCCGGTATTTCGTCCGGGCTGTCCTGTAAGTCGGCATCCATTGTGATCACCACATCTCCTTGTGCTTCTGCAAATCCGCAGTAGAGTGCTGGCGATTTACCGTAATTGCGGCGGAACTTGATGCCTTTTACGCAGTCCGATTGGGCTTTGAGTTTTTCTATTACCTCCCATGAACGGTCTGTACTTCCGTCGTTAACGAAAATCACTTCGAATGAGAATCCGTTGGCTTTCATTACCCGTTCTATCCAAGCGTAGAGTTCGGGCAGTGACTCTTCTTCATTGAATAATGGGACAACAACTGATATATTCATTTTTAATAATTATGAATTACGAATTATGATTGGGCCGGGGTATTGTTTTCCGGTCGTGTTTTCTTCATTACCATCAATCCGGTAGGAATGGCCAGTAAACTTCCCCAGAATACATCCCATGACAGGAGTTGCATGGTGATATTGATGGAAGTAAGTGAACGGGCAGTATCTATCGTTTCTTTTATTATCTCTTGATTTTCCATCAAGGCAGGTGTTTTAGTCATCAGTTCGTCCCATAGCTGGATATAGGAGTTGATGATAAAGCCGTGGTCAATGAACTGGAAATAGGCGTAGTGTGCAACGGCTACCAGCAGGGAAGCAAACATATACATGAATATGGTAAAGAGAACCGCATGAGAGAATTGGATACTTCCTCCACATATTTTGTCACGATACATCTTCACGTAGTGATAGCCAATGAACGGCACTGCCAACGTCAGGATTACAAATAATAGTGAAAGGAAAGGGATGTGGAATCCCAACGGAAATAAAATGAACTTCAATATCCAATAGATTCCCATATACGTGCCAAAGTGCATGGCATATTTCTGTAAATAGCTTCTGTTCTCTGTCATCTTCGTTAATAAATTGCGCACAAAGGTACAAATAATATCGGTTGGTAAAGGGAATATGGTTGTTAAAGTTAATAAAGCAGTAAAAGTTGGCACTCGAATATTTTTTTTGATTTTTAATTGCTTGAAATGTAGAGTATTACTTTCTTTTATGCAAAAAAGTTGCCTACAGCTATTGCAGAATCCATAAAAATACCTACCTTTGCAACCGCAAAACGGGTAAGTCCTATACGGCCAGCTCCCTTCGAATCCTCCAGGGCTTGATCGCAGCAAAGGTAGTTGGTTGTAGCGGCGCGATGTAGATAGCTTACCCACCCGCCTCTTTAGCTCAGTTGGCCAGAGCACGTGATTTGTAATCTCGGGGTCGTTGGTTCGAATCCGACAAGAGGCTCAGAAAGAAAAAGCATTCAAGTATTTTACTTGGATGCTTTTTCTGTTACTACTCTTATGATCTCTTCCTGTATAATTTGATGAAAACTCCTAAGACAAAGAGCATAATGAATAAAGTAATCCCGAATGCCCAGTAATTAATAATCCGTGACTCTGCGGTAAGTACGTAATCACCAGCGAGAAGCCGGAAGCCGTCTATTTTCCAGATGACTACATCATCTTTCAGAACTTTGGCGTTAGAGGTGAGCAGCCTACCGGGCATTGTCAACTCAAATTGTATAGCATGATAGAAAATTTCGGCGATGTTGATTTTCTCTTCGCACAGGGCATCCATCATTTCTTTATTTGTTTTATAAAGGTCCGAAAAGTATTTCGTACTGCAAGCTTTATCAAACATGTTACAGACTTCCTCGATATCAGCGTCTCCCATACTGTCACCTTTTTCTGACGAATGTTTCTTGTAAACAGAATTTTTCAATTCCTTCAGACACTGCAGGCAAGCAGTATCTCCTTGTAAAGAAGCGAAGTGGTGGATGACTTCCCAGTTGATTTCATAGATGCTGCGGTTATACCATTCTCCGAATTTAGCTTCGAGTTTATCCAATTTATCATTCATTTCGATGCCGTTCATACCTCTGAAGGCATCATCGTTTCCCTGAAGCCAAATCATTTGCTCTTCCTTATTCAGATAATTGTCAAGAGGTACAGGGCCTTTATCCTGAAGTTCTTTGTAAGTGGCCGTATATATATAATAGGTGTAAAACCATCTGAAACTCTTCTTTACCCGTTCCATAGGTATAGCCATAGCACTCAGATGCTCTTTACCTTTGGCAACAGTGAAGTATTCCCCATCTACTCCGGAGAGTTTTTGGCAGGCCTTTACATTCAGCTTTTCTTCTTCGCCCCAAAAGTTGAATTTAATTGTAGAGTCCAGATTTACTAATTGCCAGTTGGCATCCGGTTGAAACAGAAAAGGATTATGTGTCTTATCTCCTGCAATGAAAGCGGAATCGCCTTGTGCATAGATTTCCCTGTACATACTTCCGTCCCTTTCAACTCGTGAAGTCGTCCGATAATAGGTGCTGCAAGAAGTCATGCTAAGTAACAGTAGCATGGTTATTAAGAAATAGTTGGTTTTCATATTCTGTCTATTTTAATCGTTTTTCTTTGATGACTTGTAAGATTTGCATCTTCCGGGATTTCCGGTGTTGTATATATTGAGAGGATAGATAAGTATTCTTTTCCAGCAGTCGCATTTCTTCCCAGTTGTCAGGTAATGGAATGCTGTTTGACCAGTTATCATATTCATTTTGCATTTCTGTCCGGTGAGGGACAGAAGTGAAGCAAGTGTCATTGATGAATAGCAGGAGTAATAATGAGGCGGCAATGCCGGATGCCCATGCTCCTATGAGAAACTTTCTCCGTTTCCTTTCCGGTGAGATCCCGGATATTCTGTTGAGGATGGTAGCGGTCAGTTCCTCCGGATTTTCCAATATCGGCTGGTTACTTTTGATTTCGGTCAGCCATTTTTCATACTGTTTATCTTCTTGTTTCATAAGTCGGGATCTATTTGATTCATTTTATTACGTATGTTCTTTCTGGCAAGGTACAAGGTACTTTTTATCTTTTCGGGCGATAATCCTGTGATAATCTGTACTTCTGCTACCTCCAACTCTTCGACATCCCGAAGCGTGAAAACGACTTTCTGCTGGGGAGGCAGTTCGTTGGTATATCGCAATATCAGTTCTTTCAACTGCTTGTTGGAAAGAGATATCTCAATATGATCGTCAGAAGGAATATTTACCGAATCGGAAAAGGCGGATTCATTATCCAGCGGAGAATGGCGTAACGAACGCAAACGGTCGTAACAGGTGTTATAGGTGATTTTGTAAAGCCAGGTTGACAGGCGGTTTTTCTGATTGTACGTTTTCAGGGATAACCATACTTTTACAAATGTTTCTTGTGTTATGTCTCTGGCTTCCTCTTCATCACAAAGTAAACGGAAAGCTAGTCGGAACACCAGTGGCTGGAATTCCGAAACCAGTAGGGCGAAGGCCCTTTTGTCGTCCTGCTGACTTCGGCTGACCAGTTCCTGTATTTTTTTCTGATTCATCATTATTTATTCCTGTTTACTATATGATACGTAGCAAAATGCTTCAGGTCGTTTGTAAGTCATCAAATATATAAAAAAATCCCCGGACAACACATTGCCCGGGGGAAAGATATCTGAAAAGAGAATAAAGATTATTTGATTCTCTTATATCCGTATACAGCCAAGTCACCGAGTTCTTCTTCGATGCGGAGCAGTTGGTTATATTTAGCCATACGGTCCGAACGGCTTAATGAACCGGTCTTGATCTGTCCGCTATTCGTAGCTACTGCGATGTCTGCAATCGTTGCGTCTTCCGTTTCGCCGGAGCGGTGGGAAGTGACAGTCGTATAGCCATGACGGTGAGCCATTTCGATAGCGTTCAGAGTTTCGGTCAGCGAACCGATTTGGTTTACTTTGATCAGGATAGAGTTTGCACATCCCTTCTCGATACCCATTGCGAGGAAGTCAACGTTCGTAACGAACAGGTCATCACCTACCAACTGGCAGCGGTCGCCGATACGTTCAGTCAGTTTCTTCCAGCCTTCCCAGTCGTTTTCGCTCATACCGTCTTCGATGGAGTCGATTGGGAATTTGTTGATCAGTTCTTCCAGGTAGTCGATCTGTTCTTCGGCGGTACGTTTCTTGCCTTTGGCACCTTCAAACTTGGTATAGTCGTAGATACCGTCATGGTAGAATTCGGAAGAAGCGCAGTCCATACCGATCATTACGTCTTTACCTGGTTCGTATCCGGCAGCTTTGATGGCTGCGATGATAGAGTTCAGAGCATCTTCCGTACCTTCGAGGTTAGGAGCGAAACCACCTTCGTCGCCTACGGCAGTGCTGAGGCCACGATCTTTCAGTACTTTCTTCAAAGCGTGGAATACTTCGGCGCCCATTCTCAAACCTTCTCTGAATGAGGGTGCACCTACCGGACGAATCATGAATTCCTGGAATGCGATAGGAGCGTCACTGTGTGAACCGCCATTGATGATATTCATCATCGGTACAGGCATTACGTATGTATTTGTTCCGCCGATATAGCGATAGAGAGGGAGATCAAGATAGCTGGCTGCTGCTTTGGCTACAGCGAGAGATACGCCAAGAATAGCGTTAGCACCTAGATTGGACTTGGTTTTAGTACCGTCGAGTGCCAACATTGCGTAGTCGATTCCTCTTTGGTTGAGAGAAGACATACCGATCAGTTTCGGAGCAATGATCTTGTTTACATTGTCCACCGCCTTTTGTACGCCTTTGCCACCGTAACGTTGCTTGTCACCATCACGAAGTTCGAGTGCTTCATGTTCACCTGTGGAAGCACCTGACGGAACAGACGCACGTCCCATGATACCTGATTCCAATACTACGTCAACTTCTACTGTGGGGTTACCTCTTGAATCGAGAATTTCTCGAGCTACAATTTTTTCTATTTTCATCGTTTCTATTGTTTTGAATAATATTTTTGCAAAAGTACGGACTTGACAGAGAGTGGGAAATCACTATAAATAGGTATTCTTTCGAATCATACTCCCTAGATGTCATTAGTCCGGTCTTATTAGATAACAATGTGACGATGCTTTTTGTTTGAATGCGGATGGATGAAATTGGCAGAATTCTAGTCTTCGATAATAACTCCCAACAGTGGAAGCAAGTCCATGGCCTGCAAGGAAGTAATGACAGCTCCTTTCAGGTCGCTGATATTAAGTGTTATTCCACCGATGCGCGAAGTACGCAGGTCGATTCCACGGAGCGGAGCATGAGAAAAGTCAGCTTCTACCAAATCACAACTGTCGAAGGTGACGGAAGAGAAACGGCAGTCATTGAAACTTCCGTTCCGGAAATGGCAGTGCGAGAAGCGTACCTGATTCATTTTGCTCATCGCCAGATTGATGTAAGAGGCATTACAGTCATGCAATAAAACATGATTCATGGTCGTCTCTGAAAGGTTGGTTCCTAGTAATTTGCAGGCAATGAACTCTACCCGGTAAAGGGAGCTTTCTGCAAAAGATATATTGGACAGGTCGCAGTTCTCAAACCGTATATCTGCCAGCTGAGAAGAACGGAATTTACATTCGCTGAATGTCTGATTCCGGAAAGTGCAGTTCTTGAAACTCTTGTAAGACTTGCTGATTCCCTCTTCTCTTCCTTTGCTGAATATGAGATTTGAGACGGTTTCCTCTTTTTCGAGCAGTTCTTGCAAGGTGCTTGTACTGACTTCCTGTTCCTCCATCATGGGAGGAGCCACACGGACGGGCTTGGCTGCATTTCTTTTGATCATATGATGTAGATATGTTATGTTTATTGTTTTACAAGTGAATATCCCAAGTACAGCATAATGAATCCTACAAACAAGCTGAGGCCTACATAGAGTGAGAGGTAGAAGAAATTATCGTCTTTGATTAACTGAAAGTTCTCATTCATGAAGGTTGAAAAGGTGGTGAATCCTCCACAGAATCCTACGGTGAGAAACATTCTCAGATTGGGGTTCATCAGATTTCCCCGTTCGAAGAGTCCGTAAAACAGGCCGATGGCGAAACAACCGAGTATATTGACCAGCAGTGTTCCCAAAGGGAAGGAAGGTGTCAGGAAATTCTGAACGTAACGCGAGATGAGATAACGCAGAACGCCTCCGGTAAAACTTCCCATACCGATAAAGAGTAAAGTCTTGAGCATAAGCTGACAATTTAAGAGTTATACATTCAAATTGTAGGGATCATCAGCTCCAAAGGGCGGTTAAAGGCTAATCCCATAGCCGGTGCAAAGATAGAAAAAAGATAAAACTATTTGCAGAAGGCTTCAAAATCTTTTTCAAATTGTTTGAAACCTCCGGTGTAAACCTTATCTATCCGTTCGGAAACAATGGATGAGTCATCTTTGTTTTGAAAGGAGAGTACAAAATCACGTAATATCTGCCGGGGAACTTTCTCGATCCAGAAAGTGACGAGTGCATGAGAGAGGATATAGGCGTATTGTTCGTCGGTTCTTTGCTGCTTCATAAATTCCTTTTGGCGACTGTTGATAAAGGTAGGCAGATCAATGTCCCCCAACATATATATAGTGCGGATTCTTCCTTTTTCGTAATCGGTAAACGTGTGCTGAAGTCCTTTTTTATTAACTTTACAATGTTCAAAATATTCGGCAAGTCCCTCGTTGAACCATATCGGAGGACGTCCTGCCGTGATTTGCAAGGTGAGGTGGTGGCTCAGTTCGTGATAGATGACGCCCAGACCTTGTTGGTATTCTTTTTCTCTGCTTAATATGATGGCCTTTTGTAATCTGGATATATACATTCCGTTTGTACTTTTGGGAGGATGTATATTGAATTTATTCAGATAGATCAGGGCATCTTCCCTTTTGTTGAATACAGTCAATTGAAGATTAAGCGTATCGGGAAGTCCGAATTGTGTGTAAAATTCGACTTCATATTGGAGGGCCTGTTCGATCTTCCGCCGTTCTTTGTCCGTAAGCGGGTCGCCTTCATAAGCGATTCTTACAGTCTGCGCATGGAGCAGGTCGCAAAGGCAGATGAAACAGAGGAAAAGATAAAATATACGCATATTGCTTCCCTTTATTTTGAGTATTTCTGTTTCTGAAATTTCTTTTTTTCACGTTTGCTCATTTCAAGCATGATCAGTTCATCATCTGTGGCGGATTTATAGGCTGTTTTCTCCTCCAGTTTTACATCCCCCTTGTCTGTGCGGAATACAGGAGTGAAGTGAGAATATGGATAGCCTAAGAACCCGTTTGCATCGAATTTATTGTTATCAAGAAAAAAATAAGAGATGGATACTCCGAGTACTCCGGCTATCCCAATGGGTTGCCCGGTCATGACTTCTTCACCCGTCTGGATGAAGTTTTGACGCATCATAAGGTAAGCGGCAAAGGTATGGTCGGGGTGGTATATCAACAATTGCTGTGGCAGCACTGTCGCACAGGCGACTCCTCTGCGGGTTGCATAGACGGTGTCTCCTTCCTGAATTTGGAATATCATAGTTTTGGCAGATTCCTGAGGAGCGATCTGCCATTGTGTTTCTTCGCCGGTCTTTACAGGAAGTGCATAAGGAGTACTGATCTGAAAATCTTTGGGGAATTGACCGCGGAAGAACATATACCTGCTTGGAGTCTTGAAAGAATTGCTGGCATTGGAGCCTTTCTCTATTCTGAATACCGTGTTCTTTCCGGGGTTCAAATTGTATGAACGGTCATTTTCGCGGAAAAGGTAGTAACTGCACAGGTCTCCGTTGTAATAGTTTAATTCTGTTCCTCCTTCCGGAGTTTGCTCCCATTTCGATTCAATAATGCGCGGAGGCATTTCCATTAATTTTCGCAGAGACTGTGCGGAGACATAAACGGTAGATAATGTTGTAAGAAGTAACAATGTCGTATATCTGAAGTGCTGTGTCATAATAGTAATATTAGATTATGTGTTATGAAGTAAGATATTCTGCTTGCAAATTTATCAATTATATGCTAATATCATAGCATACTTTGAACTTTTTTGTCTCTGGTATTCAGATTAAGATGTAAATTCTGGGATAATTCTATCCGAACCCATGCGGATATTGTATTTTGAACTATATTGTATTCCTTGTCATTGGGCGGTTGTTAGTGTTTTATCCGGCTGTCTTTTCTATGATATCCTGCTTCTATTTGTATCTTTTCTACCTTTCATCTTTATCGTTCCACTAGGGTGAACAGGCCTGTTTACTCTAGTGGTGAGAACTCTTCACAAGAGTGATGAGATCTGTGCACTGGAGTGGAACGATGGTTATATCCCTTCAAAAATACAGTATTAATAGATGATATACATACCCCTATACTATATGTTATATACAAAGTAGCGGTAGATTCTTGCTCCATGTAAGCACTATATTTTTTCTGTTGGAGTACTTTGGTATATGTTTTATTGACAGGTGTTTATCAGTATTGAGATATTCAAAAACGCTATATTTTAATTATAATCCGAAGTGACGCTTGCTATTCCTCACTACATTTGCCATATGATTATTAACTAATTCATTTATATCATGAAGAACATGAAAATATTAACTACGGCAGTACTCTGTCTGTTACTCTCTTTTTCTATGGGTGCAACGGCAATGGCAGAAAGTATCACTTCTCCTGACGGACAATTAAAACTGGATTTTTCGGTCAATGCTCAGGGAGAACCGGTATACGAACTTTCTTATAAAGGAAAGGGAGTGATTAAACCATCAAAGTTAGGACTTGAGTTGAAGAATGATCCAGGACTGATGAATGGGTTTGCGTGCATCGATACAAAAACTTCCACCTTCGACGAAACTTGGGATCCGGTGTGGGGAGAAGTGAAATCCATTCGCAATCATTATAATGAAATGGCTGTCACACTGAATCAGAAGGCACAGGACCGGAATATGATCATCCGTTTCCGGCTTTACAATGATGGATTAGGTTTCCGCTATGAATTTCCGCAGCAGAAGAATCTGAATTATTTTGTTATTAAGGAAGAACATTCGCAGTTTGCCATGACGGGTGACCATACTGCCTTCTGGATCCCGGGAGATTATGATACCCAGGAATATGATTACACAGAATCCAGATTAACGGAAATCCGTGGACTGATGAAAGGAGCTATTACCGACAATGCTTCTCAAACGTCTTTTTCACCAACAGGCGTACAGACATCTCTGCAAATGAAAACAGCCGATGGTCTGTATATTAACCTGCACGAAGCTGCTTTGGTGGATTATTCCTGTATGCATCTCAATCTTGATGACAAAAAACTGATTTTCGAATCATGGCTGACACCGGATGCAATGGGAGATAAAGGTTATATGCAGACACCCTGTCAGTCTCCGTGGCGTACGGTGATTGTGAGCGATGATGCACGTGATATCCTTGCTTCCAAGCTGACCTTGAATCTGAACGAACCATGTGCTTATCAAGATGTTTCTTGGATTAAACCGGTGAAGTATATCGGTGTGTGGTGGGAGATGATTACCGGAAAAAGCAGTTGGGCATATACAGATGATGTTTATTCCGTCAAACTCGGACAGACGGATTATTCAAAGACAAGCCCTAACGGACGTCATGCTGCCAACAATGACAAAGTAAAACGTTATATCGACTTTGCAGCGCAACATGGTTTCGATCAGGTATTGGTAGAAGGCTGGAATGAAGGCTGGGAAGATTGGTTCGGCAAATCAAAAGATTATGTGTTTGATTTCGTCACTCCCTATCCGGATTTCGACGTGAAGATGCTGAACGCATATGCTAAAGAGAAAGGGGTGAAGCTGATGATGCATCATGAAACATCTGCCTCCGTGCGTAACTACGAACGCCATCTCGATACAGCCTACCAATTTATGGTTGACAACGGATATAATGCCGTGAAAAGTGGTTATGTTGGCAATATCATTCCTCGGGGCGAACATCACTATGGACAATGGATGAACAACCATTATCTATATGCCGTGACGAAAGCCGCCGATTATAAAATCTGTGTGAATGCGCACGAAGCTGTACGTCCTACAGGATTGTGCCGTACTTATCCCAACCTGATCGGCAATGAATCGGCACGGGGAACGGAATATGAAGCTTTTGCCGGCAATAAACCTTTTCATACTACTTTGCTTCCATTCACTCGTCAGATCGGCGGCCCGATGGATTATACACCGGGTATTTTCGACACGAGAATTTCTTTTCTGGAAGGGGAGCATAGCGTTGTACGTACTACTCTGGCGAAACAACTGGCCCTTTACGTAACAATGTACAGTCCTTTGCAGATGGCTGCCGATCTGCCGGAAAGTTATGAGCGTTATCCGGATGCTTTCCAGTTTATTAAAGATGTAGCTTTGGACTGGGATGACAGCAAATATCTGGAAGCCGAACCGGGTGATTATATTACAGTAGCCCGCAAAGCAAAAGGAACCAATCATTGGTTTGTTGGCGGCATTACTGACGAAAACTCCCGTACTGCCGCGTTTACTCTTGATTTTCTGGAACCGGATAAAGAATATGTAGCTACCCTGTATGCCGATGGAAAAGAGGCTGACTACGAAAAGAATCCGACTTCCTATCAGATAAAGAAAGGGATCGTGACGAATAAAACGAAGATGTCCGTCAAGCTGGCACGCAGCGGTGGTTTTGCATTGAGTCTTATCGAAGCAGCTCCATCCGACCGGAAATCAATTAAGAAATGGAAATGAGACGCAACTAAAACGATTGTTCAATCTTCTTTGTATTTTTAATAAAATTTAGAAGTACTCCGCAAAGAAAATTAAAACTTTGCGGAGTGCTTTTTTTATCGGATGGATTCTTTTTTGTACTTTTGCGCCATCTTTTTTTAAACATTATCAATAAAGAGAACAACATGGGAGGTTTTTTCGGAACAGTCTCGAAATCGAGTTGCGTGACTGATTTATTCTATGGTACAGATTATAACTCACATCTGGGTACAAAGCGGGGCGGACTCGCGACTTATAGTCAGGAGAAAGGATTTATTCGCTCCATTCACAATCTGGAAAGTACATATTTCCGATCCAAGTTTGAAGGAGAGCTTGATAAATTTAAAGGCAATGCCGGCATAGGCATTATCAGCGACACAGATGCACAACCCATTATCATCAATTCCCACCTCGGCCGCTTCGCCATCGTCACAGTTGCTAAAATATCGAATATCCAGGAACTGGAAGAAGACCTTCTCAACCAAAATATGCACTTCGCCGAACTTAGTTCGAGCAATACCAATCAAACGGAACTCATCGCACTGCTTATCATACAAGGAAGAACCTTCACCGAAGGTATCGAGAACGTATTCAAACATATCAAGGGTTCTTGTTCTATGCTGATTCTGACAGAGGATGGCAGCATTATCGCGGCCCGTGACCAATGGGGACGTACTCCGGTGGTGATCGGGAAAAAAGATGGTGCGTATGCCGCTACCAGCGAGTCATCCAGTTTCCCGAATCTGGATTATGAAATCGAAAAGTATCTGGGACCGGGGGAAATAGTACGCATGTATCCCGATCATATCGAGCAGCTTCGCCAACCGAATGAAGGAATGCAGATTTGTTCTTTCCTTTGGGTGTATTATGGTTTCCCGACTTCTTGTTATGAGGGCAAAAATGTAGAAGAAGTCCGTTTCACCAGTGGAATGAAGATGGGACAGAAGGACGAATCGGAAGTGGATTGTGCCTGTGGTATTCCTGATTCGGGAGTAGGTATGGCGTTGGGATATGCGGAAGGTAAAGGAGTTCCTTACCATCGTGCCATTTCAAAATATACACCGACATGGCCTCGTAGCTTCACACCGAGCAATCAGGAAATGCGTTCGCTGGTTGCAAAGATGAAGCTAATTCCGAATCGTGCCATGCTTCAGGGAAAGCGTCTGCTGTTCTGTGATGATTCGATTGTGCGTGGAACACAGTTGCGTGATAATGTGAAGATTCTATATGATTATGGAGCGAAAGAGGTACATATGCGTATCGCTTGCCCTCCGTTGATCTATGCTTGTCCGTTTGTGGGTTTCTCGGCTTCTAAGAATGCTTTGGAGTTGATTACCCGTCGTATTATTAAAGAACTGGAAGGTGATGAGAATAAGAATCTGGAGAAATACGCCACTACGGGGTCTCCCGAATACGAGAAAATGGTTAGTATCATAGCCGAGCGTTTCGGACTGACTTCATTGAAATTCAACACGCTTGAGACTTTGATTGAAGCTATCGGGCTGCCGAAATGTAAAGTGTGTACGCATTGTTTTGATGGTAGCAGTCACTTTTAAGTAATATACTGAGAAAAAAGAGCCGTGAATTGTTTGTCAATTCACGGCTCTTTTTTTACCTTTACGGCACTATAAACTATCAAAATGTAAATTGCAAATCATTAAATCGTAAAATAGATATGACTTTAGTAGACAGATTTTTGAAGTATGTGAGCTTTGATACACAGTCGGATGAATCAACAGGGCTGACTCCCAGTACTCCGAAACAGATGGTATTCGCTGAATATCTGAAGACTGAACTGGAATCTTTGGGGTTGGAAGATATTACTTTGGATGAACATGGTTATCTTTTTGCCACGCTTCCTGCTAATATAGATAAAAAAGTACCCACTATCGGGTTTATCGCTCATATGGATACAAGTCCCGATATGACAGGAAAAGATGTAACTCCACGTATTGTAAAAGGCTACGATGGGACGGATATAGTGCTTTGTGCCGAAGAAAATATCATTCTTTCTCCTGCACAATTTCCGGAACTGCTCGATCATAAAGGAGAGGATTTGATTGTAACAAACGGCAAGACGCTGCTTGGTGCGGATGATAAAGCGGGAATTGCCGAGATCGTATCGGCAATCGTTTATCTGAAAGAACATCCCGAAATCAAACATGGAAAGATTCGTATCGGTTTCAATCCGGATGAGGAAATCGGTGAAGGTGCGCATAAGTTCGATGTCGGGAAGTTTGGCTGCGAATGGGCGTATACGATGGATGGTGGTGAAGTAGGGGAACTGGAGTTTGAAAATTTCAATGCTGCCGCTGCAAAGATTACTTTTAAAGGACGTAATGTACACCCCGGATATGCAAAGAATAAGATGATAAACTCGATTCGTGTCGCTAATCAGTTTATCGCAATGTTGCCATCGATGGAAACACCGGAGCAGACTGAAGGGTATGAAGGATTCTATCATCTGATCGGTATTCAGGGAGATGTGGAGCAAAGTACAGTGTCTTATATCATTCGCGACCATGACCGTGCCAAGTTTGAGAAACGTAAGGAAGAAATAAAACGTCTGGTTGCGGAGATCAACACCGAATATGGAGAAGGTACGGCGTCACTAGAGTTACGTGACCAATACTATAATATGCGTGAGAAAATAGAACCGGTGATGCATATCATCGACACAGCTTTTGCAGCCATGGAGGCGGTAGGAGTGAAGCCGAATGTGAAGCCGATTCGTGGCGGTACGGATGGAGCGCAGCTATCATTCAAAGGTTTACCCTGCCCGAATATTTTTGCCGGCGGTCTTAATTTCCACGGACGTTATGAGTTTGTTCCTATTCAGAATATGGAGAAGGCAATGAACGTCATTGTGAAGATTGCCGAACTAGTAGCTTCTAAGTGATTACATTCCACGAATATCAATTTATTACTTAAAACTTAATACACAAAAAATGAAAACCACTCCGTTTACAGAGAAACACATTGCATTAGGTGCTAAAATGCACGAATTTGCAGGCTATAATATGCCTATCGAGTACTCTGGAATTATTGATGAACATCTGACTGTTTGTAATGCAGTCGGGGTATTTGATGTATCCCATATGGGAGAATTCTGGGTGAAAGGGCCGCAAGCGTTAGCCTTTCTTCAGAAGGTGACTTCCAATAATGTGGCGGCACTTGTTCCCGGTAAGATACAATATACCTGCTTCCCTAATGAAGAAGGGGGAATTGTAGATGACTTGCTGGTATATTGCTATGAGCCGGAAAAATATCTGCTGGTAGTGAATGCGGCCAATATAGAAAAGGATTGGGACTGGTGTGTTTCTCATAATACGGAGGGGGCGGAACTGGAGAATTCTTCCGATAATATGGCGCAGCTTGCTGTTCAGGGTCCGAAGGCTATTCTTGCTTTGCAGAAGTTGACGGATATTGATCTGTCGGCTATTCCTTATTATACATTTACCGTTGGCCGGTTTGCGGGAAAAGAGAATGTGATTATCTCCAATACCGGATACACCGGTGCCGGAGGTTTTGAACTTTATTTCTATCCGGATGCTGCCGAGGCGGTATGGAAAGCTGTATTTGAGGCGGGGGAAGAATTCGGTATCAAGCCGGTAGGGCTGGGTGCCCGTGATACGCTTCGTCTGGAAATGGGATTTTGCCTTTATGGCAATGATCTGGATGATAAGACTTCACCGATCGAAGCTGGATTGGGATGGATCACTAAGTTTGTGGAAGGTAAGGAGTTCATCAACCGTCCGATGTTGGAAAGGCAGAAGGCAGAAGGAACTACCCGTAAACTAGTTGGTTTTGAAATGATTGACCGAGGCATTCCTCGTCACGGCTATGAACTCGTGAATGGGGAAGGGGAAGGTATAGGCGTGGTGACTTCCGGAACAATGTCTCCCACTCGCAAGATTGGTATTGGTATGGGATATGTGAAACCGGAATATGCCAAAGTTGGCACGGAAATCTGTATTGATATGCGTGGACGTAAATTGAAGGCAATAGTGGTGAAGCCACCTTTTAGAAAATAAATCTTGAGTTTATAGAATTTTTAGCCCCGGATAGGTTTTGATACTATCCGGGGCTAAATCATTTTATGATGGTTGATGTGAAACATATCCGTGAATCTGTTGTTTATACGATAGATTTATTTTAATTTTGTCACCAAATACGATGAAACAATGTCTCAATTACCTACACTCATTGCCGATCTTGCGCTGATATTGATCTGTGCCGGCGTCATGACTTTGTTGTTTAAGAAGTTAAAGCAACCTTTGGTGTTGGGATATGTGGTTGCCGGTTTTCTGGCAAGTCCGCACATGCCTTATACACCATCAGTAATGGATACCGCCAACATTAAGACATGGGCGGATATTGGCGTTATCTTCTTGTTGTTTGCTCTTGGTCTGGAGTTCAGTTTTAAGAAAATCGTAAAAGTCGGAGGTTCTGCTATCATCGCTGCCTGCACCATCATCTTTTGTATGATATTGCTGGGGATAGGTGTCGGTATGGGATTCGGCTGGCATCGGATGGACAGCCTGTTTCTAGGTGGTATGATTGCGATGTCTTCTACTACTATTATTTATAAGGCGTTCGATGACTTGGGACTGAGGAAGAAGCAGTTCACCGGGCTTGTACTGAGTATTCTGATTCTGGAGGATATACTGGCTATTGTATTGATGGTGATGCTTTCTACGATGGCGGTAAGCCATAACTTTGAAGGCACCGAGATGCTGGAGAGTATTGGTAAACTGCTGTTCTTTCTTATTTTGTGGTTTGTAGTAGGCATCTATCTGATTCCGGAGTTTTTGAAGCGTTGCAGGAAACTGATGGGAGAGGAAACTCTGCTTATCGTATCATTGGCACTGTGTTTCGGTATGGTAGTGATGGCAGCCAATACAGGGTTCTCTGCTGCATTCGGTGCGTTTATCATGGGGTCTATTCTGGCAGAAACAATCGAAGCGGAATCTATTGACCGGTTGGTGAAGCCGGTGAAAGATCTTTTTGGCGCAATTTTCTTTGTATCGGTGGGGATGATGGTCGATCCTGCAATGATTATTGAATATGCAATACCTATCATTGTAATTACGATCGCAGTTATTTTGGGGCAGGCTACCTTCGGAACATTCGGCGTGATTCTTTCCGGCAAACCCTTGAAGACGGCTATGCAGTGCGGTTTCAGTTTGACTCAGATTGGTGAATTCGCATTTATTATAGCTTCATTGGGTGTATCTCTGCACGTGACGAGCGATTTCTTATATCCGATAGTGGTAGCAGTTTCTGTGATAACCACTTTCCTGACTCCTTATATGATTCGTCTGGCTGAACCGGCTTCTTCTTTTGTGGATGCTCATTTACCCGCTTCCTGGAGAAAGTTCTTAATGCGTTATTCTTCGGGCTCGCAAACAGTACTTAATCATGAGAATTTGTGGAAGAAGCTGTTGCTGGCAATGGTACGCATAACTGTGGTATATTCAATTGTCAGTATATCCATTATTGCACTGTCTTTCCGTTTTGTCGTCCCATTCTTTAAGGAGAACCTGCCTCATTTCTGGGCGTCATTATTGGGGGCTGTTTTTATTATCCTTTGCATTTCGCCTTTCCTGCGTGCTATCATGGTGAAGAAAAACCATTCGGTGGAATTTATGACCCTGTGGCATGATAACCGTGCCAATCGTGCACCATTGGTGTCTACTATTGTCATACGTATTATGATTGCGGCGTTATTTGTCATTTTTGTGATATCGGGATTGTTTAAGGCATCTATTGGATTGATTATTGGAGTGGCTGTGCTTGCAGTCTTGTTGATGGTATGGTCGCGTCGTTTGAAAAAGCAATCTATATTGATAGAACGGCGTTTCTTTCAAAATCTGCGTTCCAGAGAGGTGCGTGCAGAATATTTGGGAGAGAAGAAACCCGAATATGCCGGACGTCTGTTATCTCATGATCTGCATTTGGCGGATTTGGAGATTCCGGGGGAATCCACTTGGGCGGGAAAAACGTTGATGGAACTAAATTTGGGAAAGAAATATGGCATTCATATCGCTTCTATCTTGCGGGGGAAGAGAAGGATTAATATTCCCGGTGGCTCGGTGCGTCTTTTTCCTATGGACAAGATACAGGTAATAGGAACGGACGAACAATTGAATGTATTTAGCAGTGCCATGCAAAGTGGTGCGAAGATAGACTGGGAGATGTATGAGAAGGGAGAGATGACTTTGAAGCAGTTCATTATTGATGCAGACTCCGTTTTTCTGGGTAAAACAATCCGTGAATCGGGTATACGGGATAAGTATCATTGTATGATAGCCGGTGTGGAACGGGAAGATGGCACTCTGATGGTGCCGGATGTAAATGCACCGTTCGAAGAGGGGGATGTAGTGTGGGTTGTTGGTGAAAAAGAGAACGTGTACCAATTAGTCGATCAAAAAAACGAAAAAATACAGGTGAAATAAAAGCAGAACGACTATTTTTGCTTTGTCAAAACATAAAAATAAGAATATCATGAAGAGTGATCCAAAAGAATGTCTGTATTGCCAGAACAATGAAACGTTGCATAATCTGATGATTGAGGTTGCGCAGCTTAGTGTATCACGTGTGTTTTTGTTTAAAGAGCAAACTTATCGGGGGCGTTGCCTCGTTGCTTACAAGGATCACGTAAATGATTTGAACGAATTGAGCGATGAAGACCGTAATGCATTTATGGCTGATGTGGCACGTGTTACCCGTGCAATGCAGAAAGCTTTCCAGCCGGAAAAGATCAACTATGGTGCTTACTCAGATAAATTATCTCATTTGCATTTCCATCTGGCTCCGAAATATGTAGACGGACCTGATTATGGCGGTGTATTTCAGATGAATCCGGGAAAAGTTTATTTGACCGATGCTGAATATCAGGAGCTAATTGATGCTGTGAAAGCAAATCTGTAATCAACAGTTGGTAAAATAATAAACGGTGAATAAACTTGTAACTTCATGCTATAAGTTTATTCACCGTTCATTATTTACTTATCTTCGTCGAAATCAAAGTCGAAATCAAAATCATCCATAAATTCCGGAGCTGTGAATTCCTCCAGACTTCTGCGGTCTTTTTTGGTTGGACGTCCGGTTCCCCGTGCGCGATCAATGAATCCGCTGATTTTACTCATTTCCAATAGTTCGTATTGGTCGGGAGTGGTAACGTTTTCCATTACATCGGGTACAAGCTTTGCGCCTACTCGCTTCTCAATAGCTTGCAACACTTTGAATGAATAGGTAATAGGCGGCTTCTTAACTTGAACTACATCACCCGGCTTTATCATGCGAGATGCCTTTACGTATGCTCCGTTGATAGTGACACGGTTCATCTTGCAGGCTTCGGCGGCAATTGTGCGTGTCTTGAAAATACGAACAGCCCACATCCATTTATCTATTCTTGCTTCTGCCATATATTGATAATTTATTAATTAACAGTGTACCATGTGTCATGGTGGAGTACTTAATGACCGTTTGCATATATACGCTGTGAAATAGTCAATTGTACATACTCCTATTTCTTATTGAACTGGTTCATGGTAATATCAATACCTGCCAGACAGAAACTTTTAATGATTTCTCCGGCTGTTTCCAGTCTTTCATCCATTGTCTTGCGATCTTCGTCAGTAAAGTGTCCGAGTACATAATCAATCTGTCCGCCTTTGGGGAAGTCATTTCCGATACCAAAGCGTAAACGGGCATAGTTCTGAGTTCCTAAAATGGCTGCTATGTGCTTCAGACCATTATGTCCGGCATCACTTCCTTTTCCTTTCAGACGCAGAGTGCCGAAGGGGAGAGCCAGATCGTCTACTACTATTAACACATTTTCCAAAGGGATGTTTTCTTTTTGCATCCAGTAGCGAACGGCCAGTCCGCTCAGGTTCATGAAAGTTGACGGTTTGAGCAGGATTAACTGGCGTCCTTTGATCGAAAAACTAGTGGTAAATCCGTAGCGTCCGTCAATAAAAGGAGGAGCATTGTTGATTCTTGCCAATGCCTCTACTGTCATGAAACCAATATTATGCCGGGTTTCATGATATTCGGGTCCAATGTTTCCTAGTCCGACAATTAGATATTTGATCATTGTTTTTTCGTAAAAAACAGTTCGTGAATATAAAAAGAAAAACGCAAATTAACGCAAACTAATGCAGACTGAACATCTGCTTTAATCTGCATTAATCTGCGTTTTGCTATATCTCTTTACAGGGATAATCTCAAATTACTTTCCAGCGGCTGCTGCTGCACCTCTTGCTGCACGAGTCAACTTAACAGCACATACAACTGCTTCCTTAGCGCTAATCAGTTCAAGACCTTCGAAGCTCAGTTCGCCAACTTTAACAGTCTTACCCAATCCCAGGTGAGAAACGTTAACAGTCAGTTTTTCAGGAATTACATTGTACAGAGCTTTCACTTTGATCTTACGCATCTGCAATGCAAGCTTACCACCGGCTTTCACACCTTCTGCAAGACCTTCCAACTGTACCGGAACTTCCATAACGATAGGTTTAGCTTCGTCAATCTGATAGAAGTCAACATGAAGAATGTTGTCTTTTACCGGGTGGAATTGAATATCTTTCAGGATAGCGTTTACTTTTTTGCCATCGATATCCAGATCTACTACGTAAATGTGCGGAGTATATACCAAGTTACGAAGACCTTCGTTAGTCACTGTAAAGTGAACAACTTCACCAGCTCCGTAAAGTACACAAGGTACACCACCGTTCTTACGAATTTCTTTCAAAGCTCTTGCTTGTTCCGAAGAGCGTTCTGCAATAGTTCTTGCAGTTCCTTTTACTTCAATTGATTTCATTTCTTAAAAAATTGTGTTACTCTAAATTAAGTTATTTTGCTTAATTCACCATTACACGATGTGGATTATCACATGATGTTGCAAAAAAGCGGTGCAAAAGTACTGTTTTTTTTTGAAATATCAAAGAGTTACCTCTTTAAAAGTCAATATCAATCTTAATTTCGTTTTCCAGCTTGTCCTCTTGTGCTTGTTCGGCAAGAGCTTCCTGTTCTCTTTTTATATCAGCTTCTTCGTTCAGGCGGCTGATGTAATCGTTCATGTCACTGTGGTTAATAAAACTGATGGCTTCTGTCAATCCTGCCATAAATTTCTGAAAATCCTCCTTATATAAGAAGATTTTATGCTTTTCGAAGCTAACCTGAGAGTCATCTCCTTCTCCCATCACCACTTTCTTACTCTCCGTAATAGCTAAAAACATTTCATCTTTACGGTTCTTCTTCACATCGAGGTAATAGATGCGTTTACCTGCTTTGATGGACTTGGAGAAAACGATCTCCTTATCATTCATGTCTGCGTTCATTTTCTTTTTAAAATCTTCCATATCAT